>ERZ1292625.927-Hain-H41-01um-R1-927-length-39343-cov-29_pt1 | contig 39343 bp, 38 predicted proteins | sample MGYA00564400_ERZ1292625 | MGnify/ENA primary metagenome ERZ1292625 (study PRJEB36523, sample SAMEA6512639) | groundwater metagenome | collected 2019-01-08 | study: AquaDiva: Metagenomics assemblies of 32 groundwater samples
CAGAATGGCGGCCGCTGCCCCGCTGACCATCAGTCATGAATAATCTCGGCTAGGGTGGTTAGGTTCACAGCTACTATCGACGTACAGCAAGAGCTGTACCAAGGTGTCATATGTCAGCATTGCAAGGATTCATGATGTACGTATTTAAATTGAGTAATAGTTGTCATATTATTGACGGTCCCAGAGAGTTACATTCGTCAATGGTTTGTCAGTCTCATTACTTATAAAAGGGGTCGGGAGTCTTATATGCGTGTGTGTATTCTGGATCGAGAGATCGAGGATGGACGGCGTTAGCGGATCGGCTAGATTGAAGCCTTGTTCATTGCCGCGATGAGAGACCTTCATGCCGCTTTCTTGTCGAGGTAGTCGGTCGGGTCGATGCCGGATTGCAGGGGATCCAGAATGGCCGTGATCTTGCGATGCGGTGTTTCCATCTGTGCGGCGAGGTCTTGCTCATAGGGCTTTGAGAGCAACGTATTTCCAGAACTTTTGACCAGGAGCACCACCGGCGTGAGCGGCACATGGTGGTGGATCTGTTTGACGATGGCGACTTCTCCTGTATTCAACTCCACGACTGAGCCGACCGGATAGACTCCTACTACGTGGATGAATCGCTGGACCAAGGTGGTGTCCAAATGTCGTTCCAGCGCCAGGCGATAGAGAAACTGTAGGGCTTCATGCGCAACACGTCCCTTGTGGTAGCAGCGATCGCTCGTGATCGCATCGTAGATGTCGACTACTGCGGCCATCAGGCCGAATTGGCTGAGTTCGCTTCTGACTCGTCGGTGTGGATACCCGGTGCCGTCCACCCGTTCGTGATGCTCGAGTGCAGGGCGTAGGTAGGCATCGCCTAATCCAGTCGTCGTGGTGAGCACCTCCACCCCCCGTAAGACATGCTGCTTCATGATCTCCATCTCATGCGATTCAAACCGGCCAGGCTTGTTGAGAATTTCTGGAGGGATCTTGGTTTTGCCGATGTCATGCAGCAGCGTTCCGACTCCGATCTGGTGCAGGGCATTGCGTTCAAAGCTTAGATCGCGTCCCAGGGACATGGCCAGAATCGAGGTATTGACGGAGTGGTAGAAGGTGTATTCATCGAACTTCTTGAGCCTCGATAAACTGGTCAGGGCATCGGGATTTCTGAGCACGCTGCCGGTCATGTCGGAGACGACCCGATTGACTTCATCCATATTGATCGCCCGTCCCAGCCGTGTGTCATGCATGGCGTTCTGCACGATCGTCTTTGCGGCTTGATACACGCGCCTAGCATCCGGCAGTTCCTCCTCGAATGGGATGGTGGGTGGCACCGATGCCGGTTCTTCCGCTGTCGTGAGCACGGGATCCGTGGCGATGTCCGGTGCCACGTTGGGTGTGTCTGGAATCTCCTCTGCATCGAGATTCACCACCAGCGTGCGTACTCCGCTGGCTTTTAATTGTGCGATTTGCTCGAAGGATGTGACCGTCATTCGATGTCGAAAAAACGGTGTGTCCAGCCAGGATCGATCTAACTTGTGGATCTGCATGCCCGGCTGTAATTCGTCGATTCTAATCCGCTTTGTCATGGGAACTTCCGGTTGAGGCGCTCCTTCTCCAGAGCATTATCGGTCTGTGTCAGCAAATCTTAAGGCGCGAGTGACTCCAACACAGCCATGTGCATATGAAGGCGCCAACGGTATTGGGGGATGGATATGGTATCTGAAGCTAGAGTTGTTTCTTCAAGACAGGTGATACTTCGCCATGCGGTAGCGGAGTGTATTGCGGGTCATCTTCAGGAGACGGCTGGCTTCCGAGATATTGCCGGATGCCTTTCGAAGCGCTTCTTCGAGCATCCGTTTTTCCATGTCCTGAAACGACAGGCCGAAGGCTAGCAACGACGGCTTGGGCCCCTGACTCACGCCATTGGTCGAGAAAACGGTTTTCACGGAGGCTGGTAAATGAGCAGGTTGAATGACTTCTGCTTTGCAGGTGATGGTCAGCCATTCAACAACATTGTGGAGCTCGCGGACGTTTCCAGGCCAGTCGTGGTTATGAAGGACGGCAAGGGCTGCCGGGTCGATACCCTTAATACGACACCCGCGTTCTTGTTTGGCTCGCTCCAAAAAAATCAAGAGAATCGGTTCGATATCTTCGAGCCGTTCGCGCAACGGAGGAATCCGAAGCTGGTACACATTCAGCCGATAGTAGAGATCGAGGCGGAACCGACCGGCCTTGATGTGGGCCAGCAGATCCTCATTTGTGGCGGCAATGATGCGGATGTTCACTTTATGGCTTCGGGTATCGCCCAAGGGATCGATCGTATGGTTTTCCAGCACACGGAGGAGCTTGGCTTGCGCAGCCGAACTCATTTCTCCGATCTCATCGAGAAACAATGTTCCCCCCTCCGCCAGTTGGAATCGTCCTGGTTTTGCCCGCTTGGCGTCGGTAAAGGCGCCCGATTCATAACCGAATAACTCCGACTCTAGGAGATTCTCTGGGATACTGGCGCAATTCAGCGTAATCAGCGGACCTTTGGCTCGTGGACTGTAGTGATGAATCGCCTCGGCAAACAGTTCCTTGCCGGTTCCACTGTCACCGGTGACGAGGACGGTCGCATCGGTCAACGCCACTTCTTTGGCCAGTTGCTTCATGAGATTCATTTGCGGCGAGACGCTGATGATGGACGCAAAGGGATCATGTGGCGAGGACGGGAGAACCAACAGTCTGGATTGGTGGAGGGCTTGTGCGATAGCGAGCTGGAGGTCTTCGAGACGAACCGGTTTAGTCAAGTAATCGACCGCACCGGCACGCATGATCTCCACCGCGTCTCTGATGGAATGGCGGTCTGCGATCACAAGGAGAGGTGGAGAGTGGGGCGCCTGACGAGCATATTCAAAGAGGGGAGTTAGGGTATAGGCATTCCCCTCGGCAACGACCAGCGCGGGTGAAATATCAGACCAGAGCGCGAGTCCTTCAGATACCGTATTGGCGGAGTGAATGGTAGCGTGAGGCGAAGCTGTTTGGAGGTGCTGCTTGAGGTCGGAGTCTTTAGAAAAGAGGAGAAATGTCTGAAGGTTCATCGGAGTACTCCTTATACAGAGCTCCTGTAGAACCAGGTGAATGAGCACTAGCCTACACCTCTATGCACAGAGAAAGAAAGGGGTGAGGGGAACAGAGGGAGAAAGCACGCATCATGCCTGGAAAGGCACGGTCGGTTACGGTCATACCAGTGATGAATGAGGATCATATTTGTCCATACGGAGGGGTAGCTGAAAGGGGTTGTTAACTTCTGGCTGGAGATTGATGATGAAGGGGAAAGCGAACCGTCAACCAATGACCTTGACTGACAGTTCGCCGTCAATATTGCTCTGCAAGATTCTCTTTAGCCGCTACTCCTTGTCCACACAAAATGCTCGTTCGTAGGCGATGATCGTCCAGGCTTCTTCTTCAGTGAGCATGCCGCCCTTTACGAGGGCCGGCATACCAGTGCCGGGACTTCCATTTTTCACAACCCAGAAGAGCTCCCCATCGTTCCGCTTCTTATGGAACTTACAATTCGTAAGATTTCGTGGACCCGGTGTGAGCAGCATTCCACCCGCCCCATCGCCCTCGCCACCCTGACCATGACAGTTTACGCAGGTCCCCTTGCCCTCATAGAGCTCCTTGCCCTTGGCGATGATGTCAGGAGTTACGGTGATCGGGCTCTTCATTTTTCGTGCTTCCCCACGTTCAGCATCTGGCACACGAGGCTTCAGTGGGTCGGACTCAGGGCCGGACCAGCCGGCCGTACTCCACAAGGCAACGGCGATGAAACTACACAACGTCACAGTCAACCGCTTCCCTCTCATGGTTCCTCCTTGGTGATGGCAACTGGTGCTCCTACCAGATAGCTGCTCTCGCTGCGTATCTAGAGGCACAGATTCGATGCTTATGTTAACACGATATTATTCTACGTTGCAGTGCCTCTATCTCATGGAAGGTAGCTTGATTGGGGTAGAGGGGCTGATCTAGCAGTAGAAATAACCTCGCCGGTCCGAACTCATTGGTCCGGACCGGCGAGAGACTCACGTGAGACTACTGCAGTGTTCACCACTGCACGTCACTAGGGAACTTCGACGATATCTTTGTTCATCGGCCCGAGCACGGAGAGCAACTCGCCCTTTTCTTTCGCTGGGACGTTGAAGGTATCCAATGCACTGACCAGGTCTTCCACGAGTGCGTTGAAGGCAGCGGTGGTGACCTTCATGCCCTTGTGCGTCGTCTTCATATCACGGCCCGAGTAGGTGCAGGGGCCACCGCTCGCCGCACACACCTGTTCGACCAGGAGCTTGTTGAGCTTCTTGAGGTCGGTGGTTGCGAAATAGCTGTTAATGCGCTTGTCTCCGCCCACGTTAGCAATGAACTTGGTGACAACGGCTTGAATCGCGCCCTGTCCACCAAGTCGCTCGTAGAGCGACGCATCTGCGGCAAAGGACGTCGTGCTGCTCAGGGTCCAGGCGGCTGCCACGGCAACCACCATACTCATCATTTTCTTGCTCAACGACATATTATCTACTCCTTTGTATGAGAATGAATTGACTGTTAAATCTCCGTACCCCGCTCATTCATTACGGGTTCCAGGGAGTGTTGGGCATCAACTGACCCTTATAGTCCTTGGGATTCTGGTTGGCGATCACGACGGCAATCGCACCACGCAAGGCGCCCGTTAAGGAGTGGGTCACCACTGGATAGGCTCCTGGGTTGTCCGCGATCAGGTCAAAGGTGGCGGCGCTCCCTGGACCGACCACATAGGTCTGGACCCCGACGAACTTGTTGGCCGGATTGCCGCTTTCATAGACATTGTCCCAGATTTCGGCGATCGGATGGAGCGAGGAGAACTCGTTCGGGCCGGCATTGACGAAATAGATGCGTACCCGTTCACCAACCTTGACTTCCAACGGCTCTCCCCCCGGGAAGAACGGATGGTACTTGAAGATCCCGCCATTGAAAACGGTATTGTCCCACTTCCGATCAAACATTGCCTGCACATTGTCTGGGTTCTTCCAGAACTCGGACTGCACCAAGACGAATTCACGATCCGCCTTTGGCCACACACTGGCGTCCTTCGGATCCACGATGATCGCACCGAACATACCACGCGCGACGTGCTGGATCATGGGGCCCGCACCGCAGTGGTAGAAAAACACGCCAGGCTTCTTCGCCACGAAGGAGTACTGGTGTGTCTCGCCTGGTCCAACCGTCTTATGGTAGTTCTTCAGGAAGTCGATCTCGGCCGCATGAAAGTCCATCGAATGCGGGAAGGAGTTATTCTTGTCGCCGATCAAGGTGAAATTCACGGTATCACCCTCGGTCACTCGGACGACCGGACCCGGCATCTGACCGTTAAAGGTCCAAGCCTTGTACTTCGTCCCGTTCCCGTCGATGACGATTTCTGTTTCCATCGCCGTAAATGTGACATCGTGAACCTTCGCCCCTGCGGACCCCGGCATAGTGATACAGCCGCTGGCCCCCAAGAGGACGGCAAGCCCTAATGTAGCTGTGAGCACACGAAACCTCTGCATAGTTGCCTCCCTTATGACTGTATTTTATGGAAAAAAGACGCTGCCCCCGAATAAGCGTGGCGAATTGATCCCCCTCCCACCCTTCATCGACAAACGTCCAGTGGACTATCTACCAAATTTAGAAGAAAAAATACAAAGAAAAAATTTTCGGTTGTGCATTCATTTGAGTCCAAATGGCCCTGTTTCGACAAGACTGAGACCCCTAGGATTTTGCGATGCAGCACAATACATGCCGGGCGTGTGGTTCTTGAGTGAAGTAACTATAATTTCTTTGCAAAATTAATAATTTGTTAGGTTGTTAGTAGAGATTGAAAAGTTCTATTTGGAAAGAAGTCGAAGTTGTGGATCAAGTGGTCAGGCTAAGATGAAGAATCGAATAGGATACATCCTGTATCGTATTCGATTCACCCAACCACGCCCTCCAACATGAAGGGACAACAACTCCTGTGTCAGCCTGAAGGCGTGAAATAGTCACGAGGACTTCTGGTTGCGTTGGGCGATGGCGACGTTCCGGAGAAGCCCTTGGTGTTTTGCGCGCCGAATGGGGTTTTGTTGAAATATTGCGGTGAAGGTCTGCTCATCTAGCTGAGCCAGTTCGTTGAGGTGAGGTGCGAGGCTCCAGCGTGACGGTTGAACCGCAGGTTCCTGAGTCGGTTCGGCTCGGAGATTAAAGGGGCACACGTCAAGGCAATCGTCGCATCCGAAGATCTTGTTCCCCATACCCTCTTGTAACTCCTGAGAAATAGCGGCCTCATCACCGCGCAGTTCGATGGTTAGGTAGGAAATGCAACGAGTGGCATCAACCACGTAGGGCTCGGTGATCGCTCCCGTGGGGCAGGCTTGAATGCAGAGCGTGCAGCTGCCACAGAGGTCAGTCGCCGGCTCGTCAGCGTCTAGAGCTAATGTCGTCAGGATTTCTCCCAGTAACAGCCACGATCCATATTCCGCTGACACGAGATTGGAATGTTTCCCGATCCACCCTAGGCCCGCCTGTTCCGCCCAGGCTTTCTCCATGATTGGGCCGGTGTCGGAGTACGAACGGGTTTGAGCGTCAGGTGCAAGGCTGCAGATGCGTTGCTCCAGCTGCTTCAGTCGTTTGCTTAGGGTTTTGTGATAATCCTTTCCCCACGCATAGCGCGCAATGCGGCCGTAGCCAGGTTGTTCGTTGGCACGATGGTCGGTGAGGTAGTTGGTTCCCAATGAGATGATTGACCGGCAGCCGGGAAGCACCTGGCAAGGATCGGCGCGTTTGTCCGGAGCCCGCTCCATCCAGGCCATGGTGCCGTGATAGCCTCGCCGGAGCCATTCGGTGAGACGATCAAAGAGGCGTTGGGGTACCGCGGCTTCGGAATTGAAGGGGGAGCTGTTTCCCTGGTCGCCGGCAGCTGACCGTGTATGGTCACTGGACACGTGTGTAATCCCAACGGCATCGAATCCCAGCGCATGGGCTTCTTGTTTGATGGCGGCCGTGATGGACATGGGATATCTGGGAGAGTTAGTGCAGAGCGGAACAATCAAAGCGGACACTAAAGTGGGCGGAACATCGGACCGATTGGCATCGGTCGCAGGTGCCGACAATGTGTGTTTTCCAATCGGTCTTCGCTTCGTCAAACCGGCACTGCAGGCGACCGCCTTTCGAGATCGTGGTCCAGGGGTGCTTGGTTCCGGGAATCGAGGCGACCAGGCAGCCTTGTGGGAACGGAACGTGGCAAGGACGTCCGGTTTCACCTTTTTCCATCGTGAAGCTGCAGGACAGTTCCGTTGTGGCTCCTGAGTCTTCCGAGTCCTGTGCTCTGGCGTCGGAAGACATTGCGAGTCCTGGCACCATAAGTGCTGTGAACAGGGCAAACATGCCCCAGTGTGAGATCATCGTTGTAGAATCGTAGCACAGTCCTTTGTCTTGCAGCCATGGAGAGGGCCACGTAGAATCCTCCCGCCAGCTTCTATTCAAACCAATGGATGAAGTCTGATCGCTGCTACGCCCTGGTACGCGACTATCTGAAGGGAGTGAAGGCCGTGATGGGCGAGGTGTGGGGGCGGAACGAGCGGTATGTGTTTACTCGCGATGTGACGCTCAAGGCATTGATTCGCGTATTGGATGATCTGGTCGTAGATCGCAAGCTCATCAATGACTGGGACGAACAGCGCTCACACAAGCCGTTTGCTGAGATCATCTAGCCATGGGCACCGCTGACGAAGGAGTTCCGTGCCGAGGGCTTCTACGAACGGTTTCCTGCCAAAGGACAGCTTGAACGGGTACGGAAGATTCACCAGCGGCTACTGGATGCGATTGTTGGATAGACGAGCCACAGTATCACAGGGCCTCGTCTTGTTGTTAGCTATCCAGGTGCTTCTATCTGCTTCCGTATGGGAGGCGGGTGCTCTGGCGGCGGCTGACACAGATGGGCTAGAGGTGAAGACGGAACCTGGTGGAGGAATTCGTGCGACGGCACATCCGCTTTTTCCAGCCAAGCCGGAAGTGATACAAACTTTGTTGGCGGATTACTCCCATTGGCCGGACCTCTTTGAGGTTCGGATGAGAGTAGCTGAATTGAATATCCATAATGGGGTGGCCACGATCGATCTTCGCATCGAGCATCCTCTGATGCCAGGCGAACACCGGTTGGTGACGGAATCGAAGAGCTTGCCAAACGGCGGTTTGGTGACCGATCTGAAGGGTGGAGACTTCAAACGCTATCATCGAGTGTGGTTGTTCGAGCCGGTTGGAGAGGGGAATCAGACGCGTGCGGCATTCGAACTCGTGATTGAAATCGAATCAATGGTGCCGGATTGGGTGGTGGCGATCGCCATGCGGCAGGAACTGGAAGCCCACTTTCGTATTGTCAAACAGAAAGCGTTGGAGCAGTCCAAACGGTAACTGATATGGGTCACGTTTCGAGAGAGAAGAATCCTGGTACATCAGCGCTAGCCGGCCTCTATATCATTCTGGATCCGTCGGTCTGTACTGATCGTCCACTAGTAGATGTTCTGAAGCTTTCTGCGACGGCTGGTGCCAAGATTGTTCAGTACCGGAACAAGACGGCATCGATGAAGGTCGCGTATGAAGAGGCCTTGCAGCTGAGGAAAGTGGCGCAGGAGCTCGGTGCCCTGTTCATCATCAATGATCGGTGCGATTTGGCGTTGGCCGTGGATGCGGACGGCGTACATCTTGGCCAGGGAGACGTACCGCTCCATCTCGCACGAAAAATCATGGGGCCTGACAAGCTGATCGGTATTTCGACGCACAATCGAGAGCAAGTAATAGCGGCGACTGCCGGCGATCCAGACTATCTGGGGTTTGGTCCGATTTTCACGCCTGGATCAAAGTTGGACCATGATCCGGTCGTGGGGATTGTCGGACTAAAGACAATTCGCCAACTGACGCCGCTTCCCATCTTTGCGATTGGTGGGATTACGCTCGACAATGCCGAAGACGTTAGACAAGCTGGAGCCAACGGAGTCGCGGTCATCTCTGCAGTGCTGAAGGCATCAGATGTTGCACAAGCAGTTAACGACTTCGTTGTGAGGCTCTCGACACCAGCTGCGCCAACTTCTTAATGGCTTCGGATCGGGCAAGATGGAGGACGGCTGGTCGGAATCGTCCTGGCAGGCCTGGTTCATACGGCAGGGGTCCGAGCACTGGTACACCTGCCTGTTTGCGGAGAATCTCCAGAGTCGTCCGCTCTTGCAGCCGAGCTACCGCTGACCGAGCTGACTGTGTTTGGTTGAGGACTAAAGCAACGATGGAGATGTTGTTGCGTCGAAGTGCTTCAATCGTCAGCAACGCATGATTGATCCCTCCGAGCCCAGACCGGCCAACCACGACAACCGGAAGACGCAGTGATTTGATCAATTCAGTCACACTGATCTTCGGGGTAATCGGCACTCGTACCCCACCAACCCCTTCGACGACCATGCACTCGTAACGGCTGGACAGAAGACGATAGACTTTCTTAATCGTATCTGGATTGATGGGGTGGCCTTGAGCCTGTGCTGCGGCAAGCGGAGCGACCGGTTGATCAAACGAGTAGGGGCGAACCGCCCCTAATGGTTCGTCACTTTCAATAATTGCTCGTAGTCTACCGGCATCGGATTGCATCTCTCGTGTAGGCGACACGCCCGTCTCGATCGGTTTCATCACACCGACCAGGACACCATGCTTTTTGAGATAAAGAGCGAGCGCGGCGGTGACTAATGTCTTCCCAACGCCCGTATCGGTACCGGTGATGAAGATGCCGTCGTTCATATCGCTACAGATGCCTGCTGTCGCAGTTCCATACTTGGCCTGATACATCCTTAAGTTGAGCCACGTGCACGATGGTACTGACGACCTCTTCGATCACTGGTGGACGGCGCAGGGCATGATCGAGCCATCCTTTATCTGAGGGGAATATGCCCTCCGTCATGTCAGTTTTCTGCCATCCAGGCAGCAGAAGATTCACGCGAATATTGTGCGGACCCCATTCTAGCGCGGCCGTTCTGACGAGCCCGATCAGCCCGGCCTTCGATGTCGCATACGCACTCTGACCGGTCGCTCCATGGAATCCCGTGTGGGAACCAATCACAATGATGGAGCCTTCGCCGCGAGCGAGCAAGGAAGGCGCCATGGCTCGCAGGCAATGAAATGTGCCTGTGAGATTCGTGGCGATGACGTTATCCCAGATCTCGTCCGCATGGCGCACGAGCAACTCGCTCTGTCCGATGCCAGCGTTGCAGACCAATACTAATGGGCCGGAGGCGCAGGAGGAGAAGCTGTCGACCATGCGTCGAACAGACTCAGACTCCCGAATATCTGCGGCGTAGGTGTCACCGGTTCCCCCGACCTTGAGGACCTGATCTAAAGTCGTTTCGGCTGCCGATTTATTCTGATAGTAATGGACCCCCACGTACCATCCAATCTTCCCAAAGGCCTGACTGATCGCGCGACCAATTCCGCCAGAGGCTCCAGTGACGAGGACTGCTGGACGATCAGAGGATTTCGTCAGTCGATCCTCCGCAGGAGGTGTTGAGGAGATGAGAGGTTCCATGTCGGAGAGAATTATGCGGGGAGACGCGGGCCAAGACAAGCAGGTATCGAAACTCGGCACAACGCCGATCGGCTTGCCGCTGTTGTGATGCCTATGGTACCGTGAAAATCACGTCTCTGTAGTGCAATGAAATGATGAAACCTGGAGTGACTATGCGATCGGTTTTGAGTGTGGGAGCCTGCGTGCTGTTGGGTCTAGTGGCATGGTTTGGGGTGTGTGGGGCGGAAGAGCCTCTCACGGTGACTAAGTCTGATGAGTATTTCCCTGATACGATCGGAAGCCGCTGGACCTATCGTGGCCACATCAACGAAGGGCCACTCCAGACGATCGAACTGAAGTTTTTCACGAATGTCTCGACCGCCACGGAAACCAAGGCCATCAAAGGCGTCATCGTGACTGTGTTCCATGACACGAACCCGGGGAATCATGGCCCGTCGGACAGTTACTATCGTCGGGACCAAGCTGGCATTGTCTATTACGGATCGGAGCCAGGGACCCCACTAGAGAAACAGATCACTCCCTACCAGATATTTCGGTTTCCCTTAATCGTACCGTCTTCATTTCAGCAGTTTGATCGTACGGGCATCGACTTCGGGACCGATATGGATCGAGACGGAACAGATGAAAAGGTCGATACGCAGGGATGGAGTAAGGTGATGGGCCGCGAGTCCGTCACGGTTCCGGCAGGGACCTTTCCAGATGCGGTGAAGGTGGAAGCGCGGATGAACATGAAGATTCATTTGTCGGGCAGCCATCGGACCGTTTCCGGTATTGATGTGATGACGGCCTGGTTTGCCAAAGGGATCGGATTGGTGAAGTATGTGGAGCGTCAAGAGTTATCTGCGGTCAAGGAGGACCGAGGTGTCGTGACGGAGATCACGGAAGAACTTGAAGAATACGACATCAAGCCTCTCAAGGCCTCACTGAATTGATTCGAATCCCCGACGGAGAGTATTTTCGGTGATCACACGGGTGATCATGAACTGAGAGAGGTAGTCTTCCCCGCCCGCCTTCGCGCCTATCCCTGAGAAGCGGTGTCCTCCGAAGGGTTGCCGGGCGACGAGAGCTCCGGTAATCGGTCGGTTCAAATATAGATTTCCCACGTCGAACTGCTCGCGGGCCATCGCTAGATTAGCAGGACTCCTGGCATAGACCCCTCCGGTCAACGCATACTCGGTTTCGTTGGCCACGCGGATCGCATCGGCAAAACTGTCAGCCTTCATGACCGACAACACCGGTCCAAAGATTTCCTCCTGGGCCACACGGTGATGTGGTTGGATATCGACAAACACCGTCGGCCCGATAAAATATCCATTCAGATCTGTAGTGCGCTGCACGAGGAGCTGGCCTTCTTCGAGGCCGAGTGAGATGTAGCGTTGGATGGTCGCTTGGGCTCGTGCGTCGATCACGGGCCCCACTCTCGTGGACGGGTGCATGGGATTGCCGATCTCCAAGCTCAGCACGGCTTCCCGCAAGCGAGTAACGAAGAGGTCATAGATGGCCCGATGGACGATGACCCGGGAGCAGGCTGAGCATTTCTGGCCCGCATAGCCGGAGAACGATGCGACGACGCCGGCAATCGCTTCGTCGAGATCCGCGGTGTCATCGATGATGATGGCATTCTTCCCACCCATCTCAGCAATCACCCGCTTGACCATAGGCTGTCCTGGGCTCACGCGCGCTGCCTCGGCCAAGATATGGAGTCCCACGGTCTTCGATCCGGTAAACGCGATCGTTGCGACTTGGGAATGTGCGACGAGCGCTTGGCCGACCTCCGGCCCACCCGGGAGGCAGGTCAAGCATCCAGCCGGTACACCGGCCTTGATGAAGATGTCCGTGAGTAGAGTTCCTAAACCGGGCGAGCGGTCCGATGGTTTGAATAAAACTGGATTGCCAGTCACAAGTGCCGCAGAAATCATGCCGGCGGGGATGGCGAGTGGAAAGTTCCATGGTGCGATGACGACGGTCACACCGCGCGGTGCATAGGTGCGCTGGTTGAGCTCTCCCGGACGGTTGCCTAATCGTACTGGTCTAGCCAGACGGTCCATCTCGTCTGCATAGTAGCGAAGGAAGTCGATCGCTTCTGCGACATCCACGTCGGCCTCCCGCCAAGGCTTGCCAACTTCGAAAATCTCCCAGGCCGCAAGCTCGTAGCGACGGCGGCTCATCTCCAACGCTGCCTGACGAAGGATTTCGGATCGCGCTTGCGGAGCTTTCTGCCGCCAAGGGTCCCATTGTGTGAGTGCCTGTTCGATAACTCGGTCCAGATCGGATACTGCGGCGCTCTGCACCCGGGCCACGACTTCAGTGGGTTGACAAGGATTACGGGATTCCAGCCATGGGCCGGTCAGCGTCAGATGAGAAGACTTGACTTCCCAACGATGGCCCAGTTGAGATCTGACCGATGCAATCGCTGCCTGCATGGCCTCACGAATAGGGGCCTGAGAAAAGTCACTGTGTGGCTCATTCGCAAAACTGCGTGAGTCCTGTGTTCTTGTATTTGGGACATGGATCGGGGCAACCGGAGGAGCGAGCAGCTGCGTTAGAGGTTGGGACTGGACATACTCTTTCTGAAGAAACGATTCGTTCGACGTATTTTCCAAGAGCCGCCGCACCAGATAGGCCATGCCGGGAAGCAGCCGACCCACAGGACTGTACAGGCGTACACGACGACCTAATTTGACCATGGCTTGCTGGAACGGCTCCGCCATGCCGAAGATCATTTGGTACTCGCGCGCATCAGGGGCCAGGCCCCGTGCTTCCGCGTGGGCTTCGATGGCAGCTAACGTGCGAAGATTGTGCGTGCCGAACGCGGGTCGGATGAGATCGGCGTGTTCAAACAGCACCGGAATCAATCGTTCGTACTGAATATCGGTCTCTGCCTTATGGCCAAACAGCGGAGGTGGCCAGCCTGCTTGCCGATATCGGACGGTGTCGGAATCCCAGTAGGCTCCCTTGACCAGTCGGATTGTAATCGGCGCCTGATGTGTTCGCGTCCAGGCTACTAAATCATGAATGTCCCGTTCAGTTTCTCGGTGATAGGCCTGCAGCGCGAGTCCAGCATAGGGGTAGGATCGATAGGACGGCTCTGCGAAGAGCTGCTTGAAAATATGCAGGATTAGGTCTTTGCTCTCCGCCTGCTCCATATCGAAAATCAATCCAGCTGGCAGCGACTGCGCAAGGTCCACCAGCGGACGGAGACGTGTGGCGACCGACTCGTAACTTCCATCGGGATCGATCGGGTCCAGCCGAGAGGAGAGAGCCGAAATCTTGAGCGAGAGTTGCACGCGCGGGATGGGCCCCAGGTGGTCTCGTTCCAGTAAATGATTAGAAGACCAGGTCTTTGTGGCGTGCTCCAGTTCAATTAAGGTGTTCAGACACTGGTCACGATAGCGATCAGCTTCCTGTTCGCTGATAGTGGCCTCGCCCAACAGATCGACAGACCAGGCTCGCCCGTCTGTCCATAACTGTGACAAGGCCGGAACCGCTTCTTCAACTGACGCACCGGCGATGAACGATGTGGCCATCTGTTCGATCTGTTTTCTGATCGACTTACCGGTGAGGCGGGCACCTACGCTTGTTGAGGCCAGGGCCTTCAATCCCCACCGAAGTCCGAACAACTCACTGCTCTCACGGCCGAAGTATTCTTCGGCAAGCGAGACCACTCGTTCATCGTCCTGAATGACCGGAAGGACATCGATAAAGTGGAACAACCGGGTCTTAAACGATGCATCTTTCATTGCCAGATTGATGGCCGAATGGGACCACCAGCGGCCATCAAAAATGGAGGGTGAAAGGCCGGCCGACAGTTGCGCAAGCTGTTCTCCAATGCGGAGGATGGCTGGCTCAAGAGAAGGTGAGGTGGTCATCGATCGTCCTGAAAATAATGACTCTGTGTGGTTTCAGTATACATCCCAGACGACTGGTGGTCATCGTTCTTTGCTGCCCCAGTCGGCGCATGGAGGATAGCCCGACCGGCCCATTTCATTTCACGTGGTGCATCCCTTATGATAATGGGATCAGGCGTGACGGCGCTTCGGTGAGGGGGCGTCATTACGAACGATGCGGTCCAACATACCTGAATTGGAGACTATCTATGGCTGATGAACATGCCCATGGGACGCAGCAACCCCAGGGAAAAGATAATTTGATTCCTGGTGTCAAACATGTTGTGGCGATCAGCAGTGGGAAGGGTGGAGTCGGGAAGTCCACCGTGTCGTCGAACCTGGCTTGTGCCCTGGCGCTGGCCGGTGCGAAGGTCGGTCTCCTGGACGCTGATCTCTACGGTCCTAATATCCCCATGATGATGGGGTGTACCACCGGCCCTGAACAGAAGGACGGCAAAATCATTCCTGTTGAGAACTACGGGGTAAAATTAATTTCTATGGCGTTCCTCGTGCCGGAAGAAACCGCGCTGGTCTGGCGTGGTCCGATGGTCCATCAATACCTGCAAGCTTTTTTCCGAGATGTGCTTTGGGGGGACTTGGACTATCTGCTGATCGATCTACCGCCAGGCACCGGTGATGTGCAGCTCTCCTTGTCACAAATGGTTCCGTTAGCCGGGGCAATCACCGTGACCACGCCTCAAGAAGTTGCGCTCTACGATGTTCGTAAGGGTATGGCGATGTTTCAAAAAGTCAATGTTCCGCTTCTGGGCATTATCGAGAATATGAGCCACTTTGTGTGTGGCCACTGTGGTGAAAGGACGGAGATTTTCTCCTATGGTGGGGGCGAGCGGGCAGCCGCCAAGGTTGATGTACCGTTCCTTGGCCGGATCCCGATTGATCCCGCCATTCGAGATGGGGGCGATACCGGCCATCCCATCGTCGTGGCTAATCCGGCATCCCCTCAGGCTGAGGCGTTTCGGGATATTGCAAAGAAGCTTATGGGAGCACTCGGTGGTGCTGAGAAAAGTGGCCTGTCAGTCGATAGTTTGCTGAAGAAGATCAAGCAGCCGTTTAGTACCAATTGAACGGTCTCATAGTGGAGGGAAGGCATGGCGGAGTTCGTACGTATTGCAGCCCTAACAGATGTAAAAATCGGGCATGGGATTGTGGCAGAAGCCAATGGGAAGACCCTGGCCGTATTCAATGTGGATGGGACGATCCATGCGATCAACAACACCTGTTGCCATCGGGAAGGGCCCTTGGGCGAGGGAGAGTTGGAAGGCAACATCGTCACCTGTCCGTGGCATGGCTGGCGGTTCGATGTGACGACTGGCTCGTGCATGAATAACCCATCCTCGAAGGTGGAAGCCTATCCAGTGAAAATCGAAGGCAATGATGTGAAGGTATTACTGGATGTCTGACGTCATGCTCTCGCTATCGGTCGTTACCTCAGACGGAGGGAGAACGTATGCCTGTCTCTGCGAATGATCAAACGGATATCGCGGCCGCGCTCGTGCGCCTCTACGTCTTTTTGACTCAGTACCTTGATCGTTGCTTCGATGAGGCAGCTCGGAAGAGCTATCCGGATTCCGACCTACAAGGGCACCTCGATGACACACGACGCCAGCTCATGGAGATTGTGTCGGTGAATCCCGTTGTGAAGAGAAAGCTCGCCGACGAGTGTGACCGAATTCTGGCGCTCGGCGCCTCCTGTCTCACATCTGGTGCGGCCGATCCCAAGATTCGAGAGATGATTCAAGCGGAACGGGCCATACTCAAGAACAAGACCATTGCGTTGAGTGACTTGGTTGCCGTGTATCGAGCCTTAGCATGAATGATGGATGGAGGAGGGCTCGATAAACATCAGCTCGCCGGGTTGGACAACCGGGAACGGGGATTTAGCAGGCCGGTTGAGTTTGAACGGGTAGGAGAAGGCTATCGAGCGTTGTTACGGTATGAGACCGTCCGCGTCACGACGGAGATTCATCCGACCCAGGATGACGCACTCACCATCTTGATCCAGACTTTGCATGTTCAGGGTTACCGGCAGCTCAAAACTCAAAGGAGTTTTCGCGACGGGATCTATCTGGGTTCACAGGAACTGTGGGTGGAATATCCGGATCCTCCACAAGCTGAGCCTGAGCGACCTAGCCTTTGGGGGAAAGTTCTCAGTTGGTTCCGGTCCAATTCTTCGGATGGATCACGTTCATGAGTTTTGTCCCATTGAGCGATCTCCGATCTTCAGCGACAGGTACGCAGCCCCTCGCAGGTACGAGTCGGCCTCGCCTTCCATCCTGGTTTAAGGTCAATGCGAAGACAGGATCAGACTATCTTGATATCAAACAGACGATGGAGCGGCTCAAGCTCCACACGATCTGCGAAGAGGCTCGTTGTCCGAACCGATGGGAATGTTGGAATGCCCGGACTGCGACGTTCCTGATCCTGGGCGATATCTGTACGAGGCGATGTCACTACTGTTCAGTAGAGACAGGAAGGCCGCTTGCAGTAGATGAGAAGGAACCAGGTCGTGTCGCGGAAGCGGTGCGTGCTCTTGGTCTGCGACATGCCGTGATCACCTCAGTGAATCGTGATGAATTGCCTGATGGCGGAGCCTCAGTCTTTGCTGACACGATCAGACAGACCAGACGGATGAACCCGACGTGCACGATCGAAGTGTTGATCCCGGATTTTGAAGGCAACGAAGAGGCACTGGCGACGGTCTGTGCGGAAAGGCCGGAGATTCTGAATCACAACATCGAAACCGTTCGGCGGCTCTTCTCATCGATTCGCCCGCAAGGGAAATATCAACGGTCAATTGACTTGCTTGCCAGGGCGAAGCAGCAAGGGATGAAAACGAAGTCAGGTTTGATTCTTGGCATGGGGGAGACACTCGACGAAGCGCGTGACGTGATGCGTGACCTTCGGGCAGTCAATTGTGATATCATCACGATCGGCCAATACCTCCAGCCGACGAGAGACCACCTGCCCGTCGTACGGTTCTATGATCCATCCGAATTTGCTGCACTCAAAGAAGAAGGTCTCGCCATGGGTTTTGGTCATGTCGAATCAGGACCGCTCGTCCGCAGCTCCTATCATGCAGAGCAACAGGCCTCTTAATCTGAGGCCCGTTTCCATCCTGACAGCACACAGCGTTGGGCGATCAGCGGGGTGAATCGGGTAATGTCTTGAGCGATGTCGATCATGAACTGCTCGGCGAGGGACTGATCCTCGAAACATTCGTACACGTCATCGAGAAAGCCGCCACGAAGTAAAGGATGATAGAGAAACTCTTGACCAGGGCCAGTTGCCACTTCAAGCGGATACTCGATAGCCTCGACCCGTTCAAGATCGAGTTCCTCAAACCATCTGCGTCCATCCTGGGCTGACGGACGTTCCTTCAGATATTCCTGGAATCGCTCTCGCTCGTTGATCAGCCCTTGTTGAATCATTGCCTGATTCACCAGCTGCCACAGTGAATCGAACGTTCCATAGGACGGAAAGGTCAGGACGAGCTGGCCTCCTGGATTAAGGCGTTCGACGAGTCCACGGATCGTCTCAAACCGACTGGGACGAAAGAACATGACTGAAAGATTGCCTGTGACGCGGTCAAAGGTCGGCAGATCAGGAGGCAGGGCACGCATGTCCACACAGGCGAATCGGAGCCACGGCAGGTGCGATCCTTGAATGGCTCTCGCACGAGCGACCTGATCAGCACTCATATCGATGGCCAGTACTTCTCCAGTGGGGCCCACTTGCTCGGCCAGGTAAAAGGCGGGGATGCCATGGCCGGAGGCGATATCTAGAATGTGTATTTCCGGGGAAAGAGCCAAATGCCGTAGCAGCGATTCCGCAAACGGTGTGGACCAGTAATCATGTTTTGGAAGAGGCCAGCGAAGAGCAGGCGAAATATTCATGTTAGAAAAATGAGGGGATCATGCTTGGTTTCACACCCGCACAAAATATGGAATTGCCATTAATCCCACTCCAACAAAGACGAGCAAGTAGACGTTCTGGATGAAGTAGGGAAAGACACAGAGGGCCACTCCAATGCACAACGGGACAATGGCCTTTTGTCTTTTGCCATAGATGGCAAAACCGGTACCAATCGATCCGAAGATGATACTCCAGATCAGGGCTGCGGTATTCCCCAGCTCAAACATAGCTGGTTTCTCACTTGGCTGACGCCAGGGCCTTGGCAATCAGCGCCTGCGCTTCCTCTTGTATCTGCTTCAGATGCTTGGGCCCCTTAAAGCTCTCCGCATAGAGCTTGTACACATCTTCTGTCCCAGAGGGCCTGGCGGCGAACCAGCCGTTCTCCGTCACGACTTTCAGTCCGCCGATGGCTGCGCCGTTGCCCGGAGCCTTGGTAAGCATCGCCACGATCCTATCTCCAGCCAGCTCCGTGGCCTTCACTTGATCCGGAGAAAGCTTGGACAGTATGGCTTTCTGCTCTGGCGTAGCTAGAGCATCGATCCGTTCATACACCGGCTCGCCCAGTTCGTTCGTGAGGGCTCGGTACAACTCGGATGGATCTAGGCTGGTCTTTGCCATCATTTCAGCAGCCAGCAGGTCCATGATGATGCCGTCCTTATCAGTCGACCAGACTGTTCCATCACGTCGGAGGAACGAGGCACCGGCGCTCTCCTCGCCGCCAAAGCCAAGCGAGCCATCGAGCAGACCGCTGACGAACCACTTGAAGCCGACCGGCACTTCCACCAGTTTCTGTTTCAGTTTGGCCGCGACTCGGTCGATCAAGCTGCTGCTGACTAAGGTTTTGCCGATCTTGGCATCGGATTTCCAGCCGGGACGGCTGGCAAAGAGGTAGGCAATCGAGACGGCCAGATAATGGTTTGGATTCATCAAGCCTGAACGAGTGACGATGCCGTGGCGGTCATTATCAGCATCATTGCCGAAGGCCACATCAAAGCGATCTTTCAAGGCAATGAGATTGGCCATGGCATAGGGAGAGGAGCAATCCATCCGGATCTTGCCGTCCCAATCCAAGGGCATGAAACGGAATGTTGGATCGACGGCTGGATTCACGACCTCGATGTTCAATCCGTAGCGTTCGACAATCGGCTGCCAGTAGGCCACACCGGACCCGCCGAGCGGGTCGATCCCAAGCTTGAGCCCACCGGCTTTGATGGTGTCCATATCAACCACATGGCGTAGATTGCTCACGTAGGCTCCGATATAGTCGTGCTGATGTGTGGTTGATGCCTGTCTGGCCTGTGCAATGGAAAGACGTTTCACTCCGTACAGGTTGGTGGCGAGAAGGGTATTGGCTCGATCCTCGATCCACTTTGTAATCTGTGTATCAGCTGGGCCGCCACTCGGCGGGTTGTACTTGATTCCTCCGTCTTCCGGGGGATTGTGAGATGGGGTGATGATGATGCCATCGGCCAGACCGGAGGTTCGACCTCGGTTGTAGGAGAGGATGGCATGAGAGATGACGGGCGTTGGTGTGAAGCCCTCGTCTTTGTCGATCATGACCTCGACACCATTGGCCGAAAGGACCTCAAGGGCAGTGACAAAGGCCGGTTCCGACAGTGCATGGGTGTCTTTCCCTAAATACAGCGGCCCAGTCGTGTGCTGCGTAGCCCGGTATTCGCACACTGCCTGAGTGATTGCCACGAGATGGTTCTCATTAAAGCTGTGTTTGAAGGAAGAGCCACGATGCCCTGAGGTACCGAATGACACGCGTTGTTCTCGGACAGATGGGTCAGGTTTCTCGGTTGAATAGGCAGAGAGGAGTTTTCCCACATCCACCAGAATCGAAGCCGGCGCTGGTTGTCCTGCATGGGGATGAGTCGCCATAGGAAATGTGTAGTTCTAATGTCTGGTCGCTGTCAACTGTAGAGGGCCATGTATGGGAAAATAAGACCGCATTCTTGTCCGGTATTAAAAAATGGTGGTTACCTCGGAGGATCTTTTCCGTCTTACGTGTGGATGAGAATCGGAAGCATGATGTCCTAGAACCATGAAATCGGAGTGGAGAAACCCCTTATAGAACGCTGAGTTCATGGATTTTGAGCGATTGATCCGGTAAGATGCCACAAGAACCTGTCCGTAATCTGAAGGGGGTGGTGTGTTCCGTCTTCGGCTTGCGCTCGTGATCGTACTCGCCTTTGCGGTGTTGGCCGTTGCGTTTCTCTCATTTTCGAGGGAGCTGACCGGCCAAGACTATCTCAAAGACTTTGTCCTGGAACAGCTTGAGGAGAGTCTAGGTAGAAAGATCGACGTGCATCGCGTCAAGTTTGTGATCTTCCCGAGTATCCGCGTGGAACTCACCGAGGTCAAGATTCATGATCCTCAATCAGAGCAGGTAGTCCTGACGGCTAAGCGTATTGATTTGGTCTTACGCCTCCTGCCACTCCTCAAAAAACAAGTTGTCGGCAAGCGATTGTTGATCGAAGAGCCAACGCTCACGCTTCGACGGAACGAACGCGGTCGATGGAATATCTCCGATGAGTTGAATGGGCCCGTGGATGTCGACCAGCACACGATGGACATGATGGCGCGGACACTCATGATCAGAGAGGCGACGCTCGTCAACGGAACGATCACGGTCATTGATGCCGCCAGACCTGATGGCATTCGGTCTCTCAAGCTGGAGCACGTCGAGTTTAGGCTGCTGGTCCGGCCTGATCGTGGTTTCGCCGAATTGCATGTATCAGCAGCTCATCAAGGAGAATCAGGCCCATCCGCCGTGTCACTGGACGGTGTTGTGAAACGAGCAGAACCCCCGGTGTCATTGTCCGGGGAAGAGGTCGCTGAATCGGCCACCGGGTTTCAGTTTGAAGGACAGATCGACGCCGCTGACCTCAAGATACGGGACGCGGCTGACTTTCTCGGCCCCAGGCCGGTGTCTCAGCATCTTCAAGGGGCATTAAATCTTAAGAGTACCGTTCGCGTGATGCCCGGTGTGTCCGGATATGACATGGTTCTCTCAGACATGACCGCGCATTTGAATAACATCACACTGAGAGGAAAGGCCAATCTGGCTGGCCTGCTGACTCCTCAGCCGACGTTTGCCGTCACGTTCAGCAGTTCTCTGGTTTCCCTCCCGCAGCTCCTGAAAACCATTCCCCCGGATTGGATCCATGCGCAGCTCCCAGCCCTCCTGGCTGATCGCCAGATCGATGGCAAGGTGCAAGTGGTGAATGCAACGCTTACGGGGTCCGCGACAAGGGGCCCCCAACTTTCGACGATCGGAGAGTTTCATGTCAGTGAAGGTCGCGGCTTGATCGGTAACGATCGTATCGCCGCAAACGACCTCGCGGCGGTGGTGGTGGTCGAGACGGGGCGTGTTCGTATTGCGAAGATCACTGGAATGTATGGGGCCATGCAGATCACTGACGGAAAGGCGGAGGTGTCGTTTCTCGACGCTGGCCCACGGCTGGAATTGGAGATCACGGGAGAGACGGCGGCAGTGCAGCTCGTCGAGTTTCTGGCGAAGACTGTGAAAGCGGAGCGAGTCACGCAGTTGCTTGCCGGTATCCGCGATGCTGAGGGGACGGCGCAATCCACATTTCGCCTTGTGGGACCATTGAATCAGCCCGGTGGGATCACCTTTGCGGGTGGGGAGATCATCGCCCGTCAAGTGAGTTTCACCCATGTGAATTTACCGGATCGTGTGACCGGGATGCAGGGAAGATTTGTCTTGGCCGATGGAGCCACACAGTTTGATCAAGTTGCCGGACATCTTGGGGGAACTGCTGTGCAGGTTCACGGGACCGTTACCGGAGGATCCCAAAGCCAGTATCAGGATTTTGTTATTCGTACGCGCGGTGATGCCGCGCAGATGGTTCGGTTGTTTCGTTCCTCGGTAATTGAACAGAGTGTATTCGAGGGGGTGTTCAGCTCAACGATTGTAGTCTCTGGTTCGACGGCGAGACCGCATATCCAAGGGTCCGTTGTGTTGGATGAGGCCAAAGTCGCGTTCGGGGTGATTGCAAAACCCGTCGGTCCTCGCGCCACTGTGGAGTTTGAAGGGGTGATGCCTCAGCCTACCAGTATCAAGCTGCATCGCATCGAGTTGGTGTTGCCCTCTGTGATCATTCCCGGTAAGGGAACTATGCAGTTTGGGAATGGCTTTCTGATCGATATGGCCGTGGCGACCGGTACGGTATCGGTCTCCAGTCTTCCCGAATGGCTAGCCAAAGATAGGCTTGAAGCGGGGAATATCGAAGTCTCGCTTGATGTCAAAGGAAAGGAGCCGGATTGGAAGACCTGGCGGGTCACCGGATGGATGGGACTGACGAACGGGCTGATGCAGGTAAAAGGGATTGATGGGCATCTACAAGATTTCTATGCCCGTGTAAAGTTTGCCCGCAACGAGGTCGAACTCAAGCGGCTGTCGTTTAAGGTTCAAGGCAGTGACGTCGCCATAGAGGCCACGGTCAGAAATTGGATGGCGAAGCCGATTATCACCGGCAAGATCGAGTCCAACCAATTAGATTTGAGTCTAGTGATTCCCAAGGGGGAACGAACTCCAATTCGGGAGGTCCTCGAAACGTTGGCGGCGACCAGCCACATCACCATGGCTGTGGCCGTCGCACGTGGCCGATACAAGCATCTGAAAGTCGGCTCACTTGCCGCCCGAATCAACCTTCAGGACGGAGTGCTTGATATCGATCGACTTTCGGGCGAGTCCACCCATGGGCAAGTGGCTGGACGGCTCGTCGTGCAACTTCCCCCCAAGGCACCGGCTGATTTTGACCTGTCATTCAGGGCTACCGGAGTAGAATGTGAAGACCTCTTGCGGCTGACTAAAACTCAGGTTCAGGGTGCATCGGGAGAAATACGCTTCAGCGGTGTGCTGCGCGGGCATGGGCGTAATCCCCATGGCGTCTACCCTTCGTTGAATGGCAAAGTTGAGTTGTTATTGGAAAATGGGCGCATCCTGAAAACGAATGAGCGAGCAGTATGGAAGATCATTAGTTTGTTGAACCTGCCGGCTGTGTTGCAGGGGAAGGTTGACCTTGAAAAGGAGGGGCTTCCATACAACAGAATTTCTTCCACCGTTGCCATTCAAGATGGGATGTTTCAGACAGAAAATCTGATCATCGACAGTCCCATTCTGAAAATTACAGCTGCCGGGAATTACGACTTACCGACAGACCAGCTGGATCTGGCCGTCGCCGTGAGTCCGTTCGGCTCATACTCCCAATTCCTTAAGACGATTCCGCTCTTTGGACGAATCGTGGCGGGGGAACGCAAGGGCATTGCCACGGCGATGTTCACCATGAAGGGAGCGCTGGAAGATCCCGAGGTCACCTATTTACCGGTGAAGTCCTTTGCATCCGGCCTGTCGGGGTTGGCCCAACTCGCCGTCGATGTTCTAACGAACACTCTGACGCTGCCGATGGATTTGATGACGCCGGATGAAGAGTCCGGAGTGCGACCGAGAGATATGACTCCATCGCCGGCTCCCGCTGTGCCGTGACGAACGTGAATGTTTGACCGACTACTATTCTTGACCGACCCACGCCCCCATGCTAGCATCACCAAAGTTAAGGCTTTGTCACCCCACGGGTTTCCATTCAACTCTGCTGTCCCACTAACATACACATGAAACGCACTACCGTCTCCCAACCAGAATTGGCCACACTGTTCATCGCTGCCAGCGAGCAGGACTCGAATCTGTACTATGCCACGCGCTTCATGGCGCCAGATCCGTTCATCTATCTGGAAATCAAAGGTGAGCGGTTGATGGTCATGAGCGATCTGGAAATGGATCGTGCCAGGACTCAAGCCTCAGTGGATCGAGTCTTGTCCTACTCGGAAATCGAACAGAAGGCCAAGAAACAGGGAATCAAAGACCCGACCGCAGTTGATATCGTCCATGTGGTGTTGAAAGAGTCCAAGATCCGCCGTCTTTCGGTGCCGGCAAATTTCCCGGTGATCCATGCCGCGCGATTACAAGAGCGAGGATATAGTCTCAAACCAAAGCGAGACCCGTTTTATGAACAGCGTGTGCTGAAGACGGTGGAAGAAGTACGTTATATCGAAGACGCGCAGCGGGCCACGGAAGAAGCCGTGGCTGCAGCCCACACGCTATTACGCCGGGCCGAGATCAAGGATGAGCAACTCTGGCTCGATGGCGAGGTGGTGACCTCGGAACGGATCAAAAAGTTTGTCAACGTGAAGCTCATGGAGCGGGACTGTATTGCCCAGCATACGATTGTGGCAGGGGGAGAGCAGGCCTGTGATCCACACAATGAAGGAAGCGGACCGTTGCCGGCTCATCGCAGCATTATTTTTGACGTCTTCCCTCGGTCGGCCACGAGTCGCTACTTTGCCGACATGTCGCGCACGGTGATACGTGGGAAGGTGAGTGCGGAACTCAAACGGTTGTATGGTGCCGTGAAGGATGCTCAGGAAGACGCCATCGACAAGATCAAAGACGGCGTCGACGGCATGAAGATCCATCAGGGCATCTGCGCGCGTTTTGAAAAGGCCGGATACAAGACCGGTTTGGTGAATGGGCGCATGCAGGGGTATTTTCATGGGACTGGACATGGAGTGGGGCTCGATATTCACGAAGCGCCACGGATCAGTCGAACTGGGTCACTCCTCCAAGAGGGCCATGTCGTTACGGTTGAACCAGGGCTGTATTATCCAGGATTGGGGGCAGTCCGAATTGAAGACATGGTGCTCGTCACCAAGGACGGCTGCCGGAACCTCACCAATTTCCCCAAAATCTTCGAGCTCGGATAGCTCGCTTCAAGACTCGCGCTCTCCCCACGATGGGTTCAGATCGGCCTATCACTTCGAGTGACATTCGATGTCCCACTCATTCCGCTTTCTAGACGACATTGCCACGGCTGACTTGGCGTTTGATGCTTCCGGTGATTCCCTCCAAGAACTCTTTCACGGGGCTACGTGTGCGGTCATCGAAGCGATGGCCGATCCTTCGACGGTCGGGTCTACCTGGCGGAAACCAGTGGAACGAACAGAAGAGGATCCTGCCGAACTGTTGTTCGATTGGCTCTCGGATCTGGTGTACTGGAAAGATGCGGATGGAGTCGTATTCAGTACATTCAAACTCACGATCACATGCGGAGACGACGGCTCTTGGCATCTGAAGGGGGAGCTGTGTGGGGAGTCGGTCAATGGATTGGTGCAGGTGTTGCGGAACGATGTGAAGGGAATTACAAAACATATGTATCAAGTCAGCCAAGAGGACATGCGCTGGAATGCGCGGGTGGTGGTGGACGTATGAAGCTCCACACAGAGATGAGAGTCAATCGGATTACCGATGAGGTGTGGGAAATCCCCATCAGCGAGAAGTCTGGCATGCTGGTTCCAGCACGAATCTATGCTACACCGACTATTCTGCAATCGATGGACGCCGGAGTCTTCGAGCAAGTGACAAATGTGGCGTGTCTCCCTGGAATCAGACGTTATGCGCTGTGCATGCCGGATGGACATTGGGGGTATGGCTTCCCCATTGGAGGCGTTGCCGCCTTTGATGTCCGTACCGGGATCATCTCGCCTGGTGGTGTTGGGTATGACGTGAATTGCGGCATGCGGCTTATAAGGACCAATCTCACGCAGAAGGACGTGCAGCCATTGCTCGAACGATTGATGACGGAATTATTCCGGAGAGTGCCTGCCGGGGTAGGCGCCAGCGGGTCTGTACGGCTGGGCCGCTCGTCGTTCGAGGATGTCATGGTCCGCGGGGCCCGATGGTGTATTGAGAATGGCTATGGTTGGCCTCAAGATCTTGAAGCGATGGAAGAGAGAGGCTGTATCGGCGGGGCCGATCCATCCAAAGTCAGCGACCGGGCGATCAGTCGAGGGATCAATCAACTAGGGACCTTGGGATCAGGGAACCACTATCTTGAGGTACAGGTGGTCGCATCCGATAGGGTCTTTGATCAAGAAACAGCCTCAGCCTGGGGCATCACCGGTCATGACCAGATTGTTGTGATGGTCCACTGCGGATCTCGCGGATTCGGTCATCAGGTCGCAAGTGATTATCTCAAAGTATTTGAGAAAGCGATGCGACGATATGGGATTTCTGTGAAAGACCAGCAGCTCGCCTGCGCGCCGTTCGCATCAGTGGAAGGGCAGGACTATTTTTCGGCGATGAACTGTGCGGCCAACACGGCTTTCGCCAACCGCCAGGTCATCACTCATCAGATTCGAGAAGCCTTTGCCGCTGTATTTGGCCGATCGGCAGAGGAGCTGGGTATGGAGCTGGTCTATGACGTGACGCACAATATTGCCAAAGTCGAGCGATATCCGGAGGGCGAGTTGGTCGTGCATCGAAAAGGTTCAACAAGAGCATTAGGGCCGGGGAGTCCTGAGCTCCCGCCACGATATCGGACGACTGGTCAACCGGTCATTTGCGGCGGCTCCATGGAAACCGGGTCCTATTTGTTGGCGGGAACGGCAGGAGCGGTGCGTGACACCTTTGCATCAACGATGCACGGGTCTGGGCGCACGATGTCACGGGCGCAGGCGAAGAAGGCCATCCGAGGGGAGCAGGTGCAGAAACAGATGAAACAGCGAGGCATTCTCGTGAAGGCCGTCTCCATGTCGGGCCTGGCCGAGGAGGCGGGGTTCGCGTACAAAGACATATCTGAGGTGGTCGAGACAGTCGATCGAGCAGGAATCACCAAGAAAGTGGCGGAACTTCGACCGATCGGGAATATAAAAGGCTAGCAACGTACGGTCCTGCACTTTGCCCATGAAGCAACGGAAGGATACGCGGTTTCCCGTTCAATTTTGGAGCTCATTCAGCTCAATAAACGTTGTCTTGGGAGAAGGAACTCTGAGCGACCTGTCGATTCGAGGCTGCCGCGTTTGCAGTCTCATTGAAGTCAAGCCCGGTACAGCTCTTCAGCTCCAGGTTCACGCCTCCGATCACCAACCCCCTATCCAGATTTTCCAAGCCGTCGTCCGGTGGTATCGAGCCAGTAGTTTCGGATGTGAATTTGTGAACCTCAGTCCGGATGAGTGGGCGAGGCTTCACCACGTAATGAAGGAATTAGAGAAGGAACCATTCCAACGACAGCAAGAAGACACCGAAGCCGCCTGATCTTCCACGTTCTCCGCGGCTGTTGGCATACCAATCAGAGTCCAATAATAGCCGAACGTTGTTGCTTGTTGCGTTGGTGGAGCGGGACATCCCGTCCGGAACTCGTTGAGAAGAGTGATCCGCAATCAGGCGGCTTTCGCGCGGAGCGTTCCTTCGAAAATCCTACAGGCCATCTCGACGCTTTGCTCGAGAGGTTCGAGAAGGTTGGTTGCGACATCCAGCTGCCCTTCGCGCGTGAGCCGTTCGATTTCTCCGGAGTGATGGGCGGCGGCGAGGGCTCCCACTTGTGCGCTGGCGGATTTCAACTGATGGGCCCAAGCGTTGAGCCTTGACACATCTCCGGTGTGAATAGCCTTGCGGATCTCTAGGAGCAGTCGCCTGGAATCGGAGAGGTAGAGAGAAAGAATTGTCTGCAAAGCGCCTGGACGTCCTGATCGTTCCATGGCTAGCAAGTTGTTCCATATGGACTCGTCGATCACTGGAATACCTAACGGAGCATGGGGGGTGATCTTGTTTCTCAACAGCACCTGAGGTGCAGGCTGGTGTTCGAGTGGTTTTGTCACCATCCAACGTTGGAGAGCGGTTCGCAAGCCTTCTTGCGAAAAGGGCTTTGAAAGGTAATCATCCATCCCAGCCTCCAGGCACTTGTTCCGATCACCTTCCATGGCATTGGCCGTCAAGGCGATGATGGGGATATGGTGACCGCTGCCGATCGAAGCTTCATGCTGGCGAATGGCGGCCGTTGCGGCAAACCCGTCCAGGACCGGCATCTGGCAGTCCATGAACACGAGATCATAGCGTTGCCTCGATACGGCCTCAACAGCTTGCTGGCCATTCTCGGCCAGGTCAACGTGGTAACCCAGAAACTCTAACATCCCCAACGCTACTTCACGGTTGACCGGGTTGTCCTCGGCAAGGAGGACTCGCTTGTTGCTGACTGTGGGGGCTGGGGTTGCGCATGCCGTGATCGGCGTGGCCTCTGCCGAGGCATATCGTTGCCGCAGGAGGCAATCCCGAAGCATCGACTGTCGGGCCGGTTTTCGGAGCCAGGCAAAAAAGTTCGATGATGCTGACTGTCCCGAAGATGAGTCCGGTTCGACTGAACTGAGGGCCAGCAGTGGAATGGTCCGGAGTGCGGGGTCGGCTTTCATCACGCGGGCGAGCTCGATGCCGTCCATGTCAGGCATGTGAATGTCGAGGATCGCCAGATCGACGGGCGTGCCCTCAGTCACGGCCTGTTTTAATAGATCTAATGCCATTGCCGCACTGGTGGCGCTGATGGTCTCGGCTTCCCAGGCCTGTAACTGCGCTTCGAGAATAAAACGATTGGTCGCGTTGTCGTCGACAATCAGGACTCTGGTGCCTGCGAGCGACCGACTCGGCGCAGCTTCATTTGAGAGCTGCGTCGGGTTGTACTCCAGTTGTGTGGTGAACCAGAACGTGGATCCTTGGCCTGGCACGCTCTCGATGCCGACCTCCCCCCCCATCAAGTGAACCAGCTGTCTCACGATGGCCAAGCCGAGTCCTGTGCCGCCAAACCGACGCGTGGTCGAGCCGTCCGCTTGTGAAAAGGCGGTAAAGAGGCGCTTCTGCGCTGCTTCGGGAATCCCGATTCCGGTGTCCCGCACCTCGTATTTCAACGTCACCCGGTCTGTTTCCTGCGAAAGGCAGTGAACCCGGACGGACACTTCCCCTCGTTCGGTAAACTTCATGGCATTACCCAAGAGGTTCAATAGGACTTGTCTGAGCCGAACTGGATCGCCGATGACCGCATCAGGAATCTCGTTCGGCAAGAAACAGGTCAACTCGACCCCCTTTTTGCCCGCTGGTTCGGCGAAGAGTTCTACGGCTTCCTCAAGGGTCTGCCGGAGGCCAAACTCGATCCGCTCCAATTCCAGCTTGCCTGCCTCGATCTTGGAAAAGTCCAGAATGTCGTTGATGATACTGAGAAGCGCGGTCCCGGACCGTTGGACGGTTTCTGCCATGTGCCGTTGACGGTCGGTCATCTGAGTGGCCATCAAAAGCTCCGTCATCCCGAGCACGCCATTCATCGGGGTGCGGATCTCATGGCTCATATTCGCGAGAAACTGCGACTTGGCTACACTCGCTGCTTCGGCCGCCTCCTTGGCTGTGACGAGCTCCGCGGTGCGTGCCGACACTTTGAATTCAAGATTCTCTTGATGCTGTTGTAGCTGAACATGTTGAGACTGGATTTCCACCAGCATGGCATTCAGCCCTGCAACCAACACCCCGATTTCATCATGAGAGGAGGCCGGCAGCGCACGGAGCGAGTAGTCCTTGGTAACCGACACGGTGCGCATGGTGGAAACCAGACTGAGCAACGGATCGGTAATGGTGCGCTGGAGTCTGCGTGAGACGCTAAGGGCTACCAGCGCAGAGGCCAGGAAGATGGTGACTCCAATCACAGCCGACCGTTTCAACCGCTGGTCCATTTCGGTGAGGTCTGATCGAATGAGAATCCATCCGACGACCTGTCCGTCCATGCGGATTGGCGAGACCAGCTCAAGATAGTCCCTCGCCCTGTAGGTCTTTCTCATGGTGGTCAATTCCACCGAGGGCGCAGTGGTAAGGGATTTTGAGTCCAGTTCTGGTAGATCAGATCGGACATATTTGGCAAAGGTCGTTCTATCAGCGGAAAACGTTTCTGCGTAGAGAACGTGGGATTCCTGGCTCAGCGCTACCAATGTCTCGGTGGCGGATTTCTGATCTCGAAAGGTCAGGGCGGCGGTGCTGTTGCTCCCAAGGACATCGGCCAATGCCGCCATTCGTGACTCGATTGTGTCGCGGAACGATAGGAGGTCATTGGTGACAAAGGCCACGAGGACCATGGCCAGGGCGAGCCCGGTAGAAAACAGGGCCATCCCTGTCAGTTTGTGCTGAATCGACCAGTGTTGGAACGGAGTCATCCGCAGCGGCATCTCACCCGTTCCTTTTTACAATTCGTGTCAGTTTGATCAGTTGGGAGCTCACTTTCAACGGCGTACGCTGAACGGCATCAAGATTCATATCCAGTTGTACTCGGTTCTCGACCACCCGCATGTTGAGCATGATGCCTGCTTCTGCGCAGTCTTCGGCGTCGCAGACGGTCAAGACCGGAGCCTTCTGGATTGTGGGAACAATCTCTGCCGTTTGTGTGAGCTGGTTCGGACTCACATAGAGCATCTGGCAATCCTTTACCCTGTCGACGGAGTGAAGTCGTTTGATCACCAAGGGCCTGCCTTTGATGGTCTTGTCCGCAATGGCATCCAGGCTCGACCCAAACGGATCGTTCCCCAGCACGCAGATCATCAGCGGCGTAGAACTGGTGGCGAAGGTGCTGTCGGGCCATTCGACAAACTTCGTGAAGTTATAAAGGAAGGCGGCCTTAAGCAGATATTCCCCATTCTGTCCCTGGGCGTGCCCCAAAGATTGTGAACCGATCAGATAGAGAGTCACAAAACAAAGGACCGCCACGACGGTACGTATGGACATGGCCAGAGTCGGCAGGACTGTCTGGCGCATTTTCATACTGTCATTTCCGTGAACAGGAGTCTGTCTCTCCAGTCGTATCATGTCGGGCGAGGGTGGTCCCACGTTAAAAGCGCCATGTCACTTTTCCGAACATACCTCGTTGAATGTGAGAGACGGCGGTCTGAATAAACTCCGGTTTGAATTCGGTGTGTCGGTTCTCAAGGAGGTTATGCCCGACCACAGAGAACTCAAGCTTACTGGTGGGCCTCCAGCCCAGCCGGACGTCCAGGTTGGTGTAGCTATCGACGTCGAGTCCGACCAGGCGATCGATGAATCGGAAGGTCGTGTCGAACTCGATCGTGTCTGTAAGGTTCATCAGTGAGCGAAGTGAAAACTGATAGGTCGGGTCTTCGCCGGACTCGGTCTCGATCCCTTCAGGTGCAGTACGACGAATGTGCAGGTATGAGAACGCTGGTCGAAGGCGCCACCATGGGAGGGCGCGCCAATCCCCGGACAGCTCTCCGCCATAGGTGCGTGTCGTCACTTGGCTCCGGACAAGTTCGAGTGAATCTGATACCTCTTGTTCACCGGTGGACTGGCGGTAATCGTTATAAAAGCCGACGGCGTCGAAGGAGAGGATGCTGGTGAGTTGCGCGCGATAGCCAAGTTCGTAGCCCCAGAGGGTTTCACTGCGGACACCAGCATTGCCCTGTAGCTCCACGAGTTCTGTCGGCGTTCCGGCGAGTGCTCGTCGTCCGTCACGTTCGAATCGAGACGGGAAGCGGTTCGAACGCGTCACGGCGCCCCAGACTGACTGATTTGGAGTGACCTGATACAGGAGGCGAACGTTTGGGAGGAGCAGCCCGCCTGAAAATGTGTTCTTGAGATATTTTACCCCAGCCGTGAACCGGAGCTTGTCCTGAAACATGGTAATCTCATCCTGAACAAACGCGGAGAATGTCCGGAGGCGCCGTTCGGCTGGATCAAAAGACAGGCTCTCGCTATTGCGCAGCTGATCACCGCTGACGCGATAGCCGAGCCCCCAGACAATCTGTTGCCCCAAGGGCAACGCGAACTGATGTTGGATATCCACGTCGACGGTATTCCGGATTTCCTTGAAGGACAATTCGTCTCGGCGGGTTCTGTCGTAATAGAACTGGAAGGTAAAGTTATTGCGTTCGCCAAAGGTGTGCTGCCATCGTCCGAGAACGTTGCCTCCGGACATCCGCACATCTTCAACTGCATTGGTGGAAAACGATGGTCCGGTCGTCGTGGGAAAGAAGGTCAGTTGACCCGCTTGTCCCTGGTAGTAATCCCCTTGAAGGGTGAAGGCGTCATGAGTGCCGGGGTTCCAGTCGAGGCGCCCCCCGGTCCGGCCCATTCGCCAGTCGTCGTGACTCCCTTCAGCGCTGGTGGTACGGTCCCGATCGAACAACTTTCCGAACAGGCGGTACGAAAGGTTGTTCCCGAATTGTCCTCCGTATCGCATGGTGGTGAAGGCCCGCTCTTCTGTTCCTCCTCCGATGGTCACGAGTGCGCCCTGCGTATCTTGGGCTTTCTTGGTGATGATATGGATCGCGCCGTTGACGGCATTGGCGCCCCACAGAGTTCCACCCGGCCCTCGGATGACTTCGATCCGTTCGATATCTTCAAGGGGGAGGTCTTGCACTTCCCAGAAGACGCCGGGGACGAGCGGGGAATACACCGTTCGACCGTCGATCAACACCAAGAGATCGTCTGCGAAGCGCCCGCTATATCCACGGGACGTAATGGAGTATTTCTGGGAATCGATGCGTGCGACATGCAGCCCCGGCACCATTCGAAGGACTTCGGGGATGCTGTTGGCCCCAGATCGACGGATATCCTCCTGGCTAACCACAAAGACGGCGGCGGCTGTCTGGGAGAGGGGCTGCGTACGTCTTGAGACAGAGCTCACCTCGACGTTCATCAACTCTTCTAAACTGAGTGTGGTGAGATCGGCTGGAGGGTCTTGCGTCGAGGAGTCGGTCGCAGCCCATGTGTGTGTCAGGGTGAAGGTCGAGGTCGCTAGTCCGACGATGACGGCCCACACAGGAGTGCGACCCTTCCAGGGCCGCTTGCGCGTGCTCTCAAAGAGTGCTGGGTTTGCTGAAGGTATCACAATGAGTCTCCTTGTAAAGAGAGCTACTCCTGAAATGGACAGAGCTCTGTCCGCTCTTACCTGCCTACAGCGGGCAGGTGAGCACTCAGCGGTGGACAGATTCCTGGTGCAGCAGTCCCACAACTCTTCCGTTACGACAAGGACTGTCACTACAGTTTCGGAGGAAGTTCGAAATTCCTTTAAATGGTTAGATTTGATGAGCTGGGTCGAAAAGGAAGACTGTCTTTGACCTCGAGGAGCCTGAGGGGATCGAGGTCCCACAGCTAGATTCTTTCGTTATCCGATCAGTGGGCGGCTACTCGGGAATTGAGAGGGCGGTTTCAAGTTCCAAGGGCAACGGGCTTCAATTGCGCTGCGCAGCCTACCGCGTGCAGCAAGCTCGTTGGTGACCTTGGCTCAGGCAGGATGACAGGAGTTGAGCACATCGTGAAGAATTCGGTTGACGGCGTTTTCACAGAAGATGAGAGGCAGGGCTGAGGGTGCTCCAGGGGGCTTGGTCAACGACTATTCGTTGGTGCGTGCCTCACTTGCGGTTACCTCTTGGCAGCAGTGCTCATTCCATTTCGGGTTTGATTCTAGACCGACCACTACGCGGCTTTGGCCGTTCGACGTTTTGCCACTTGGCCAAGAATATCGAGCGCGGCAATGCGATAGGCTTCGGCATAGGTCGGAAAATTGAAGACATTATCGATAAAGGACTCGATCGTTGAGGAGCTCTGAAGTGCTAATTGCCCCAGATGGACCAGTTCCGTAGCCGAATCTCCGACGATTTGTACGCCGAGCAGTCGTTCTCCGTTCGGATCGGCGACCATCTTGAGGAGGCCATGGCCCGCTCCTGATATCTGCGCACGGGCGACTTCCTCAAACTTCGCCCGCCCGATCAGCGGATCTTTATACCGTTCTCGTGCGCTCTTCTCATCCAAGCCGATGCTGGACATTTCAGGGATCGTATAGATACCGAGTGGAATGGTTGAAGCGGCATCACCTACTGGGAGGTTGAGCGCATGTCGAACCGCTCGTCGGCCCTGTTCCATGGCCTTGGAAGCCAGTGCCGGACCGCTGACCATATCACCCACAGCGTAGATGTGCTCAATTGAGGTCTGACAATACTGATTGACCGGGATTAGTCCTTTCTCCGATACCGTAACGCCGGCTGCCGTGAGCTCCAGGTCTTCGATGTTGGCTTGTCGCCCAAGGGCGACCAACATCTTTTCACTCTTCACCATGGTTCCGTCATGCAAGGTCGTGATGACATGCGCCATCTGGTCCCACCGAACCTCTGTGATTTGACATCCGCCTCGATAGTGGCTGCCGTACCGTTCGAGGCTTTGCACAAACTGATCAACAAGCTCTCGATCCATGAATTGTAGAGGATAGGGTGCACGGTCGATCAGAGTGACCTCAACCCCGAGCAAGGCAAAGATGGACGCATACTCGCAACCGATGACCCCACCACCGATCACTGTCAGCGATTGCGGTAGGTATAGCATGGAGAGAAGTGAGTCGCTGTCGAGGATATGTTCATGGTCGACGGGAATCTCTTTGGGACTTCTGGGACGCGATCCCGTAGCCACGACGATGGTACCGGCTGTCATTTGTTGCTGTGCGCCATCGACGGTTTGCATCTCGATGGTGTGCGCATCCAAGAAATGTGCTCGGCCGTGAAGCAGAGAGATGCCATTGCGTCGAAGTTGCTGGCTCATGAACGAGTCGTGCGCCTGAACGACGTGTTCAAGACGGCTCAAGAGCGTGGCAATGTGCATATCCGGCTTCAGGCTGAATTGGAATGCTTCTCCTGCCCGCTTGAGTCGATCGAGATGGAGGGCGCTTTCTCGTAATGTTTTGCTAGGAATGGTTCCACGATAGACGCAGCTGCCTCCAATCCCGCGTTCTCGTTCGATGAGGGCAACCCGTTTACCGGCCTTGGCGCCCTGGACTGCCGCTTTCTGTCCAGCCGGACCTGCTCCGATCACAATGATGTCATACGTGCTTGGTGTACTCATAGGTTCATGGCATTCACAATGGTTAATACCTGATCTTTTGTCAGCAGGAGTTTATCGATGTCTTGAGGGTACAGGTTTAATTCAGCGAAGACGGAATGATCGCGAAGGGTGTCCTCCGGCATTTCGTCAGGTGTCAGAAGATGACTGGCTAATCGATTGGCCACACAGGTCAGCAGGCACTCCTGACGGAACTCTGTCGCATGGTCGTAGTCTCCGTAGTACTGAATGGCCACTGCGACTTGTTTGGGGAGGCCCCACTTATCGGCGATCATGGACCCCACTTCGGTGTGATAGCCGGCCATCCAGCCTGACAGGACGGGTTTCTCAAGAGCGATGCGCTGTTGACTTGCAAGGGTCGTCGCAGTTCGCAAGACGACGGGCTTTCCGATGGCGTGCAAGAGACCGCAGAGGTAGGCACTTTCGACGTTGACTCGCCTCATGCGTGCAACTTCCTTGGCGAAGGCTCCGCTTGCCAAGGAGTGGCGCCACAGTTGTTTTACATCGTCTTCGTATCCTGGTACTTTGAAGGCGCCGGTTTTCAGGGATGCGGTAAAGGCGATTTCGGACAGCAAGGTAATGCCCAGCATGGCCACAGCGTGCTGGAGCGAGACGACTGGACTACGGGGCATGTAGGCCGGGGAATTGGCAATCCGGAGAACGTGTGCGGCGAGTGCTTGGTCTTGATGAATCAATGCTGAGAGCTTGGCCGCATCGGCAGACGGATCCGATGCCAGGGCCATCACCTGGCTGGCGGCTTGCGGGAGCAAGGGAAGTTCGACGTCGCCGGTTTTAATTTTCTGAACTAAGGCCTGTTCGAGCTGCTCAAGTTGACTCGCGGCCGGCTGGATGTCAGAAGGCATAGAGGGGCTCCTCAATGAGGACTATCTATCGATGACCGTCCTTTGTCGGTTGCTTCCCGAGGAAAGTTGAGCGGTTGTGACTTGGAAATGGTCGCCGACTATACAATTGTCTGTTTTGAGAGGGGATGATGTATCAATATCCATTCATGATGGGGGTGTTGTGGGTGGCAATCACCGGATTAAGCGTCCCGCAGGGCGTCGCCGCTGAGTCAAAGGCTGGGACCGAGAAGATTGTCAAAGAGGCCCGCGAGACGATCGAGGCGACCAAGGAGTATACCGTTCAGCAAAAGGAGGCGATTGAGCGGAAAGCGCATGACGAGTTGGCGGCGCTTCAACGGCAAATCGTCGAACTGCGTGGGAAGGTGACAAAAGCGTCTGAAACGACACGGGCGGAGCTACAGAAGTCACTGCATGAGATCGAGAAGAAGAAAGATGGTGCCAAAGAGCGGTTGGACGAATTGAAGGGCGCCACGGATGCCAAATGGCATGAAGTGCAGGAGGGGATGACGACGGCTCTGAACGAACTCAAGCAGTCATATCAGAAACTGCTGTCCCATCTCCCATAAATAGCGTTGACGTGTTCAATAATGGAGTCTTGAGGATGAAGGTGATTACACTCGCCGACTATCAACAGTTCAGCAGTGACAAGATGAAGAAGAATAACCTGTTTCAAACGGAGCGGTTCTTCTGTGACATCTATTGCTTAGAACCTGGTCAGGAGCAAAAAGGACATGTTCATGGCCATCAGGATAAGGTGTATATCGTGATCGAGGGGCACGGGACGTTTCAGGTCGGCACCGAGCAGCGAGTACTCGAAGTAGGACAGGGCACGATGGCTTCAGCTGGGCAAGAGCATGGTGTGAAGAATCATACAAGCGGGCGGCTTAGCGTGCTGGTCTTTGTCGCACCGAATCCATCTTGATAGATTCAGGGGATTGCTGTTTGCTCTGACAGACGAAGAGGAGAAGCGGTCTCCCGCGTTCTCCCCCTTCGTCTGTGGGATCAGAATCGGATGATTATGGCTTGTAGTCCGTATGGTCGGACGGCTTTCCGTCGTGTGAATACATGCGCTGATAGGCGATGACTTGCCGAATTTTCTGCTCTGATAACAGTCTCTTACAGGTCTTCATCGTTGTCTTGGGAACCCCTTCCGATACACGTCAGAACCAATAGCTATCCGAGTACCGCGTCATATTCTCAGGGTCTCGGAGGTTGCGTGCACCCTCCTCGACCGGCTTGCCGTCTCTGCCGTGGCAGCTGGCACAGTTCATGTCGGTATTGAACTCGCTCCAATAAATCATGATCGCTCGTTCTGGAAGACCGGTTACTTGATGATCTGCTTCGCTGCCTCGACAATGGATCGTACGCCGATCCCATAGTGATCCACGAGCTCTTCGGGTTTTCCGCTGTGGGGGATCTCTCGCACGGCGAGTTTGTGGACGGCGATGCCTTCGGTGCTCACCGCGCTGAGGACCGCATCACCAAGGCCTCCGTGGGCATAGTGATCTTCTACCGTCAGGATTCGTCGTTGAGTTGCGCGTCCACTCTCCACCAAGGTTGTCCGGTCGATGGGTGCGATACTATAGAGATCGATCACACGGACGGCGATCCCAGCTGCTTTCAGTTGATCATGGGCTTTCAGCGCTTCAAACAGCGTGACGCCTGCGGCCACAATGGTGAGGACATCTGACGTGCTCTCCCGGATGATTTTGCTGCCGCCGATATGGAATCGTTCATCCTGTCCATAAATCACCGGGGTCTTCGGTCTTCCCGCACGGACATAGACCATCCCTTTGTGTTGCGCGGCGGCTTCGAGCAAGCGATAGGTCGAGTTGCCATCCGAAGGATAGAGCACCGTCACGTTCGGTTGCACAGCCATCATCGCGATGTCTTCAAGTCCCATTTGTGATGGGCCGTCCTCACCGATGCTCACGCCGACGTGTGTGCCGACGAGTTTGATATTTGAGCCGCTGATGGCGGCCATGCGAATGAAATCGTACGCACGGCTCAAAAAACAGGCAAAGGTGGCGGCAAAAGGGATCTTGCCGCATGCAGCCAGACCGGCAGCGGCTCCGACCATGTTCTGCTCTGCAATGAAATTCTCGAAAAACCGATTGGGGAATTTCTTGCCGAACTTATCCGTATAGGTCGAGTTTTTGACGTCGGCATCCAGCACAACAACCAGGGGGTTGACCGATCCTAAGGCTTCTAGTGCCGCACCAAAGGCCTCACGCGTGGCGACGGAGTCGCCAAGTTTGTAAGGTGGTGGCGGTATCGTGCCGATGGTGACGGGAGTGGCGCTTGGAGCGGAAGCTTTGTGGATTTGAACCGCAGCACCGTTTGGGCGCAATTGCTGTGTGAGTTCGTCGATCGCCTTCTGAGTCTCTTCGCCTTTCTTCAGCGGTTTACCGTGCCAGTCTGGTCTGTCTTCCATGAACGAAATACCCTTGCCCTTAAATGTTTGGGCGAGTAACACGGTGGGCCGTCCTTTGGTGCGAGCGGCCTCATCGAAGGCCTTCAGGAGCGCTGAGAGATCATGACCATTGACGACCATCGCATGCCAACCGAATCCGGCCCAACGGGAACGGTATGCGTCCATATCGTGCTGCAACATCGTGGGATCGCTCTGGCCAAGCCGGTTGATATCGACAATAGCGCAGAGATTATCTAACCCGTGCTGCCGTCCGACCTCGGCTGCTTCCCACACCGAGCCTTCGACAGATTCACCGTCTCCCATCAACACATAGGTGCGGTGATCCAGCTTGTCGACGAACTTGGCATTCAAGGCAATACCGACCCCAACCGAAAGTCCTTGCCCCAGTGAGCCTGTGGCCATATCAACGAATGGTAAGCGGGGAGTGGGATGTCCTTCGAGGTCAGACGTTAAGGTGCGTAGCTTTAAGAGATCGCTTGTCGGAAAGAGCCCGGCTTCGGCCCACGCGGCATAGAGCAGTGGAGCCGCATGTCCTTTTGAGAGGATGAAGCGATCGCTGTTGAGTGCTTTAGGATTCTGAGGATCGTAGCGCATGACGGAGAAAAACAAGGCGGCCACGATATCGGCAGCTGAAGCACAGCTCGAAGGGTGGCCGCTGCCAGCCTCACTGGTGGCCCGCACACTGTTGATGCGGAGTTGGGTTGCCTTGTTGTGTAAGGCGTTAAGTAATTCAGGCGAAGCAGCTAAACCGGCCATGGACGATCCTTTCGGCATAGAGATCAAAGCACACGTAGTTGTTGGTTGTATACTCTTGGCAGTAGTCTGATCGAGCTGGAGGCTAACAAATCAGCGAGTAGAGGTCAATGAAGAGATGCGCTCCTGTCAACCCAATTTAGAAATGTCCTCTTTCTCCCAACGTAGAAATGTCCGGTT
>ERZ1292625.928-Hain-H41-01um-R1-928-length-39328-cov-7_pt1 | contig 39328 bp, 42 predicted proteins | sample MGYA00564400_ERZ1292625 | MGnify/ENA primary metagenome ERZ1292625 (study PRJEB36523, sample SAMEA6512639) | groundwater metagenome | collected 2019-01-08 | study: AquaDiva: Metagenomics assemblies of 32 groundwater samples
TCCCCATCACCATCATTTTAGACCAATTTTTACCCCATTAGATTACGAAGAGCCTCTAAAAGGTTGACATAATGATAATATGTAGTACATTTGTTGTAAGAAATATGTTTTAAAAGAAGGAAATAATTATGCCAGCAGAAACCCCTCAATTTTCAGAGGAAGAAATAAAAGAATTTGAAGAAAGCCGAATCCAAGATAAAAAGCAATCTGAAGAAATGGCAGAAGCAGAAGCTCCAGTTCGTGATCTAATGCGAGAAGAACGAAGATTGAAAGAAACATTAGGATTTAGTGAGTTTTGGATGGAAAAATCAGACGGATTAAAAGAAGAGGCTGAGAGCAGAGCGATGGAAGCAAAAGAAAAATACGAAAAAGCAATGGAAAATGCCACAAACATGGTTGTAAACGAACCATTAGAAAAAGCGATAGAAACAGGTACGGGCACTAGAGAAGTAAATGCGGAGGAATGGGAAAGATTTAGACCTTATATTGAAAAAAGTATTGAAGGAAGACTTTTCACAGAAGAAAGCGATGGAGAGGGAGGAACGAAAAAGGTACCTAAAGTAGAAGGATTTTCTTATGAGTTTAATGATGATAACGCTGAATTTACGATTCGTTATGACAATCCTATCTCCGAAAGAGCAAGAGAATAAAAAAAACGATTGAATAACACCTAAGCAGAGATCTTCTTCATGTGCCGTTTAAGGCTATTTAAAAGGAAAATATCGTCTTTAAGAGTGTTTGAATAACGTAGCAGGTGGTCTACCATGTCAACCACTTGATATTATGCCTATATGTAGGCATAATTTTATTATAAAAAAGTACACCCCGGACAGGACATCAAACATTAAGCACAAAAAAAGAACGGCACCGTTTCCGGTGCCGTTTATTGTCTAAGATTCCTGGTAGAACCTTACGTCTGGTTTGCGTCTACTAGGAAGGCTTCAGGTAGCATCTCAGGATGTTCGTATTTGTTACCGAGGCGCTTCCATGAGTTGGCCGAGAGTGGGATAATGTGATCCCCACAATCTACATACCAACCGAAGTACATGTGTCCTTCCCACTCGTAGTGTCCGTATTCAATGACACCCCTGGAAAGACCTTTATTAACGGTCCATACGACTATGTCGTGTTTCATGAGTGCCACACCTTCAACGTCATCCAAACCAACCGAAGGCATGACGATAGCGGTGTCTTCTTCGATGGCTACGAGGAAAGGCCTCTCGCCCCAGACCGAAACAGAATACTCGTGAAGCATTTCCGGCAGAGTCATGATGCAACTCATCCTCTGCTCCTTGGTATCCCAAAGTCTGAAGTACTCGAAGCCGTTTGCGCCAACAGGACAATATCCCTTATACATCAGATCACCTCCTCAACTTTTTTGGATGGTTATTCAGCGTCGTAATCAACGGGAACTTCTGGCAAACCTGGTCCTCCGGGGTCAGAAAGTTCGTCGTGTTCTTGTTGCTCGCTGTCACTTCCCGTTATTCTTTCGGTTTTGGAATTCGCTGCAACCGTCAGAAGATTGTAGTGATTCATCCTTTCTTCCAGCCAGGCTATTTCCTCATTGAACTTGCTAAGACCCCTTACGTTTACGTGTCGCATGAGTTCTATTGAGTATGCCGAGCATTGTTCGGGATTTTTACCAGTCTCCCGAAGACGCTTGATCAAGGAAAGGAACATTGCATCCGTGAAGTCTTCTTCCATCATGTTCAAGCTGAAGTCACTGACGAATGCCGCCCGACGACGATTTAACCCGTCAAGCTGCTTCCGTAAAGGCTCAGCCTCTTTCTCGATAGCTTCAATGCGATTGATGAGTTCGAAAGTTGCCTCGACCAAATTTCCGGCTTTCTGAACTATGACGTCCAACAGATTACTGACGGATATATCCATCCTTCCAGTCGTGCGTGAATCCACGACTTCCTTGTCAAGGATATTGATACCCAAGCGTTCTTCCAATCTAAGCAAAACTGTGGAACAGTCCATGTCATCCAGATCCAGATCCCTGACGAGCATACTGTCTTCGGTTAACCCGTCAAGTTCATCCTGATCTAGACATACCTCTTTCTCCAGGACTTCTTTTACGTGGTTTAATATTTCTTTCCGAGTGACGCTCATATCCCCACCTCTCTTTTGAAATGTTTAAAGGCCGTACATCTGTCCATCAAACTTGTGTTCAGACAGATCACGACCTTCAATTTTGTAAAGGTTCATTTTGGTTTCTTATTATACCAAGAGTAAGGTATAATGACAACTATAATCATTGGAAAGCGTGATGATGTTCAACTTTTTCCACAGAAAAAACTATTGCATAAATAGATCTAATCTGTCTTAATGTTCACAGGATAATAACCTCAAGTAGAGTATTATATGGATATGAAAAAGACAATTTTATCAGAAAAAGAGCTTCATCTGCTCGAAAGCCTTATATCCGAACATGGCTACATCGTCACTTCGGAACAGATTAAGGAAGAGCTCGGTATAAGTCAGCAATCAGTTAGGAACCTGGTCACGAAATTAGTTAGAAATGGCTGGTTAGTTCGGGTTAAAAGAGGCTATTTTGCCATTGCCAATCTGGAATCTCATAACTTTTCCAATATCTCTCCCTTAGTAATCTCTCAGGTATTGGTTCCCGACTCTTATGTTTCGCTCGATTTTGCTCTGAATTATCACGGATTTTTTGACCAGCTATCCAATACAGTAACGGCAGTCACATCTTCCAGGGCAAAAATTTTCCAGTTTCAGGAGCTTAGATATAAATATGTGAAAGCCAATACACGAATGATGACAGGCTTTAAGGAAGTTTCTATTGAAGGACAACATGCCAATGTAGCCAGTCTTGAAAAGACTCTCTTGGATTTTCTCCATTTCAGAAAAGACATTTATACGATCGATCTTTTGATTGAAAAACTGAAAGAAACTCAGGATGAGATTAATGTTCAAAAAATAATTGGTTTCTCAATGGTTTATCCTGTAACGCTCAGACGACGCTTGGGATTTCTGCTAGATATGACTGGAATTGATTCAGAAGAACTCTACCTGGGGCTTAAAGGAACGCCCGGCTTTGCAAAACTAACAAAGAAATCTGACTTATTTAACGCTAAGTGGAGACTCTACTATGAAGATAGATTTACTCAGTAGATCCCAGCTCTCTATTCTTAATAAGAATGAGCTTCGTTATCCTTTAGCAATTGCAGAAAAAGATTATCTTCTAGCTATAATCTTAAAAATAATCTATGACTCGAAACTGAAAGACGCATTGGTCTTTAAGGGTGGAACCGCTATCCATCATGTTTATCTTGACCAGTTGAGATTTTCCGAAGACCTAGATTTTCAGGCTACACAAAAAGTAACGATAGATGATGTTAAAGAAGTTTTTGAGCCATTTGACTGGCTGGAGATAATAAAGCACTACCAATCTGACCATACGCTGAAGATTGAGAGACTGAAATTTACCGGTCCTCTAGGACAGCCGAACTCAATAAAGATTGATATTGATTTGACACAAGAGTTGATATTGCCAGCAGAGAATACTAAATACAACAACGCCTATAATATTGATGCTACCGTTCCTGTTATGGCTAAAAAGGAGATATGTGCTGAAAAAGTAAGAGCAATTAATGAAAGAGCCAGATATCGTGACTTTTACGATCTCGCACTTGTTATGAAAGGAAGCGGATTGAAACCAAAAGAAATAGTAGAAATTCTAAAAAAGAAAGAACTCAGAAAACCACTAAGCAAGGATTCCATTCTAGATAATCTTGAAATTGCGGAAGAGGCTAAAAGGTCAGGAGCCGAGAGTCTGTACTATCGGGAAGAAATAAATGTAGAGGAAATTCACGAGAATTTACGGGGTATTTTGGATGTACTTTGATCATATCAGCCTAAGCGGAGACCTTCTTTATGTGCAGTTTAAGGCTATTTAAAAGGAAAATATCGTCTTTGAGAGTGTTTGAATAGCGTAGCAGGTGGTCTACCATGTCAACCACTTGATATTATGCCTATATATAGGCATAATTTTATTTTAAAAAAGTACACCCCGGACAGGACATCAAACATTAAGCACAAAAAAACGGCACTGTTTCCAGTGCCGGACATTGCTTTTTAAACCATAGCATGAAGCCTTGGGCTTCAAACCTTAGGTTTCATTGAATGGCACAGGCATCCATCCCATGTTCGCAGTATTCTGACCATAAGCCATCACCCCTAAGCTCAAGACGATGGATGATGGATGAGCTTTCCGGATCGTCTGTACGTACCCAGACTGATATGCGTTTGCACGTCGGCCGAGCTTCGTTCCTTCCAGGAAGGCTCTGTTTGGCAAGATTACCCAAACATGTTCCAACTACCTGGGCGTAGTAGTCCCTGAACTTTATTCGCAACCTGTTGTCCCCGGAAACATGGCAATAGGCCAAAAGTTCTTCGCCATATCCTTCAACCGCGTTTCCTATCGCATCATGCCTCGCAACAGGTATAAAGCGGATATCAGGGTTCATAGCCACGCTTAGTTCTTCACTGATCGCTTCGCTGCAGCTTTCCCTGATTACCATTTCCTGCATGGTCAAAAGGTCGCCTGGAATACAATCAGGCACATATATCAGATTTGTAGCTTTCATTTCTCAACTCCTGCTCGATTATTGAGGATTGATTTATCCGGCTGAACCGCCACCTTCACCACCTGAAACTCGAATTTCCGATTGCCGGAGAATTCTTTCGGGAAGCTGTAAGGCATACTTCTCGCTCAACTCACGGAGAGGTCTTTCCGCAAGAAAGTCATTGAGCAGTTGTGCCGCTGTCTGAGGATCATCCTCATCAAGCTCGTCATACATCTTACCGAGAACCAAACCCACCTCAACTGTATCGCTCTTGGTTAGTCTCGGCCAGTTGTTCAGTACTTCCGCATCCATGTCCAAGCCGCCCATGCCTGTCGCCTCCTGACGTAATAAGGAATACTGGAAATTATTAACCGCCACCACCAGATTGAACTATGAAGTTCTCACCCGAACCTGCTTGACTACCACGACCCTTCCCTTCCAGACCCTTGACCCAGCTGGCACAGGAAAAGAAAAAGTTAACCCCGGTAAGTGCCAGGATCACCATCATTATCCAGAAAACCAGATTATTACCCTGGGTGATCACTGAAATACAGATTAATGCGACCATAGTGCACAAAAGCAGGACTCCAGCAATGATGAACTGTGCTGTACTAACCTTGTTCACGATCTCACCTCCTAAGGTGATAAAGATTTAAGGTGCAAAGGCGAAGCCCTTGCTTGCCTCTAACGGTAGAGAGATAGTACCACAAATAGCGATACAGCTCAACCAAAAAGGCGCAAAGATATTGACAGGAAAAATCCAGGGGATAGAATGAATGAGGACTAACTTGGGCGGAAAAGGAAGGTTTCAGAGACTAGGCGGAGATCTTCTCCATGTGCCGTTTAAGGTTATTTAAAAGGAAAATATCGTCTTTGAGAGTGTTTGAATAGCGTAGCAGGTGGTCTACCAAAATAAAAATCAAAAAGCGCCGAATGGGGCTTTTTTGTTTCTCATACACTATTATTTAAAATTATTATCAGATAAACTTTAACTATGGAAAAAGGATTTTTAGCTTTCTCTAAGGATAACGGTCTAATTGAAAAAGGAGACCATATTCTAGTGGGTGTTTCCGGCGGAGTAGACTCGGTCGTGCTTTTAGATATTCTTACTAAATTACAAAAAAAACTAGGAGTCTGTCTTTCAGTTGCTCACATTAACTATGGTTTAAGAAAAGAGTCTGACAGGGACCATAAGTTTGTAAAAGAGTTGGCTGAAAGATATGGACTGCCCCTCTTTGATAAAAAAGTGAAGTTAACAGGTAGTAATATTGAAGAAAGGGCTCGGGATATCCGATATGGATTTTTTAAAAAAGTTTGTGAGAAGGAAAAGATGGACAAGATTGCCGTTGCGCATCATAAAAACGACCTTGTAGAGACATTTTTTCTAAATCTTTCTCGCGGGAGTGGGCTGACAGGCCTAGTTTCTATGAAGCCAAAGAGTGGAAACTTGATCCGTCCGCTTCTTTTTACAACGAGAAAAGAAATCGAATCGTATGCAAGAGAAAATAAAATAAATTTTGTAGAGGATGTGACGAATAAAGATCTTAGCATCAAAAGAAATCTCATCAGGCACAAGGTAATACCGGAACTTGAAAAAATGAACCCGGATTTTTTACAGGTAGTTATACGAGAAATAGAAGATTTGCGTGGAGCGGACAAAGTAATTTCAGGTATCACGGAAAAATATTACGGAAAAATAGTTAAAGAAGGAAAAGGCTCAGCCTCAATGTCTACAAAAGAACTGGCTAAGATTAGTCTATACCTACAATCGGAGGTTTTAAGGAAGTCTACCCGCTATGTGAAGGGCGATTTGCGTGATATTTCACGAAAAAATATTGAAGATATTTTAAAGCTAACAAAAGTTGCTCATGGAACAAAAAAAGTCGTGCTACCCCAAGGGTTGCTTGTGAGGAGAATTTATGATAAACTCGAGATTAGAAAAGAAGAAAAAAGCCCCGTGCAAAAGCCAAAAAGCATAAGGCTAGAAATGGAAAAAGAAGCTATTTTTGGTAGATGGAGGCTTTTTTTAGGCAAATCAGGAGTAAAAAATACAAAACAAAGCAAAAATTTAGTATTTTTAGACATTCAAAAAACGCCTACGTTACGTGTAAGATGTAGAAAGGCTGGAGATAGGATTTCAATCAGTCAAGGAAAGACAAAAAGCTTACAGGATGTATTTGTAGATGCGAAGATTCCTCGCGATGAAAGAGATAGTTATCCGGTTGTGGTGAGCGAAAAAGACGAGATAGTATGGATACCGGGGATTAGGATTAATCCAAACTACGGGTTAGATAAAAATAACAAATATTCAGTAAGTGTAAAGGCAACGAAGATATGAAAAAACCACCATTAAAGAAAAATAATCGCAATATTCTAATATTTGTCACGGTAATATTAATACTGGCAGCAGTGTATTCTTTTTCTATCCCAAGTCAGAAACAAGAGCAGGTTGATATTTCAAAAGTTGCTCAAGAAGTCAAAGATGGTAAAGTCAAAAACATCAAGCAAGAGGGAAGTAAAGTCACTATAACTTTAGAGGATGGGAAAAAACAAACATCTTCAATCAGTGAAAGTGAAAAAATCACCGATATGCTTAAGTTCAATGGGGTTGAAAACATAGACCCAACTAAAGTTACCATAGAGTCAAAGTCTTCAAGTAGCAACTCAGTCTGGATTGCTATTGCTATCCAACTTTTACCGGTGATTTTGATAGTTGGTATTCTGTATTTCTTCATCAGACAAAGTCAGGGAGCGTCAAACCAGGCGATGGGATTTGGTAAAAGCAAACCGCAAGTGTATGACAAAACAAAGAAAAAAGTGACTTTCAAGGAGGTTGCCGGTAGTGAAGAGGCAAAAGAGGAACTAGAAGAGATAGTTGAGTTTTTAAAGTATCCGAAAAAGTTTCTAAACCTTGGGGCCAAGATACCAAAAGGTGTTTTGCTTTTTGGTAGTCCAGGAACTGGTAAGACTCTGCTTGCAAGAGCTGTAGCAGGTGAAGCCGATGTTCCCTTCTTCTCTATATCCGGCTCTGAGTTCGTTGAGATGTTCGTCGGAGTTGGCGCTAGCCGTGTTCGTGATCTCTTCAATCGTGCCAAGAAAAATGCACCATGTATCATATTCATAGATGAAATAGATGCAGTAGGCAGACAGCGCGGAAGTGGTCTTGGCGGTTCACATGATGAGAGAGAACAGACACTCAACCAGATACTCGTTGAGATGGACGGTTTTGAGAGAGGTACAAATGTCATAGTAATGGCGGCTACAAACCGTCCGGATGTTTTAGATCCAGCCCTTCTCCGTCCGGGCAGATTTGATAGACGAATAGTTCTGGATATGCCTGATGTAAAGGCTCGTGAAGAGATTTTGAAGGTTCACTCCGGAGGCAAGCCAATAGCAAAAGATGTCAAACTTAATACAATCGCAAAACAAACTCCGGGATTCTCAGGTGCAGACCTTGAAAATCTTATGAACGAAGCGGCAATACTTACTGCCAGGAAAAATCGGAAAGAAATAACGATGGAGGATGTTTCTTCTGCGACAGAAAAAGTAATGCTTGGTCCGGAAAGAAAAAGTAATGTTTTAAACAAGCATGAAAAGGAAGTTACTGCTTATCATGAAGCCGGTCATGCCATAGTTGGACACGTCTTGCCAAATGCTGACCCTATTCATAAAATCTCAATTATTTCTCGCGGTATGGCGTTAGGCGTTACTTGGAGCTTGCCAAAAGAGGACTTGAAACTTTTGACCAAGTCAAAGATATCCGATGATATCACAATGGCTATGGGCGGAAGAGCGGCAGAAGAGATGATATTCAACGAAATAAGTACTGGCGCAGCAAATGATATAGAAAAATCCACCAAGATGGCTAGAAATATGGTTGTGAAATATGGAATGAACGAAAAACTCGGGCCGCAGGTCTATGGTCATCAAGGTGAACAGGTATTTTTAGGCAAAGAGCTGACTGAGCACAACAAAGACTATTCAGAGGAGACAGCGGCTATCATTGACGAGGAGACAAATAAGATAATCATGGATTGTTATAGGAAATCCATGGATATATTAAAGAAAAATAAGACAAAACTAGATCTTGTTGCAAAAACATTGGTAGAAAAAGAAACTATTGAAGGTGAGGACTTCGAAAAACTCATGAGTAAGGTTGATAAGGTAAAAAAGAGTGACTAGAGTTAGAAAATTTTTGTACTTAATGTGGGATAAAAAGCTGACTGTTTCTGCGGCAGCATTTATTTTGGCGGGAACGGGTCTGGTTTCAAACATTCTTGGCCTTTTTCGTGAACGTCTTATTGCCGGTCACTTTGGCGCATCCCACGAAACGGATATTTTCTATGCCTCATTTCGTATTCCGGACCTGATATTTAACCTTCTTATTTTAGGTGCACTTTCAAGTGTATTTATACCTATTTTTGTAGAGAAGCTGACAAAAAATGAGAAGGAAAAGGCTAACGACCTCGCCAGTTCATTTATGAACTTTATCCTTATTTGCGCGATAGTCTTTGGGGTTATAGTTTTTATTTTGGCGCCAAAACTAGTTCCATTTCTCCTGCCCGGATTTTTCAATCGTGACATAAATACGGACATAAATACTTACGACACAACCGTAAATCTAATAAGAATAATGCTTCTTTCTCCAATATTTTTCTCTATCTCGGGTATTTTTGGCGGCATCCTAAACTCTCACAAGAGGTTTATTGCCTACTCGCTAGCTCCTATTATCTATAATGTTTCTATTATCTTATCGATGATTTTTCTTGTTGACAGGATTAATCCTCAAATATACGCCCCAGCAATAGGTGTTGTAGCCGGGGCATTTTTTGCGGCAGCAGTTCAGCTTCCTTCTGTCCTCAGGACAGGTTGGAGGTGGCGAATGGTGATAGACTTCCAAAAAGGTGAGATACCGCGAATGATAAAGATGATGGTCCCCAGAACTTTAACTATTGGCGCTAATCAGATAAATATCGTAGTTGATACCATCGTTCTTTCTTTTTTTGTTGGGGGTATCAGTGTTTTCAACTATGCAAACAATATCCAAACCGTGCCCACGGTTATTTTTGGCATTGCTATAGCTACGGCAATCTTTCCGGCACTTTCAGAGAGCCATGCTAAAAAAGACATGGATGAGTTTATAGATAGGTTTTCATGGAGTGCGCGGCGCATACTTTTCTTTATGATACCCGCAACTGTCGGGATTATAGTTTTGAGGGCCCAGATAGTCCGTCTTATTTTCGGTATTGGAAGCTTTGACTGGGAAGCAACTTACTGGACGACAAAGACACTTCTTTTCTTCTCCTTTGGACTGGTTGCTCAAGGACTGATACCTCTTCTCATAAGGGCCTTTTATGCCATTCAGGATACTAGAAATCCTTTCTATATTGGTGTGCTTGTTATGGTGGTAAATATCGTTCTTTCCATTGCTTTTCCGTTTATTCCGGCTTTGGGATTAGGAGTTGCCGGTGTCGCCCTCGCATTTTCTATAGCGGGTATCATAAATGCAGTTCTACTCTTTGTAGTGCTTCATGAAAAAATTGGTGTCCTTGATCCAGACCATAAAATATTTGAGTCAACAACCCGTCTTATAATTGCTTCTGTTTTGATGGGGATTACTGTTCACTACTCACTTTATCTTTTTGATGCCGTTACAAATACTCATAAAGTGTTAGGCCTTTTGCTACAGACTTCCGGAGCTATTGTTCTAGGAGGAGTATGCTACTTATTCCTGTCTTGGTTATTTAGGTGTGAAGAGATAAAGTTTGTCCTAGAAAAGATTCGAAGAAAATAGTCTCTTAAAAGTAGTGAATATTTTTTAAAAAAACGCTATAATTAGTTAAGAGGTTATTAACTAAATTTGGGCTAAAAATATGGAAAAATTCAACCAGGATGAATTTAATAAATTCATCGAAGAAAATAATATTTACGGTTTTTTTGACGAGGCGATTACTCTTAAATCAGGACGGAAATCACACTTTTATGCCAACTGGCGTAATGTCGTGGAAGATGTTTATCTTACGGATAAATTGGCGGATTATGTTTTAAGTTTTGCAAGTGCAAATGGGCTAAATGCTGATACTTTTTATGGAGTTCCGGAGGGGGCAACGAAGCTTGGTGTTATAACTCAGTATAAAATGGCCCAAAAATCATCAAACTACTCCAAGGGGAGTCATATACTTTCAATGGGTAGGGCAAAGCCGAAGGATCATGGTGCACCGAAGGATAGATATTTTGTCGGTATGCCAAAAGGTAGGGTGGTAGTTATTGAAGATGTGACGACTACCGGAGGTTCTCTCATTAACACACTAAAAGGACTAAAAGAGGCCGGTGTAGATGTAACTGGTGTTATAAGTCTCACAAACAGGATGGAAAAAAGAGATGATGGACTTAGTGTTAAGGAAGCAGTAGAGAAAGAAGGATTTAAATTTCATAATATGAGTTCGTCACTTGATCTTTTGCCTTTAATGTACAAAAAACTAAAACCGGACGAGAAAGTGGGTAAAGCTATAGAGGCTGAGTTTGGTGAATATGGAGTAGAACCGCTAAAACTGTCATGAGTTATACGTTTTTAGGCAAGAAAATATCAGGTGAGTTTACCATTCCTTCAGGTATTGTAACTACCGATATTAGAGTTGTTGAAAGAATCGCTAACGAAGTTCCGGAAGTTGGGGTTATTACTACAAAAAGCATTGGTCTTGAACCTAGAGATGGGAACCAGGAGCCTATATTGACCCAGTACGCACCCGGGTGTTTTATGAATGCTGTTGGGCTTACAAACCCGGGGGCAAAGGTATTTGCGGACCAGCTGAAAGATCTAAAAATACCAAAGGATAAGTTTATTCTGACTTCTATTTTTGGCCAAAATGCAGCTGAGTTTGTGAAAATAGCAAAAATTTTGGCGCCATACTCTGATGGACTGGAACTAAACCTATCGTGCCCTCATGCCAAGGGCTATGGGATGGCTATCGGTCAGGACGCGGGTCTAGTAAAAGAGATTGTGAGCGCTGTCAAAAAAGCAGTTGATATTCCCGTTATTCCTAAGCTTACTCCGAACGTTCCAAACATAGGCGAGATAGCAGAAGCTGTTGTTAGCGGGGGCGCAGACGCAATATGTGCGATAAATACTGTCGGACCGGGATACTTTGCAGTGGAAGATAACCCCGTTCTAACAAACAAGGTAGGCGGGATGTCGGGTAAGGGGGTTTTGCCAATCGGACTAAAGTGTACTAAGGAAATCAGAGAAGCTGTGGATGCCCCTATTATTAGTTGCGGAGGCATTAGCAGTGCTAATGATATAAGGGCATATAAAAAAGCAGGGAGTGATATCTTTGGTATTGGTTCTGCTCTTGCCGGCCTATCACTTGAAGATCTTAAAAAATATTTTAAAACTCTACAAAAAGACATTGAAATCGGTTCAAACGAGGCAGAAAAACTTCTCAAAAAGGACATTGATATGACTTTTAAAGAATACAGGCTAGTTGAAAACAAAGAGCTAGCCGAAGACCTAACTATTTTAGTTTTTGATAAGCCCATGGACTTGCGTAGTGGTCAGTTTGTTTTTGCCTGGATACCGGGCGTCGGCGAGAAGCCTTTCTCGGTTCTAGACAACAGTTCACTGACCCTCATTGTTCATAAAAAAGGCTGCTTCACTAAAGCTATTATAGGTCTTAAAAAAGGAGACCAGGTATATTTCCGCGGACCATATGGGGCTCCTGTTGAGGTAGATAAAAGCTCACAGACAGTTATAGTCAGTGGTGGTTGTGGTCTCGGGGCTCTCTATCAGATAGCTAAGGAAGCTAAGAATGCCACAGTATTCATAGGAGCAAGAGATAAGGATCATCTTTTCTATATAGATGAGTTGAAAAAGATTGCTAGCGTTTTCATATCAACAAATGACGGCAGTGTGGGCCAAAAAGGTTTTATCACCGAGTTGCTTGAAAAAGAACTAAGTAACATGAAAAGCAAAAACATTGTTTTTTATAACGCAGGACCAAGAGTCATGATAGATGCGGTGGTTGAAATAGAGAAGAAATATGCATCAAATGAAAAAATCTTGAACTCCATAGACTATGTCACAAAGTGCGGAGTTGGTATTTGTGGCAGTTGTGCTACGAAAGAAGGAAAAAGAATGTGTGTTGACGGGCCATTTATCAAGGAGTCGGTATGAGAATAGATCCGCATGTACATCTTCGCGATGAGGAGCAAAACTACAAGGAAACTATCGTTCATGGACTTGATACGGCGAAAAAGATGGGTGTGGACATAGTTTTTGATATGCCAAACACCCAAAAACCTATTTTGACAGAGGAAGATGTTGTAAGGAGACTCAAGCTCGTCCCGGATGCTGAAAAAGGAAGGTATTTTCTGTATATCGGAGCAACTGCCGATGCCGAGCAACTAAAAAATGCTGCGAAACTTGTTGAAGAGGTTAAAGAAGTCATTGGAATAAAGATGTTTGCCGGAAAGTCTACCGGTACTCTGGAGATTATAGACGAGGACGAGCAAAAAGGTGTGTATAGTGTACTCGCTAAATGCGGTTATACAGGTGTTCTAGCAGTTCACTGTGAAAAAGAAGCGCATATTACTGATACATTTGACCCTAAAAATCCGATAACTCATGCAACTTCAAGGCCAAATAGTGCAGAACACGAGTCTATCAAGGATCAAATAAGATTTGCTCAAGAATCTGGATTTCAGGGTACTTTACACATCTGCCATACTTCAACGAAAGAATCAGTAGAGTTGGTGAATGAGGCGAGAAAAGAGATGAAAATCACTTGCGGTGTTACTCCTCATCATCTTCTTTTTGATGATTCAAAAATGAATGAATCCCATGGTCTTTTATATAAAATGAACCCGCCACTAAGAAGCAAGAAAGATGTTGAGGCGCTAAGAAATTATTTAAAAGAAGGGAAAATTGATTGGATAGAGACAGATCACGCTCCACATACAGTCGGTGAAAAGCTCTATGATGGTTACCCGTCAGGATTTCCGTCACTATATCTATATAAAGAACTGGTTGAGGAGCTCTTACCGAGTTTGGGGCTTAGTGAGGGAGAGATTGAAAATCTTACATATAACAATATTATTAAGGCATTTAAGTTAAAAACAGGAGAATAAAAATGGGACAGGCATTTAGAGAAATGTTAACTAAAAGACAAGAAGAGATAGATTCACTGGTATGTGTTGGTCTGGATCCTTTGAAGGAAAAACTACCGGAAAGCGTTGAGGGTGCTACTAAGGCGGAAAAAATAGCGACTTGGATGAAGGAGATAGTTAAGACGACCGCTCCTTATGCCTCAATGTACAAACCGCAAAAAGCTCACTGGGAAGCATTTGTTGGCGGAGACGAGGCTCTGAGAAATGTTGTTAGCTTTATAAAGGAAGAATATCCCGATATCCCCGTTTTTCTTGACTGTAAGCGTGGCGACATAGGGCGGACACAGGAAAGATACAGGGTTGCTCACTTTGATATTGATGGTGTCGATGGTATGAACTTCTCTCCCTACATGGGCAAAGACTGTATGGAATATTTAGTTGATAAGGGGCACATGGGCAGGGCTATAGTTTCACTTTGCTATACCTCTAACTCCTCGGCACGACAGGTACAGGATGTAAAGCTGGATGATGGACGTTACTACTGGGAATTTATTGCTCAAACAGTGTTAAAGTGGGCCGAGGACCTAGGCGTGGTAGAAAATGCCGGACTTGTCATGGCAGCTGCATATGAGAACCCGAAGGGTTCCGGTAAGATTTTTAGTGAACACTTGTCTAAGGGTAGAGAAATTGTAGGTGATAAGCTTTGGTTTTTGATCCCCGGGATAGGCACTCAAGGTGGGGCTATCGCGGAAACTGTCAAAACGGGCTTTACCGGTTATGGATCAGTTGCTATCAACTCTTCTTCAGGGATAACTTTTGCAAGTAGCGGGGGAGACTACGCCGAAGCCGCAGGAGAAAAGGCGAAAGAGCTAAGGGACGCAATTCGTTCAAGCATGTCTACGGGCAAATAATTACTCTCGAAAAAATCAGTAAAAAATAGTATAATCAGTACTTATGAATCAGGAAAATATACGTAATTTTTGTATTATTGCTCACATAGATCACGGGAAGTCGACTTTGGCTGACCGTTTTTTAGAGGTGACCGGAACTATACAAAAACGTGATATGAAAAAGCAAGTCTTGGATACTATGGAGCTGGAGCAGGAAAGAGGTATAACTATCAAACTTCAGCCGGCAAGGATGGAATATGAATATGTTGGAGATGTTCAAAACGAAGGAGTTGTTGGAACTGAAAAGAACAAACAATTTAAACAAGCGAAGCAATCAAACAATTCCTACATCTTAAATCTAATAGATACACCCGGACATGTTGACTTTTCGTATGAAGTTTCGCGGTCACTCTCGGCTGTTGATGGCGCAATCTTGGTAGTTGATGCATCTCAAGGCATAGAAGCACAAACTTTGACGACTCTTACTATGGCAGTTGACCAAGGTCTAACCATCATTCCGGTAGTAAATAAAATAGACCTTCCTCACGCTGAACCGGAAAAAGTTGCCAAGGAGATTGTTGATTTACTTGGGATAAACGATGACGAGATAATCTTTGCATCAGGAAAAACAGGCGAAGGAGTAGATAAAATACTAGATGCGATTGTTGCAAAAGTTCCAAGCCCAAAAGGTAATCCGACAGGTAAAACGAAAGCGTTGATATTTGACTCCTTCTTTGACTCTTATCGCGGGGTTATTTGCTATGTTCGTGTTTTTGACGGAAAGATTACAAAAAACGAGAAGTTAAAAATGATGGGAACCAGTACCGAAGGAGAGGCCCTAGAAATAGGATACTTAACGCCGGACTTTCATCCCAAAAATGATCTCATCTGTGGTGCAATAGGCTATATAGTAACGGGTCTCAAAGAGACTGGCGAAGCAAGGGTTGGTGATACTATCACATTAAACTCTAATCCGGCCGAAGAACCTTTGCCGGGTTATAAAAAAGTGACCCCCTTTGTTTTCACGGGTCTTTTTACTACTTCCGGAGAGGATTTCCAGGTACTCAGAGATGCCCTTGGCAAGTTACAACTATCCGACTCGGCACTTGTCTATGAACCTGAGAACTCTGCCTCATTAGGATTTGGTTTTCGTTGCGGATTCCTTGGACTTCTCCATATGGAGGTAGTAAAGGAAAGACTGGAGCGAGAATTTGATCTAAACCTAATCATTACTACGCCTAGCGTTTCATATGAGATAGAAAAGACAGGTGGTGAGGCACTTTTTATAAAGAGTCCCACAGATATGCCCGACCGATCAGAGATTAAAGAAATTCGCGAGCCATGGCTAAAACTTGAGGTTGTAACACCAAAAGAATATCTGGGAAAAGTTATGGACCTCACACAGAAAAAAAGAGGTGTAATGAAAAATATAAGTTACCTGGAGGAGAATACTGCCCTAGCTACATTTGAAGCACCACTTTCATCAATCGTCACGGACTATTATGACGACCTCAAGAGTGTATCATCCGGTTATGCATCGCTTGCTTATGAAATGATTGGTTTTAGGGCATCGGACTTAATCAAGCTCGATATATTGATTGCAGGTGAGCCGGCTGACACTCTTTCAATGATTATTCACAGGGATGAGGCTCATAGTCAGGGGCAAAAAATAGTTTCCAAGCTGAAAGAACTGGTGCCTAAACAGAACTTTAAAATCACTCTACAGGCGGCAATTGGTGGGAAAATCGTTGCCCGTGAAGATATATCTCCTTTTAGAAAAGATGTGACAGCAAAGCTTTATGGTGGTGATGTGACTCGAAAGAGAAAATTGCTTGAAAAACAGAAGAAAGGTAAGCAGAAAATGAGACAAATCGGTCAAGTTTCCATCCCATCTGATGTATTCGTAAAGCTTTTGAAAAAATAAAGGTTACTAATTACGAATAATACTAATGTACATATTCTCGCTTAGTTTTGTAGCGTGTCATTCTGAGCGGAGCGAAGAATCTCAAGTACTACACTAATACAGTTTAGTGTAGTACTTGATTATAATGTTTAAATTAGATCTTAAGGGATTAGGGTTTTGGCTAGCATTATAGCTACGATACCTAATATTACAAATGCGCCGTTTAGCCAGTTTACGTTTTGATGTGTCTCGGGTATGAGGTCGCTGGCAGAAATATAGAGAAATGTTCCGGCAGAGAACCCAAGCGCCAGACCAATCATCTCACTTGAAACTCCTCGGAGGAGAAAATAAGCTAGAATTGCCCCCACAGGCGTGGCAAGAGCCACAAGAGAGGAGCCTTTCGATGTTTCTTTTTTTGTAAAACCACTATGTAGCATAATAGTTGAGACAGAAAGACCGTCGGGTATTTTGTGAACCAAAACAGCCAGGGCGGTTACAAGGCCTAGGGCGGGATTTACTTCAAAACCTATACCAATGAGCGCACCGTCAATGAGAGAGTGCAGCATTATTCCCCAGAGTCCGACAAATCCTTTGCTCTTGTCTACGTGGTGGTGAGAACACTTCTCTTCGGCGCAACTGTGCATCATTATTTGCTGTTCCAAAAGGTAAAAGGCGACAAAAGAGCCGATAACCGCATAAAGGGCGTAGCTCGGACTTAGATCTATCGCTTCCGGGAGAAGGTGTAAAAAAGCAAGAGCGAAGAGAACACCTGCCGAAAAACTGACAAAGTATATCATTGTTTTTCCTGAGATTTTTTTATCTCTTATTACAAACTGCGCTGCCAAAAAAGTTGTCAGTCCAGCAATGAGTGAATATATAATTATAAGATAAAAATTACTTAGCATAAGAATATATTAGCCGTATATCAAATATTTTTCAATTCAGTTATGACGATTTAGTATATTAAGTGGTATAATTTAGTTAAGTTTTTGTGAATTGTGAATTTTTAATTGAGAATTAATATCATGTGTTTAGCCACACCTATACAGATAGAGAGTGTTAAAAAAGACTTTGCTTATTCTGGCAAATCAAAGATTTCTATTCAGTTATTAAAAAACGTGAAAAAAGGTGACTGGATTTTAGCTCATGACAAGTTGGCCATAGCGACCCTACCTGAAAGTGAAGCAAAAACTATTTTGAATCTCATAAAAAGCACTCATTGTCACTGCAAATGAAAGCCTGGTCTATAAAATCTAATAAAAAAGAAAATATTCTTGCTCTTGGTGCCGAATCTGATGGCAACTTTTCTTTTTATAAGGAAGGAACAATCTATTTCGTAGACGGATTTGGTGATCTTTTATATGAAAAAAATTTTCAAGAATTCAAAAAATCGATTTTGGAGTTTATAGAAAAAAATGGCAGACCGGATATCATTATCTCTGACCTTCATCCTCTTTTTTCTACAACAAAATGGGGCAAAGAGCTGGCAAATGAATTTGGGGCAGATTTTATGCAGGTTCAGCATCACTTGGCGCACATTTATTCGGCAGTTGGAGATAGTATAAACACTCAATCCTGTCATTCTGAGCGTAGCAGTAGCGGAGCCGAAGAATCCCTTAGCAATGAGGGAAAGGGATTTCTCCACTTGCCACTCTGTGGAGTCGGTCGAAACGACAAACAGGAATTTATTGGCATTGCGTGTGATGGGACAGGCTACGGCTTTGATGAAAAAATATGGGGTGGGGAAGTTTTTGAATTTTCTAAAGGGAAGGTAAAGAGAGTCGGACATCTGGAGAATCAAATTTTGTTAGGAGGGGAACTGGCTATCAAGGAGCCGGCTAGGATGCTCATCAGTATTTTGGGCAAATTTTTGGAAAAAGAAGAAGTATATGGATTTGTAAAAGAATATTACGACAAAAATCAGTTTGAACTCTTGTGGAATCAATGGAAAGACGGCTTCAACTGCCTTGAAGCTTCAAGTATTGGTAGAGTTTTAGATGCAGTTTCGGTACTGCTTGGTTTCTCGGGAAATGAAAGGGCCTACAAACACGCCCCAATTGATAGTCTGGAAAAAAACTCTGGTGAACCTTATGAAATAGAACCGGTAATCAAGGCGAAAAATGATATCTTTGAACTTAAAACAACTCCACTTTTTGAATATTTAGTGAAAAATTTAGATAAGGATAAAAAAAGATTAGCCGCAACAACCCAGATGTATTTGGCCAAAGGATTATGGGAAATTTGTCAGAAAATAGGGGCCAAGAGGCAGATATTCTTTGCAGGGGGTGTTGCTAACAACAAAATAATTTCAGAATACTTGATATCTAGAGGAGTAATCGTCAGCCAAGAAGTTCCAAGAGGGGATGCGGGGATTTCGTTCGGGCAAATAATTTACTATTTAACAAATGCGAGGGATTAGCTTTCCTTTTGGCATCTCAATAGGGCGGAGGGCACCGAGTTCGGTTTTTAGATAAACTCCAGTGCCTTTTTCTGCAACACCAATTATTTTAGCTTCTTTATTAAACTTTTTTAATATCTTTAATGCTTTATCACTGTTTTTAGGTGAAACAGCAGCTATGAAACGACCCTCGCTTGCCAATGAAAAAATATCTATCCCAAGGAGTTCAGAAACGGCAACAGTTTCTTTTTTGTATGGTAAAGTCTTTTCGTTTACCACAATTTTTACCCTAGATTTATTTGCCATCTCTACAATATTTGCGGCTAGACCGCCTCGTGTCGGGTCTTTGCAGGCGTTTAGGTATTTACCGACTTCTTCAATTTCTTTATTTAGGGTTTTAGAGTCGCTGACTATTTTTGTTTTATAGTTAAAACGGCTGGCTAGGAGAGTAATAGCATGCTCACCAAGATCACCAGAAGTTATAATCACATCACCGACCTTAATCCCATTATTTTCAATTACACATTCGGCCAGGCCTACTCCGGCGGTAGTGATTTCTATTTTATCAATCTTTCCCCTTTGGGTAACTTTGGTGTCACCCGTTACAACCGGGATACCTGAACTTTCAGAAACTTTGTTGATTGAGCGAATTATTTTCATCAAATCTGCTTTAGGAAATCCTTCTTCCATAACAATACTTAGGGAAATGCCGAGAGGTTTAGCTCCCATGACAGAGAGATCATTGATAGTACCACACATGGCAATTTTTCCGATGTCTCCACCGGGAAAAAATATCGGTTCAACTATGAAAGCATCACTAGTGAAGACCAGTTTCTGTTTGCCAAGGTCATAAACAGCAGCATCATCCTCACAATTCGTCCATTTTCCTCTGGATTTTAAAACTCCGCGGATATCCTGAAGTAGTTCCCAGGACTTATATCCGCCGCCGCCGTGATCTAGTTCTACTGATTCATTATTTTTCATATCTATACTCCACGTTGCAGGCACCTTCTACCGAAACCATACAAGGACCGATGGGTTTGTCAGGTGTGCAACCCTTTTTATATACGGGACAATCTTTCGGTGATTTTAACCCCCTAATAATCTCTCCGCACTTGCAAGCAGTGGGTTTTCGGGACTTAGAGAAATCAACTTTATCTAAAATGTCTTTATACTTTATCTTAGCATCAAAGTCTCTATATTTTTCCTTAATCTTTAATCCTGAACCGGGGATAGTGCCGAACCCTCGCCAGTTACCATCCGTTTTTTCAAAAACCTCAAATATTTCCCCCAAAGCCTCCGGATTTCCACTTTCTTTTACTAGTCTGACATACTCGTTTTCTACTTCAGACCGTTTTTCGGCCAGTTGTCTAAGGAGCATATATACGGAAACTAGTATGTCATTGGGTTGAAAGCCGGTAATGACTTGGGGAACTTTCATCTCTTCATAGGGCCTACTTCCAATAATTGCCGAAACGTGACCGGGACAAATATAACCATCAATTTTTAGCTCTCCAATCTCAAGCAAAGCTTTCATGGCTGGGAGAAATAGTTTGTGAGTGGAGTAGACGGTTAAGCCTTTTTGAATAGCGTAAGCTGTCATTGGTGCAGTCGTCTCAAAACCGAGACCAAAGAAGACTAGGTCTTCTTCAATTTCTAATTTCGAATTTCTAATTTCTAAAGCTTCCTCTGTTGAATAAACGTCAAATACTTTTGCTCCTTTTTCCCGTGCTTGGTCCAGGCTACCAAAACTTCCAGGTACTCGCATCATGTCGCCATAAGTGGCTACAGGTATGCCAGCGAGTGTCAAACTAATAATAGCGTCTATATCTTCTTGGGCTGTGACACAGACAGGGCAACCGGGACCAGTAGTCAAATGAACATTTTTTGGCAAAAGTGATTTCAAACCTGCTCGTGCTACGGCTTGAGTGTGGGTGCCGCAAACTTCCATCAGATTTACCTCACGGCCGATTTTCTTGGCGAGGATATGTATGTTTTTTAGGACATCAGTCTCGTTCATTTCCCCTCGGCTTCTTTGTATAGCTTAAAGACTTCCAGGGCATCTTCTTCTCCCATTTTCTGAATTGCAAAACCAGCATGAACCATAACATATTCACCAGTTTTTGCGCCTTTAATCAGCGAAACATTGACATCTTTTTCTACACCATCAAAGTCAACGACCGCCGTGTCGCCAGTAAGCTTTAAAATCCTGCCCGGAAATGCCAAACACATAGTCGCATTATACAGTAGAATTGTAATCATTGGCTAATTCGTTTATTATTTACATAATAACTTCAGAAAAAATATTTATGAAAAATAAGGAAATAATAAACTACATAAAACAAAGTCGCAAGGCTGGATTATCGGACAACGAAATTAAAAGTGAGCTCCAAAAATCAGGTTGGCAAGAGGAACAAATAGATGCAGGGCTCAAAAATGCATCTAAAAGTTGGAAATCTGTAAATTGGATTAGAGTTATTATAATAGTTGTTATTATATGCACACTTTTCGGCGCCGCTTCTTATGCAGTTGCAGTCCTAGTTGTCTCTAGAATGTGGGGGCCAGTGAGTGAGATGTCTGTTTGTGTAAAAACTAGTGAGATTAAAGATGCTATTGAAGCGTGTAAAATTAAGAATGGCACATATCCGGTTGATTACAAAATTGATACTTGCATTAAAGAAAAATTTAACAATAAGGTACCTGTTAATAAAAATATAGTTTATCAACAAAAAAACAATGGTATGGGATTTGAAATAAAGTGCAATAATTCTGTTACGGAATTTAGATTTACCGATAAAGAGACCAAACTAGAAGAAGTCGGCATTAGTGCAAAGAAAATTCAATCTGCATTAGAGGAATGTTGGTTAGTAAACAAAAAATACCCTGTGGATTATAGTCAAGATCAATGTGTGAGCAGTAAGGCTAAGAATGAGATCTATGATGAGGCCTTTAAAACAAAAAAACCCTACTTCATGTATCAACAAGTAGGTAGCGGGATTGGTTATAAATTAAGTTACACGGTTGATTATCAAAAAATCATTACTTTGATTAATCAGCACTAATTTAATGTACCGAACAGGTGATACAGGGGTCGTAGGCGCGGACGAGCATTTCAAGAAGGTGGTAGCGCTCATCTTCGGGCAAGTCCTTAGTATTTTTGAGTATATATTCGGCATTTTTTTCTATATCTTCCAGATTCTGGACGGTCGGGGTGATAATATCACAATCTTTAATGATTCCCTTGTTATCTATTTCATAGTAGTGATAGAGGGTTCCTCGTGGCGCCTCTATGGCTCCGGCAGCTGATGATGCCTTTACCTTATATGGACTTTTCAGTATGAGGGCACGTCCATTAATGAGAGTATCTAGACATTGTACAGCTTCCTCCATGAAGTGCACTATTTCTATTGCTTGGGCTAGGTTGATATGAAAGGGATTGTGAGAGGGAAACTTGATGTTCTTGAAGTTATGTACTGCTTTTTTTGCCTTTAGGTTTAGTTTGTTTTCTTGCAGATTGACCCTAGACAAAGCCCCGACCATGAAACTCTCTTTGTTGTGGGTGGCATGTTTGGCGCTGGAGTATTCCAGGACTTTTTCCTTGATGTTTAGTTCATAGTTCTGAATGTCCGTTTTCAGTCCGGTGTTTGAAGTTATTTTGCCATTCAAAAACGCATAGTTCTCCCAGTTTGTAATGGCAAAGTTCTGTGTTTTAAGTCCAAAGTTTGGATATTTAAACTTTCCTGCCAAGTCTAACGCTTCAAGGGCGAAATGCATATTTCCTTCTATTCTTTTCTTTAAATCCTGTAAATCCTTCTTGTCAAACTTCTTGGTGAATCCGCCAACTTGTGGCGTGACAGGATGGACTTGTCGCCCGCCGATAGTTCGAACAATGTCGTCGCCAATTTCCTTTAAAGCCAGGGCCACTTTAAAAACTTCCGGCTTCTTGTCGGCAAGTTCAAGTGCATTATCAAGACCGATGTAGTCGGGAGCAGCGAGGAAGAAAAAGTGAAGGGCGTGTGACTGGATTATCTGACCGGTTAGAAGAACTTTTCTCAAACGTTCAATGTCTTTGTTTATTTCAACCCCGAAGGCATTTTCCAGGGCGTTTATAGAGGCTAATGTGTGAGCGGTAGGGCAAACACCACAAATGCGAGCAGTTATAAATGGAACATCGGAGTACGGTCGGCCTATTAAAAGTTTTTCAAAAAGGCGTTCGCCCTCATCTATAACAAGCTGAACTTTTGCATGTTCATAGGATAGCTTTAAGTATCCATGTCCCTCAATCCTACAAATGTATTTGTCTAAAATGTCTTTCATTTCTTTTCTCCAACTTGTTTGCTAAACGCATCCATAATATTTTCGGTTTGGTCTTTGTATTTGAGGCGTTCCAGATTCTTTTCCATTGCTTTAAAGTTCGCATTTTTCACCGGTCCTTGGCATCCCCAACATCTTAGGCCATTGGACGGGCAGATGGCCTTGCATCCGCCCTCGGTTATAGGTCCTTGGCATGGCTCACCCTTTAAAAACAAGCAGGGATTTTCTCTTTCCTTGCATTCAAGACAAACAGGCGTTGATGGCAGAGAAGGATTTTTATCCATTAGTAAGCTGACTATGACTCTTTCGGCTTCGTCTAGATCTATCGGACATCCATGTATGAAGTGATCAACTTGAATATATGCAGACAATGGTTTAGCGGGCTTTGAAGTTGTTTTATAGTTTTTTCCATAAACTTCTTTCATGAAAATATTTCTTTTGGCTTCATCAAGCTCAGCCGGGACACCGCCGAGGTGAGCGCATGCTCCAAGTGCGACAACGGTTTTTGAGTTTTCTCTCACTTTTTTAGCAACCCTTATATCATCAGCGCTCATTGGTGTACCTTCTACGAAGGAAACATCAAAGGGACCAAACTCGGTTGGGGTCTTTGCTAAGCGCCAGATAGGGATATCTACAATTTCTGCCAACCTTAAAAGCCGGTCTTTTAAGTTTAGCATCTGAAGCTCACAGCCCTCGCAGTCAGTAAGATCAAATATTCCTATTTTTGGTTTATTCATTTTATTTCTCTCCTTAAAGCATAATATTCAATGTCAAAACCAAGTTTCTTATAAAAATTGAGAGCTTTTTCATTAAATCCCCAGACATTTAATATAACTTCATCTATTTTGTCTTCTTTTGCAATTTCAAAAACCTTGTTCATTAAGAGAGCTCCTATACCTTTCTTATGGAAGTCTTTCTTTATAGCAATATCTTTGACTGTTAAAGGATTTCTTGTAGTCATCTCACTACTTTCAGCTATTTTTCTTTCCAAAAATTGTACAACACCGACAACATTTTTCTCATAAAGAGCTGTGTAGACTTGATACCCTTGAATGGATGCAATGACATCTTCTTTATATGATTTAAAATTTCCAGGTTTTTTAAAGGTCTTATCGTTTTTGTTATGTAATAAAGAAGATTCATAAAATATTTTGGCCATATCTTCATAATCTTCTTCTCGCACTTCTCTTATTTCTATTTCTTCAATTTTGAATTTTGAATTATTCATTTTGAATTATTTTATATTGCTTCCTTATTATTTTTTATATCGCTATATCTGAATACTGGTCCGTCTAAGCAAACATATTTGTCCCCGAAAGTGCAGTGTTGGCACTTTCCGATACCACACTTCATCCTTCTTTCTAAAAGGATTTGAATATTTTCATCAGGTATGCCGAATTTTTCTATTTCCGGAATAACAAACTTATACATTATTGGAGGGCCACACATGATGACGGCTGTATCCGGGGTAATCCTTAGTTTTGCTATGTGATCTGTGACAACGCCTGTTTTTCCTCCCCAGTGACCATTTTTATCATCTACTGTGAGCATTACATTTGCAAACTTATCACAAGCAAAAAGCTCACGGTCATACAAAATCTCATCAGGATTTTTTGCTCCGTAGAGTATTTGGAGGCTTTTAAACTTTCTTTTGTGACCGCCAATATACTCTATCAAAGATCTTAAAGGGGCGATACCAAGTCCGCCCGAGACGATAATAATATCTTTGTCATGAAGTTCCTCAACGTTGTAACCGTTACCATATGGTCCCCTAACGCCTATGCTATCTCCTTTTTTCAGCCTATTTATAGCTCTCGTTACTGTTCCGACGCCTCTGACTGCAACTTCAAAATAAGACTTTTTGTCGGGGGTAGTAGTGATGCCTATGGGCACCTCGCCATATCCGAAAACAGATAACATTATAAACTGCCCAGGAATGAACTCTAGTGAGTCTTTATCTAACTTGATACGAAGCGATTTGATATCACGGCAAAGACTCTCCGTTTTAACAACGGTGGCTTCTCTTAGCTTGTAATCACATGTTTTACACTTCATTTCTTACCAATTACTAATAATACTAATTTACTAATTCTCTTTGAAGTTACTTAATTTCTTCATGTTTACTATTTAAAAATTTGTATATTCGTATCATTCGTAATTAGTATTTATGAATATTTCTTTATTAAATAAGTAAGCGTTTCATGGAAGTTAATCCTAGCAGGGCAGTAAACGATACATCTTCCGCAGTCTACACATCCGACAAAACCGTGTTCTTTTGGCGTTCGAACGAACTTATGGTGGTACCAGTTATATATTCTATCTCTTAGTTCTGGCCTAAAGTCATGGCTTGATATAGAGGCGAAGTCCGGGAGCATACAGGAGTCCCAACGGCGCTCACGGCAGCCATCACACTTTGTCATTCCTTTAATATTCACTTTGTCTTCGGTCTCAAAGCAGTAGCAGACCGGGCAGACATAGGTACAGATGCCACAGCCAAGGCAAGTCTCGGCTAGTTTATCCCAGATAGGATCATCTTTTGCGGCTTCAATAATTTTATAAAGGTCTAGGTTATAAATCGGACTTTCTTTTATCTCCAATGTTGTGATAATCTCTGCTTTTTTCTCTTTAAAAAGATGATTACCGGAAATTATTTCTCTTCCCATGTGTGAGCCGGCAGTAACTTCATATCTGTCACCTGTTTTTTTGAAATGAAGGTCATATGAGATTTCTGGTTCCGGATTAAAGTGATCAATACTGAAAAGGTAGGTATTTTCACGGTTTTTTGCATATATTTCGTCTTGAATCGGGCTAGAAAACTCTTTATCGAGTTTGTTTATACTCTCGAGGTCAGCCAAGTTAAGTCCAAAGAGAATTCTCGGTTTTTGTTCCTCTTTTTTTGTGGAAATTGCTTTATTATTCTTAAAACAAACAACTTCCTCTCTTGCCGGGAAAAGATATTTCGCCGGTGGAACTGCTGTCACGCCGTAGTGGAGCTCCATCTTGTCATTCGGCTCTATTTTTCTAAAGTTATACTTCGAAAAGATAGCCTCATCGTGTGTATTTACAGGACCGTAGATATCATATTTTTTTATAAGACCTTCGACTAAACGGCGAAGACTATTTTCGCTTATTGTATAAATAATACCCTCCCACCCTGCGGGTGAACCACGTTCGACGTGGCTTCCACAGAATTATTTATTAGCTTCTAAACCCCATTATAAATGAAATTAACGAGAAGATACAATAACCAAGAAACAAGATGCAAAAAAGAACTTTTGAATTTGATTTATTTTGAATTTGTTTGTTTCTTGTATCTCGTACCTTGTTGCTTATATACTTTTGATATGCAAAAGTTACTTTTATATATCTGTTGCGGACCGTGTGCAACACCTATAATCCCCAATTTACAGACGAAATTTGATACTCTTGGATATTATTATATTTCTAACATCTACAACATTAGGACATTTTAATATATAATTAAACTATGCTAATAATACTTATTGTTTACTTTGTCTTCTTTGTCTTGTGGGTTATAGGTTCAGGTATAGCCATTTATCATAATATTGAATACTACGAACCAAAAACAAAGATGAGAATGGCTATATATGGTTATTTTTGGGTAAGCACTCTTATACTTCTTTTTTCTTTCTATATACTTTATAAAATAGACTGGTCGGTACCGATAAACCTTAGTTCATAAACATGGAAAACATAATCCCAAATCATAAATATTTTGCCACTCAGAAAGAGAGTGAAGAGGTGTTAATGTTAACTAGAAGGCACTGGATAGTATATTTCCCCTCAACTTTTATTGGTACGTTTCTTATAATACTCTGTATGGTTTTTTATTCTCAAATGAACAAAATTCCTCTTATTGCAGGCAGTGAAGTCGTGGTGGCTCTTGTGACAGTATTTTTAAGTATCTTTATGCTTTTTGCAGCTCTTTTTGTTTATGTTTTATGGATTGTTAACTACTTGAATATTCAGTTGGTAACAAATCAAAATCTTGTAGACATTGATCAGCTGGGACTTTTCTCTAGGAAGATTTCAGAACTCTCTATTGAAGATATTCAGGATGTTTCGGCAACTCAGCATGGGGTACTACAGTCATTTTTTCATTATGGTGATATAATAGTTCAGACTGCCGGAGAGAATACGAACTTTACATTTGAAAAAATAAAAGACCCGTATGCTACTGCAAAGAAAATTATGGAAATAAAAGAAAAGTATGGTGCTGAGGAGGTAACGGCAGTTTCCGAACCGACTCCAGAGGAAGTAGAGGGGCCGAAGGAGGAAATTTAATGAACTTTAAGGGAACCGCATTGAGTGTGGTACATCCATAGAGTGAGAGGGATATTTTGCATATTAACGAAGAACAACTAAAAAAGATACTTGTAGAAAATAACCTTCTTACAGAGGCCAAGCTTAATGATTATCTACAAGAAGCCAAAGAAAGCAAGGTAGACATTCAGGCTCTTTTGCTAAATAAAAAGACAATATCAGAAAAGGACATGATAAAGCTTTATGGTGCTGACATTGGTATACCCTATGCTGATCTCTCCGAAGTGCAAGTGCCTCATGAAATATTAAAAAAGCTATCCGAGAAGATTGCCAAAAAGTATAACGCAGTTATCTTTGAAGCGGATGAAAACGGAAAATACTCTTTGGCAATGAGCGACCCCAGCGATATGCAGGCAATTCGTTTTATCGAAAAACAGTTTGGCGGAAAAGTAAATGTCTTCATTTCCACTCAAACAGAGATAAATGCAGTTCTGGATCAATATCGTGAAGAAGGATTCTCCGAGGCAATAACAAAGGCGATTCAAGATAACAAAGAAGTTTCTATTGACGAAGAAGAGCTTGAAGAGTCGGCAACTGTAGACTCCGTAAGGGAGATAGTACAAGACGCTCCTATCGCAAGAGCGGTAAATATAATCTTAGAGTATGCAATAAAATCCAGGGCTTCCGATGTTCATATAGAGCCAAGAGAAACTTTTATACAAATAAGATATAGAATAGATGGCGTTCTTTCCGACACCATGACCCTTCCTAAACAAATCCTCTCATCTATCGTCACCAGAATAAAAATTTTATCCAATCTAAGAATTGACGAACATCGCATCCCACAAGACGGAAGAATCAAGTTAAATCTAGCCGGAAAAACAGTTTCTATCAGAGTTTCTACTTTACCGATCATGGACGGGGAAAAAGTGGTAATGCGTCTGCTTGATGAGTCGGCAAAAGCAGCATCGCTTGAGGAACTTGGATTTCGCGGTAATGCTCTAGCGATTATTAAAGAAAATCTCCATCGCTCTCATGGTATGACTCTTGTTACGGGTCCTACTGGAAGCGGCAAATCAACGACACTTTACAGCTTACTGACACTTTTAAATGATATCGGGGTGAATATATCAACCGTTGAGGATCCGGTAGAGTACCGTATCCCTGGAGTTAACCAAACACAGGTAAACACTGCAACCGGCATGACCTTTGCATCCGGTCTTCGGGCACTTCTGCGTCAAGATCCGGACATAATAATGGTTGGTGAGATACGTGATAAGGAAACAGTTGAGATGGGTATCCATGCAGCCCTTACCGGCCACGTGGTTCTTTCAACTCTCCATACAAACTCAGCCGCAGGCGCTTTGCCCCGTCTCGAAGATATGGGAGCAGAACCATTTTTAATTGCTTCCACCGTAAATACACTCATTGGTCAGCGGCTCATCAGAAAGCTTTGTCCTCATTGTAAAGAAAAGTATAATCCGGAAAGTAAGGCGATAGAAAAAATCATATATAACTTTTCATTAAGGAAAGATTTCATTACTATAGAAGGTAAGGATAAGGAGCTAAAGAAACTGCAAGAACTTGGCGTTTCTTCTGAAGCATTAAGCAAAGTTTCTAAGGATTTAGGAACGAAGTCTATCCTAGAAATAATGCAGGACAACCCAGAACTTTTAGACGCAACGTCTGAAAAAGATAAAGTTGAGGTAAGGCACAGAATATTTGAAACTGATATTGAACCAAAGATAACAGCTTTGACCGGAAAAACTTCCCTACCGCTTTACAAAAATGTTGGTTGTCCGAAGTGTGAACAAACGGGCTACAAAGGAAGAATGGGAATATATGAAGTGATGAATGTTACAGATGAAATAGGTAATATGATAGTCAAAAGATCAACCGAGGAAGAATTTATTAAAGAATCTAGAAAGGACGGAACCATTCTGATGCAACACGATGGCTTCACTAAGGCATTGGTAGGGACTACGACCATAGAGGAAATAATGAGGGTAACTCAACAATAAGAGGGGAATATGAAGTTTAACTATTCAGCAAAAGACAAAGGAGGAAATCTCACACGCGGTATTATAGAGGCTGCTGATAAGGAGTCAGTTGTTGCCCTTATTACCAAAGATGGCTCAACACCGCTTGTAATTAGCGAAGATAAGGATCTTGTCCCAAGAATCAAGAACAGCTTCGCGTCCTTCACTTCACATATGTCACTCAAAGACAGACTAATGTTTTGTGAGGAGATGGCCACTTTAATAAACTCGGGAGTTCCTCTCTCACAGTCCCTCAACATTATAAAAGAGCAGTCAAAGGGCACAATGAGAAAAGTGACAGAATCACTTCTAAGTGAGATAGAGGGTGGACAGTCACTAGCCGGGGCACTTGAAAAAGAGTCAAAATACTTTTCGCCCGTTTTTATAAACATGGTTCAGTCAGGGGAGGCAAGCGGTACTCTGGATAAGACATTGAACGAACTTGCTATACAGGTTCAGAAGGACTATGAACTTGTGTCAAAGATAAGAGGCGCCATGACTTACCCGGTAGTTATAGTAGTTGCTATGGTTGGTGCGGTAGTATTTATGATGGTCAAGGTAGTACCAGCCCTAACTGGTTTCTTTGATGAGATGGGAGCAAAGCTTCCTTTACCTACAAGAATACTTATACTTACAAGCGATATCATAGTAAATTATGGTATCTGGATTGGGGTAGGTTTAGTGGGGGCTATCTTTGGAATACATATGTTATTTAAAAGAGTTGCGTCTTTAAGAAGAGTCCAACATCAACTTACCCTAAAGATGCCGGTAGTTGCAGGTATTTCAAAGAAGTTCAATATAGCAAGAATTACAAGAACCCTTGGATCACTTCTTGGCAGTGGCGTAAGCATCCTTGAGTCGCTCCAGATAGTGTCTCTCTCAACAAAGAATGTTATTTACCAAGAAGAGGTTCTGGCCATTCAGGAAAAGGTCAAAAATGGTGATACTTTAGCGGCAGCAATGAAGGAGAGTACTGTATTTCCTGTCATGGTTTCTCAGATGATTGATATCGGCGAGGAAACCGGTAACCTTGATAAAATGTTAATAAAGGTAGCTGAAAACTATGAACGTAGGATTGACGCCTTTACAAAGAATATCTCAAGCATTATAGAGCCTATAATAATGCTCGTTGTCGGCGGTGCGATAGGATTCGTTATTGTTTCGATAATTATGCCGATATACAAGATGACTGAAAGTATGGGATCATGAGTAATAATGATTAAGTATCAAACTTCAATGATCAATCAAGAACCAAATATCAACGATCAGGCAAGTCTGCCAAGCACAAATAGTATTGACACGGGTTTTATCATAAGAATATAATATCAGCGTAAACAAAAACAAAAAGTCCTACCTGCACAAATGATTGATTCAATAAAAGTGGAGGAGGCAGAAGGGAGGTGAAAAATGATAGAGAGTTTAAAAAGCAAAAGAGGTTTTACTCTTATTGAGCTTATTATCGTAGTTGTTATCTTGGGTATTTTAATACTTATAGTTCTTGCAGCTACAAGGGGTGATAAGAACAAGGCAAGCGACCAGAGCATAAGAGCAACAGGCGCTAGAATAGCACAGGCTTTGGAAGATTGTTATGTTGAAGGTACAGGTTATCCAGCAGGGGCAGACATTACTGCTATCATCGGTGGCATTTGTGTTGGTGGTAAATTTGATAATCCACCTACAACGACAGGTTTGGTAGGGTCTTCTACTGCCGCAGCATTCAGTATAACAGGAACCTTGTCTGATGGTACTACTTTTTCTGTAACGAACAAACAGTAGTTAAAAAGATTTAAAAAAGGGCGGTCTTCGGGAATTTTTTTGAGGGCTGCTTTTTATTATGGTTTGTTTCTTGTATCTTATCTTATATTTACCTATAATGAGCACATGGGAGGGCAATATTTAAGAAAAAACTCGGGATTCACTTTGACTGAAGCCATTGTAATTGTTGCTGTGGTTTCATTTTTTTTGTCCGCTCTTCTACCTTTCATACTTGAAAACCTGACAGCAAGCGCCCGTTCAAAAAAGCGCCTGCTTGCTTACGAAACAGCTTATGGAAAGCTAGAGGATTTACGCCAACAAGATTTTGATACTCTGGCAGATGGAGCTTTTCCTGTGCCGAATGTAGATGGGGCAACGGGTCAAGTAACAGTGGCTCAGGTTGACTTAAATGGTGATAATGTGATGGAGGCAGATATCGTCAGCGCAAAAGTGGATGTCACATATCTCGAAAAAGGACAAGCTAAAACTATCAATCTAAATACACTGATTACCAGAGACGGAGTTATAGAAAATGAATAAATTACTGAAAGTAATAAAATCTAATGCCGGATTTACTCTTATAGAGCTCATCATAACAAGTGTGATGGTTGTAATGATGGTGTTAGTGGTCGGTCAGGTATATATCTTGGGGATGACTCAGTCTAAGAGTGACATGGCTAAAGCTCTCATTCAGATAGAAGGCAAAAGCGTTATGGAGGGGATAGTTAACAATATTAAACTAACCTCAAGTATCGAGCCCATTCACTCGGGAAAAACGAGTGGGGCAGATGTCGTCATACTTAAGATACCGGCTATAGATGACGATGAAAACTTCATCTATAATCCCCCCGGAAGCAGTACAAGGGATTACGACTACATCACGTATTATTTGGAAAACAAAAACTTTCATAAGGCCGTCGAATCAACAAATATTTCTAGCCGTTTATATTTATCAAATGGGATAGATGATATACTTTTGACAAATGTTAAAAGTTTGTCTCTTTTGTACAACCCTGCTATGCCGGACGCCTCAAAAGTTTCTATAAATCTGGTTATTGAAAACACGAAATATAAAAAGCCGATTGAAGTTCCACTAAGAGGACAGGGGACCATAAGAAATGATTAAGGTATTAAACAATGAAAGAGGAACGCTGCTTGCGAGCTTTGTTATTATCCTTTCGGTTTTAACTTCCATACTTCTTTATGCCGCCTCTGCTTCACTTGCAAACAGACTCGGGATAGAAAGGACTTATCAAAAAACAGTTGCCCTCAACATTGCCGAAGGGGGAGTAGAAAAGGCGCTTTGGAATATAAAGCAAGGAATTTACACCAGTGAAAGTGATAGCACGGATATCCCCGGCGGCCAGTTTGACTATACGATAACCGGTTCGGGTAATATAAAAACGATTATTGCAACTGGTTATGTTCCTTCAAAAGCAAATCCAAAATATATCAAAAAACTTAAAGTTAAGGTTACAGACCAGCCTGCGATATATAATACTAACTTCGGTTATGCTATTCAGGCAGGTGAGGGAGGGATACACATTAGTGGTAATGCAGAGGTGAATGGCAGCCTCTACTCAAATGGGATTATAGAACTGACAAATGCAGCCGCAAAAGTTCGTAATCCTGGTGATGTTTGGGCTGTAGGTGAGATAAGTGACATTTTTGGCGGTATCGCAGGTACGAAGACGTCTCCGGCTGACTATATTTCTTTGCCGGAGCTTGATCTAAACGCATGGCGGAGTATAGCTCATGATGGTGGCGTGATAACCGGAAACTACTCACCACCGAATGATGGTATGTTCACCGATCTGGGACCGGTAGAGATTACCGGTAATGTAACGATGTCTAAAACAGGTCAAAAAATTAACTTGAAAGGACCTGTGTATATTCATGGAGACCTTGATATTAGTGGTGGGACATGGCAGGTTGACAGTGGCTTTGGGGATAATGGTACGGTTGTACTTGTTGATGGAAAGATAAACATTACTGCCGGTACAGGTAAGAGTTCTTTTCAAAGTTCTTCAGAGGATGCATACATACTCTTTGTTTCAGCAAGTACTGCAAACACACAAGGTGACTCGGCAATAAGTTTTACAGGAAGTGCAACGGCCGAGAAACTAGTTTTATATGCATATTACGGTTCAATGCTGTTTAGTGGGTCAGGAGATATAATCGCGATGACAGGCGAGACACTATATCTAACCGGTGGAGGTGAGATTAACTATAAATCGGGTTTGGCATCGGGTATTTTTGCCAGTGGTCCCGGTGGTGTATGGAAAATAATAGAATGGCAGGAAATAAAATAGTTTTAACCTTGTGTCTACCTTCAGGTTTGATATAATATGACATAAGCTAAATGTTCTTGGAGGGTTCACTTGCTAAAGCAGGATACAGTTTATAAAAAGAAAGATTGCCTCGGTCTTGATATCGGTGCATCCTCTATTAAAATTGTTCAACTTAAGCAAAAGAAGCACCTGACAAAGCTTGTAGGATATCAGTCGAGAGTACTACCGGAAAATCTTGTGATAGAGGGTATCATCTCAGATCACGCGGCAATGACAAAAATCGTTAAAGAGATGATGGCAGAGACAAAAGAAGGTAAGTTTACGGCTGAGAAAGTGATTGCTTCTATCCCTGACACAAACGTTTTCACGAGAGTTTTGGAGCTCCCAGAGCTTACAGAGAAGGAGATGAAAGAAGCGATTGCTTTTGAGGCTGACCAGTCAATACCCATGGCTATAACAGACCTTGTCATAGACTGGCAAATACTTGGCCCATCAGCAACAAAAGAAAAAACTAATGATATTCTCATGGTTGCAGCTCCGCTAGCTATTGTGAACTCATATATCCAACTTTTTAATATTCTTGGTTTTCAGCCAGAAGCTATAGAAACTAGCCTTACCGCAGTGGTGAGAGCGCTCGTATCAAATAAAGAGAAGGATGAAGTTATTATAGTCGCAGATATAGGTGCTAAAAAAACAAACCTTGGTATTTATGACAATACGCTTAGATTCTCAGATAGTGTTGATTTTGGTGGGGATATGCTGACAGAAGCTATTACGAGCGGTTTGAAAGTTGATAAAGAAAAGGCCGAGAAAATGAAAAAAGACCTAGGTCTTCATGATGATAAGGTGAAAGCAGAAATAACACCTCATCTTGATAATCTAAAGGCAGAAATAGTTAAAGTTATCAGATATCACGATGAAAGAACAGGGGAGGAGAGAAAAATTGGGAAAATCATTCTCTGTGGCGGTTCTTCAAACGTAGTTGGTTTGACAGAATACCTGGCTAACGAGCTTAAGCTTGAAGTTAAAATCGGGAATCCTTGGGTAAACATAGACACCTATCCCATCAAGCCGGTGCCAAAGAGTGAGTCGGCAGCATATACGAATGCTATCGGTCTATCACTTAGAAGTTTGGAGGAACTATGATAAGTGTGAATCTTTTACCGGAGGAAATCAGAGAAAATATTTCGTATAGCAAGAAAAATATTAAAACTCTCGCATATGTGCGAATGCTTATCATTTTCGCTGCCTTGCTTATTAGCGCTTTTGGAGTATGTTTTGGTTTTTTACTTATAAGCAACAATTATTATCTCAAAAGTATTAAGGAAACAGAGACAGTAATAGCAGGTTATAAGGACAACCTAAATGAAGCAAAGACTTTACAAGAAAAGATTAAGACAATTGATAAGATTAAAAAAGACTATAAATATTGGTCAAAAATAAACTATGCACTTTCGAGGGTTACCCCGGAAGGACTTTACATAACAGATTTTGTAGTTGAAGAAAAATCAAAAGCTGCAGCTGCAAACACTCAGCAAGATCAAAACACTAAAGAAAACATTAAGATTACAGGAGTTGCAAAAGATAAAGAGGTGGTAGGGATTTTCAGAGACTCTCTGGAAAGTCTTGAAGGACTTTCTCAAGTAACGGTAGTATCCATTAAACAAGAAGCGGATGCTAAAGGGGTAATAAAAAATAAATTTGTTATTAATGTTTTTGTTGACAAGAAGGCTACAGAAAAGGGGAAAGTAAGTGAAAAATAAGAATAAAAGTTTAGCAGCAAAAAGGTTTAATAGGATTTTGATAGTCACTATAAGTCTTCTTTTTATACTCACAGTTGTGTTAAGCGTTTCTCTTGTGTTTTTCCTCGATAAAATGAGTAAAGAAACCAGCAAAAATAAACATATATCTCTAAATAACAACAAAAAGATAGAAACGCTCATAGAGCTTCAAAATGAAATGAAAAACGTTCGGGGAGTTGAAGAGCAGGTAGATAAGTATATCCCCGAGGACAAAGAAATTTCACAAATTTTGAAAGACTTAGAAGCCATATCAAATGCAAATGGGCTAACATTTACGGCCTTCACAGCTGACTCAGGTCAGGCAAGAACAGGGGCGAAGTCGGTAGAAGATGCGCAACTTAAGAAAATAGATGATTATTATGCTATTCCTTTTCAGGTAGAGCTGGTTGGTAGCTTTGCTAAAGTCGATAATATGATAATGGCCATAGAGTCATACGACAGACTACTTCAGGTTGAGTCTATAAGCTATAAGCAGCCAAAAGATAGTGCAGTACAAATTGGGGATAATACTGCAGCAACATTAAAAATTAACGCATTCAAGAAATGAAAAAAATTGATTTGAAAATGCCAAATGTAAATACGGCTAAGATGACCAAAAGGTTACCACAAGTACTTCTTTTGATGATACTCGTCATAGGTATTTTGCTTTTAGGTTTTGTTTACTTCATCTTCACCAGAAATCCTGAAAATGATGTTCTTCTGAAAAATAAAGCTGAGATAGACGAAATTTCAATAAAATTTGATAAAACTAAAATTTTAAATCTTTTCGACTCTAAGTATGATATATCTCAGATTAAAGACCCATCATATACTCCCAAAAATCCGTTCCTAAGGTATTAAATGCATTTATCTGACTTTAGCTACGACTTATCGAAGGAGTTAATAGCGACTCATCCGAAGGAGCCGAGGGATGGTGCTAAGTTAATGGTTGTAGACCGTAGTACAGGCAAACTTCAACATTCTCATTTTTATGATTTACCGAACTTCCTCAAGCAGGGGGATTTTATTGTTTTTAACCAATCTGAGGTTATCCCCGCTCGTCTTTTTGGTAAAGTCGATGGGAAAGAGGTCGAAATTCTACTTGTGAAAAATGGTTCAGCGAACGTTTGGGAAACAATGGCAAAGCCCGGAAAGAGACTTACAAAGAAGGTGGAAGTTATATTTAGCGATAAGTTAAAAGCCGAGGTCCTTGATGCAACCGAGGGTGTTTTTAAGCTCAAGTTTAACCTGAAAGGTGATGATTTTTGGGATGAAATTGGAAAAATAGGTGAAATGCCGTTGCCTCCATACATTCTTAAACAGCGTCATGAAAAACATGAAGAGAATATAGATCACAAGGATTACCAGACTGTTTATGCAAAAGAAAAAGGTTCGGTAGCTGCACCAACTGCAGGACTTCACTTCACCGACAAACTGTTAAATGAAATAAAAGATAAGGGCTGTGATATTGGTTTCGTTACATTGCATGTGGGTCTCGGTACTTTTGAACCGATAAGAACTAAAAAATTAGAAGATCATAAAATTCATTCAGAGCATTTTGAGTTATCAGTTGATTTAGCTAATAATTTGAACCAAGCCAAAAAAGAAGGTCGGAGAATTATCGCCGTTGGGACGACGACCGTTAGGGTTTTAGAGTCGTGCCAGAAAGAAGGGATTTTAGAGTCTCAGGCGGGGGAAACGAACATCTACATCTATCCCGGATATAAGTTCGGATTTGTTGAAGCGATGATTACTAACTTTCACTTGCCGAAGTCGTCACTCTTACTCTTAGTTAGTGCCTTCTGGACACGAGAGAAGATACTGGATATTTACAACGAAGCAATGAAAAACAACTACAGATTCTACTCATACGGGGATGGGATGTTTATTTTCTAGAGAAATATTTTGTTGAAAAGTATATTTTATATGTCTAACCTTTTTAATATAATTAAACTATGAAAAAGTATTTTAAACTTGAAATTATAGTTCTAGCACTGGCTTCCATCGTTATGGCGGGGATTTTAGTCTTTATTTTTTGGCCCAAAAAAGACACTAGCCAAACACCGCAATTAACTCAGCCGGAGGATAAATCACAGGAAAACATAAAACCAGCAGGACCTAAAAAAGTTATTTCTGAACCGATTGCAGGGGCCGAGTCTAGGGTTACCAAAAAGCCATTTGGCATATATATTACACCTCAAAATTCCCCTGTTCAGCCCGAGAAGTTCTCTGGTTATCATACGGGAACCGACTTTGAAACTACGCCAGAGGAAGCAAGTCAAGATATACCCGTCTATGCTATTTGTACGGGGAAAATCAGAAATAAGGAGATAGTTTCGGGTTATGGTGGTGTAATAGTTCAAGAATGTACAGTAGATGGACAAATCGTGACGGTACTTTATGGACATCTAAACATTAGACAAGCTCAAGTCCTTAGTATTGGAGCAGAAGTCAAAAGCGGAGAAAGGATTGGCTCTCTGGCACTTGCAAACAGCGACATGAGCGGTGGGGAAAGAAAACATCTACATCTAGGGGTGCATAAGGGGAGTACAACTAACTTTCAAGGATATGTAGATAATCAACCCGAACTCTCCGAATGGCTTGATGTGCAGAAGTATCTTTAGTTTTATTCGTAAAAAATACTATCCTTGCTAAGCGTTTCGAATTTGTTATACTGAAAATATGAATAGGGTGATTGTCAAAGAAAGCGTCAAAATTGATGATTATAAGGGCGTTATTGATGACTCTCTTTTTTTTGAACTCAAAAATCTTGCGGAAAAGCTACAAAACGTTAGAGTTTGTCATGTAAATGCTACCTCATATGGTGGAGGAGTAGCAGAAATATTAACAAAAGAAATTCCTTTGGCAAAAAGTCTGGACTTGGATTTTTCGTGGAAAGTTATACAGGCAAAACCGGAGTTTTTTGATGTAACAAAAAAGATTCATAATGGGCTTCAGGGAGATCCACTTACAATTTCAAATGAAGAATGGCAGATATTTTCAAGCTGTAATCTAGGTATGACAAATCACTTGAGTGTAAAAGATTATGACGTGGTTTTCATTCATGATCCTCAGCCGGCTGAGATCATAAACTGTATCGGTAAAAACGGCGCTAAGTGGGTTTGGAGATGTCATATAGATACATCCGAACCAAATCAGGAGGTAGCTGACTATTTTCTCAAATTTCTGCATATGTATGATGCATCCATATTTACCATGCAGGATTATGTTTTTAAAGGACTGGATAGCCAGGTTTTTATAATCCCGCCGGCGATAGATGCCCTTAGCGAAAAAAACAGATATATGAGCCGTGATGAGGCCCAAGGAATTATCGAAGGGTTCAGGATAGATACATCGCGCCCGTTAGCCACTCAGGTGTCCAGATTTGACCCGTGGAAAGATCCGATTGGAGTAGTAGAGGCATATAAAATAGCTAGAGAAAAAGTGCCGGATCTTCAGCTGGTTATGATTGGCTCTATGGCATCTGACGATCCGGAGGGGCAGCAGATATTTGATGAGGTGAAAAAACATGCAAACGGTGACAAAAATATTTTTCTCCTCTCCAATCAAGACGGTGTAAATGACCGGGAGGTAAATGCTTTCCAGACATACTCTGATGTGATAATCCAAAAATCTACTAAGGAAGGCTTTGGTCTGACCGTTTCAGAGGCGCTTTGGAAAGAAACCCCAGTCATCGGCGGGAATGTTGGCGGAATCCCGACACAGATAGAGGACGGGAAAGACGGATTCCTAGTAAACTCAGTGGAAGAATGTGCTGAGAAAATGATTTTCTTAGTTCAAAACAAAGGTCTCGCTCACGAGATGGGCAAAAGAGGAAGGGAAGTAGTCCGACAGAACTTCCTTTTGCCTCGACTCCTTAGAGATGAACTAAGGGTTATAGAAAAACTGACTAAAAGTTCTTAGAGTGTCCAGGATGAGAAACCTCTTGGACACTGATTGGTCAAAAAAGGTACACTGG
>ERZ1292625.929-Hain-H41-01um-R1-929-length-39325-cov-15_pt1 | contig 39325 bp, 51 predicted proteins | sample MGYA00564400_ERZ1292625 | MGnify/ENA primary metagenome ERZ1292625 (study PRJEB36523, sample SAMEA6512639) | groundwater metagenome | collected 2019-01-08 | study: AquaDiva: Metagenomics assemblies of 32 groundwater samples
TGCCATGAGTTTTGGGGCGGCGTCATAAACGAGATGAGGATGCTTGGAGACCCTGATGAGGTCAGGGCTATATACTGGCTGTTCTGGCAGCCGTGGCGTCTTAAGCTTTGAGGCGATGCATGACGACGGGTGGGCGACTATTCACAAGGAGCAATTACAATGACCGCGCTTGAACTCAAATCTATCGTTGACCGCATGACGGCGCTGGGTGTGCCGCAGCATCCGCGAATGTTTTTCGGCGACATTGTATCGGGCAGGAGAGAATGGTTCATAAGAGACTCTCGCGACAACGGAGATTGTGCGTCGATGTCCAATGCCGACGCCGTGGCGATACAGACGGCGTGGTACAAGCAACAGTGGGGCGAAATGCCCGGCGACACGTCAGGCTTCGAGACGCTTGAAAACGTGGCATACTGGATAAAAAAATGGAAGGAGCACAATGCACCGTAGAACTCTTGAAGAAGCAGCCGCCATAGCAGGCGAGCACCTGACGCCAGCGGATAAGGTCGAGCGGGCGTTCCGCGATGCTCGGATCGCGAAGGCTGCGGCGCAACGAATGTATGAGGAGTGGCACGAGAAGCGCCGCGCTCAGATACGCAGGGCGTCAGCAGAGAATGCTTTGCTACCCCCACTGGAATTGCCGCCGCATCGCGGGGGCATAGACCTGCGCGAGTGCCTTGAAAGACGATTGGTCACGGCGTTGGGGTGCGGAGGTTCAATTGTCTATGATGGCGGAATGAGGCGGGTATCGCATTTATCATTTACGTGTGATGACGAGGAGGTGCGCATCCCGCCATGGGCAAACTGGCTGGCGGTGACTTCGGAAGGCTGCGTTGTTGTTTACTTCAGCCGCCCTCACGTGGTAGTAAATTACTGGGAAGGGAATCCAATGTTTTTAGCCAGCGTACAGCCGCGCACCGACTGGCGCGACACGCTCTGCCCACTCACTGAGGTGGCATGGAAAGAATGGAGGATCAATGAGTGTTAAGGTGCGTGACAGGTCGTCAGCTAGGGGTTTGAAACAGCTTCGTGGCGGCGCCGCCCGCACCCGCATTAAACGGCGCTCTAAGAGCGCGCCGTTCGACCCGCCGATGAACCGTGCCGAGCGGCGGCACAACGAGAGGTGTAGATGAAGTCCATACGCCAGACAGCGTGGGAGATTAACGAGTGGGGTGAGCGGGAGCTTGAAACACTGTTCTCGTCGTTCACCACGTCCGCCACATTCTCGTTCTGCTGGGACGCCATTCGCGAGTTGGCTAAACGCCACGAATGGTACACCAACGGCAAGTCGGCGTTCACAAGAAGCGACGAGGCGTACAGGCCGTTCTATGCGCTGGCAGTACCATGGATGCGTGAAAAGTTCCCAGAGAGATATGCGCCGAAGATTAAAGTCAGGAAAGATTTACCCGGCCAGTTGTCGATGTTCGACGGCGTAGAAGATGGTCGGGATAATAGTGACGCACAATATTGAGGGGGCCGATGCGACACATAGCTAAGGACGGCACCGCAGTAAATATCTCGGAGCGTGTCGAACGCCGGGAGGGCGGTTGGCACGGGTACATCGTGATACGATCCGGAAATTGTAACTACCGGCAGAATTGCGGTAGTATTCGATTAACCAAGGCAGACGCCTTGCACGATGCGCTACAGGAGCGCATGTGGGTTATGGGACAAGTAGGAGCATAAGATGACACTGATCGAACAGATGGAAGAACTTAGAAATCGGGTACACGCGCTAGAGCGTACTGTCGGTGGAGAAGTCGGTGCCTTTGGCAGCGGTTTCGGTGCTGCGAAGCCGGACACGACCAACGATGACCCGTATCAGGCAACTCGTGGGCGGAGTATCGACGAAAGCGAGCAACTCGGAACGACCACTGACGCATTGGAGCTTGCCGTTCTATGCGCCATCAGACGACGTGCGGCACCGATGTCCGTGGTAGAGATCACGGAAGATGTCAACCCCTATGCCGGGAAGATGCTATCGCGGAACTGCATACAGGCTCAAGTTAACAAGCTCGTCGAGGCGAGCTATGTCGTAGTGGCAGGCACTACGCGCTCATCTACTACGGGAAGGATGGTAACAGCCTATGCTGCAAATAATTGAAGGCGAGTCCCCAGATAAATACCATTCGATGCGCGGAGAGTATATCACGTCGTCGAACGTCAAGGACTACTTACAGTGTCCACTTACGTATGTCGAAAACCTTCGATGGCGACACGAGCGCCAGACGCCAGCGATGGAACTCGGTACGGCCTTTCACTGTCGCCTACTGGAGGGCGTCGAGACGTTTGCCGCCAGATATTTTACAGGAGGGCCGATCAATGAGCGGACTGGTAAGACCTATGGTTCCGAAACGGCCAAGTTCAAGGAGTGGGAAGAAGCCAATGCGGTCGGTGGGAAGAAGCTGCTCTCGGAAGAAAACTTCGGGTTAATTGGCCGAATGCTTGCGGCAGTCGAGACGTGTCCGCACGCTAAGATGCTGCTTAATATGTGCGACAAGCGCGAACTTACCATGCGTGGCGACATCGGTGATAATGTAAATGCCGGGCGTGTAAAGGTGCAGGCGAGACTGGACGCCTGTGGGTGGGGGCCGCAAATGGCTGCGGTCATGGACATCAAGACGTGCGACTCCCTCGATGGATTCGAGCGAGACATCACAACTCGCGGATATTTCATTCAGTTGGAGATGTACGGCGTAATGCTCTCGGAAGCCGTCAAGATCGACGGAGCAATGATAGACAAGTACATCGTAGCGGTCGAGAAGTCGGCGCCAAATAGATGTTGCGTTTGGAAGGTCGATGTGCCAGCAGCAGCAAAGCGTATTCGTCGAGCATTTGGCGAAATCGCGACCGCTAGAATGACGGGGGTGTACCATCACAAATACGAGGAGTTGCGGAACTTCGTAGTCAAGCCGTGGGTGGCCGAGCAATGGGGTCTACAGGAGGCGTCCAATGGTCAGGAATAGGGATGTAACGGTATATGAGTTATTTGAGCGTACAGAGGAGATATTGGACTGGTACAGAGAACTTATGGACGCTACGGATGAACAACTGGCGATCATCGGTGTAGTATCTGGATACCCCAACGCGGCAACATTGCGAGCGGCGGTGAACTGCAATATCTCGGCATTTATCTCGTTTGTCCAGATATTCATTAGAATCAAGGCGCACGCCGAGCGACACCACCATGACTTTGATAGCATACCCAAGGATCATGAGCAATATGAAGATCACTACAATATGTTCGTGAGGCAACTGCACGCATGGTCGGAGTGCTCAGTACCTCCAAAAATCGCCAAGTTAATCGACATCCATTCCGACAAGATGGCAGGGCTGGATAAAATATAGGAGAGCGTGATGGCCGACAAGATTGGAGGTGTATTTAGCCGCGAGAGTATGTTGAAGCACGTCGTATGTATTGGCAATTCCGGCGCTGGTAAGACGGTGGCCCTCAAGGGCCTCGTCGAGGACATGGCCCTCGCTGGCGTCCCCGGTATCGTAATCGACACGCAGGGGGATTTGGCGGCGTTGGCGCTGGTGAATCCACCAAATGAATTACATGTAGAGTATGAGACAGACGAGGAGATTGACCGCAAGCGTTATGCCAATGATGTCGAGGTTGTTATATGGACGCCAACTACGGACATCGGCAGACCACTATGCATCAATCCGCTTGCTGGACTTGCCGGAGTGCTCAAGTTGGACATCAACGAGCGCGTTCGGGCCTACACTGGTGTGGCTACAATGATGTGCGATTTAGCCGGGTACGATTCAAAGTCCAGCGCAGGCCGTTCAGCAGTCGCCATTCTCGATTGCATCATATCCAAGTCGTTCGAGGCGGGCAAGATGATCGCCTCGGTTGAGGACTTGGCTGACATGGCGTTCCTGTCTCAAGGTGACGAGCAGATCGAGAAAGTCGCGAAGGAATCGCAGGTCGAGGAACTGGCACGCAGGCTTGCTCAGTTAAATGTAGGCATGTCGAGGTTGCTCTATACCTTTGGCGAACCGATGTCGATAAACAATTTGCTTGGAATCGGGTTGCAAAAGACGCGCATATCTGTTATATATTTAAACCCTGTACACTCCGACGACATGAAGAAGTTCATAATCGGAGCGATATGCGAGGCAATGTACACATGGATGATGCAGACCCCAAGGCCAGAATTGCGGGCATTCATGTTTCTGGATGAGATAGGGCCATATGTTCCACCGACCAATAGGCCGCAACCCCAGTCCGCCGATAGCATCGTGATGATGCTGAAGCAGGGTAGGAAGTATGGCGTTTGTATGATGCTGGCGTCGCAGAATACCACGGATATAAATTACAAGGCGACTAGCAACGCCTCGACATTTATCGCCGGAAGACTACAGGCACACCAGGATAGAGAGCAGGTACGCAATAAGATCGACGACAAGTTTCTCGGTCGCTTGCCATTTCTCAAGGCTGGCGACATGCTGGTTCATAGTCCAGACAATTTCGAGAGAACTAAAGAATGGCATCCGAGGTGGCCACACTCCCAGCACCGGACGCTATCTGACCCAGAAGTTAGGGAGATTACGAAAGGAGCCAAGAATGTTGTTTGTGGGAAGGTCGAGCAAAAAGACACCGCGCACGAAATCGGGCGGCACATCCTCGACAAGGCGAAAAACGGCGACGAAAGGTGGCGGCGATGGGTTGCGAGGTGGAATGAAAAGCACCGAGAAGCCAACGCTGATACTGGCGGGAACGGGGAAGGTGGGACGACGGAATCGCGAGATAATCAAGAAGGCAGCGAAGGTGCGCGGAATAACAATGTCGGAGCAGATAGGTCTGATGTGCCACACGGAGGCGCTGCGACTGAGCATTAAGACTGTAGGTGCGCGATGAGCAACCAAATACTAGTGGCTGTCCAGAATGTGATGCGAGCGGTTACGGCTATCGAGAAGGACAAAACAAACAAGTTTCAGGATTTCGATTATCGCAGTATCGACGGGGCAATGAAGGCGATGCAGGGAGTTTTTGTCGAGCAGGGTATCGTGTTGGAGCCTAATTACAGACTGGTTAAGACGTTTGTCCGACAAGGCTCCAAAGGCGAAGCGATCAACGTAATTGTCAGCTTGACGGTGCTGCTTCGCTCTACTGCTGACGACTCCCATATGGCGTGTCGTGTGCTTGGTATGGGCGAGGACAAATTGGATAAGGCTGTGGCGAAGGCCCACGCCGATGCCTACAAGCAGTTCCTGTTCAAGATGTTCTGCATCCCAGTTGAAGATGAGCCAGAGAATGAGAAAGACGGCGGTGCGCAGCGTCATCAACCAGAGGTGAGGCAGACAACGAAGCAGCCCAGCAGGCCGGCTAACGCCATTCGAGATGTTCGGGCCGAGGTGGCGAATGTGTTCGATCGAACCCGCGCAGACTTCGAGGTTACGAAGGCGGCGAAACTGAAGGCACTGAAGGCCGAGTATGACAGACTTGACGGTATGGTGAAGTTCGCAGAAAGCGTGGGCGACAGCGCGGAGACCCTAAAACGCATAGATGCCAGAGACGCAATTCGAGCGTTGGCTAACAAGGTGAATAAGGCGACAACACTCAAGGAGATGGAGGCAATCGATGGGTAATTTCAACAACTACAACAGTATCACGGTTCTTGGACGGCTTACGCGAGACCCTGAAATGCGTACAACCGACTCTGGAACGCAGGTGTGCAATTTCTCGGTGGCGCAGAATGACCAAGTAAAAAAAGACGGCAAGTACGAGAAATCCACCATATTCTACGAATGCGCAGCATTCGGGAAGCTGGCGGAGTTCATGGCGAAGTTCGCCAAGAAGGGTCGTGAGTGTCTCGTCATCGGGCACTTCCGTCAGGAGTTGTACACCACGAAGAATGGGGAGGCTCGTACCAAGTTGGTCATTACAGCAAACGATACGGCACTGTGCGGAACTGACAATAGTGAGGCGGTAGCCGAATCGCCAAGTGGCACTACGCCATACGCGACCAGTATTAAAGAGGAGGTGGAGCTTCCATGGCCGAGCAACTAGCACACAAGATAATCAACGCATTGTTTGCCGAGGGGCACCTTATCCAGACCGGCATTAAACTTGACGGGGAGACGCTCGTTAGAGTGAGGGGTGCCGCTCCAGTTATTGGAACTCCTGAGCAACAGGTCGATGTAGCGCCGAATTGTCTCGCGCCCGGCGACATCCTTAACTTGACCAATGGGACTATTGCAAAGAAGAAGCGTCACCGACGTACAAATGCGCAAATTGCAGCAGACCGTAAAATGGCCGAAGCTGTTGCGCAGGGACATGTGCCAGAGAGCAATCCTGAGGCAGTCGAGGCTTTAGAGGATGCCTGCGGAGCGCCACGGGGTACAATTAGCGATCCGGCTGCCATACTGGATGACGTAGTGCCAGAAGACGTAGAGGATGAGGTACCAGACGATGCGCACAAGTTCTCGAAGTTCTTCCTGATGTTTTGGGAGAAGTACCCGCTCGGCAAGGAAGCTAAGGACATGTACGAAACGTCGAAGCTGTTCGAGAAGTTGCCACTCAACCAGAAGTTGACGGCAATCAACAAGGCCGAGGAGTACGCCGAGGCGTGGAAGACTGCAACCGCAGATCGGAGAAAGTTCATTTATGGAGCAAGACGGTGGGTCAAGGAAAGACGATTCTTGGATGACCGATCAGCCTACGAAGCAGAAGCCAGAGGAGGCCCTGTCGGGTCTACAGGCCCTGCGGCAAAGGCGTCTACGCGAAAGACCACTGAAGATCGTGGCGGCGATGACGACGAATCATGGATCGACGAAACGTCCTGACTCGCAACTCGTAAAGTGCAAATACTGTGAGAACGTGGTTGTAGAGCCGGTCACAATTTGTGACCGGCTCTATTGCCGTCAGTTGCAAGGTCGCGAGAACCTGGCGGCATCAATAGAGGCCGACTACGCCGGATGGATGCACAACCTTAATGTGCCGACACGGTTCATTGGAATCGAGTTGAAGTCGTTCCCTGGAAACATCGTCAAGAGGATAATGGATATCGCTTGGAGTGAATCCCTCTTCCTCTACGGCCCGACAGGAACTACAAAGACATCGCTTGGATTCGCAGCCGCGATGGAGTGGATTAAGCGCGTACCGCCGAAGCTGATAAACCCGGACAAGCCGTTCTATGGCATGAAGGGTATCTGGCAGCGAGTGCGGTCTTGCGATATGATGCGTGAAGTGAAGCGATGCTATCGCTCGGCGCGAGACGATTCCGATGCGGTCATCCACCACTACGAGAATATCCCGATGCTCACCATCGACGATATTTTCGGTGGCCACATGGAGACGGAACATGACGAAGCTATGCTAACAGCCGTCTTAGACGCGAGATACGAGTGGTGCAGACCTACTATTGTTACGTCTAATCTGTCCGTAGCTGACGTGAGGGCTATGGATTCTCGCCTAGCATCCCGGCTGGGCGGCTACGTGAAGTTCAGAATGAGCGGAGAAGACAGGAGGGAATATGAGCGCCACGGAAAGGTTAAAGTATGATCGCGAATACTACCTACGAAACAAAGAGACACTGAACGCCCGGAGTCGCGAATATAGCAAGGCGAACAAGGAGAGGGTGAACGCTCAGAAACGCGAGTATTACAAATTACGGTCGGATGATCCGCTATTTATGCGGCGTAGGAGAGAAATTGCGAAAAGGTCATACAGGCGGAATAGTGCTACGATTCGGGCGGCGAGGAAGACCAGTAGCAAAAAAAGACGCGCAGAAGTCAAAGCGACGGTCAACCAGATATTGGGCGGCAAGTGTACGTGTTGCGGGGAGAGAGAGCCGATGTTTCTCGACCTCGATCACGTGTACAATGATGGACGCCTCGAAAGGAGAAGTATGCGCGATGGCAGGATTCACAGAAAGATCGCCAGTGGCGAGTGCGCGAACATAGATAGATACCAACTCTTGTGCCGTAATTGTAACTGGGGTAAATACCGCAACGGTGGTGTCTGCCCGCATAAAACGAAAGGAGCGGCCACAAATGAATAAACTGGACTGGCTGGAAGACAAACTACAACGAGGGGCAGCACATGGCAAAGCGTACAAGAAAGCGCTGCGCGACGTTATCTGGGCCGGAATTAAGCATTGCCGGAACCTACCAGACGTTCAAGATACCGGGGCGACTGCCATCACTGAACGAGATACTGGGCAGCCGGAATCATTGGACGGAGCGGCGGCTCAGAGCGGACGCAGCGGCGATAGTGAGGCGAGCGGCGCAGAAAGCGAATCTGCTGCCAATGAAGGGGCTGGTAGAGATAACATACCACTTCACCGAAAAGAACAAGCGCCGGGACAAAAGCAACATCGAGGGTGCTGCGGCAAAAATAATTCCAGACGTGCTGGTAAGCATGGGCGTTCTGGTCGATGATTCGTGGGATTATGTGGAGCACGGGAAGCATAAGTTTTTCGTAGATAAGGAGGAGCAATGGATAGTGGTGATCCTGGCGATCAAATTGCCAGACTCGACAAACGTCTGAACGTAGCGCTCTGTTATATCGAGGCATTCCAGATCAGGAATGGATTCGCGCCGTCATTGCAAGACGTGGCGAATTATTTATCCGAACCGCACAAGACTACAGCGGCAAGGGCAGTCAACAAGCTATGCCGTCTTGGATTTTTGCGCAAGACGCTCAAGCACGGGAGGCTATTCTACTCAATAAATAGGAGGGCTGATGGCGACGAGTAAGGCACCTCCAAGTAGTCTGGACGCAGAAAAGGCTTTGCTTGGCGCAATATTTATAGACAACTCTGCGCTCAACGATGTGACGACGATAGTTCGCAGCCCGTCGCAGTTCTACCGGACATTCCATGGTGACATCTACGCGGCGATGCTAAGGCTGTTCGACGCGGGCAAGGAGATCGACTGGGTAACGGTCGCACACGAGTTACTCAAGACGGGCACCGCGTACACCGAAGAAACTTTAATGCACGAGTTGTGCGGCATTACCGAAGACTCTCCATGTGGTGCTGGCGCTGAACAGTACGCCGAAGTTGTCCGGGACAAATACATCCTGCGGTCGGTGGCGGCCACGTCAGCGAGAGTCCACGAGGCAGCATACGACCCAACAGTTAGCGCAAGCGAACTTATTGAACAGTTCGAGGGCGAAGTGTTCAGTCTTGGGGCTGAGCGGTTTGTGTCGGAAATTAAGGCTGTCGCCCCACTGGTTGCCGAGTCCGAAAAACAGGCTGAGCAGTTCAAGACGTTGCGATACACAAATGACCAGATACCCGGCATCACGTCAGGATTCCGCGACCTCGACCGCATCACCACAGGCTTCAAAGGCGGCGAACTTATTATTATCGCGTCTCGCCCCGGTCACGGCAAGACATCGCTGGCGCTCAATATGGCCACAGCCGTGGCGCTCAGTGAGGGCACGGTGGCGATGTTCAGCCTTGAGATGACTGGCGTTGAGCTGGTGTCGAGGATGGTGTGCTCGATGGCCGATGTCGGGCTTAAGAAAATCAGGCTTGGCGAGACCAGTAATCACGACGAGGATAAGTTGGTCGCTGCCCGTAAGAGTCTATCCGCCACGTCAATGTTCATCGACGACAGTTTCTCGCTAACGATGTCTGACATCCGCGCCAAGTGTCGGCGGCTTGCAGATAAGAAAGACCTCTCTATTGTGATGGTAGACTACTTGCAGCTTATCCACGTCACTGGCAAACTCGACCGTCACGAGCAGATCGGCACGATCTCTAGGGGTCTCAAGGCGCTCGCAAGGGAACTGAATGTCCCGGTCATTGCGATGGCGCAGCTTAACCGGTCAATAGAGCAGCGTCGCGGATCGTTCCAGCGGCCCATGCTAAGCGATCTGCGCGAATCAGGCTCCATAGAGCAAGATGCTGATGTGGTGATGTTTATACAGCGAGACAGGATGCTTGATGCCGCGAAGTACGACGAGGCCGCGACACAAGCCGAGGCCATGGATGCGAACGCCCGCGAGCAATTCGACGACGTGGAGCCTGCGACGCTAGTAGTAGCCAAGAATCGCTCAGGGCCTATAGGCGATGTCGGGCTGATGTTTCGTAAAGGGTGTACACGATTTGAGGCTGGGGTCAAGTACGCCGAAGCCTCGTTTGCACAAGGCCGGGCAGACTTGGAGTGATCGAAACTAGGAGGTTGCGATGGATATTGAACTGCCACTGACGTGCGAGTGTGGAGCGAAGACAACGGGACGTGTCGAGCGTGGGGAAAACTCGATGATAACGTGGCCATGGGAATGCCAATCCTGCGGCTTGTTACACGAGGAGGTCGAAGTCCCAGACGGCGATGATTTTGGTACGCATGAACAAGAGGACAATTAAAATGGCAACCGAAACTGTTTTACTTGCAGGCGACGCAAGGAAGAAAACGCTGGAGGCGTGTGAACGTATTTACGGGCCGCTGCAACGTGACATAGATAGCGCCCTGGCTGCGATAAACTTTGCCGCGTCGAATGGAACGTCTGGCGTAGAAGTCAGGATTGCACGCGGAGCGGTCGGAGACACAGCGTCCTTTTATTCACGTATGTGTATCCTTGCTGACTGGATGCATGGGTTCGGCTACAGAGTGCGAGTTAGAGTTATATATGTCGGGGAAGGCGACGAGGTTGGGCTGGATTTCAAATGGGGGCCGCAGAGCGCCGAGTCATAGCGTGTGCTCAACCCACGGCTCTGCCGCCCGCAGTTGCGCCATCGTGTCGTAAATGCGTACCTTGCCGGATGCAACAAGTGCCGCGTGCGCCGCAGGCTGTTGCGTCTCCCAGTCGTGCGCGAGCATCCGCATAAGCCCGCTCTTGTCTACCGTGCCATTGCCGATGTTCTTGTCGGGATTGCTGAAGCAGGCTCGCACAGCGGCGAGGTCGGCATGGTTGAAGCAGTAGATTTTGTGGCTCATAGTGATAGTCCAAGTGCGGTTCCAAGTGCAGAACGCCATGCAGTTGCGGATGACTCCTTGCTTGCACTGTAAACGTCAACGCTCCACAGATTCGGGTTGGACGCATCCGCGCCAAAATGGAGCGATCCGCCCACCCGTCCGCAGAGCGTGCATTCAGTCATATTCGTCGGCTTAGCGGCGTCGCTGGAAGTATCCGTTCCAGCGCCCGTATTCGCGCCGACGCGCAGTGTTGATACAGAATTGCGCGGCATTAAGACTGCGCAGTACGCCGGCGTCCCTTCGGCGATATTGTGATCGTACCAGCCCTGCGCGTTCACTCCTGCGCGGGCGTCATTGTTGCCCAATGTCTCGTTGGCGCTTCCGTCCTGTAGGAATCCGAACCAGAAGCCATTCGCGCCTGTGCGCATCTCAAGAATAAAGGCTGGCGATGTGCTGCCCCTGTCCACAATATCAGCAACGCTGAGCATATAAACCGTGTCGCCAGCGTAGTTGCACGCAGCAACCGCTTCAGTATCGCCGAGATAGAAATCGTTCGCGCCAAACACGCAAGCCGCGTTCCATGCGGGCAAGGTCACGCAATTGTCGTCAGTCGCTTGAGTCCAGCTTATTGTCGTGCTCAGTGGATCGTTGAATGTCTCTACTAGCGTCGGAGTTGTGTCGGATGGTACGCATGTTCGCAATCCGTTCGGGCCAACGGTGTTCAGGCACGATGCTCCAAACTTCCTATCCGCATCCGCATACGGCGCGGTGTCGAAGACTGGGTGGTAGACACAGAACGCCGTGCAGTCCACGGTTATTGCGCCTCGTGCGGCGCGAAGCTGGACGGTAGTTGTATTCTCTTTATTGATCGTGAGATTAGTGGACGTTGCAATACCGTTCGCGAATGTTACCGAAACCGTGCCGCCAAGCGTTGCCGCCGCGCCCGAAGTCTGCGGATCAACTTGAATGCTGAACACGCAGGATAGACCGTCCGCCGCGAGCGTAAGGACGTTCGAGGAGTCCCGCGCTTCGACGGTGAACGTGAACGCCGCATCACGCGCCAGCCCACGCACGCCAGTAACAGCATGAACGGTGGACGGTTGCGCCGTTATCGTCAAGTGATCGACGGGATTTGCGTATGGGTTCTTGCGAGGTCTAAATCTTCCACGTCTAAACGCCATTGCTTTTCTCCGTAATGCTGATACCATTGTCGCTCAGGAACTCACATTGTCAACAACTTTTGGAGCAAGCATGAAGGTAAAGAAGGACGTTAAACTGTCAGCAGTGCCAGCCGAGCCGTGCGTAGACTGTGGCGATAAAAAGGTTGCGCCAGCAAAACACAAGCTCTACTTGAAGACTGGCCGAATATTCCATGTCATCAGGTATGGAACTATTGGCATCCACATCAGCCACGAGGGACGAACTGCATTTGTCGGCCTACAGCAAATCGAGCAGGAGTTAATTGAATCCATCGAGGCCAATGGCGAGGATGCTCCAGTGTGCAGAATTATGATGGAACTGCTCAGTGACATCGGTCTCGCGTATCGGAAGTATGGAGAGACGATGAGCAAACAAGTCGAACTTCCCAAGCCGAACCCAACGGCGCAATGAGTGCAGCCACGACTTCGGGTTAAGGAAAAGGGGCGCAACGCGCCCCTTTTGGCCCCTATCCAGCACGTAAGTGCCGCCTTGAGGGTAAACTCACATCCAATATCCGCAACGTTTCTTGCAGTCGGCTACGTCCTGTAGCCTCGGCCAAACCCCGTAAACCTCTTGCTCCAGACCTTCAAGGATCACCTCCCATCTTTTGCCGTCGCGTTCAATTAGAACGTTGCATTCGCCATTGACGGCCTTAATGATCGACGCCGCAGCCAACTGCGTCTCCCCTTCGGGCACATAGTAAAACGTTACAGTGACTTTCACTTGGACGGTTCATTCTTTTCACTTGGTCACTCGTAGTCGTAGCTCCGAACTGTGGAATAGCCTGACGATTGCGTCCACTTGATAAAAGTGCCCGATGCACTTCATCTCGAAACCTTGGTATGCCCACGACGGGAAAATGTTCATCACTGTTCCGGGCAGCCAGCCGCTACTACCCGTGAGGTACAGGATTTCGTCGCCAACCTTGAACCGGGGAATAGGCCGAACCATTGTACACCTTCGCTGACTGTGGATACCTGTCCTCACTCAAGAATACCTGATGATCGCTCACACGTCCATGGGAAGCCGTGAAAAAGCACAGTCTTTGGCACGGAAACCCTGCGGCAGAAAGACTTGCGCGAGCGTAATCATTGTCGGATTCCGTGGTGCCGTTAGCCATGAAGGTGCGATGATTCAGCACGGCCTCGGCATAAGTATGGAAGTGGCCGAACAGCAAATAGTCCCATGGCGCGGGTATCGAGTCGATCCAACCCCACGCCCTCTTTGCTGCTCCGTACCAAGGAAACCCAGCGAACCCGCCAGTTATCTGGTCTCCATGCACCATCAGCAACCCCCAACCAAACACACGCTCTATGGCATAAAAGGTCTCAGACGCTTGGAATCGTATCCGGTTGCGTAGAAACTCCGACACCTTTCCGGACTCCAGCATCAGTTTAAGGACATCATAGCACACATTGTCCCAATTCGTGCGTGGGTTCGACCTTGTATGTTTGCCACCATTTCGTCCATGATTTCCTGGCACGCAGGACACGGATACGTGTGGGAAGTATTCGGCAAGACGCAAGAGCATTTTGCATAGTGCGGAAGGCGCTGAACGGACGGCTTGGTCGAAGACGCCGACATCAATTTGGTGCGCTTGCGACGGGAACACGTCCTCGCCCTCAACCATATCGCCACCGAGTAGAACATGGATAACATCAACTTTCGCATAAGATCGCCTCGTTTCTGTGATGCGGATAACCTTCTCAGCTAATGCCATAAGTCGCCTTGCCGCCACCTCGCAGTTGTACGAGGCCGTAGTCTTACCGATCTGCGTATCCGAGCAATGCAATACAGCGTGCTCTACCGGTGCCGATTTACGCGGGTCTACCACTGGGCGTTTAGGGAGCCACAGGTCTGGAGGCTCCCTGTAAACGTCGCGGACTATTTCGGCTATGAGTTCCTGACCCGTCCTATGACGCTGAAGTTTATTGCGGAGCAGTTCGATCTCTGTTCGCAATGTACGTAGCGCGGCGGATTCAGTTTCCTTAACCGCCGGTTTATTTTCTGCCATCACTACTCCGATTTTTGGTGCAACGTTTCGAGTATTTCTGCGTAGCCGCAAATATCTACGAGATTGTCGTGCTTGTGCTTGCCAGCTTCGCGAGCGATCTTGAATCCAATCATCATCAGCGCCACGTCTTGAGCGGTGTACTTGTCGCCGCGCATTGCCGACCAAACGGCAGCGATGCGTGAAAAGCATTCATCTGCTGATCCATACTCCTGCACTCTCGCACCGTAAACTATCGACTTGGCCTCGTCTATCACCACTGTGGTCTGCTCCATGCTCTGGCTCCTTAGTTATCACCAGCCTTAAATGCCTCTCGCGTTGCCAGACCTCTCGCCACCAGCAATTCCGCTGGGTCGAGTGTTGGATGCGACAAGACTTCGTTATTCTTGCGAATGATTTTACGTTCACCTTTGCGTTCGCCCAGCTTCATGCCGACCATAGCACTTACGGCTGCTCCGCATAACGTTTGGGCTATCTGGAGCCAGTCGAAGCCTCCAGTAGCAGCAGACGCTAAGCTAATAGCCTTCTCCACGAGCGGAATCGCCTTGATCGTGACTGGCGTGGCAGTATCGAGAACAGCGTCAATGCGTGCCTGCGATATGGCGATTTCCGACGCAGCTTCAGGCTGAAGACCCCTCGCGATGGCCACCATTTGCAATGAACGCATATCCTCGATTTGCCTCCACTCCTTATACGGAGCGGCATCGGCAGTCGCCGCGCACCCGGAGCATAGCGCGACAATAACCAGAAAAATGAAAACCATCACCAGCCCTGAAACAATAAGCCAGATTTTCAGCCAGTCCAACTTGTCGCCATCATCAAGAAGGTCGTCACGGTGAGCCTTGGGCGCATTGTGGATTCTATTGCGGGCGTCGTCTTTCATGGCTTGCGCTCCATCAGGAATTGTGTGATCCTGTCGAGCTTTCCGTCGATGCGCTCAAGGTCTTTGCGCAAGTCCTCTTTGAGTTCGTGCAGTTTGCGGTCAGTGTAGCCGTTGGCCTCGTTAACCGCTGACGACTTCACGGATTCGACGTAGAGCGGGACAACTACCGTGCCGCATATAATAAGGATGGGAGCGATAAACCGCACGGCCCGCATGGCATCGCCGACACTTAACTTGTGCTTGCGAATCATCGTGGTCGCTGATTGTGCCGGTGCCACATGAATCTCCTAAGATGCCCGGCTCCGCGATCAATACTAGCGCACCTGCTCGTCTTAGTCAACCGCCAATACCGGGTAAATCCAGCCAAGCGGATATTCCCCCATCACACGCCAGCCGTCAATTACGTAGTAATAGTACGGCCCGATTCTGTCGCCATTTTCTGGTGGCATAAGTCACCTCAAAGTATCAGGGGCGCGACTGGCTGCCCGCAGCCATGGGCGTTTCGCGCCCCTGTCCCATGCCCAAGCGCGCTGGGCGTTGTGAGGATCGCGCAGAAGGTACCCACGGTAGGCAGGCGTCATGCCCGTGGGTCTCGGATGCTCTCCGCTTGCGCGGCATACCTGCCACCGAGTCCTTAGACAGGCTTCGACCGCTTCCAGCTTGCGACAACGCTATCAAGCGCGCTGGGCGTTGAGAGGACGTTACTTACGCCCACGGTATATCGACCAATCGTCGGCGAGCATGTCTGTTTGTGATGCCAACCACGGGACAAGTTCCCCCTGCACGGTGCGTAGATACAGGTATGGCAGCATCATCTTGCTACTCGCATCTGGAAGCTGCAAAGCAACGTACATGCCTTTGCCATTCCAGCCAGACCGAGAGACAGACTTGCCTTCCTTCAGTGCTTCCAGTGCCATTGAAAATGAAATCGCCATCTAATCCTCCTATTTGCTCGCCGCGTCGTGCGGCTTCGACCGCTTCCAACTTGCCAGCACGCTGTCCAGCGCTGTGCGGCCAGCGATGCCAGCCCAGTCTACCAGTTACTTCCGCAATCGCATCTCGCGGAGATTTTAGCATACCCGATGAATCCCCATTTGCTCATGAAGCCCCCAGCCATTGCAATATCATCACAACCAGCGTAGCTATTCCAGCGAAGCCCGTCAATAGTGTTTCATTCATCGTGCCAATGCACGCATCCATTTTGGCAACGGTCTTCTCTTGGTTGCTGATTGACGTTTTCATGTGTTCCGCCTCATTTTCGAGTAGGTCGATGCGAGGAGAATCCTCGTTGTGAAATGAAAAGAGTTGCGTGATCTGCGCCTGCGCCTGCAACACGTGGCTTGCAGCGTCGCCACGTCACGGATGATTTCCATGCGGTTCGATTCGTCTGAACGTTGTGCGGTCATTTCTCGCCTTCTGGCTTCACCGGTTTTATTGGTGGGTCTTGGTTCATTCTCTCACCATCTCCGTCTGCAAGGATACCGTCCATTCCCAAACATCTGTTGCTGCGCCAGCGGTTTGATCGACATGCAGGCGAATCGTCGTGCCGGAACTATTCAGGCAAATCAATCCACCGTCCCCAGTGTAGACTGATGCAGCGCCCATACCACCTGCATCGCCAGCGTTTCCGTCACGCTCATAAGTGGCCGTGGCGTTGTTGCTGACCACGCTGATCGCTTCGCCGTTGACTTCGACCGTCGCGTAGAAGACCAGAGAATACGCGGCTGTGGCGTCAGTCGTCTTGCACGCTACTGCGCTTACGCGGATCAGCAAAACGCCGTCAGTGCAAAAGTCCAACACATCGAAAAGCGAGTTGTCGGAACTAGCGTCATCGGTAGTTGTGAACGTTTTCACCTTGTCTGAGTGGTGCCTGTAATAGGTAGACTCGCTGACACCGCCGTCCGTAAGGGATACGCAGTCCCCGGTAAACCGATGAGTCGTGGTTGACGATTGTCCGTAAAATTGGCGCGTCGCGTCGCCGTCAATTCCAATTCCAATCAACCCGCTGTCGCCGACAACGCCGCCGCGAATGAGCGTCCTGTTGCCTTCGACCGTGGTATTCCCGGCCTCGCGGCCAATCGTCGTGTTTCCGTATGCAGTGCCGATCAAGCAATTGCCCGGCGTTCCAACCGTTCCGCCGTTCGCAATGAAATCGCCGGACACTCCGCTACCAGTTGCGTCTCCGCCCCAACACTGGAAATCCCCACCGTCCTGATTCGATCCAGTTGCAGCGCCAGCGGAGACCTGCAACAACGCGCTCGGCCCACCAGATACCGGCCCAGCCTGCCCGAAGATCAGGAACGGCACAGATGCCGCGCTAGTGTTGGCGAACGGAAGAAGCTGGTATGACGTGCATCCAGTGTCCTCGGCAAGCAGGACACTCGTAACCGTTGCGCTGTTCCCAATTGATAGCGCCTTCTCGCCTGCGACAGAGAAGCGTAGGCGCGTGGCGGAGTCGGAGTACATGCCATTGCCAGTACGTCCGGTGAACGAGTGGCTCGGCAGCGCAGCAGTGCCATCGGGAGTTAGGAACTGGGCACCGCCGAACCGTAAGTTACTCACGGCGTCTTCAGCACCGTTCGCGTCGATACTCTTGATGTATAACCCGCCAGTCTCCATGCCGATCCACATGCCAGACACCATACCCCCGACTGCGTAGCTGGGAATGCCAAACCCTAGATAGCCTGTTGACTTGTGGATACCAAGCCCAAAGTTACTGAGAGTCCCCGCGCTTGGGTTCAGGTCGGCATCGCCCAGGTCGATCTGCGGCGGTAAAAGTACGACGCAACCATTGGCGGTCGGCAGTCCAGCATTCGGGTCATCGCTTCTCGGATCGACATACTTGCTCTTCAGCCCGTCGAGCACCCAAGACTTAGTAGTGCTGTCGTACTTCGCCAGCCCTTGCATATGGACACTGGTAGGCGCGGCGAGATAATTGCGCAGCGACTCCTGCGTCTGGTTGTACGTGAAGCGGTCATAGTACACCGTGTTATTGATCGACGTGGACGGGCACAGACGCGAGTAATCAACGCCGAGCAACTTCTCGTTCCCGAACGCACTGATGACTGGACGCTCCGATGCTGGCGCGGCCTTCTTGCGCCAATAGCCGTTGCCAACTCCCGGCCCAGTTTCGCCGCCCGGCTTGTCTGGAACCCACTCGTAGCCATCATCGTTGCACTTGGCAAGGCACGCCTTCCACGCAGCCAGTTTAGTTTCGTACTCCGCCTTAGCTGCTGCGCGGCACTTATTTAAAGCTGCCTGTCGTTCGGCTGGTGTCGTCTTGCGAAGTATCTTCCCGCCACGGCGATTCTTCCTGCCGGTGTCGATGCGCTCGCCAGTATCGGTCATGAACGCGCTATATTTGCACACCTTCGGCCACGGGCGCTTGCCACACTTCTTGTAGCATTTCTGCCTACGATTCGTGGCCTCGCGTCTACGACGAGCACGAGCGGCTGGGCTGTTATCGCCCTCATCACCGCCGCCTTCGTTACCCCCATTATTACCGCCATTGGCTGCGCCATTGCCCCCATTCTTGGCGCAGCCATTCTCACCGCCTACCGGCTTCGCAGCATTCGGTGGGACGGGCTTGACAGTATTGGACGGGCCTTCGGTCTCGATAGGGCTACCGGCGGGGCCGGGCAGTCCTGGAGCGCCCGGAGGCCCCGGAGGGCCTTGCGGGCCAGGAGGGCCGGTAACAGGGTCTGGCTCTTTGGTAGCGGGAGGCTCGCGAGGTGGATCACTGGGACTAAGCCTGTCAGCCCAAGCGTTAAACTTCCACGCACCCGGACGCTGTAGCGCCCCAGTGTGAGTGCGGAACTCGTGAGTCTCCGATGGATCGAACGCCATCCATGCTGTGACGACTCGTAGACCACCGCCGGCAACGTACTGAGGGCCAACCATCACCGGCCCGTCTTCGTCATCCGTGGCGTGGAAATAACTGCCAGTTGGGCCGAGTTTAACGTGATCGCTGTAAACGCCGCCGTCTCGACCGCCCTTGCCGCGAATAGGATGCTGGTGCTTGCCGCAGGCTATAAGGTGCGTGATGCCACTACGCAGCCACGAGTCGTAGGCTTCGGTAGTACCGTCGCTGATAAACGCATAGCCGAGGGTGTCGTCATTGCGCAACGGCCCAAAGTTCTGCGCCACCATTGGCAGATCGGCTTCATTGAACATCACGCGCCATTGGTCAGGAATGATACCGCGCCGCTCGCGATCCAGAACGCCGTCGTGGTCAATGTCCCAAACGATATTGGACGTGCTGTGGCGCGGGCTTGCCCAGTCGCTAACGAGCGTCGGCTCAGGAAACTTCATGAGCGTGTCGCGGTCGAGCATCTCGATAGTTACGCCGAGTTCCTCGCCATAACTCTGTTCCCGAACGCGACTATAAGCGTCGATTCCAGGGAGTGAAAGATAGTTCCTGAACTGACGGCCCTGCGACTTGGCGGCTGATAGGTCTTCACCCTTTGGATGAGGATAGCCAAACATGAATCGGTATGGCGATCCAATGCCAGCGCCACCGGTTGTCGGTGCGGCTTGCTTGCCCGTGGAATGCGTCTCATCCATCAGCATGGAATGTGACAGTATCTCTTGCGAATCTTCGACGTGCTGCGTTGGGAATATCGTCGAGTGAAACCCAACGTCGCATCTACCAATTTCGGCCTCTGACTTGCCGCGATCATTGTGGTCGTTCACGGCGTCCCAGTAAAACATGAACCAGCGACCAGCGGCGATAAGCCCGCCACCGTGGAACGACTGCGCGTCCCAGGCATAGCTACCGGGGCACAAATCGTAGGCCCGCCTAGACCGCGACATGTCGAGCGCGAACTCGTCACGCACATTCAGCATAAAGCCAGATATGTGCGCGCTATTCGGGTGTCCGGTATTTTGGTCAGTCCTCAATTGCTGCTCGCTCCGGGTGCTGTCGGCTGGCGGCCTGTATGCGACCCAAGGTTGCCGACTGTACTGCGTATTGCCGAAATATACGTCTCATTCACCGTCTGATTCATCAGTTTGATAATGTCGAGATGACTATTGCGGATGTCTCCCATGAAACTCACTCCGCTGCCAAACCTCATTGTAGTCGTGGCGCCGTTGTCGTCAACAGTCCATAACACGGAGCGCAAGTACGAGTTGTACTGGTATGCGTCAGTAGTCTTGCTGGTCACGCCCAAAGGCACGTAAATCCTGGCATATTCCACGTCCACGGCGTTCTCGGCTATGTTCCCCTTGGAGTGCCGAGCGGCAATGTCGCGAGCGACTCGATCTATTGTATCCACTCTGCGACCACCAACGGACAACTCTCCAGTGCGAGACATGACTAATGGCTCATCCCCCTCGAATAGATACGCCCTGCTGGTGCCGATAGAGTTGGCTATGTCTGCGGCATCAGAATCGAACGACGCCAGAATCAAATCGAGTTGCATCTCTGGCCTATACAGCACTGTCGGCGGCTGCACATTCGACACCTGACACTCGTTGGCCGTCGAGTTGTGCGTAACCAATGAGTAGGAGTCCCCAGGAACGCCACCGTACAGCTTCGGACTAAACTTCTCAAGGCTTGAGGCCACCAGCAGGTCTATACTCTCCACCGGCTTCCACTTGTATGCGGTGTGCTCCCTGACGCTCCTCGCCAGAAACCCACGGCCAGCGTCCAGAAGTTGGTCAGTCGGGACTACTAGCGGTGACGGGAGTAAGAGAACACATTGTTCGGCGTCTACGACCTGCGCGTCGAACGGACATCTCGGTATCTCCCTGAACTGCACTATCGCGTTAGCCGCAACTCCGGTAAGCGTCTCCACGGCACCGTCCGCAATGGCTTGGAGATCATGTGTCTCCGGCGTGCCAATGTTGTACGATACCCTAATTCGCGTAGTAAACCAACTTGGAGCGATCACTACCGGCTGATTAAAGTTGCCTGACGCGCTGATCGTAAGCAATGACTCCAACATCTTGCGGCGATTATATTGCCGTCCGCGACCACGGAGTATTTTCACATACTTGAACGCAGAGCCAATCACAGCCGCTATCATTCGCACTTGTCCAGCCGTGGCCGTGGCAGCATATTGCGTAACGAACGCAGCCAACTTCTCGCCATCCCCATTGATAGACAGAACCTGGAGCGTTGCGAGAAAGGCGTCCACATTCCCGACGTTGGCGTCCACCAGAGCCAGCGACCCGCCAGCCCTTTTGTACGCTTCGTGAACTGGCACCCATTCGCCATTGAATGGGATGACATATACAAAGTCTCCGTTATCCCACGAATCACTCTCCGAACTCGACGCTGCCGTTATAGCCGGAGTCGCCTTCTTCATAACGAAGTGCTCCTGCACTCGTATATTAGGCCCTGCGATCACTACGTCTCGCGACCAGCTATTGTAAACGCTGTCATACGATGGCACGGAGTCAACCCTTGCCCCGATCTCGGCTGGTATGCTGGCATCCTCTACCCTGTTCGGGACAATCAGTACCTTGGACTCATGCGTCATCCATATTTTCATTCTGTATAGGTCTAATAGTGAGCCGAGTACGGCAACAGGGGCGGAGCCGTCTCCGCCTACATCTTCTGGAGCTACGGACAGATCGGCGGCATCTATACCTTGCCCGAACACTTCATCGAATGCTACGCCATATTCGTATCCAAAAAGCCTGTCACCATTGACGCGAAGTCTGCCGTCTCTCCCAGTGATGTCATCCGACTCCGCTGCAAACTCAAACTCACCCATCAGCGCCAGCAAATGTAATATGATTTCACGAAGGTTCCATGGCCGCCGCTGCGATATCTCTGCTGCTGGGTTAACGATACTTTCAGGCCAAAATGATGTGACGGCGTTCTCGGTGAGACCCTTGTACTTGTTAAGTGTCTCGTCCATGTTGTACATTTTCTGCCAATCCATGCGACGGTCATGGATGTATACCTTGCACATAACCGGATCATTGAGCGACGGCGGTTCCACTGGAACGATGAGCGACGCCCTCAACCTCTCGATCTTGACGGTGTGGACATTCTCATCTTGGAAGCCAGTTAGCAACTGCGACTTCATGTTCAACGAGAACTCATTCCTGAGTAATTGCGAAGCGGTCACGACGCGCATATTACCAGTCGGCCACTTCCGTGCTGGCTTGGTCATAACCGCCTTAGAGCCAACACCAGCCTGGGCCTTTGGATTCACACGACCGCTCTGCGGCGGCGCGGTTACGGCGTGCTCCATGTTCGCAGACTGCGGCGGCGCATCACTATCAATGCGCCCGGTGACGACATCTCCAGCAGGAGTCAACGGTAATATTTCGTTGTACTCGGAAAAACTAACCGGCATGATTAGCACGCCAGACGAAGGGGACACCCCGTCGCGCAACTCGAATGACGCGGACGAACACGGATACTCGCGAGAATCGGTGCCACGGCTGTACAGTGAAATGAATGCTTCGTTCATTCTATGCCCCTCGTCGCCTCGGCAATGCCATCGAACGCCGACGTGCCGAACATGGTGCTCAGCGTCATACCCGCCAATGATCTGGCAGTGGCAGACGGGATGATGTCATTGATTGTGCTCGACTCATCTGGTGTCACATCCTCGAATATAAACGTCCCTATCGCTGTCCCCATCTCGCTCCCATCAACAGAGCGGGAGGACATAGCATACCGGATTCCAGACGTGGTTGGCACCAATCCGGCAGTTCCGAACTTCCTGGCGAATCCCCTTATCGCGCTGTTGGCAGCGTTCTTGAAGTTTCCGCAGAACGAGAGCGAAATCTCAACCGACAGAGTGCCGGATGGATTCGACGCTTGCTGCGCAATGCGTATAGCGCCGGGGCGCTTGATGTCGTAAAACTTCATCCCCTGTGTAGAGTTGAACGAAGACACGATGGAAACGTCAAGGATACTCTCGTAGCCGCCGCTTCTCGCAAGCGATCCAGCGGGGCCGATCAACGTACACGACAGCGTGATCTCCTTGGTGAACTTACTCCACCCTACGTTGACTTTGGTGACCACGGCATTCGCGCCAGCGGTATTCACTATGCTCGCAGCAGTGACCGTGGTCTGGTTGGAATCTAACGCACCAAGAGCGTTCTTGACGTTGACGGAGGCCAACGGGCGGCTAATTGCGTCCAGTATATATAGCAGCGCGGAGACGGAGGCTCCATCATTTGCACGCGCCGTTATAACGATGTCCATGGCTTCAGATAACCCAGCCGTACTACGGCTCGTATGGAAGTCGAATGATCTAACATTGCCCGGATCGAATCTGTCCGCGTCTCCGATGGGGAAGTTCTGTACCGTCGCGCTCCATGCGAAATTAACGGGAAACGCGATGTCGTCTATACTGTAGTCTATAACCTCGAATCTCGCGCCTGTTGACGTGTACGATGTTGCGAACGTCTGCTTCACTGTCCAAGCGGCGGCGGCTATCCCGGCGGCATCCAACTCAACACCGACGGCGCTCGCGTTGGTGTAATCGACTACCAACACAGCGGTGATGCTCTTGGTCTTGCTTGTCAGAAATGCGCACAACCCTGTGATGGCAGTTAGTATCTCAGCCTCTGTTGGCGTTGCGGACTGATTGGTGGCAAGCCCACCGATCTTATACATCTCCTGTCTTACGGGGCTTGTCGTAATGCCAGACATGTTATTCTTCCGCATTATCGCTTGGATCGAGTCGATCTCTGTCCCGACTGGGAGGAGGTACGCCACAGCCGTGTCGCTGGATGTTTCGATGCCGGACAGGACGATGCGCGTAGTGTCTATGCGCGGAGAATTGTCGAGTCTGACGCGCCAGCGGAAACTTAATGGCGGCTCCATATCAAAGAAGCCGTAGTCTATAACCTCGTAGCGAGTGCGATTATTAGCGTAGGCGAGTCCGTAGGATTTTACCTGCGTCCACGCGGCGGCAGCCGTCGAGTACCCGCTGGACGACAGTTCCGCGCCAAGCGGAGTCGTCTGTGTGTAATGCACGAGCAGGATTTCCGTGATGTCCTTGGTCTGCGATTGCAGGAATGATGTCAGTGATGCAATAGCCGTAGCGATTTCGGCCTCAGTCGGCGCGGTTGCATGATTGGTGGCGAGACCCTGCACCATGAAGCTCTGTTCGGCTGGGTTGCGCCGAACACCGGCCTCCGACATCCGGCCCGCGAGACTCTCGATATTTGAAACGTTGCAGCCAGCGGGGAGCAAGTACCCAATGGTCGATGCGTCGCTGCGGTCTATCGCCTTGAGCACGACACGAAGCACTTCTATTGCAGGAGCGTTGCGTAGCGTTATACGGAAGTCGAAGTTTACCGGAAGCGTCATCGCACTATGCGAGTACGAGACAACCTCGAATCTGGAGTTAGTCGCGGCGTAGGCCCGGTCGTAAGACTCGGTTTCAGTCCAAGCGGCAGCGGCAGTGGTGTACGCAGCAGACGATAATTCCACGCCCAGTGGTGACGCGGACGTGTGCGAAACCACCAGGATGTTTGTAATGTCTTTGCCTGTCGCGCTAAGGAACGACTTCATTGCGTCGATGGCGTCTGTGATTTCAGCAGACGTTGGCGATGCAGCAGTGTTGACCGCCGTACCAGTGATAGTAAAGTCCCGTTCAAGAGGATTGCGCCGCACGGTCGGGCTGCCGTTATACGTAGTGGACACATCCTCCAACCGCGTACCAAGCGGGAGCAGGAACCCAATAACCGAAGCGTCCGACTTGTTGAGAGCCTTCAGGACTATTCTTGTTGTCGCCATTAGCGCCCACTCCAACTTCTGATTTTAGTACTGTCGAGCCGAGTCATCTCACTCATCACCGAGCGTGTCTGTGCGTCCACTTCCTGCATAAACAGAGATTGTATCTTGGCCTTGCCGTCTCCGTAACTACCGGTTCCGAACTTTTGCGGGACTGACACCCCTGCGGCGAAACCGGCAAGCCCGCGCTTGCTGATACTCTCGGCCATGTAATAGGTGTAGATGGCGTCAGGGCCGTCGATATTTTTGTCGCCAATCCTGAAGGTTTGCACTGACGGCCCCAGCCCCAATGCAAGCCTGGCCTGCCCGGTAAGCGCGAGCACGTCATTTTTACCGGCAGTGGCAAACGGCTGATCCTGCTGGAACATGTCGGCGGTTATCATAGCCGGAGTCCACTTCTCAACCCCTACGAGCGACGCTGCACTTATTTCGAGACCTTTCTCCACTCTGCGACGGTGGACGATCTCTTGCACTATCCCGATGCCAGCACCGACGGCTAGACCGATACCGGCACCAACCTTAATGCCGCGTGCGACGTTTGTCTTTAACATGGATGGCGACAATCCCTCGCGGATGCCGCCAACGTAAGCCATAACACCACCCGCGACTGCGAGAGTGCCGACCCCCTTCGAGGCGCTCGCGACAATTCTAGAGACGCCACCCTCGCTCGCGGCCAGCGCGGCAAGTTGTTGAGGGTCGCCAACGACAGAGTTGACAGCATTCGCGTATACGGACGCTCTAGTCTCGGCACCTTGTACGGCCTTGTTCGCGGCTCGGCTCATCAATTGCTGTCCAAGAAGCACGGCAAACATCGGCTTGGAGTATAGTGAGTCTGCCGCGAGCCTCGATAGGCCGTGAATGCCAGTTTTAACGCTGATATACTCTGCCGTGCGTACCGCAAATGAACTCTTGCGGTACTGAGCGCCAAGGCTTGCTTTTCTGGCGAGTGACTCCACGGCGTCTGCGACATCGGCGTGCTTTGGCTCCTTGAGGAAGTCTTTGCCGCCGGTAAACGAATCTGCGCGCAGGGCGGCAAGATCGTCAAATGTAGTATCACGCTTGTAGCCGATTGCCGCGTCACCAAGAGAAAGCGCAAACAGGCGCTTAACGCGGGCTTGCTCCCTCGCCATGCGGAAACCGTTGCGGGCTGCGCCTATCGAATGATACTGGTCGCCCACTTCGTGGCGACCAACCCCTTGAGGGGTAGCGAGGTCTTGGTCTGGCCCAAGCGGTAGCCCACGGGCGGTCTCTCGCCACAGGCGTAGCCTGTTCCGCCTTTCGTCGTCCTCATTCATCGTCCCCGGAAGAGATTGCACGGCTATCATCGCCGCATTGCGGTTCTTGTAGCCACGGACAGCAAACATGCGCTTGTCGCCCGGCACTGCTCCTGCAACACCAGACTTATACTGCTCAAGCGACATCGGGGCGTCTGGGTGCCGCAACTGACGCCCAAAGTGGCCGTATGCAGCACTATTCGCGACAATTGGAGAAAATGCTGCTGTCTCTAGCGACGCCTCGAATCTGCCCAAACGCTCACCAGACGGCGAACTATCCTGTGGATCACCGGGATCGCCAGACGCGGTTATGAGGATTTCAAAGTCTTTGGCCACTGCTGCGCAACCTCATTAAGTCAAGCTCAGTCTTCATTATAGCGCGAATGGCGTCATGCTGTGGAGCTATTTCCGAGTGCTTGGAGACAAACGGGAACGCCATCCACCGCCCGTTGTCATCAACCAGCTCCCATATATGCTCGACTATGTACCAGTGGTCTGCCCTGAGACCGTGTACGGGACAACATTGACCTCGTAGCGCGGCTCGGAAGGCGTCTCTGATTTTTTTGTGTCATCTGCCCCTAGCCCAATCATGGCCTCGCAGCACTGTAGCACTGTGAAGTCTGGCCAGTCCCATGGACTCGATACACTGGGATCGAATGCACACCATTCGTGGATCAATTCGATCATGCCGGTAATGTACTGGATGCGAGATGCCATCACGCCGGTCTCGGCATCGCTCCGGCCTGCCAGCGCCCTGAATCCCGTTACGCACAGCTTCAATTCTCGTATGGCCTTAACATTCGCAAGAGTCAAGTTGCATGTGAGGTTAATGCGCTTCGTTTCCAAGTTGTTGCTCCTATGAAATCGCCACTTCGGTCGTCGAGTCGTCTGTGGCGTATGCTACGAACTCGACTAGTATATTCCCATTGGTCATCATATCAAACTCCGGCAGCGTTACATTCGCAATTGCCGCGTTACGGAGCGTAATCGAAATCTGGCTGTTCGAGATTACAAGACTACCCGTGGTGTCGCTCGCCAGTGACGACAAGTATCCGAAGTTCACTGAGGTCGGCAACATGCTCACGACCGCCCGGACTTCTCTACCATGCGGGGCCACGAAGCCTATAGGGAAGATGTCGTTGCCGTAAATTGGAGCCAGCGGCGTGCTTACTGAAATCGACACGGACTCAAAGAATACGTCCGTACCACCGAAGGTAATCGCGGTATCGTCCACAATGATCGGAGTTTCCGCCAAAGGCGACCCCGTAGATGGCGTGCCAGACGTGCCCCAGTCAGCGTAGGAATTGCCTGAAGCGACAATTGACATCACGGACTGCTGACGTAGCTGAATCGTCGCTGTGTCGATTCCTATGTCCTGTAGGACTATCCCAGCGCCACCGGTGTTGCGCCACGAGAACGTCCCGAACTTGTAGAGATTAGCGGCTCCTGTGGACGCACCGAATATCAGCGACAGCAGTGCATCGACAGCCGCAGTCTTGTACACGTCGGCCTCGATTGTCACGCGAGCAAGGCGCAGACCCTTGGCGCGATTGGCGGCGATGGCGCTGCGAGACGACGCAGTACCAATACTGACGTTCTCGATGCGACCAGGGGCGACAGATAGGCCGCGAGCCATCAAGATGTTGGATGGCGTGCCAGCAGTCCCATAGGCGGACTGTACAACGATCCCGACAGCAGTATCGTTGGCGTCGAACATCGTAAACGATGCGGTCATCGAGACCTCGTAAGATTCACATAGACAGAGAAGTTCACAATGGCGGACATCGCGTCCTCGGCATAGATCGTCTCGATCTCGCTAATCGACACGGAGTTAAACTTCGTGGAGAGTATACCGGTCGTCGAGAGCATCGCAGTCCATAAATCATCGCGTAGGACATTAAAGTCTGCGCACAGCGCATCGCGGAATGCGTTAACATGGTCTGACAGTCCCGTGCCCTCCTTGTTGCGCTTCAGGAGGTGCGCGGACACATTGATCGTGTAGGTCTCTGTCGCAGCACCGGAAACTATGGCCGAGATGAACGGAGTCCCATAACACGAAACGAGCGCCTTCCCGATCTGCATTGGGAACTTCTTGTTCTCGAAATCGTTCGCATAGATGGAATCCGCGTCGTCAAAATATGTGACGCCAAGCGATGTCCAAAGATGCGCCTTCATCCCAGCGATCAGATTGGTGCGAATCGACATTGCTGGCCCTTATGGTGCGAACGGGATGCGAGAGTCGAGTTCGGTTTCAGCGCCAGCCCCATTCGATGGCAACTGATGCGCCTGCCCAAACCGGTCGTTATAGTTGCGAGCAAAGAACGTCTGCCATTCGTCAAGAGAGGCACGAGTGATCGTGAACAACTCCTCGCCATCCTTAGCCAGAGGCGTGATCGACGGGGTTCCATAGAACCAGAAATTGCCACGCAGTTGCCCGATCGCACCCTGTATCATGTCAACGCGGATGTTGATGGCATCCGCAATAGCAGCGCCGCCCTTCTCAAGAAGAATACCGCCCTCGACAAGACCGTCAAGATCGCCAGCGTCAATCATAATGACGCCAACATACTTCTTCCATGTCGCAGAGCCAGTAGAAATGGCAATAATGTCCACGTCAGCGTGCTTGTCCGTGCCTTGGACTCGCAGCACCGGCTTCAACGTATAGGTCGCCGGGACGTTGTAGTAGTAGAACGAGATGAATAGCGGGAACCCCTCGTTCGCCGGCGAGAGCCTCTGGACGGTAGAGTTGTTGACCGTACTGTCCCATGCCGTGGTGTTCGCGTTCTTCAATGGGTTATTCAGCAACTGCGCGAGGTATAGCTTCGTGATGGCTCCGTCGCCGTCAAGCTGGAAGTACGCCCCGCCGTGATACATCTGTGTGGCGGTGGTAGCGCGAGATGCAAGACCGGCGGCGACTGTCGGAGCCGATGCGAACGGGTCAGTGTTCGTCCAAGCCCTCCATCCAGCCGCGATTTCGACCGACGTGTTATTCGCAGCCGTCTCGGCTCCAGGGTTTGTGAATATCCCGCCGTTGTCCCATCCGAGCGTGCTGAATGAGTCGAGGTTGCCCCATCCTGAATCGCTGTCGCCAAACTCGCCAGCAGGAGCGCCGAACACTTTGAACGTGGTCACGCCTGCTTGGTTCTGTGGGGACTCCGCACGGAACGTGATGATTTCACCATCAATGTCACCGAAGTATTCAGCGTTGGTTACGGTTCCGCCTTGCGCCCACGTCATGCCAGCGTGAACTTTACTGACGGCCATGTGATAGTGCGTGCCAGTGACCGCGATTGCGCCGCTGGCTGTGGCGTCTACCGACTTGGAGTTCGTTATCATGTCGTCGATGAGTTCGCGAATCACAATTTCGGGGCTGGAATCCTCGGAGCCTGTGAGATCGCGCCCCATCTTGATGCGGAGCCACTCGTCAACTTCGGCCTTCCACGATTGCTGCTCGCCACGAAGTTGGTTGCGCTCCGACCGTACCTTATCCTCAATGCGCGCAAGCATCGACTTCTTGTAGTCTGTGGACGATGTAGTGAGATCGGTGTAAATGTTGTTGCGAGTCTCGCCAACGAGGCCGTTAGTGGCATCGGTCAGTATGTACTTACGCCGGTTATACTCCGCGATAAGCGTCGCGAGTATGTAGATGTCGCTTCCGGCCCCGGTCGCAGTATACGTGATAGCCATAGTTACCTCTTAGTACGCCTTGATCGCCCTACGTATCTTACCAATAATCTGGCCTCTTGCACGCGCAGAGATGCCGAGTATTCTCCCGTTCGCCCAATCTTCCTCGTACTCGTAAACATATTGACGGGCACTGCGCCCACTGATCGGGTTGATGGCACCACCAGCGAAGCCACCGACTCCAAAAGTTATCGCCACCCCTCCGCGCCTGGAGAACGCAGGAATGCGCTTGACTGTACTCCTTGTCATCATGCGCTTAATCATGGCGATCATAGTTCCCGTGTCTACGCCAGGGCCGCCACGATTACCTTGGCCAGCCCGTCCAGTGATCTGCCATCCGGTCTTGGCCCATTGCTTTTTAGTCATCGGCTTGTTGGCCTTCTTACTGCCGACAAGGCGTTCAGGGACATGCAACATACCACCGTCGATATTCATGCCGTGCCGGATATGCCACGCGATGTCCTCGCCAATCACCTTGCCCATAGAATGCTTGGCAGCCCGTAGGCGTGACAACATTTCGCGCACGGAAAGTCTCGACCGAAGTTGGATGCGACTATTCATTTCCAAACCCTGCCACCACCGCCGGTGATCGTGTCAACATCGCCATCGGCGTCGCGATCCACGTCCACGCGAACAGCCGCGAACTCCTTCACGTACCGCTCGTAATAGTGCTGCGACTTCATGAACAGCACGTCATCCGTGGAGCTGCCATTCGCCGCGTTGCTCAGTATAATGTGGAGTGCGTAGCAGATTGCTGCAATCTTATACCGCTCGAAGTCAACGATCTGGAGTAGGTCTGGCATGAGATTGTCGCTGCGAGCCGAGACGACCCCATCGACAGCATTGCGTATTTTGTTTATAAGCTCGAACGTCGTCAGCCTGTGGGCTAGTATAAACCTATTGCCTGAGCCGCCCGCACCCTCCCACGCATTGCTGGTGGCAAGGTTCTCGATGGTCTTCTCGAAGTAATTCAAGTCGTCGTCGAATGTGAACGCCACTATGGCCTCGGCGGTCGTGGTATCCGTAGCGTCAGGGCCAGCAGCGAAGTCGAGCGTGAACTCGCCAGTCATGCCCGACGTGTTGGCGGCTGTCAATGTGCCAGACATCGTGTCCACGATACTCTTGGTGGCCGTACCAGTAGCCACCTTTGTCGCAGACTGGCGGTACGAAGTCTTGTAGACATCGACGGTGGTCGTAGAGCCAGACGTTGTGATAGACAAGTAGACTTTACCAGCGTCGGTGTTAGACTGCGCGAGGCCATCAAGTTGCAACCGGACAACACGCTCATCGCTACAGTAAAATGCAGATGGGCCTATTTGAGCCATAACGGCCTCCCGTGAACCTCTTGCCGAACCTTGCAATCCTTATCGAAGTAAACAACCGCGCCCATGGACTCAACAGACGGGATCGCCTTCTCCAACATCGCCTTCACCCTGCTGGCGTACCCATGGTTATATTTGTACCACGGGTCGGAGCCAACGTCATCGTAACCCTCTTGGTCGAAATCCATGCCGCACACAATGATCTCCTTGGCGTGCGCGCCTGCGACGACCTGTAGCGCGTAGTTCATCGAGTTGACGTAATCCGTTATCCGGGCATACTTGTCGCACGCATGGAATGTGCCCGGCCCTGCGTACTCCTCCTTCAATCCAGCGACTCCGATGAACGGCCCGGCGTAACGCGATGGGGCGCTGGACGCCCGCTTCATATAGGTCGAATCAACGCTGCATATAGCCTCAAAGTTAGCGAGAGACTCGGCATCCCCGTGAACACCGTCGGTGTCGTGCGATGGCTGCATGGCTTTGAGGCGCTCATTGCTCCCGTCGTACACGGAATACTCTGGACACGACCCAGGATTCACGCCGATACGGATGTATTCCCCTCGTGGATACCGCTCCCAAAACTTCAGCGACGATAACCCACGGCCAATAACGACACATGGCATTGCCGAGAAGTCTGGCAATGGGTATTCAGCGCCCATGTTTGACTCGGACAGATACCTGTCGAGTATGTTCGGGGGGATTCTCGACACCTCGTGGATGATAGTACTGGTGCGACAAGCGTCGGCGATGGCACCTTCCTCAACCTCGATGTACAGATTTCCGCCGTTCAAGTTGACGTTCTCTCCGCCAACTATCGCCCAGTGGTTGGTTTGCAGGAATCGGAACTTCGCCATCACTTCACCTTCGCGTAAAGGTCTGCGAAGATTTCTCGGCGGCCTCTGCCGTGCTGATCCTTCGTCATCTCAAGCACTTCGTCAGATGGACGCTTGGAGATAATTTTCATCTCGTGCATATTGGTAACACGGTGCCCTTCGGCAGTACGCCCGGCCTCCATCTCGCGCAGGCATTTGATGTGGACTGCGTGCTCTACGGGGTCATATTCCCTGATGAAGTCTTGCCCGTTCGAGATTACGAGTCCCTCCGCCACGTCTCCGTTGGGCAGTAGCTTCTGCACGTTCGGTCGGACGAACGCGACAATAACCTTGTCCGACTTCACGATTGTTGGCTTCGGGTAATCTTTGACATTTTCCGCTGTCATGGTCTTGCTCCTGAGTTATAGATGATGCCCCTCGTTGATGGGACTGAGGGGGACGCTTGTTACGGCTTCCCCCTCCCCACCAGCCTACGGAGCAAGGTATAGGCTGTCAGCTAACTTATGCCGCGCAGCCGTAACCGACCGCATGGGAACCGACCGCAGCGCCCAAAACTTCGAGGGAGTACTCTCCCACGATCTGGAACTTCTGCGAGTCGCCACCACGGGCGATTGGGAACACGGTGAACTCTCTACCGGGCAGAGAGACGAGTCGGACACTGTTCGAGTCGAGAGCAACAATCACGTCCGCAGGGATACTGGGGTCGAGACCGAAGTTCACAACACCGAACGAGCAGACGAACCCAGCCGCCTTCTTCTTGATCGTCTCGGAGTCCTGAAGCATATAGCGCGGCCCAGTGGTCGTTTCGCTGTACACGTCAAGCTGGCGAGCGATGCGGCTACCGAACCACAGTTCGTTCGGGTGGCCACCAGCATCATAGATCGTCTTAAGGAACGACTCAAGATTCAACAGGGCGTCGGTGGAGTTGAAGTCCGCAGACGAAAGGTCGGTGTAGACAGCGCCCGCAGAGGCGGCGTTGCCTTCACGAATCTGCTCGATCACGCCGTTCATAGTACGCCGAACGCTCGCCGAACCCTGGGTCGTCGATGCCGGAGCAACGCCATTCCACAGAGTGTTGGACAACTGCCACATGAGCTGTTCCAGCTTAATGCCAAGTTGCTTGCTGTACTCGGTAGTGCCAGCGTTTACGACACCGTTGCCTACGTCCATCATCAACTGCGTGATGTCAGTAAGGCTCAGCATCGTTCCAGACAGTTGGAACCCCTCAGTGAAAATCTGGCTGAAGTTGGTTCGCACCGTTGGAGCCTGCACACCGCTATCGGCGTAATCCGCGCCTTCAAGAGCGGCGTTACCGACAACGCTAAGCGTAGCACCAGAGGCGATAGTCGCCTTGGTCGTGCCACCGTAGCCACGGGTGACAGTTAGCGTGTCGGTAGAGATGGCAGTTACAAGCAACCGCTCCTGACCGCCAACAACTGCAACCTGGTCGCCTACCCGCAGCCTTGCGCCGTGGTCGGTCGCAAGCACGATACTGGTATCGGCAGTCGTGTCCTGCGTGCCAGTAGAGGTCGTGACAGTATTGGCACGAATGGGATAGTCGTGCATCTCGAACTTGGTAGATTGGATAGTCCCCACGTTCCCAAGCAGTCGCGCAAGGAACGGGCGGCTTCGCTGGGCAACCAGCTTGGCCTGCGGCGTGACAACACGCGCCAGAGACTCGATGATAGCGCCACTGGCGCCATCATAAGAACTGCGAATAGCCATTTGTATCTCCTGCCTAAATGTTTGTGATAGAACCTTAGTTCCACCATGTCACATGAGGCGGAGAACACGACGTTCGATTTTACGTGTCCAACTGCACGACGCTGGGTTTAACGTGACCAGCAGCACGTATCAACATGAGACCATCGAGAACCGTATAGGTCAACATGTATTTTACAGTTTTTTGCACAAAACGCCGCAAGTCACTATTGTTCAATCTGTTGCAGCGTGAACGAATTGTTGCGACTATGCCATGCGGAGAACATCTGTTCGGCCCGGCGGTCGCCAGCCAATGCCTTGGCGTAGAGGTCTTTGCCGATCTTCAATTGGTCTGCCCCGCGAGCAGTATCGTCCCCGTTGGCGGCGACGCCAGCGAGAGATGCTCCGGCTCCACCGAGTTTCGCTTCGAGCGCCGAGAATTGGGATTTGCCCATAAACTCGATCTGCGCAAGCGGGTCTTCGCCAACCGCAGCGACAACCATGTCGCGAAGCTCTTGCGACTTCAGCGACTTCATCTTCGCCTCGGCCTGCACGGCGAGAATCCCACGAAGACGTTCATTCTCTTTGGATGATGCCTCGAATTGCATCTTGGCCTCTGCGGCCTTCTGCTCGACCGTCTTGGCTGCATCGGCGGCCTTGGCACGGAAGTCGAGGGCGCTCTTGATCTCCTCGACATTGAACGGAACGCCAAGCTCCTTTTCCAGCTTCTTGGCGAACCTCTCCTCGCCGCGCTTAATACCGGCTGCGAACTGCGAATCCTTCTGGTCGTCCTTCGCCGGTGGGGCGTCAGGGGTGTTTACGGTCTTGTCTGTAGTCTCTGCTCCCATCGTTAAATCTCCTTGCCATCTTTCTGCTGCCCTTGCTTACGCCCGTCGGACTTACTATCTGCTCCAGTGTTCGGGGCGACTCGAACATCTGGTAAACTGTTTGGGTCAACCCAGTCGGCAGGAAGCGCAGCCTTCGCGTCGGCCTCCGTTGAATAGCGCCCTGGATACATCTCCATTAACGCCTGTTCGCGACTCATCAGCCCGTTCGTCAGCTTGAACTGAATCTCGGCGCGCTTATCGAGTTCGCTACGTACCGACATGGTATAAGCAAACTCGACCTTCACGTCCGCGTCAGGGAGCGGCTTACCGGCGTCTACGTCACTGACGATGCGCAACAGGTCGTAGAAGCTATTCTCGACGCGCATCGCGACTGGCGCTCGCCGCTTCAGTTCGCTAAGCACTGGAGCCATTGCCACCTCAATGGCAATGCCGGAGACACCGGCCTTAACGCCGTCAGAAATTGAATAATTGATACCATGCGACTGGAACATGAACGACATGAACGTTTCAAGGTACTGGATGAAACTGTTCACCCGGTCTGGCGGTGCGTCGAAAGTAAACTCGGCTGGTGATGTCCCGCCCTGCATAGACTGCAATTCTAGGATAAAGCCGGGCACTAGCTTAAATGCTCCGCCGGGCGAGAAGTTATCCTTGGTCACAGTTACCGGCATTCCAGCAAACGCCATGTGAAATCCGGCGAGCGACATTGCGTTATTAAACTCCGCGTTCTCGATTGCCTCGTGGTGCCAATCCGGTTGCTTGAACTGCGTCGCGAAATTGAGATTCTCTGTGACGTGAAGGTACGGGATTCTGCCGTATGGGTTCTGTCGCGGCAGAATGCCGTCAGCATATTCGCCATCAATAAATGACGCGAACGTGTCCTTTGTCCAAACGTCGTGATTCCACTGCAACTTCTCCGTCATGCCATCTTCACTGCGTAACACCACGACAGACTTGATTACGACCGCCTTTATCTCGTTCTGCCCCGTGGTCTCAGACCGCCTGACGAGCAGCTTGTAATCAGTCTTTGGGACGACATGCACCTCGTAACGCTGGCTTTCCGCGTCTGCGAGAAGCGGCCTGACGAGACACGAGCCGAACAACTTCGAGTACCGCTCGGCTTCACCAAGGGCCTGGTCTATCGCAGAGCGTTCGTAAATCTTCGAAAGATTCTTGTACTCGGCTTCGCTAATCTCAGTCCCGTCCTTACTCTCCCACACTCTGCGGGGCTGGTCTTCGTACAGTTTGCACAGGATATGCAACGCGAGGCGCATCCAATTGAACGTAACCTTGCCTGGCCTATTTTGAAAGTCGCTTACGTCTTCCTGCGGCAGTTTGTCGAGATACGGGAACTGCACGCCGTTGTACATGTCCCAAATGAACGAGTTCTTATACTCGTCGGCACTGAGTGTGGTGAACCCTTCAATGCTTGTAGGCTGCCCGGAAAACCCCGAAGCGACCCCGGAGAGCAACATCCTCTGAGTGACGCCAGTCCGGTCTCCCACCTGCCCGAAGTTAGAATGCAGCCCAGATGTGTCGGCAGCGGTCACGAATCGCCGGACTGCCTCATTGAAATACTTGTCGCTTGTTTTTACTTCAGGCATCGCCTACCACTCCTCGTTTCGCAGACATGCGTTCGCCAAGCACGCTCTTGTACGACCTCGTGTACGAGCAGATCGCGTAACGCAAAGCGTCTACCACATCATCGTCCTGCTTGATTGGCTTGTCCGCCTCTATTTCCTCATTCCAGCAATAAGTTGTCAACTCGTCAATAAGTTCTTGGCACTTCGGTGCGTAAAGGAACAGCTTATCGCTCTTGAACAATTTGTAGACTTCGGATATTCCGTCAACAACGCTGCCTTTCAGCTTCAGCGCGGGGGCCACGATACTCTTGCGCGTGTAGGCCACCTTCAACCATTCAAGCGCGAAGAATGCGCCAGACGAGGCGCAGTCGTAGAACACTTTGCACGCGCCATACTTTTCTGCAAGTTTATTAATGTCGTACACCAGCCCAGATATAGACCTATTGCCACTCCAACGGTGCGCCTCATGGACGTGGTAGATGCCGAAGCACTCCGATACAACGCACACCCCAGTGGGATGGGCGGCCCCAGGATCGACGCCAATGAAGTAATTGGCATTCTCGGTCACATAGTTAAGTGGCGCACGTCTGGCGAACTTCTCCACCGAGTGCTTGCCACGATCAAAGCAGTCATATATCTGCCCGACGGACGTTTCCCACGACACGAGATGCTCACGCTTAAAGATATGCGGCGGCAAGTTGCGCCTGGCGTCCTCGATTGTCTCGATAGTCAGGATGCCCTTGTTCTTCTCGCCCTTCATGTCAACTGCGGCGTCGTAGCTATTCCATTCTACCCACTTCCACGCCGGGTTATCCTTGTTCACCTTGTACACATACTTATAAAAGGCGTTCACTTTCACCGCACTGGTCGTGCAAATCATCCAACCGCGAGTTTTATTGAGCCGAGAGAACAGATTTCCCCATGTAGTCTCGTCGTCGCAGCGTGCAGCCTCGTCAACCCACATGCCGTCGACTGGCTCAGCCACCAAACCTTCGCCAGACCCGAAGGTCTTGAACCGAATGACCGCCCCGTTCTTCAGGATCACGTCACCGCCGCCGGATTTGATGTTGCGCCAGCGTGTGTCGCTGCCCTGCCGCTTGGTGTCCACCGCGCTCGGATGTATGAGTGGCGCGAAAGCAGCCTTAACGGGCTTCTGGATGTCAGTGGACGACGTTACAATCCAATAGAACCCGTCAACCGGCTTGCCACCGTTGGCGGCGATCTTCTTTTTCTGCGTGGCGATGACCTTCAGCAGATACTTTCGCGCAGCGGAGTACGTCTTGCCTGACTGCGGTGCGCAATTCGCACCAACGAACCGCTCCTCGGCGAAAAAGAACTCAGCCTGCTGCTTAAAAGCAGGGCGGTATGCGCGGAGATTGGCGAATGGATCAATCACACGTATGTCCGCTTTCCACCATTTTCGATCCAATCGACGGCATCTCTGACCCGTGGGGCGAGATTGCGGTACGCTGCGGGAGTTATGAACATGATCGTTTCCGGTGGCGCGGACTTCGACACCGCTAAGGTTACAAAGAAGTCATGTCGCTGACCATCCATGTCGTGTTGGACGTGTATCGTCTGGTGCTTGCTGCGCGAAAGATCGCGTAACGTAGAAAGTAAAATAGACGCCACATCCTCCGAGACCAGTATCGCGTTCGCGCCTCCCCCTTCTAACACGTAATGTGCGTCGCGCATCCACGTCAACTTTTCCTTGAGCTGCTCCAAAGTCATTCGTCATTCTCCTTGTCGTCCAGTGGGATGTCGGTGCCATTATCAGATCGCAGATAGATTGTCGCAAGCCCAAAGCCGTCAATAACACAAGAGTGCGAGTGGCCAACGACGGCAATCGGAGAGCCTTGCTTCGTGCTCTCCTCCTTAGAGCGCACGTCCTCAGACCACAGTAGCACGAAGCGCAAGCCGCGCCTTCGGTGAAGCTCATCCGCGAGTTCCTCTACGGTGTAGGCGCTCAACGTGTCGTCAGCTTCAGGCATCGCATCTCCATTCGTTCCAGCTATCATCTCCACCACGACATCTCCGCCATAAGCGGACACCATCAGTCCTCATACCTGGCTCAATATCGTAGATGTCGCCTTCGCGCATCTCGTGAATGTTTTGCTCGAATCGTTCTGGATTCTTTAGCGCGTCTGCTTCGCATATTTCCTTCGCTCTTTCGAGATTACCAGAGAATCCGAGAATCGACCTGAAACCTGAGTATTGCATCCATGTCGCCAAGAATATGTTGTTCATATGTCTGCCGATCAGATTATATTTCCCGGCCTCGATAGGGAGAAGTTGTACAGCATCGCCACACGAGGCCGGGTGGTGCTCAGACTACACGCCCGGCACCCAGTTTCTGCTGGCGTTGGCCATAGTGTCATCCCAAGACCTAAACCCGCCACGGGAGCTGTCGCTCCAGCCTACCGTATGCCCACACCCGCCGCAAGCTATCTTGTTCCAGTGTCCTGGATAGTAGTCGCGCATTAGGCAGGTTACTTCGTTGCATTGAGGGCACCTATAGCCGTTGGAGTATATTCTCCTGGTTCTCATGTTCACACCACCGTCACGCCGCTATCGGCATCTACGAGCTGGATTTCCAATTCTCCCGACGACGTGACGATGCCGAGCATCCACCTACCCGGCCCAAATCTCACCACCCTGCCGATTGGCTGCATCTCTCGGTAGTCGGCCATCAGCACATCGTACTCCTTGCGCCCGACTTCACACTTCCACGGCCTACCACCAGCGGCGGAGATCGCTTTGGCCTGAGCCTCTATATCAGCCTTGATTGCGTCCACGATCTACTCCTTTAGTACATTTTGTCATAAGGGGGGGGCCGCGCAACGGGGGTTTCTGAAGACTTTCTGAGGCTTGGAGTCAGTTCTCGTCGTCGCTCTCGTCAATTACCACATCTTCACCCAGCTTCAGTCTCTCGTCGCTCTTCACGGCCTTGGTATAGAACTTACATTCGTCACTATCAGCAAAGTCCGACAGCTTCGGAGCATTGGCGAATGTGGTGTCGTCCGTTTGGTGTGCCTTCTCGAACAAAAATGCGCTCTGCTTCTCCGTAAGGGCTGTCACGGCCTTGGCGAAGAAGACCGTCACTACGGACGGACGACTGAGAGCCATGTCGTGTACGGCTTGCTCGACCCTATATTGCCCTTCTGAGACCGCCAAGTCAATAGCCCTTTTCACCTGGGCATCGGACGCTATCAAATCGCGTAACTCGTCGGGCGTAAAGCCTCCTACATGAGCAGCGGCTTCGAGCGTGTACGCATCTTTTAGGGCTTCGATCACGTTCAACAAACGCTCGTGGTTATTTACAATAAAATCGTCAGTCATAGACGCTCCAAAATTAGCCAAAAAGAGAGAGATTAAGAGGTTTTAAAACAAGCAAAA
>ERZ1292625.931-Hain-H41-01um-R1-931-length-39237-cov-9_pt1 | contig 39237 bp, 58 predicted proteins | sample MGYA00564400_ERZ1292625 | MGnify/ENA primary metagenome ERZ1292625 (study PRJEB36523, sample SAMEA6512639) | groundwater metagenome | collected 2019-01-08 | study: AquaDiva: Metagenomics assemblies of 32 groundwater samples
ATCAGGTTGGCATCCTCCAAGTTGGCATCCTTCAGGTAGGCATCCATCATGTTGGCATCCATCAGGTTGGCATCCATCAGGTTTGCACCCATCAGGTTGGCACCCTCCAAGTTGGCATCCTCTTTGACCAATTGTTCGATAACTACTTTGACCGATTTCCCCTCTCGCTCAAATATCATCTTCTTGGTCTTCCAATTCAGGATCTGGAATGTAGGCATAACATATCTCTCCTTTCTGTTTACCAAAAGTTAACTATTACCCGAACCGGACCCGTCCCCCGAACCCGGACCCGTCCCCGTACCCGGACCCGGACCCGTCCCCGTCCCCGTACCCGGACCCGGACCCCCTTCCTGAGATTATTTTTTCCATACTGGCACACCTTCGATCGACTTCTTAGCAGCAAGTGTGATTGGTATGATCTCGATGACCTCTGTCAGTAGGACAGAGGTGACAGGTTCCGGGAACTTACAATTTTCTGGTTTCGAAGTTCCACTCATGGCAAGTTGCGACAGGGAGGCTGCACCATCCCAGTACCAAATACGACGAGCGTTCTTGAGAAGTACTTCCTTACCCTTCCGGCTGACGATCGTTCCTGCGAACACTCCAGCTGAGTACGTCCTCACCATACAATACTTACCCTTCATGGCCATTCTCCTTTTGGGGTTAGGGGGGGTTGATGAGGCACAATCAACTACTCCTTCACGATAAGTTTTTCACTCCCACTCCAACTCTCTGAGATTCGACGAACCTCTAATCCTATCGCTCCCTCCTTTTCCAACTTGGTCTTCGCCATCATGGCGACAGAATAATCTTCCGTTCGAAAAGTTTGTCCTGAATCGGCATAAAGGAATCCCTTCCTTTCATTGTCCCAGACGCCGTAGGAAATGCTCACCATTGTCATTTCACCTCCTCCTTCTGGAAGATATCACGAAGATCATTTAATGCTGATGCTTCATAGGTCCGATTTGGTGCTTCAAAAACCTTCTTTATCGCTGCATTCAAGGCAACATATTTAGTTATAAACTCTAATCCACCAATCGAGCACGGAGAAAAAGTTCCGTCATCATTGACAATGAACACAACCATCTTCATTTCAATCCTCCATCCGGCAATGGAATGGTGAAAAATATACTCACCACAAAATACCCCTTACACCCCAGACACAATACCTTCTGATCACGTTCCTTCATTGTGATGCCATATGTAACAACCCCACAATGAGGACATTGGATGTCTTCGCACGTACAGACAAAATTCGCATAGACCTTTGTCATGATCTCTCCTCTACACGATAATGGATATTTAAGTTGTATCTGTCCGAGGAATCCATGTCCCGTCCATAAGCATCCTTAAATAACCTTACAATGGCATGCTCCACCTTTTGCCTCCATGCCTCCGTTGTAGATCTGATACCCATCCCACTACCTGTGATATCATTCCTGCTAGCTTGGATCAATATATGAAGAGCTTCCTTCTTAGTCATCCTTTTGTCTCCCTCCATCGTCTGGCGAAGATCACTCTCGCCACCATCACAGCCTCTCTCTTCGTCCTGTATCCCTCCTCAGCATCCCCAAGAGTGTCTTCATCATCTGCTGATCTTAGAAACCATCTTTGTGCAATGCGTCCGTATTCTCCAACTTCAAAATCACGAGAGATAACCTTAATTGGCATCTCCAACCCCTTACGCCAAACTAGATATTCCCCTGACTCAATTCGTTCGGTGTAATAATCTCTCATCTCTTCGTCTCCTGCCCTCTGTGGGAATACTTGCCACAGGAAGTGCACCGATAGATCTTCTTATGTCTGTCAGCCAACACCCAATGGTGATGATGTCGAATGAATCGAATTGGTCTCATACCTTCCTCCTTTTTATCCTCAATCTCTTCAATCCCGTAGGAGTTAAAATTGCACCAAAATAAGGTTGCTGCTTGGCACCATCTTTAGGTGCGTTCGTTGCTTTGGTAATCGTTATCAATAAAGGAAAATCTCGTTCAACTCGACGAAGAATGCCCGCTTCATAAAATCCCCAAATGTCTGCCCCATTAGCAATTAAACGCATCACCTTCATCTCTTCACCAGTCAATTTACTCCTTTTCATCTCATCCTCCTCATGCCTTCACTTCATGGGTGTGTGAGTGTCCACTCTTGTGGGTATGAACGTGCTTTTCGATCTCCAATTCACCACCGATGATCTGAGTGAGATCTGACAACTCTTTCAGGATCTCTGATTCAGATCCGATCATCTTCGTTGCATCCGTCTTCACAGTACCATTCGGCATGATCGTTACAATGAGGTAGCTAGGCATATTCATCCCCTCCTATTGACGAGTCTAATTTGGACTTGACCATTGTTCTCTGTTTGATCGACCACGGAAAACCCTCTCCGTCTCGCCCAAGACCGCACACCTACTTCGGAATACTTACGGGTGATGATAGGGAGATCTGTCGTGTCTCCACGAACAGCATAAGCAGCAGAACCATTCTTGTAAAAATTGATCCTCCGAGCACCGTTCAATCCTATGATGTCCTTCAGTTGAACCGTCCCTGTGGTAACATCGTAACCCAATTCCTTCAATGCAGTGATGAGGTTGTCTCCATTCGTAATAATCGTCCATATGATACTGTAGCAAGGCATCTATATTTCCTCCTTTGTACTGTTATTGTCGACCAACTTCCGACGACCGACCTCTGTCAATTCCTTTTCTAAATTTTCAGAAACTTCTTTCTGGGCTCCTCGAATCTCTGAGAGAGCAATAACAGATTTCGATATATCCGGTTGGGTATTCGCAGCACCTTGACCAGAAGGTCCCCAATAAAAAGACGATGCTGAGATCATAGATGAACTGATCATAGTTGAAAGAGGTGCTACAGAAGGATAAGTGAATTGAGTAAGTTCATCCGCCATCTCTATGGTCTTCTTTTCCTTTTTCGATCGACCGAACATTTCTGTCTCCTTACTACACAGCCAGCTTCCGACGACCCAAGCCACACAAATTCTTCTCTGCCTCCTTCACAGCTTCCTCCACTGAAGAAGTCAACTCCTGTTCGATGTCCTTCAACCCCTTCGAAAACTCTTTCCCAGGAACTTCCTCTCCGACAGAGGTCAGGGAACTCCGTAGAGCAGAGATCTGCTGAGCCAACACCCCATCCCCCATCACGTTCAGAGCCTCCAGCCGATCCACCATGGCCATGGCTGACTCCAGAGTGTCCTTGCGGAGCTTGCCACCCTTGTCTGTCAGACGCAAAATCTGCTTGACCTTTTCTACTGCCTCCTGGCGAAGCTGGACGATCATGTCCTCGACGATCGACTTGACGTTATTGCCTTCCTCTTTCACCGCATCCTTCACTGAGGCGGTACTAGCACCTTGGACTGCGTACATCGACCACGACAACCGGAACTTCGACCGTACTTCTTCGGAGGAAGGATACTCTCCCTGGATTCGTACGAAGGCTCGCTCTGCGGCAAGAGGATTCTTAGCCGCATCCTTGAGAGCCTTCTCAATTACCGGGAGCATCTCTGATCTGATCGTGTCGTACTTACCAATGAAGGCGTCCACGGCTGTATTGAAGAACTCCTTGTCTGTCTTGAGCTCCTTCAGGAGAGGACCCATATTCTTCTCTGGAACATACCGTGCTCCCCGGATGAAGGGGAAATTCAAAGAGAAACTCTTCACTGAACGGTCGGCTGCTCTGGCATGTTTGAAGATCTCTTCGAACTCCTCCGGTGGGGCTAAGCGATGCTGGCCCAAAGATAAAGCCTTACGCACATCGACGGAATCCTCCAGTCCAAGATCCTCCGCACGGATCTTCACCCTTGCAGTCCAAATCTGCATGTCCAGGTCTACCACACTACCAGCCTTGAACAAATCATTCCATGTTAAGGACATTGTCTTCTCCTTTTTATTTGTTAGGCATTAATTTTGCGGACATTAACCTTACTGGAATTCTCTGTGGCAATGGTAGAGGCGAATGTCGCGCGAGATCTTGCCCAAGCACGGATCTCTGCGATCTTTTCCGGTGCAGTCTTCGACAAGGGGACTGTGCTCTGGATGGATTCGAAGATATCTATAGCTGTGATATCCCTCCCTACATCGAAGGCATTGAACATCGCCTCCTCAATCACCCGTTCGATCTCTGATCCTGAAAATCCCTCTGTCTCTGTGATGCAACTGGCACGGGGCACATCTATAAACTCCATCAACTTCTCTCGGTTACGCTTCTTGAGATGAATGGAGAAAATAGCATTCCGTTCAGAGGCATTTGGCAAGTCCACTGCGAAAATCTTATCCCACCTCCGAAGAAACTCTGGAGGGAGATTCGTCACATCGTTCGCTGTGGCCACTAGGAACACAGGACACTTGCGTTCCTGCATCCATGTTATGATCGTGCCGAACACTCGTTTCGTGACACCAGAGTCGTTCGCTCCGGAACCAGAGGATCCTGCCAACCCCTTGTCCACTTCATCAATCCATACCACACAGGGAGCAATCGCCTCCGCCAGTTTCAAGGCGTCACGAGTTTTAGCTTCAGATTCTCCTACCAGAGAACTGAACAATGCACCAATATCCAGTCTGACAGTGGGAACGCCCAACGCTGTCCCGATGGCTTTCGCAGACAAAGATTTTCCTGTGCCAGGAACACCGACCAGCAAAACCCCTTTCGGAGAGGGAAGACCGTACTCTTCTGCTTCCTTTGTGAAAGCTCTCTTCCGCAGGAGGATCCATTTCTTCAAAACATCCAGCCCACCAACAGAATCCAACCCACGAGGGTCTGGGTCAACAATTTCCAGGAGCCCAGATTTCTTCACTGTCTGGATTTTTTCGCGGTAGATAACTTTCGGGTCGAACTGACTCGTTTCGACCCACGATAGGGCTAAGGCGTTTTCCGCTTCTGTGGTGGAGAATCCTCCTAAGGCACGGATCACATCGTCCGTAACTTCCAAGGATTTCCCGGTGGAGGACGCAATGCTCGTCGCGATGCGTTTCAGGTCTTCTTTCGAAGGTAATGTATAATCCAGCACCACAACCATTTTCTCAAACGTCGGATGTGGGGAATAATTCGGTGCAAGGATGATCACCGTAGATCCGACAAACGGAACATACGAGAGAAGATCCTTGAAGGCACGGGTGAGGATTGGGTCTCTGTCAAATGGCCATGTATGGATATCACACATAACGTAAACAGTATCCTTCATCCGAACCTTACAGGCAGAAACGAGATCTTCGCTGTCGAGAATCTCTTTCGAATTTGGGAGCACCTGTCGCATCCCTTCGGTGGCAGACCAAACTACCAAAGACTTTTCCTTCACTTTTGCTGCTTCGAGGATGTCAGAGAGGACACGCTGCTCTTCGGTCGTTTGAATTGCGATGCCGGGGTAACAAGCGGAGATATAATTGATGAGGGTCTGTTTCATGACGACACCTCCGACAAGTGCGCGTGATCGGTGGGCTCAATGCGGAAGAAGGTATGTTCGCAATCCGTGCAATAGTCAATTATGCATCCACAAGACTGAAAAACGTTATGAACTTTATGAAGCGTCTGCTTCTCGCAGTCCTCACAGAACTCATACCATTGGCTAATGTTCTTCATTTTCCTCTCCTCTGGAGAAATTTGTTGCACCCCTGTTAGGTACTATAGATACTATTTAGATATGATTGCAATCAATTTGTAAGAATATGTTTCAGATGTATGCATTAAATGATAAATGCCATCCCCTAATCTGAATTGCACACCAAATGGACGCTTGGTCATCTTGATAATTTTACCCCCAAACTTAAGAATTTCCGGAGCAAGAGCTTGTTGATAATCCATAATGTCTTCATATTCCTTTTCGTCTTGCCAACGGAAGTAAAAATTCCCCATCGTATCATTAAGATGAATAAAAATTTTCCTCGCAATCTTTTTGCGTTCCTCAATATTCATTTTATTCTCCTCTGGAGAAATTTGTTGCACCCCTATTTAAGAAGAAGGGTGCTGGTTAAGATTCCATCTTATGAGATGCCATCAGTTCCTCTGCTATTCTCCGATGACGATCCCTTTCTCTGTGATAATGCTGTCCACAGAAACGATGACGGAATCCGTCAAGGAATATTGTATGATTCGCCTTTCTCTTACACGTCTCGATGTACACCCCTTTCCGCTTTATTATGTAATCGCATCTGTCCATCATTGCTCTCCATTTTCTGTCCTCGTCCTCCCCCGAATTGTAGACACCACCAGCCGAGAGCCGATCTCGCTGTCGTGGACCGGGATGCTCCGAGTTGGCCATTGACTGCTTTATTTGGACGCCCAAGGACTTTTGAGCGTGACCGCCGCTGGAGTGTCTCAGGCCGACCGTCAGGCGTTTACAGCTTTCATCGGGTGCCTTCTCCCCGAGGGTCGCTCGCGTCGTCACTTCCCGCACACCCACTGCCGAAATGTAAGACCAGAGGATCTGAAGAGGGAGTAAGAAAACCACTCAACCTCTGGAGTCGTCCTGCCGACCCCTTTCTCTGTCTTACCTTCGGATGTCAATGAACTACCCCTATTATCGCTTTTCATACGATTGAAGGGCAAGTTAAAATTGCTAATATTTATCATTTATTATTCCTTTATATTACTGATGGTTATGTCACTATTTTCAATTTTTCGGATATTTTACGCTTCTGGTCGAGGGACATTTCAGTGTAAACCTGTGTGGAACTTATGCTTTTATGTCTAAGTAATAATTGGACTGCCCGGATGTCTTTCAACTCTGAATACGCAGACACCCCCTTGAAGTGCCGCAACGAATGGACAGAATAGCAAGGGTCCAATCCTGCTTTTTTAGCATAACCTTTGAATGCCCGCATCACTTGCCAATCAGGAAGAGGCAACTTGTCCTTATACGGAAAAAGCCAATTCGCCACCTTATATAATTTTATATACTCTGTGAGCATCTTCAGGGTTACATCGTCCAGAGGAAGATCGATATAAACGTCTGGCAACTTCCCACGCTTAATTTTGCCGTGGACAATACCTTTCTTTGTCCCTTGCTTTAAGGTGGGGGTGTGAAGGCATCTGTTTGAAAAGTCGATGTCCTCGGCTCTCAACCTTATCCCCTCACCCACCCTGAGCCCAAGGTTGCCAAGAAGAAAGAAAAGTAGGTAATCCCGATCCCCTGGGATCACAGAGAGGAGCTTCTTGAACTCCTCTCCTGAAAGATATTTTTGCTTGCCGGTCTTCATTGGCGTCCTGTTTTCTTATATGTACCCCACGGGAGAATCCCTTTCCATTCCTCTCTAAATTTTGGGTTGGCCAACATAGTCCATTCCTGAAATTGGACTACTTCTCTGATTTTTTCCTGAAATGATTTCTTAGCTTCCTTCTTGCGCCATGCGTCCTTCTGTCGAGATCTCACCTTCCAAGAAGTTGATATCTTAAGGGTCATGGTCTCTTCACCTTATGTCTTCTGAGGATGTCATTCAGAAGTTTTCTGTCAATATCCGTTTGGGAAATGATCATCTCGGCTCTTGCAAGATCCTTGTGTCGTCCAATATCATAAGCCATGGCAATTAAATACTCAGGACGAACAACACAAACTTCTGTCCTCGCTCCAAAATTAAAGGTTTGAACACTTTTCAATGCTTCCTGTGAGAGAGGGTCAGAAGGAGCAAAAATGTCAACCAATACCCCCTCCATCATTAAATGCGTTCCCTTAATGGTTGTATCATACCCTAAGGATTCCAGCCTATGGAAAACAGGAGCGTAATTCGTCCCTGTCATTAGGATAAAAATATCAGCATCATTGGTTTGGAATGATTGTGTATAAAACATAGCTCCAATGGCTCCGACTACCCCATATCCATTGATCACCTTTTCTTTCTTAAGTTGATTGAAAACCTTAAAAATCTTTTTCAATCCTTCAAACTCTAGGAATTCCTTGCTAGGGTTCGGCATAATTGTCCTCTCCTCTCTGATTCCTTGTCATCCTTCAGGGCACATGGGCCACTGGATGATTCGATCACAAGCTGATGAAGTGTGTCGTCTTGATCTGCTTCGACCGCTCTGAGATGGCTTTCTCCGCAGCCTTGTCCAACAGCTTCGCAGTGATGCGATCAAAAGTAACTAGTGCCTCAGCAGAAAAACGCAACCCCTTTCCCTTCAATGCTTTCCGAAATTCACTGGCCTTGAGTAACATCTTTTTCTCCTCCTGTGTCGAATAGTTGGTACAATGGGATAATGCTTACAGCAAAGTCTGGCACATCTCTCCTCACCTGGAATAATTCCTCTGCTAACTTCTGTTTTCGCAAAACATAAGCGTTCCCTCCTCTCGCAGCAATGAGATACAACGTTAATTTCTGAAGTTCTGTTGGGGAATTGTCTCCCATCTTAATCTCCACAAACTTCACTACACCATCCTGGACGACAATCAAATCAGGGAACCCAGAACGATACCGTTCGTCTATTTTTATCACGAAGGCACCTTGTGCTACTAAGCGTCGCTTCACCGTTTTCGTGTATGCGGTCTCAGGTTTGATTGTCATTCGTTATTCCCTTCGTACAGGACATGTTTGTCCACCAAGCGCATCTCTTTTTCAGGCGATTGTAAATTTATTCTCATCACATTCATAGCCCAAATATTCAATGTATGTCCTTCCATAAGCGACACAACAAATTCTTCTCCCAAAGAGGAAGGAATCTTAATCATAACTCGTCCATCTTCCAGTCGGATGATGGAATTCTTTTCTGCAATGGGGATTGAGATCATTGTTCCACAACTCCTTCGCTCGGCATTTCACAACCCTAACCACAGGGCAATAATCCATCAAATTAGGATTCTCTGTGTCCTTTTTATCCCCAGCCCATTTTGAGATCTCTGCTGTGTCCCCAACTGTCCCAAAATCAAAACACTCAAAAGGAGGAACAGATACTATATTGTATCTGACACATATAAAAAATTCTTCAATCAATGTTCCTAGTATCATATCCTATTTCTCCTTATTCAATCCTATATGGAAATCGTGATCCCCACAATCGCACGGTTGCTTGTATCCTGGCTTACAGTTGAAAGAAGAACCGTCACAAGGGAACAGATCGTCATTCTTACAAGCACATTCTCCATCCTCGTCAAACAATCCATCGAACCCATTGTCCTCCAGGTACTTTCTGACGATCCTTCTTGTATTCATAACTTCCTCCTGAATACCAAGGTTACATAACTAGCCCAATGATCCAGCTCGTAACCTTCCTGCTCTAAGGTTGATACCACCCTTTCTCTTTTGTCCAATTCACATTGAGCAACCATCATACCTTATTCGTCACACCGAGGACAAATTTCCAAATATCCTTCCCAAACAACATCTAATCCATACCACTTATGAACAGGACAATGAGGCATTATAACTCCTCCACCTTTCTCAATTCTGTCACTGCTTCAATATGAGGACGCCATTCTGGTGGAATCAATGAATGCGTTTGCTCAGGGATGGCACCTCTGGCTTCCGCAAGAAAAACAACCGCAAGAACTTCTATAGGGGTGTGCTGACGATTCAAATCTGGTCCAAGACGCTTCATTCCCACGGATGCTCGCAATAGACGAACGAACTCTGTATCGACGGTGATTCCGACAGTTACATGTTTCATAACATCTCCTATCAGAAAAAGATTATTTATGTCATCATCCCACAATGATGACATTTTTTACCACTATTATAATAACAGCAACCACTCATATTTGCTCCACTGAATGCAATGAATATACCCTTTTCACAAATTAATTTCCCCTTGTAATGAATGCATTGTGGGCATACCCATCCTCCCGGTATTGGATGTTGACGAATCATTTCTTCTTTGATACCATTCATAACTCCTTCACCTTCTCTCCTAGGAGTAATGTGTCTAACTTGTTCACCTTGAATAAGCAGATCTTCCCGTTCAGCCCAAGGAGTTGGGATTTTTTCTTCGCGAACTTAAATCGATCGAAACATACATGCCAAATATTGAAATCGTCGTCGTGTATCTTTAAAACACAATACTCATTCGGCCCTTGGATTTTAAATCCCCTTTTCAATAATTTCTCCGGTTCGTTATGATCCTTAAGATTCGTATGGATCACCCGTCCCATTACGACAGCAGATTTCATATTCGGATCCCCCATCAACTCAGTGAAGGACCGCAATGGAGAAGACAATGTGAGGGATGCGATCTTATCCTTCACCAACTCCGATAAGGGAGACAAGTCAGCCCAAAGGATTCCACCCTTCAGAGCTTCCTCTACTTTCGTAGCAATCCCATGTGGGATTCTTGATTTGAAGTCTTCCATAGAATCATACGGCTGACCCTTGACAATACGTCCTGCGGCAGCAGCCCCGATACCCTTGATGTTGGTGAAACCACCAATGAGCGTTTGGCCATCTGAATCAACAGTGAAGAATGTCTTCGAACGATTCATGTCTAATGGAACGAATGACCCATTGAACTCCTTGAGAATTGGACGGATCTCTTGCTCGTCAATTTTCTCCTTCAAGATACGAGCGTAGAAGTGAGCGGGATAGTACGTCTTGAAGTATGCAGTCCAATAGCCTAGAAAGGTGTAGGAGACAGAATGGGAAAGGTTGAAAGAGTTATGAACTATAAAGTCATTCGCAACATAGCTATGATGTGGAGGAGGCATTGAAATATCATAAACATCTTCTTCTCCTACAATGGTTATTGACTTCACTATATCCCAATCTATTGATCCAAGATTATGGGGTAACTTAAAATCTTGAGATGCTATCACTCCAATCACACCACCTCCTCTTAATTTTTCAAGAGGACGCCATCCTTTTGGGGTCCAAAATTTATGCTTGAGAGTCGCCTTGATCTTTTTCCCTCTTTCAGTTTCAAGCTCCCAAACTACATCCTTACCATTACAATAAAACCCAACAGATTGACGATAATCAATTTTTCCAGTGTCCAAATTTGGATACGAAAGCCATCTGACAGAGTATCCTTTATACCCTTGGTACAATTCTTTAATTGTTTCTTTCCTATGTCCTACCATTGATATCACTGTATCCCCGGATATACACCATCTCCCGTGAGTATACACCTGCTTCCATATGGAAACAGCCTTCTCCTCTGAGATCCCTTCCTGTGCGGCACCCTGAACGAATTTCTGCTGGAATTGATTTACGAACTCTGCCCCGAGGTTCTTGCTCATCGCCTTCCGTATGGTTCCTGTGTCCTCCCAGGACAACTTCCCAATGTTACGTACCACCTGCATAACCTGCTCTTGGAAAAGAATAATTCCGAGAGTGTCCTTAGTGTATTCCTCCAGCAGAGGATCAATTTGGTATTCTTCTCCATTCGTCCGACGGATGTATTCTGCCGCAGATCCCGACCCCATTGCTCCAGGTCTTGCTAGTGCATTGATATGATACAGCTGCACGAAGTTCGTCGGCTTGACTTCCTTCGTCACTTGTCGGACGGAATTACCGTCAAACTGAAACACTCCCTCTAACCGGGCAGGGGTGAAGACTGTTTCGTAAACCAACGGATCGTCCAGGACGATATCGTAAATCTTTTTCCAATTGAATCCTACTGCTGCGCAGATATCATGGAGAATGTCTAAGGTCTCTAATCCCAAAATGTCGATCTTGAGCAACCCCTGCTCCTCGGCCTTATCAATGCTGAAGATGCCATTGTCTAACACACCAACTTCTTCCAAGGGGGTATCCGACAGCACAACAGCGGCGGCATGCTTCCCTTTTTGTTGTACCTTCCCTTCTAGATAAATTGCTGGCTTACCGTCTGGATATTTCTCGAAAAACCTCTTCACCTTATCGAATTGCTCCAAGGAGTCAGCTAAGCAGAACTCTGCACGAGAATCTCCCCCTGACCGAACAATCAATTGCGATGATGCTTCCTTGATCTCCCACTGAGGAATTTTCAGCACCCTCCCCACAGCCTGAAGAATCGCACGAGGCTTGAAGGTATTGAATGTAATGAGTTGTGCGGCCTTATCCTCTCCGTATCTCTTACGAAGGTATTGGATCACTTCCTCTCGGTGAGAAGAAGGAAAATCTAAATCGCAATCGGGGAGGTCCGTCCTGTTCAAGTCTATGAAGCGTTCGAAGAGCAATCCATACTTGAGTGGATCGACGGTAGTGATCCCCAGAAGGAAACACGCCAGAGATCCAGCAGAAGATCCCCGTCCAGGAGCACACAGCATCCGCTCTCTCGTCCACTGCATTAAATCGCGAACAATCTCGAAATAATCCTCGAACTTCTTTTCATGGATGAGCTTGAGCTCGTACTCCAGCCGATCTATATATGCCTTATCCTTGTCCAATTTTCTCGTCTTCAATTCCTTGAAACAATTCTTACGGATCTTATTTATATCCGCTCCAACCGTGACCATCTTCGCCATGGGCATGGCAACTTCGCAAGACATCGCAATGCCATGGGAAGTCGTGATCCACTCGTCTCGGTAAGACCCCATTGCCTTGCACCGATCAATCACCTCCTCCACAGAAGGGAGGTGTAGGGGATAATCCATTTTTAATCTATCTGGATCTGATAGCGTTTTATTCATATTGATGGCTAACATCATCGTATGAGTAGCTTTATCCTCTGGACGAAGGTAATGAGTATCAAAAGTCACTACTGCCGGCAATCCATTCTTCTGGATCAACTCAGCCATCCGTTCCCATTTTTCTTTTTCATCAATGAATGGTTGCATCTCCAAGTACCACTCTGCCTTGGAAAACCACTTATACCATTTTTCCAGAGAACCACCCTTGATAAACCAGCCATCATTGAAACATCCGGAGAGCAAAATCAATCCTTCTAATCTCTCTGATACTTGCTCGAAGGTGATTCTGGGCTTGTAGTAAAATTGCTTATTGGATAGATTCGCCAACTTTAAAAGATTTTGGTATCCGACATTATTCTTCGCAAGGATGGTAAGATGATTGTAACCCCGCTCCTTAGTGAGATTCTCAACAACATACGCCTCCACCCCTAAGACGATATGCTTTCCTATCTTCTTAAATTCCTTATTGAAGGGTACATGGCCATAAAGAACACCGTGATCGGTCACTGAATATGCTGGTTGGTTCAGTTCAAACAAACGCTTTGCCGTCTGAGAAGGGGTAGACATTCCATCAAGGAATGAATACTCACTATGATTGTGGAGAGAGACGAAGTTCACGCCATCACCTTTTTTTCTTTCTTTTCTTTATACCACGAGAAGGACGAGGCACACGGACAGCTCTTTTATCGCTTTCAATCAAATATGTATTCCCTTCGTTGACTTTATTAAAATCATTCACCGCCTGTATGAACTCATCCACACCATTGAGGTTATCGTATGCATCCTCGTACAAGTCCTCACAAAGTCTTTCAAGGATATCTTCGGCATCCAATTTTGGAATATTAACTGTCTCTGCAATGTAAACGAACTCAGGTAAATCTTCTGTATCTTCACAGTCCAACATGTCAGCGATTGTTTCGTAATAGTGATCATTGAACACCACAGGGCCATCCCACGATTCTAATTTTTCAGCCTTTTCAAGATGATTTTTTTCTAGACAATCGAAGCATTTTTCATTAAACACTGTGGCTGTCTCGCCACCACAATGTTTACAAATACCCTTCTTACAGCAATTCTCCGCCACATCATGTAGATGGGGCAATTTACATAAAGAACAATACGATATATTTGTATTCAACCCATCTTTTGTAAACAATGGAATTGCGTTCATCCCATCACCTTTTTCCCTGTGGTCCGACAGATCATTTCTCTACCAGCATTCTTAAATCGTCCACATATACAATCCAATGGTTCACCGAACACAGGATGAACCTTGATCAACTCCTCTCGCATCTGTTGGGCGACAGACCTCCATTCCTCCTGTGCCGCGATGCATAACCTTTGCTTGAGCAGTCCGACCAATGCACGATAATTGATACACATCGTCACAGGGGAATGAATGTTGAGAGGGAGGATCCCACGAGCATCTTCTGTGGTTTCACCACTGTCTATCATATTGCGATAAATGGATTCGATCAATTCCATACTACCGTGATATTCGTCTTTCTCTTTCACCGACTCAGGGCAATGGTACCTTCCCTCTTTTGCGAATTCTCCAGGGTCCACTACCCGAAGAGACTGGATGGAATAACTCGCCAGCCGATGGCGAGTGAGTTGCTGTTGCCACGCTCTCGAAACATTCTTGAATACCCACACCATGGAAAAATATTCTAAGGGCGTTTGATGCGGCTGCTTCATCAACCATCGGAATTTATCTACTAACTTATCCTCTGTCCAATTGTAGGGATAGCCGATCGTCTCCTCAATGTGAGAAGGAATAGGATGATGCCAGATATCTATTGCCAATGCGATTGCCCTCAATGGTTCTGAGGTGTGTGTGAACAATGTCACGATAGGTTGTTTCGTCATGTCTGTCTCCATTCTGTGATCGTTGTATTATTCGCGTCCACAAGCATCGGTTCATCGCAATATCTACAAACTACATTGATTGGTTCCTCCAAGGGAACTTTCACCATTAGCAAATTCTTATGGGCGCATTTCTGGCATATTAAAAATGCGCTGGGACCGATCATTATGATGGTTGGCACGCAAACTCCTTTAACTTAAATTTTAACAATTCTGTATCCTTCAATTCTGTGTCCCACACAACAAGAGTTTTATAGCCATTTTTCTCAAACAATCTTATCCTTTTTACATCTCTCTCCTTGCTTCCAGGACGGGTATGCCAATAGTCACCGAACATTTCGATGATCAATTTACGATCATCTGCTGGTTGAAAATCAGGAGCCTTACCACAGACCTGTTTCTTCTGACCATCACCTGTGAACTCCCATTCACCAGGGAAAAGAGAGTTGAGGATGCCAAAAAGAACACGCTCGGGACGATTTGGTATGATGTACAATCCATCCATTATGGCTTTGATCTGAGTTTCACGATGAACAGGATCTTGCCATTTCTTCTTCTGGGCTTCACTAAGAACTTCGCACATATACTTGCGATGCTTAGAGTCCTGCCATTTCCTTTTCATTATCAATCCATGTTTTAATTTTCTTTCCAAGGAAAATTTATGTCCCTTGGTAAATTTATTTCCTTTCATGAACTCCGAATGAGCTAATCTATTTTCTTTGGTGTGACTCTTTTCAACCATCATCCTATAATGATCCTTTGGTCTTATTGCTTTTTCCCTAAAATTAGGGTCTTCCCACTTCTTTTTTAATCTTTCAGATCTTGCTTGTCTCTCTCTCGCAGAGCAAACACTTCCTTTCGCAAAATTATTTCCCTTCATTCTCTCTGATGCCTTTTCTTTTAAATCTTGATCCTCCCACATCCTCTTTGATCTCCCTGATTGCTCCTTTTTTTGTTCATCAGACCGTTTACTTCCTTTGGCATAATCATTTCCTTTTAATGCTTCCGACATTTTTCTCCTAGTTTCAATAGATACTGATTTCAACTTTTTCGTCCAATCTATTTATTATTTTTAAAATGATCGTCATGGACCACAACATACATTGCAGAATATACAACAAGGTCCAATGCGTCCTCTCTGAGAGGTTCAAAATTCCCATGATGAACCGCAGAGACAAATCTCAATGCTTTTCTCCATATATCTGCAACCCTCCCAACAAGGCCGGTTGCTTTATATAAATCCTGCCCCTTAGAATTATAAGCTTCTCCCTTCCCACTCACCCCATCTTTCCCAAACGCAATCTCGCGAGCTTCTGCGACGATTGTATCGAACTGCTCTGCAGTCATTTTGATTCTCCCTGTAGTTTTTCGTCGAACTCCTCCATGAGCTCAAGTACATCGAACAGAGTAGCTATCAAACACTTGAATCTATACCCAGATATAAGAAAAAGCATAGCCTCGATGTACGCCTTAGTTTCTTCCGGATCCTTCACTGTCCCTTTCTTCTTCCATTTTGCTAAAATGAATTTCACTAAATCATCATAATAAGTATCTTCTGTTTTCATAACTCTCCCTTCAAGGTGTGATGGAAAATATTAGCGACACAAGCACGATGAAACCGATAGCCAGCAAGAAAGACTTAACGACTATCATATCTTATCCCCTCCTCTCTCCAATATCACCTTTGTCATCATCTGCTCGTCCTTCTTGTCCCGATATGTTCTCTTTTCCCATTTTTCTCCTGGCAGCGTTGCCGCACAGGTATGAACATGTCCTGACCCACAAGTGTTCAACACTCTGTACTTCTTCGTGAGCTTCAACAACTTCACCGGCATCTCACAGAAAGGGCACACAGCATTAGACTCCTGTGGTGGATATGCTGGCTTGAAGACCATATCAGATACCTTGACCTCCTGAACATAATAGATCATTTCCAATCACAAACGAACTTTCACTGCTGAGCAACCACAAGGTGGCACGCGCAACATCCTGTACAGTGCAAAATCTTCCAGCGGGGATCTTCGACAGGTACATCTTCTGAGCAATCTCCTCCGTCCAATCCCATTCCTTCTTAAACCGTTCATTGAGGTAGGCTGTGAGCTTCGTCCCCTCTACGATGGACGGATGGACCGCATTCACCCGAATGCCGTACTTGATCAGCTCTCTCGCAGAAGTTTTCGTAATTGCTCGTTGAGCTGCCTTGCTGGCGTTATACGCGATCCCCATCGTGTGATGGGTGAATGCCGACTCACTCACGATGTTGACGATCACTCCCCGAGAAAAATCTGGTCCTCCATTAAGTGCTTTCCTATATTGCTCAATCCAATATTTTGCCACCTCCTGGGTCATCAGGAAGGTACCCTTCGCGTTAACTGAATTAACGAGATCCCAATCGTCTTCCTTCACATCTTGGATGAAGTCTACCTCTGATATCCCCGCATTATTCACCAGATAATCAATCCCTTTGAAATGATTCAAAACTCGTTCGATTGTATTCTTCACCCCTATAGAATCCGCAACATCAACCCTAAACGCAACAGCTCTCGTCTGCGCCGCTTCATCCAATTCCAAAATTGCATCCTGAGCAGCAACAAAGTCAATGTCCAGAAAAGCCACCTTTGCTCCTTGATGCAAAAGAGAAATCGCAATCTCCTTCCCACATCCCGAAGCTGCTCCTGTGACGACGGCTGTCTTCCTTCTGAATTCGTCATACGTTACCATGTGTCCTCCTTGATATATTTTTTTTTGCAAACTGCTGTATTTTTTCTACAACAGCATCAATGTTCTTCAACTCATATTGTTTCACCACAAGTGTCTTGTAACCGTTCTCTTAAAACATCCTTATCCTCTTCGCATCTTTCTCCTTGTCACCAAGACGACCATGCCAATGCGTTCCAAAATGCTCAATGATAAGTTTTCGGCTGTCATCAATAGGTTGGAAATCAGGAGCCTTACCACAAACCTGTTTCTTCTGACCGTCTCCGGTGAACTCCCACTCGTCAGGAAAGAGGGAATTGAGAATACTCAAAAGAGCAAGCTCGGGACGGTTGGGGGTGATGTGCAATCCCTTCATCATAACCTTAATCTGAGCTTCGCGAAAAACAGGATCTTGCCATTGCTTTTTTTTAACTTTGCTCATAACCTTGTTCATATGCTGACGATGAGCAGGATCTTGCCATATTTTTTCCATACTTTCACTTATATATTGACGGTAAATAGGATCCTCCCATTGCTTCTTTTTGGTCTTGCTGGCAGCTTCACTCATACGTTGACGACGCTCAGGATCCTTCCATTGCTTTTTTTTGGCCTTACTGGAAGACTCCCTCATGAGTTGACAATATGTAGGGTCTTTCCACTGCTTCTTCACACGCTTCGATTGTGCTGTCTTGACTTTCTTTGTGTGAGTCTTACCTTTCATTGGGTGTGCAACTCTTGAATTATGTCCTTGGCAATACTTGCTATTTTTCCCCTTTGGTGTCCCTCTGCATTTACACAAACAGCAATTCATGTCTGATTCCTTCCAGAAAACTTAAAAGATTGCTCTTTAGCGTAAATCCAATCCACAATCTGTAAGGTATCCTCCCAAATATCCGATGCAACTTTGTAAGTCCATGCGCCATACCTTCCAAGTACAAAAATATTAAACTTCTCCGTCAGATAATGGAATAATGGTTTGCGTTGCTGCTGGGGGATCGGGTCGATCCTTCCTGGGTAAATTTTCCCCAAGGATGGTACCTCATTGATGGACACTCCGTAAAGAGCCTTGAGGTACTCTTCATCCTTTTCCCCAAACTGATCATCACAAGTTTCAATGAAAAGGGAATTGTTGAGTAGAGTAGTCCTCGTAGTACTACAGAAACCGTCTGTATTATAAATCATGTGATATAATTCCGTATTGCGCATAGGAACCATCGTGGTATTCAGAGGAGTGAACTTAAAACTAATATCGTGTTCGAAGCTGGCCAACTCAAGAAACTTCGGGAGGGAGATGGTATTGATGAGGTAGCGGTATGAAATTCCTGGCTCTCCAATGGAACCAATGAATTTCTCCTTCAGGTGAATACGCTTAACCTCTTCCTCCAACACTACATACTTATTCTTCAATGCTGAGATCAGCTCCTCTTTGGTGACGGGGTAAATCATCTGGTCTTGGACATTATTGATATTCGTCACCTGTAAGTATCCGAAGACCTTCCCAGCATATCTATTGATGTCCAAAAGAGTCGGCTGATTCTTGAATTCCTTCCCATCGTACACCCCTACTCTCATCTTCACAGGCTTGATCTTATCCAACCCTGGAAGATCAATCGCACGGTGCAAGTGGAATGGGTGGATCCGTGGATCCTTCTTGTCAATGATCAGCACAGACATCTCTGGGAAAACCATCTCCAATCTTTTGGCCATCATCTGACCGGAGACACTACCCCCTAGAATTACAACGTCGTAGCGCATTGATTTTCTCCTATCTAACTTGAGGGTAATAATCCAGAGAAAATGCTTCCCTCAAAAGGGAGATCATCCCATGATTTATTCTTGCAACCTTTTCTTGCGTCAATTCCATTTTCTTCGGAATCCCGAATCCATTCGACAGATATCCCTTATAATCATAAATCCGGAATTTAACTCCTGGGATAGACTTTGTGATAAAGTGATACTCCCAAGTCACCTTCCCATCACTACTGTCCACTTCAATAGGAGGTCCGTATTTATCCTTCAATATATGTAATGCTTTTTCACCGCTCATTGAAGGACCACGAACTCCCAATCCTTGACCAGCTCCAAAGTATTCGTGAGTGGTGAAATTATCTTTCTTCTTTGTCAACTGAAATACGAGAGCCATCTTGTCCTCCCTTCAGAATGGTATGTCTTTCCCATCTGCTTCCTCTAGTCCTTCGTAGTCGTCGGGGATAGCATATGCCTTCAGAGCATCTTCGACTTGCTGGGTGATTCTGTACTCTCGGGTCTCCTTGTATTCCTCTGCTGTCAAAAACCGTCCCTGTGTGAGCACAGGGCGAGGATACTCTACGCCAGAATCAAATCCGAACTGGGTGACGACCCCGAACATCGGGATGGGGATATCCCCAGAAGAAAGAGTCTTCAGGTAAAAGTTCATCGACTTCGTAGAGGTCGGAGGTAAGGAAATCAACACAGGAATATCGATCTTGTCCACCTTCAAGACGAGCCTCCGAGTGTTGTGGCAAGATTTTCCTCTACGCTTGCTGCCGTCCTGGGCTGTCCCCGACCCAAAACGATTGCGAGGACATGTGAGACAGGTCTCTGATTGGATCATCGGAGAGGAAGCGTCAGGCTTGATGCCACCCAAAGCCCAACAATCTGGTCCGACGGGGGTGGCAGGATCATACTTCGTCGCATACCAAAGGTTGACGGGGATCTCGCGAAGGATGATAGCTTGGAATTCCAATCCACGGTCTCCAATCAATGCGCCGTTCACCTTGTATCTCACTCCTTTGATTGAGATCCGATAAAAAAGATCTTTCACATTCGCAAGATTGTCTTTCGCGTCCTCTTTGAATAAATCCAACATAGCTTGCGGTACATCCTTCAATCTGTTAAGCTCTGATCCCATTGGATCCTCCTCCTGTGAGTTAGGTGGTTGAGATGCGATGGTGGATTTTCCCTTCTTCGTCCCTAACAATGAATTCAGCACTCCCATCCTCTGCGCTCCTTTCTTGTGCGAATTTATTCGCCAGCACGATGGATTGATTGATAGTGCATTCTCCCTTCCAAGAGCAAAAGTACCCGGAAGATGTCTTGCGGATGATATAGAAGGTCTTCATTTGGGTGGTGGCAGGATTCGAACCTGCTTAGCTATCGAGTACGGCAAACTGGAATTCTGAAGGCTCCCTTGTGTGCGCCCATTAGGTGTCCCCTGAGCCACACGCCGATTCCATACCCGTACACCATCGGGTCCGATAGCCCTCACGTTTTGCCTTCTTTTAGACAACCCCGATTCATGGTTACCAGGGTATTCTCCATGACCCTCCGTTGTCTAATGTGTTCCCACCACATCGCACCACCCAATACTTTCATGTCATCTCCTTGTCTAAAGAATTCTTCTCTCCAATCCCTCTACGAAATAATAAAACATCTCGTTCAAACGCTCCGACCCCAGGAAGGAGCACTCCCCTCTCCTGGAAATTTTCCCGCCACACTACACGGTTGATCTCTTTCTTGAGAAGTTCGATATTCCCGGTGCGCATGATGTGTCCGACAGCCAAGACCCAATCTTCAATGGCAGGATAAAATTCTGGCTTGACCGTGGCTGTTCCCCAGAACTCATTTGTCGCCTTGACAATCCCCTCTCCACGCATACTGTTGATCACCATCTGCTCGATGTATTCCTGCTGTGTATTAATCTCCTTCAATGCCTCGGCGAGCTTACGTTTGCGCTCTTTTATTTCCCAGAGTTGCTTCAGGAGGGAATCCAGCATTGAATTCTCCTATGGTATAATAAAAAGGGTGGTGGTAGATGTCCTATCGTCTTCACGATTCCTATTCATTCCCGCTTCAGTCCGCCATCGCGGTCCACGGGATGTAACGATGGTCGAACAGTCATCAGCAAGCCCAACAGCTACCGTTGCAACCTCTTGCGTGCTTGCACGCTGTATCCTCTCGCGTAGAGGAACGCACCACCCAACCAATCATCACATCCACTCATATAATTACCTGTCATTTTCGTTGACTTATTATCACAAGGCAACATTTATTTTCAATCACAATGAAATTTCTCTATTTAAAATTGCTTCTGAAAAGTTACCATTTTTCTTTAAAACATTCAATACTGCGAAGTCTACGGTGCCCTTCGCAATGAGGTGGACATAGAGAACCTTATCTCCTTTGGTCCCTGAACGGTGTGTGCGAGCAATCGCCTGATCGTAGTTTTCATAGCTGTAATCAAGACTGTAAAAAACCACATGTGTGGCACCGACGAGGAAGTTGACACCCTTCCCTGCTGTCGCTGTATTTCCAATGAACACCCGAACCTTCTTCGTCCGAAACTGCTCTGCCGCCGATATACGATCTTTCGGAGAAGTTGCTCCGTAAAAGGTGACACAAGAAATATTTTCCTTCTTCAATCGCATTTCAATCTGCTGGATCTCCGCTGTGAATCTTGCCCACACCACGACTTGCTCTTGCGAGGGGATTTCTTCGAGGACAAACAGAAGCTCTTCCAACTTCGGATTCGGAGTTATCGGAATAGTTCCTCCTTGCTCGTCTGGGAAGTTACCCCCGGCAATTTGGCTGAGCCTTAAAATCTTAGAAATGAGGACAGGAGCAGAACATTTTCTGTCTTCGTAAGCAGCAATTGCTTCCTTACGCATAGTGTCGTAAACTTTTTTCTGTGGCTCAGAAAGTTCCACATACCGATTCTGAAAAATCTTCGATGGAAGTGTAAGACACTCTTCTTTCTTTTTCCTAAAGGCAATACCATGCATTTTAGAATGAAACTCTTTTTTGAGTACATCATTCTTGAATCCTATGATATTATTGAACATGTCTATTGTAAAATAATGATCACGGAATTTGTAAAAATTATCTCCAAAAACTCCTGGATCAATAAATTTGTAAGGCGCAAATATTTCAATCGGTGATTTCGGAATTGGATTCCCCGACATAATAATTTTAAAATAAACATTTCTAAATAACGAATCAATACACTTGAATCGTTGGGTGGTACGGTTTTTCATGATTGTCACTTCATCGATCACTACCATATCCCATTTACCAATGTCATCCTCGATCACCTTCACCCCATCAACATTTATCAACCCCCATTGTAGTTTGCCATTTGATTGATTGATGTCGTTCAGAGCTTGGACACGTTTGGTCTTCGAGCCAATAATTGGCTCCCATTGGCTCTTGCTTGCATGAAGGGTCAACTCATCACACCAGGAGTTCACAATGCTGAGGGGAGAAATCACAAGCACCTTTTTCACCATACCCAAGTCATGCATGATCTCTGCGAGATCAATGACCATCTTAGACTTGCCAACCCCCATGTCGGCCAAAAGGGCTGCCCCTTTAGGGAAGTTCATTTTGGAAGCATCCCTCGCACTCGGTCGGGGTCTACCCTCACCCTCAATCCCCCGTCAGCATAAATATTATTGTGAGGTAAGGACACCAGCACATACCCTGTCCCCTTGTGCATCATTTGAAGGTGGTGGAGGGCTAAATCTGCAGCACCCTCCTTGTGGGAAATATTTTCCTTCTTACAGAGAAGACACCTCCAAACGATCACGCCACAACCGTTATCCCATTCCTTTTCAAATAATTTAACTTTCAACTTCCACCCCCATCCGCTCCAGAAGAAACTGGAGTCCCTCTTTTTGATGATCATACAAGGGTGTCCTAAACTTCCTTGTGGATAAATTTATTTTTCCGTTACCCTTCACCCGTTCGAACTCGGGGAGCGATACTCCAAACTTCTTCTTGAGGTCTTCATAGATGATCTGAGAGACGGGATACTGCCATATACGCTTCTGCTTGTGCCACCTTGCTCCTGGGATCGTCTTGGCTAACTCCACAAGGTTCGGATCGTAAGGGAAAGAGAGTTGGAAGGTGCCATCATGGAGGGCAAGGCGGTTCATGTCTTAAAATTTCTCTTTTTCGGGGAGATTGAATTTGTATTTAAATGAATTACTAGAAGGAATCTTTTCTTTTTCAAACCCAAAGTACTCATTCAATTTCTCTGATCGGTTGACCATCCATTTTGCGAACCCAGCAACACTCATCGGGAAAGATCTTATCCCTCTTTCTTTTACTATCGGTTGAAGATCCTTGAATAACTGGCGAGCTTCTAGTGTCGCACTACCATTGCCATTCGTGTATTGCATAGAAGATCCTTCCCACCACTCCCACAATACGTCCACAATAGGATCCACCTCTAAGGCGAAATCCTGCTGACCAGAATACAACTTAGAAAATGCTGCTAAACAAATTTTCCGTTGCTCAGGAAAAGCAGCCCAAGCGAATTGTCCCATCTCCACTTGACGTAAATAAGTTTTCCCCAGAGGCATCTCGTCATTTTTGTTTTTAATTAAATTTCCAAAAATCTCCTGCAACTCCTTGGTGATATTCCTCCATAAGATGGGTCTCACTTCCTCCATTTTCTTGAAAAATATCTCTTCATTGATTAATTTCTTTTCCTCTAATTTCTCCAACTCGATGATTAACAACCTCTGTGCAATGTCTGGATCCCTAAATTTTGGAGAGTGTGCTGAAAGAGACAACCAAACCTTCGGTCTGAATCGTAAATACTTCTTCGCATACTTCGGCCTGAGAATACTTTCTTCTCCTGTCACCAATGTTCGGATCTTAGACTTGATCTGAGGAGAATTTTCATTGACCTCATCACAGAAGAAATAACGATACTCCTTGCATATCATAGAAAATATATAGTCTTCCTCTGGGATGCTATTTGGATTTGGGACACCCTTCAAAAATCCAAATAGCGTACCCTTGATGAGCTTTTGAAGAAATGACTTCCCACACCCTGGAGGTCCTGTGATCAGCAAGGTGCTTCTCATTATTGGTTCGAAGAAGGTAAAATAAAACCATATTTTAAGAATAAACTTTTTCAAAGGAGCTTCACTCTTGTATATGAACATATCGAAAATCCCATCAATGGTTGTTGGGGTCTCTCCTGTGTTGGTTTCTGTTTCATCATAAAAAGAAGAAGGGTCTAAATCATTTCCACTCTTTATGAATACTCCTTCATACCCTTGGTCTTCCCAATGGATCTTGTCCGGTTCTATTATTAATAATCCATTTTTCTTCGTCCCCAAATAACATTTCCCATCTTTGGTTGTAGAAAAATTATCTACTGTGACCCCTTCTTTCCGCACAGCATGATTATACAATTCCTCTCTGGCTTGCGACCATATAGATTGAGAAGGCAGATATCCATACACTGCCCCAAGATGGATGTCCACCTTTTCCTCTGTGAGAACTTTTTGCCCCTCTATAACCAAAGCAAGTTCTTGTCCATCTCCATATGGAACAACATCTCCTCCATTATTTTCTATATCAGAAATTATCAACCTTGATATGTCCTGGGCTTTTTGGGCAGAGTTCCCCTTGGCTAAAATGATATCAAAGATCACATCTCTGATAAGATCTTTCCCTGGAGAATCTTCCTCCACAAGTTTATCCAAAAAACCCTTAGCAAAACTCGACGAAACAGCGAACAGATCACTGATGTCTTTGATCTTGTATTTTTCATTGAGATGCTCAACTTGCTTGGGCAAATACAAGGTTTTGATAAAGGATGTGATTGAATTCAACTTATTACAATGTAAAACAGAAAACTTTCTACCTGGAGAGTCGTTATCATAGAGCAAATAAACCTTTTTCCCCCTAAAAAAATCCAACCAACTGTCTTGTAAATTAGTAACCCCAGGAAGACCAATAACAGGATATCCATATTGCGCAAGGGTTAGCATATCCCACAATCCCTCTGCTATGAAAACTGTGCTCTGATCCTCCTGCTGAAGAAAAATATCCAACCCAAGCAACCCTAGGGTTGCTTTTTCTCTCTCTTTCATAGAGGCAGACAAAAATCTAGGTTCTTTAGGATAGGTGGAATATGTCACACAATGGAATGATTCTCCCCCCATAGGGAAGGCAAGAACAGGGATATCCCCTCTCATCCCTTGGCGAGCACCATACTTCAGTAAAAGTTCAATGGGATAATTTTTATTCATTGAACGAAGGATGTCCTGGACTTTTTGGCTAATTGAAAGGGTGACACCAGTTAGGGGAATTGGGATAGTTGATTTCTTGGTCTCGGTGCGATAAGACACTACACCCTCCGATTGACAATCTGTTGGTGAATCCCTCCGTTGAACACAAGACCTTCCATCTTACGGAGGGGGAGGGGATCCGAAGACCCCCTCCACCCAAACTGCCAATGGAGCGTCTTGCTGCGCATAGACAGTATGCCTGATTTTTATTTCACAAGGCAACAAAAAAGATGACAATCAATTTTATTATAGCTAAAAATTGATATATGATATTATTATTGCTAATTTTTATCAACCAAAGGAGGGTATCTGAAATCATACACTACCACCGGTGTGTTAACTAATGACATTCTGTAAAATATAGATAAAACTTTCCAATATAATATTACCACCGGTGTGTAATTAAAGGGAATCCGGGGCAACTGAAATTCTGATTTTCAGTAAAAAGTTACCACCGGTGTGTAATCAAAGGGTAACCGGGGCAACGGGGCAATCTCCTTTCTCCCCTTTCCTAAAATGAGGTGCAAGGTCACTTTATAAAAAGAGTAGATACCTAGATCTCCCCCGTTGCCCCGGTGGATGTGATTTTTATACAACTTATTCTCTTTGCAATTATAATTGGTAGATTTTATAATTATAAAGAGACAGAGATGAAATTAATTTACCAAATTTGACAATGATTGCCCCGTTGCCCCGGAATCTTTTTATAAACACACCGGTGGTAGTATCAGATATAACTCCTTGCCCCGGAAGTGATTACTTCCACACACTTACAAAGGTACCCCCTTGTCACTAACTTTCGATACTTGTGTTTTCCATCATCTTTCACACTTATTATAACTTTTTCTACACATAGAAAATATTTCCTTGCCTTTTATAACCACCTCATCTATAACTCAACTTATGAGAAAAAAATATTCCCTTTGTGGAGGACATCTATGGTGAAGCCGAGGTCTTTGGACCGTGTCGTTGCAGCAGCAGCCGAAGCAGCAGCAGAAGAGGCGATTGACCGAAGAGTAGACGAACTTACCCAAGAAGGATCATTAGACTCTGTCTTACAAGATATCCCTGGTTCCCCTTTCAGAACTCCTCCAGCCGTTGATGACTTACTTTCTTCTGTTCCCACAGGAGAAGGGTACTATATGAAACTGTACCGGGAGATCCATCCTGGACAATTTGAATACAAGTTGCGCATTGATGACTACAGCACTTGGACAGACCTGGAAAGTGAAATCTCTACAATCGTCCAGGCATACACACGTAAGGACAGAGAGAAGTGGGGATCGGGGAAGTACCGAATTTTCGTTTACAAAGACGGGGCACGAGGAATTTATTCCAAGCCCATCATTATGAATGTAGACGCGAGAGAATCTGATCTCCCAGCACCGTCAAAGGGCAATGGAGTAGACGCTCGCGAGAAAATTGCTGAGACAGCCTCCTTGATCAGAGAGGTTAAGGATTTGATGGGGGGGCAAACCAATCCAGCAGAAATCACGAAGATGATGGCAGAGAGTTTCAAGGCTGGATTGGGTGTCGTCCCGAAGACGGAATCTGACGGCAAGGATAATTTCTTGAAGATTGTCTCCTTGTTGAAAGATCTTGGATTGGTCGGCCAATCGAAGGAAGAAAAAAAAGTAGACCCCTCTCAGGTGATGCGAGATACCATCACCATGCTGAAGGATATGGGATTGATTGGTTCATCGAAGCCGAAGGATGAAGGTTCGTCCTTGCGGGAAGCGATTGTCCTCCTGAAGGACTTGGGGTTGGTCGGCCAACCTCCGAGGGAAGAGACAGCCAAAGAAGATCCATACGCAATGGTAGAAAAAGTCGTGAACCTGATGAACCTCGTCAAGTCCATTGGAGGAGGAGGGGAAGGCACAGGAGCAGCCCCTTCTCTCGGGGTGGAGTTGGTGCGCATCCTCGGACCCAGAGTCCCCGAGATGGTCGAGCGAATCACAGGGTCAGTGAATAACGTCGCAGAGGTTTCCAAGTTGAAATTGGAACGGCGTATCATAGGAGAGGACAGAGGCATCCGACCATTGCCTCCTCCTTTGGTAGCTCCTCCAGAACAGCTCCCTCCTTCTCCTACATTAGAGGCTATCCCAATGAACCCTGTGGTGAAGGAGATTTACGAAGCGATTGAATCACGCAATAAAGAATTTTATCCAAGGTTGAAGCAGTTGCTCGACATTTATGTTGGGCCACACATCCTACCAATGATCGTCTCTGGCCAGATGGCCCAGGAAGTGCTTCTGAATAATCTGGCTACCTCCTTACAGAATCCTTACTTCGCAGAAGAAAAATCTCGAATGTATTTCTCTGAGTTCATTGCTTCTTTCGCTCCTGTGGTAGACCTTAGTGTGCCCCCCGAAGGAGGGATTGTCGGAAGATGCAGCAGTTGTGGGACAGAGTATGAATTCAACTCAGAAGAGAGTTTTGAGCAGGACACGAAGCAATGTGACAATGAAGGGTGTGGTGGTGTAATCGACAGAGTCATTACTGGAGTGGCGTGATGGGAGAAAAAAATGCAATACTTCCGTTGTGCTGAAATGGCAAATGGCAGGGGGTGGCGCTGCCCCAACTGTTCGAAGCTGCTCATGGTGAAGGCGAGAGGGAATATGCTCGTCCAATTAGTTTGCCAACGGTGTAAGGCTTTTATCAGCATCCGATTGAAAGAGCCGATTACATGGGGCCAGGAGGAGGACACGACAATGAAGGAGGCGTCTGTCAGTTGAGTGGAGTCAGCCAACAAGTTGTCGGCCATCCAATCAGGAAGATGTTCCTGGGGTATGGGGATGATGCGATCCGGCGAACCTTAGAGTTGATGGCCTCCATCATTAAAACCTCTTCTGTAAATTATTACGTCCGACGCTGGGCAGAAAAAATTATACAAGGTGTTCCTGAACGAGACGACATCGGTCGGGTTCAGGTGTTGTCTAATTACATCCGTGGAAACTCTCGGTATGTCCGGGATCCTCAAGGGACAGAGTTCATCAAGACACCTCTTGTTTCTCTTCAATTATTTGAGGTTGGTGAAATCCCATCATTGGATTGCGACGATTACTCTGTGCTGTCTCTTTCTCTCCTCAAGTCGATTGGATTCCCCGTTGCGTTGCGTGCAACGAGCTATCGATCCGACGGGAAATTTCGGCATGTGTACGGATTAGTGAGAGTGAAGGGGCAATGGTTACCCCTGGACCTCTGTCGAGATTACGGCATTGGATGGGAAGCGGACGGATCCACAAAAAATATGGATTATGAGATAGGGTGATCATGTACGCTCCTGGGATGGCGGGGGTGGGAGATTTCGGTAGACTCCTTCTTGCGTCTGACAAGCTCTCTCCTGGGAATCAGTACACCTTCACCTTTGAACATGGCAATTGGATAGAAATTTCTTCTTCAGGAGATGTGCAGGACAAGCTCCGATACTTCATGCAAAACTACGGAGACATCCTCAAAGTAGATCGGGCATTATTTTCTGGCCGATATGTTGTCGTCGTTGCGCCGAAGGGACCAGCAACTCTCCCTCAATGGCTCAATGCATTCGATTATTCCTGGAAGAATATGGGGTATGGGGATGCGAAATATATTTCCACAGAAGAAGGAACTGTCTCCACCCAACCCGGAGGGGTGTCTCAGATTTTCACTGGAGCTTCGGAAGTAGCGGGAGAGTCCATTTACAATCTATTGAAGCCGTTCATCCCATATCTTATTGGTGGGGTGATATTGATGATGGTGATCCCTTCATTGACGTCAAGCGTGTCTTCAGCCTTGAGTAAGAGGAGAGCATAATATGTTGGCAGACGATACCTTTTTGAGCCCACTACTCACGATTGAATCGAAGATACAATCACGTGTTGCGACTTTCTTGCTGTCCAGAGAGAAATTAATTAAGTTGTCGAAGTCTTCCTCCATCACCGTCAGTGATAAGGCGAAAATCTTGTTGGTTGTTCAGAGCAACTTGGAAAGTCAACTCACCAATGCGTTGGGGATGATTGAACGGTTGAAAACTGGAGCATGGACCTTCTCTGAAATTGCTGGGTTAACGACGTTCGGTTATTCTTTAGACCGGCAAATCCGTGATGTGGAGGAGTTGGAAAGAGAGTCCTTCAAAAGTGTGTCTGCTGGGGGCATTGGAGACAGCTGGTTGGAGTGGGTGCCGTATTTAATTTTGGGGGTCGGTGGAGTTTTGGTCGTCAGGGCTGTTGTTGGAAAGAGAAGGGATTGAAGAATGGGTTGGGATGCAGGTTATTCTTCTAGAGATAGGATTGTTGAAGAAATTTTGGATCAACTTGATTGTTTGGCTCATCGGTTAATTCGAGAGAAAGGATTAGACGTATTATGGACGGTATCTGAATTTGGTACAGAAGATCATCCGGATCGAATAATATTATGTTTTTTGATTAAGAAGTTTGGAATACAAAGAGACGAAATTACTAGTGAGAGAGAGGATGTAGGATGGGGATACAAGGACATGTCTGAATCGATGGGACCAATGTATTGGTCATGCCCATTAGAATTTTTGGATATGGCTAAATCTGCTGATGAAGAATGGCGTAAATCAGTTCGTGCTTATCATATTCGAAAGTTGCGTGCCAGACAGCGCAAGGAAAGTCGGAGACATCAATAATGCCTTTATGCGAATGTGGGTGTGGGACCGAGACGAAGGGTGGGAAGCATTGTCTAGGACATTACCCCAGACTTCATAAACAAGAAATAAATGATAAAATTTCAATAGCGGCTAAGCGACGTTCTTCTTCAGAGATGATTGAAAGGATTACATCTCATCCGAATTACATGAATGATGCTCATAGACAAGCAATTGGGGAAGGGGTGCGAAGGTCTAAGGGTAAGCAGAAAAAGCGTCGTCCTTGGACGGAGGAGCAGAAAGAAAATCGTCGACAATTATTGAAGACCAAGTGGAAGGATCCTGATTTTCGAGATAAGGTAGTGGCAGGTAGAAAAAAACAATGGCAGAATTTAGAATGGCGCGACAAAGAGATCGCAACTAGGAAAAGATTGGCAAAGGACCCCCAGCGACTAAAACAGCTTTCACAAGCAAGCAGGACGAGATGGTCTGATCCAGAGAAAAAAGAAAAGGGATTAGCTCAATTAAGAGGAATGTGGGACGATCCTCGTCAGCATGAGATGGCCAGTGAGCGAATCTCAAAAAGAATCAAGGAGAATGGAGGTATCAATCCAGGAACTCGCAGCAGGAGAGGCATCTTTCCCTCGTTGAAGAATGGAGATGCTTTCTTTTTTGAATCATCATATGAGTTAAGAGCATTTGAAATTTTAGAAATCATATCTGAGGTAAGGTCCTTTCAGCGTTGTCCTTTTGTTGTTGAGTATTCATATGAGGGATGCATCCACAAGTATCATCCTGATATCATCGCTGAGGATTGTTTTGAAAATAGAATCATCATCGAGATAAAACCTTACAAGAGAGTTGGGGAGATATTGAATCAGATCAAGTTCGAAGCTGCTCGTAAGTTTTGCTACGAGCATGGCATCATCTTCTCTGTTTGGACAGAGAAGCATCTTAGTAAAAGGGAGGTGAGGAACGATGGCGCTTTTAGGGACGTTCATCGATTTTTAATGGTCGATGTAAAACCGGGCGAATTGCTGGGATATCTGATGAACCTACAAGGCCACAACGTAGCTGGGAACGGCAAGCGTGATGGCTTGAAAACATTGTGGGAGCAGACAATCAGCAGCCAAGCTCCGAGATCCGGAGAAGGTTCAGAGGCCATCCCGAAAGGGAGTAGGACTCAAGTGAGTCCGAAGCACCCGGCAAACAGCATCAGAGTAAATGCTGTTTGATGATATGGTCCGGCCTTCGGTGAAAGCCGAAGAGTCTCTGTTTGGAAACGGCTGAGACACAACATGAGCGGTAAGAACTATTGCAACAATTGCAACGTCAGGAAGTGCAACGTTCGCGCACGGACTTGGAGCTGCTCCAGATTTCGTGTTTGCCCAGCCGAGGGCTGCTGCTGTAGGCTCTTCGGGATCGATGCCGACGTATGCGGCTGCGTTTGACGCAACCAACGTCACGATTTTCAACGTTGGTGCGGCTGCGGGAGCCCAGATTGACAGCATTCAGGTGATCAGCATCCGGGCACACAGCATCATCAGGTAGTTGAGCAAAGCAGAAGCCAATGTGCTCTGTTACTTCCCACTGAGGAGAATGAATTGAGAATAGAAAAAGAAGGACCTACAATGATTGAAGGCAAGCATCAGAGGGTTTCATTCTTAGTGTGCATCCCGACCTTGGGGATGGTGCCAATAGAATTCCATGTGGCTGCTTCGAGGCTTGCTATGCCGGTCAATGCACTTTCTCAGTCCTTGATCGTTTCAAAGACGGAAGTCGGAGTCGCAAGACAATATGCCGCAGAGTTTGTTTTGAATATGCAACCCCGTCCTCGGTACTTGCTTTTCCTAGGGGACGACATGCTCCCCCCTTGGGATGGAGTTATAAAATTATGGCAGGAGATGGAAGAAGGCCAATGGGATGTTTTGGCTGGATTGTATTTCATCAAGCAGGACCTTCCTGTTCCAATCATCTGGCGAAAAGATGTCATTGGCCCTCTTGAAGTGCATAAGCATTATCAACCAGGAGAAGTCGTTTCATGCGATGTAGTGGGCATGGACTTTACATTGGTTCGTCCTTCGGTATTTGAAAGGATGGAGAAACCCTTTTTCAAAACTGGTCCCGGAAGAGATATGGATCCTGGTGGTGGGTTGACAGTGTATACTGAAGATGTATTCTTTTGTGATAAGGTACGAGCAGCAGAGATGAAAATAGGTTGTCATACAGGTGTACGAGTTTCTCACTTGTACCATAAAACAGGGGAGGTGTGGTAGAGATGACTAAGACCCATGTGTCTCAACTGGAAGACTTCGCACCATTCACAGGAGAGGGTATGTTGAAGTTTGATCTCGCATGCGGTGCGAGCAAGAAGGAAAATTTCACTGGCGTGGACATTGCCCCTTGCGAAGGAGTGGACATTGTTGCTGATTTGAATAAATATCCTTGGTCCTTCGCCGAGGAGAATTCTGTTTACGAACTACATTGCAGCCATTTCATAGAACATATTTCAGACATCAAGTCTTTCATGGAAGAGTGCTGGAGGATTTTGATGCCATCAGGAAGGATTACGATATTTGCACCATACTATTCATCCATCCGTGCATGGCAGGACTTCACTCATGTCCGACCCATCAGTGAGGCGACATTTTATTATTTTAATCAGGATTGGCTCAAGGCGAATAGATTGGAACATTACGGCGTCAAGTGTAATTTCGCCGTTGAGTATACGAAGTACATGTTTGAAAGTCAATGGGTCATCCGTGGGGACGAAGCTCGCGAGTGGGCACGTAAGCACATTCCTAATTCCGTGTTGGATATAGAGACGCAATTGAGGGCAATAAAATAAACGGAGACACCATCATGGCGAAGGTAGAATTATTTTTCATCGACGACTCAGACGAGATATCAGATTCCTTCGCCATCGAAGGAGATTTCGACGACATGAAGGAGTATTTCGACGACACGAAGAAAAATATGGAGGACTTCACCCCTGAAGATGCCCCTGAGGGAGAAGGAGAGGAGACTCCTGTATGACTCCTAAGGGCAAGCACATAGAGGATTACCTTAAAAGTAATCCAGCCATCCCTGCGAAGGTCTTAGCCTGGAGGGAAACTCTTCCTAAGGGTAGCATCATGTCTCCGAGTACATTCGTAGATATTGCGAAAGCAGCCAAGAAGAAGGGGTACAAGGATCCCACAGCTGTTGCCGGGAAGGCATATTGGACGACCCTGATGGCGAAGTATCGAAAGGCGCATAGGAAGGGAAGGACAAAGAAGAATCCTCCCATCAAGGTTCCAATAAAGGCTATTTTGAGTGTTGAATCTGGAAGTCCTCATATGGCACCAGAATATCGCAAAGCTACATTTATTCATTTCTCTTCCTCTTATCGTTCTAAGGGATACAGAGGAGGACAGAATTTAATTCCATATGTTAAATCAATTTTTGAAAAAAAGCATCCAGGGCATTACCTGGAAGACGTTTGGTGGACTGGTCCTGGTAATATTTATATAGCATCACTCTTGCCATATGATATTGAATTGCATAAGAAGAACTTCGATCCAACATCCTTCGCAACATTGACTGGAGCCTCTGCTATCGGGACAATGCTGGGGAAAAAGTTGTTGGGGAATCCCTTGGTCACAAGTAAATATTCTTTATCGAAACTTTTTGCTAAACTGAAAAATGGAAGCGCAAGGATAACTACATTGGTAACTGGAGGGGACCGTTGGCCAGATGAACCGCATTATTATTCCATTGATGATTTGGGCAATCAGAAGACTTATCATGTTCGTGTTTCTGATAGACCATCATGGATGAAGTATTACAAAAAAAATAATCCTCTCCACAGTGCTGTGCTGAAAAAAAGTCGTTCAAAGAAGTTGCAGGGGAATCCTACAAGACGGAGCCAGCTATCAACTCTTGAGAGAAGTATTTTGGGGATCCTCACTCGCCCAGGACGACCTGGAACACATGATGAAGTAATTCGAACGGCTAAGGGGTGGGGATATAATCAAAATGAAATCGAGAGAGCACTAGGATATATTGTTCAATTATTAGAGTTCAAAGAGAAGACAGAAAGTAAACTTAAAAAGATAGGAAAGAATCCCCCCCACAGTGCTGTGAAGATCTACGACCGCATCTATGCCATCGAAGCTCAAAAGGGGAAGGACTCTAATTTCCCGAAGGAAAATTTCCGGCATGACTTTCGAGCAACAGACTCTGAGATCCTCGGCATGCCGGACGGTTCCCTCGTGGTGAAGTCTCGTTCTGGGAAACGCCTATGGAAGAATTTCTCTTACCCCGAGAAGGGACGGTAATTTCATAATGTTCTCTCAATACCGAGTTGTTGGTGCTCCCACCATTCCAGAATCGGAAGTGGTGAGGAGCCTTCGAGCAGAGGGATTGGATCCAGGATACACAGGGATGCCATCAACCCGTAAGTTCCCCATTTGGGGATATGCCTTACTGGGTGGGTTAGTTATCTTAGCATTCACATCCAATGAAGTTCAAAAGATGTTAGGAAAATAGATCTCAGACCAGAGAGGGGGTGACACAGATGGCAATACGAGAGAGTTTTTTAATAAATCCCGCACGGAGACGCAAGAAGAAGAGTTCGCTCCTTTCTTCTCTATTCGGGAATGCGAAGCGCAAGCGTCGGACGAAGAAGTCTTCCTCTTTGTTCGGCAATCCTACACGGAGACGAAAGTCTTCTAAGAGGAATGCCCTTCCTGGACCGTTACTCCGTAGGATGATGAAGAAGTACGGTCCACGAGAGGGAATGCGTCATGCTTGGGCTGAGTACAAAAGGGGTGTCAAGAGGAATCCCTTTGGAGAGGAAGTGATTGTTGTCGGAGCAAATCCTCATCGCAAGAAGGGGATAAAAACGAGAAAGGTGGTGAAAGTGATGGCGAGAAGGAAGCGTAAGGTGCGTCGTAATGCATTCGCTGGTAGCCCAGCGAAGCATCGGTCAGCTGCCTTGAAGGGATGGAGGAAGCGTCGGCGTGTGTCGGCGAATCCCAAGCGGCGTCGGGCAGGAGCCAGCCGTCGGAGGTCGGTGGTGAGGTATCGCGACAATCCCCGTCGGGTTCGTCGTTACAGCTCCAACCGGTACGTCCGTCGGTATCGTCGGAATCCGGCGGCAGTGGCGACGATGGGAGGGATCTCCCTGAGCAAGCCATTTACCTTGCTCATGCCGATTGCCGTGGGATTGGCTGCTCGCATCGCAACCCAGAGAGTCCCGATGTTCCTGAGGATCGTTGCTCCGTTGCCGAGGTATGGCGTTCAGGCTGCGGTCGCGGTTGGTGGTGGGATCCTCTTGAACCGTTTCGTGGGACGGACCAATGCGATGGTGTGGACGATCGTGTCCGGAGTTACCATCCTTGAGAGCATCCTCAACGACTACGTATTCAAGACGACCGTCGCAGGTATCGGTGCGTATCCGGAAAACCTCGGATACACAGAGACGGAAGATGTCGGTGCGTATCCGATGACCGGAGAGGTTCAGTACTAAGATTCACCGATTGAAAAAAGTTCCGTGGCCTTTTGAGCCCACCTTGAGTCGCATCCCATGTGGGTGCGCGAATTTTGATCGTAGCCCTTGTGCTCATAAAAAATTGTGTCCAACGAGACCCACTACACTTCCTTGAAGGAGGAAAGGTCATGGCTGGTGATCCGTTGAAAGCGCAAGGATTCAGGACTCAGAGAGCAGAACTTCCGGAAGACCTGTGGCAGCCACTGTATGACCGCGCGAACTATGCGGCTGCTGGTGCCACACAACTGTCGTTCTTCTCGATCCCTCAGGGTCAGACGGCGACGATCATCCGGAACGGTACAGCGACAGCGAACACGGTGAAGGGCTACCTGGAAACCAACATGCAGAATGCCAATGTGGTTCCGACGAAGATGTTCAAGTTCGTCGGCATCTCTCTGGCGTATGTGCACCTGACGGAAGGGACCATCACCAACCCGAACGATCGTGACGAATTGCGGGGTGGTGGGTACATCCAGTTCCGGATCGTGGACAAGGACATCCTGTATCTCCCCCTCGTAGCACTGCCTGAACTCAACCCGATGGTGTCGGTGGCTACCACGGCGAACGTGACCTCCGTGGCTGCTCAGGCCGGTGGTGGTGGGTATGGGGTGCCGATGTACAAGCTCCCGATCCCGATCACGCTCAATCCGTACGAGAACTTCTCCGTCACTTTGAACTGGCCGACAGCTCAGGTGATCGTGAACGCCGTGGACGTGTATGTAATCCTCCAAGGGTTTATGCGTAAATTAGTATGCGCCATTGTGAGGCAACTCACATTGCAAACTCTGAATATCGGTGGAAGCCTGAGACGGTCACGCCGAGGGATAGCCGTGATTTATTCACGGAAGCCCGTAACGACTATCAAGGAGCATCCTGAAGAAGAGCTCAGGATGGTGGCATAGTCTGAACTGCAAGAAAAAAGAACTTGCAGAGGGAGCAGAAATGACTCCCCGCCTTGGTAGAAACCAAGGTCTTTAAAGTAACAGATTGAGACCGACGTAACCCGGAGGAAAGGGAAAGAGAACATGGAGATCCTGAAAAAAGATTTAGCATACATGGCAGGATTCTTCGATGGTGAGGGGTGTGTCTCCTATGGCTCTAAGACCCCAGCGGTCAGCTTGAGCCAAACGGTCGAAGCTCCCCTGCTTATGTTTGTTAAGTATTTTGGTGGGAAGATCCATGTTGGCAGCAGGATAACCACAGGGGGGCTGACCATGTTTGTATATCGGCGGGGGAGCCGAGAGGACAGGTTAGCCCTCCTGTCTGCTTTGTATCCTTATTGTTCATCAAAAAGAGAGAAAATGAAAAAGGCATTGGAATTATTGGGTGGGGATGCCACACAGGAGATACAGATATCAGTAGAGGAGAGAATTCCTTACATCGCTGGATTTTTCGATGCAGAAGGATCCATTACTGTCCGGCATATGGATGGGAATAAGCTCTGTGTGAATGCTCGGATTGGACAAAATGTTATCCATCCCCTTGAGTTGATCAAGGAAATTTTCGGTGGCAAGTTGAAGGCTGTTCACACCCCAAAGGGTACCCCTTCATGGCATATGTTTTTTAATACAACTCAGAGCAATGAACTCCTTCATAAGATTTTACCTTTTTTGATAGTTAAAAAGAAGCAAGCTGAGTTGGCTTTGAAAATTAGATCCATCCATCTTAGCAATTGGGGTGAGGATCCTCGTGCAGAAGAAAAATGGTTGTTGGCTAAGGAACTGATATCTTTGAATTCGAAAAAGGGGAATCATGAAACATGTAGGGTATTAAATTTTAAAGGAGGAGCAGTGAATCGGGGTAAAAGATTTATTGGTTGTAAGAAAGAATTACCTCCTGAGTTACAAGTTGCTTGGGGGTGCTTGTAATTAGCTTAGTTGTAACATTGGACAATAAAAGGGAAAAAAAGGAGGAACATCGTGTACAAGGAATATTTCGTCAATACTCTGTCACAAGCGTTAACAGCCAGTGCCACCGGAATAGCTTTCGATCCGAACACCATCCGAATTGATTCGGATTCAGATTTCGAGTTTCAGAAGACGACGTATGTTTCAGGTCTCACCGCGAATGATTCCAACGGTAATGATCGGGTCAATGTCCGATATAAGGACGACTCTCAAGGTAGATATCTCCTCAAGGATCCTCTGGACATCAAGATGATTGCTGGACGGAACACCCTCTTCATGGGATTGTCTTCCTCGTTCATCCCTTTCATCTGGCCTAGACCATATGTGATCTCTGCTGGGACGACGTTCACCGTTGAGATGGCAGATTACTCCAACGCTGGTCCGAACATTCGGCTAGCATTCCACGGTGCAAAGGTTCGTCCAGGTCAAGCTCCATGGGACCGCAAATTTCGGGCTACAGTACCCTTCGTGTACGGTTTTGCTACTGGGACAGGGACTGGATTCACTAGCGGCATACCTTCCGTCGCAGCGAGCAGTACGAAGACGATCCCCATTTCCATCGATATTGACTCCCACTTTCTCGTCCAGAAGATTGTCGCGACCCGAACGGGCGACGCATTAGTTTCCATCAACGAAGGAGCACGAGGGAGAGATTGGTCCAATGCAGCGATTCACATCGACAACCTTTGTGGCAATGGAGCATTCCCGAATATCATGTTCGCGAACCGGTTCATTTACCGAGGATCTATCGTGAACTTCAATATCCAGAATCTCTTAGGAATAGCCAATGTCATCAACATTGCGCTGGTCGGGGTGAAGCTCTATGGATAGACGACCTATGTCTCTTGGAAATAGATTTCATGGACTTGGAGCGGAAGAAAAACCTCTCACAGTAGGAGAGGTGTATCGAGACCTCCCTCCTGACTTATGGCCTCGTGTTCCCAGAGCAGGAGAGCCCTCTTCAGGGTATGGGGAACCTAAAGCGTCAGACCGCCAGAGTGCTCCTCCGTATATGGGAGATGCCATTTATCTTTCCAGAAATCTCCAAGGAAGGGTATTCACCGTCACTACAACTCCTACCTTGCTGATCGATTCAGCTTTCGCTTGGCCGTACCTCATACTTAATCCCTCTAAGACGACAGGATTGACGACTACGGTGACGGGTTTTTCTGGGACGGTAGTTGCGGCGGGGAACTCTCAGGTAACTCCTGGATCCATCGGAGTGTCTGGGTTCTATGCAGGACATTACCAACTGGACGTGACTGCTGTGACGGGCACCTGGGACATCATTGCTCAGTCCTATGATGTCATCTCAGCGAAGTGGTTTGACACTCAGACGATCTTTGCTGGGGTGGCAGCTACGGGTCAGTATTATGCTTCCGTTGGAACGTTGGGGATTGCTACCGATCTTGCATTTCGGTGGAATCCCACTGCTGCTGGGTCTTTGACTTTTTCCTTGGCAGCGGTACTTAAGGGTGGATTGGGAGGATCCTCTGCTGGACTTGCTCAAGTGGTTTACTTAGGATCCCAGGGTGTGACCACTACGTCGGGATTTCCACTATTAGAGGGCCAGAAGCAACCATTCATTATCCCAGAAGGAGTTCAGCTTTGGGGAGTAGCAGGAACGAATATTGATATCCGAGTATTCATGTTGTAAAAATATAATAGCAAGGAGGCCCAAATGGTACGCGCAAAGTTCAAGGTTTTCAGAAAGGTGGATCAAGGGTATTGTGTTAAGGTGCAAATGGCTCCGGTATATAGTAACGACCCTAGCAGTGAGAATAAGAAGTTTTGGGATGCAACTCCCTCGGGGAGCCTTGAAATGTATATTAGCAATAAACCTGCTGCTGATTTGTTCGAGCAGGATAAGGAATATTATCTGGACTTTACCAAAGTAGATTAATAAGGAGGAAATATGAAACGTTGGCAAAAGATTTTTTTACCTGTTACCCTTTTACTGGCGATGGTTGTTGGTTCTATCCAAATCCCTTGGGTCTGGGCTGCTATCTCTAATATCTCCGGGATAGCAGTTCAAGGTTCTT
>ERZ1292625.933-Hain-H41-01um-R1-933-length-39214-cov-5_pt1 | contig 39214 bp, 62 predicted proteins | sample MGYA00564400_ERZ1292625 | MGnify/ENA primary metagenome ERZ1292625 (study PRJEB36523, sample SAMEA6512639) | groundwater metagenome | collected 2019-01-08 | study: AquaDiva: Metagenomics assemblies of 32 groundwater samples
CGTATTGGTATCGCCGGCGGAGGTACGGATCTTCCTGCGTGGACGAGGGAGCGTATCGGGTATTGCCTGAGTCTTGCGATCAATACCTATACACACGCGGTTGCTATTACCCGTCCAGACGGTCAAGTGGTTGCATCTTACAGCCATCTTGACCGTGCGGCGTGTGCGACGGAGATCGCGAACGGGCTCATTCGAGAGTCGGCTCTCCTGCACGGCTGGGAGGATGGGTTCGAAGTGCATACGATGTCCGAGGTTCCGTCACACGGATCTGGGTTGGGTGTGTCGTCCAGCATTGCGGTGTGCCTCTCGGTGATTTTTTCGCGTATGAAGGCGATGGAAAGAGGATGGGATTTCAGCCACGATCGTGCAGCGATTGCAGAATGTGCTTGGGAAGTAGAAATCGATCGTCTTCGTCGTCCCATCGGTCGTCAGGATCACATGGCGGCTGCGCACGGCGGTCTTCGTCTCTATGCGTTTGAAAAAGACGGTGCTCGAATCGAGCGATCGTTCACTGAAGAGGACGCGAAGTGGGTTGCGAAGCACGTTGTGATTCTTCCTCTTCCTGATGGACATGATGCACGAGCGATTCTTGCGAACGTAAAAAGCCCGGCGACACTCCAGCATGCGTACGATGCTGTTCCTGTTGCGGTTTCTGCGATCGAGAGTCGTGATTTGCAGGCGCTTGGTCGTGCCGTGGAAATGGGTCAACGTTCGAAGCTCGGGATCCCTGGAGCGGTGCCGGAGGACGTTCAGCGACTTGTACAGAAGATTACGCTTGTTTCAGGTGTCCATGGAGTGAAGATTGCGGGTGCAGGAGGAGGAGGACATCTGGTTGTGGTTTGTGATTCAGAAGCAATCGATTCAATTCGTAACGCCACAGGGATGACTCCGCGAAAGGTAGGTCCTGATTTCCAGGGAGTTCGAAGTGAAGGTTGTCTATGACGCCGTGGGCAGAATGGCGAGCCGCTTTTGCGGACTGTCTCGCTGCCGTACCGGACACGGTGATTCAAAAAGCGGCGCAAATTCTTCTTGCAGCGGATGTGGTTGTAACCGCAGGAAACGGAGGTTCGTCTGCGATCGCTTCACATTTTGCGCAAGCAATTGCCAAGCCGGACTATCGAGCGGGAAAAGGACGTGGATCTTTTTGCGCAAGTGATAACATCCCGACACTTACTGCGCATGCGAATGACGGGGGTTGGGAAACGGCATTGATGGAAACCGCACGGCCTATTCTCGAACGAGTGCCCCGTGCGGTTCTTGTTGCTATTTCGTCTTCTGGGAGATCGAAAAATGTGGTCAAGCTGGTTGAATTGGCGAAGGATATCGGACATCCCATCGTCACCATGACTGGATTCGAGGGAGAACCAATTCGGTCGATGGGTACGGTGTCGCTTCATGTCCCTGCCCACGAGTACGAACTTGTAGAACCCGCGCATGAGTTTATTGCGCATCGACTTCAAGTGCTTCTTCGCACGTTAGGTGCTTCCCATGCCTCCTAAAAATGGAACCATGTACAGTCATGACTCGGTCGAAGCAATTAAAGACGAGATTCGTGCAGCATATCAAACTGAGATTGTGCAGCTTCGTGCTGCACATCAGGCTGAGTTGGATCGAATTCGTCAAACACATGTGACCGAGATGCAGTCACTCCGTGACGAATGTGCAGTTCTGGCAAAGACGATTGCAGAGCAGAAGACGGAAATTTTACAGTTTCAGAACAGCGTGTGTGATATTGCTTTTCGATTCGGATACGAAGACGTACAGGCGCTTCTTGTTGGTAAGGAAGATCCGCCGATTGTTGTAAAGCTCAAGGAAGAAAACGAACGGCTGCTCGAGCTGGCAACGTCCCCGAAAAGGGATCGGCGGACGGGGGACAGGGGTTGATCGCACGTGCTTGCATAAGACATTTCAAGTAGTTCTCACCTGTTTTTGCTTGTATTTTACGAGCTAGCGTTCGTTCTTCGGGTGTTGTTTTTCTACGTTTACCCATTCTTCCTCTTCAATGGTATTTTTCGTTGCCCACGAAGCACGCGTTGTCGAGCTTCCTCAACACGTTTTGCAAGTCGCGGGTCGATTCGGACCGATGCTTCGATGACCGCTTTTCGATTTAGCCCGAATTGTACGTTGGATTTTTCTACACGTTTCCGGACCACCATTTCAACGTGTCGAAGACGTTGTGCAGGGCGACGGAGTGCGTCGCAGGTCGGGCATTTGCCGTATTGGGTACGGGTTCCACATTCACAGACTGCTTTTATAGAACTACTCATTTGATAAATCTTTTTTCATGTTCTAACTTATTTTTCGAACGTTTTTTGAAAATTTGAGAAGCCAAGAAAGTTCTTTTTCTCCACCGCCTCCTACCACGAATAGTATGTCTCCCGATTTCTCGTCGTGTGCGATGCCGATGATGGGAAAATCCAGCCTCACTTCGTACGCATCTTTTGGTGGTATATTCTCTGTGTCTAGCGCGAGGAATTTTCCGATCTCGACGTTCGCGTCGTCCGGATAGTCAGCGAATGCTTCTCGAAGGTCTTTTACGTTCAACAGGGTCTCCTTGTTTCAGTTTTCGGATGATCCGGAGAAGTCCTCGAACGGTGCCTGCGTCGATCATCTCGGCACCCATGTCGAGGAGTGCTTCGGCGTCTTTCTCCCAAGATCCGGATGTAGGTCGCTTTGTTTGCTTCACTTTGGTTTTTTTGACCCAAAGATCGCGTCAAGGACTGTTTCTTGTCCGGTACTAAGTAATTCAACAATTTTTCTTTTGGCAAGTGTCTCGAGCGCACTCGTCGCTGAACGAATAATCCGAGCGCCGGTATCCGTCGCAACAGCAAGAAGGTCGTCTTCGATTTCACGAAGAACGGTCGTTATCTCTTTTGCAAAGATTTCTTCAATGCGCTGTCCTTGTTTGTTCCGAATGACTCCTCGGAAGATGAGATCTCGGGTGACGTCAAGAACGTATCGACGAAGCGCTTCGCGGTGTCTGCTCACGGATCAGACTATATCACATCAACGAACAGATGTATAGATCGGTGTTCTTGTGACGCCGATAGGGAACGTGAACCCGGAAGGTTCGAGTTCGTAGAAGATCCCGCTCCGCGGCTGAGGTGGGTTACAGAACGCGGACGTGCTGTACGTTGTGACGGTGGTCTGAACCTGCGTGGCGGGTTGTTTCACACGGTACAAGGTCCCGGAGATGTTCTTTCGATAGAGGAAGGAAGGTCCGGTCAGATCCCAGCCGCTTGCAACAGCACCGATGCCAAGCTCGATGTAGGCTTTTTCTGTGACACTATCGCAATTCGGTCCGTTCCAGTGAATCCGGGTGTACCCCCAGGGGATGACGTAGCCGTTCTCGGGAAAGTTGGGGGGAGCGTTTGGTCCTTGGTGCACTTGGATGAAGTACGAACCAAAGAGAAGCCGCATGTCCGGGTCGTCACGGAAGGCAAACGGTGTTCCGACCTGAAGCTTGTCCGTGCCGAAGATCGTGGGATCCATCTGGATGGCGACGAGTGCGCCCGGAGGTCCTTCCGGACCGCGATCTCCTTGGGTTCCAATTTCTCCTCGGAGTCCTTGTTTTCCGTGACAGATCGGGAAACGTTCTTCTGCTTGTCCACCAATCTCGTTGTAGCTCAGCCAATACCCTCCAGCACCGTCGCAGTCGTTTGGTGTGTTCACCGCGCCGCGGAGGAAGACCGATGCCCCTGGAGCGCCTGGAGGACCTGCAGGGCAGTCACACATGTTGTTCATCAGCGCACCGCCTCCCGTGGGGGAAACTCCGCCCGCACACCCTGCGACGACGAAAAAAAGAAGGGTCGGAACAGTCGGGATCGGTCGCATGCGCTTCTCCTGGTTTTGAGTTTTCAAGGCGAAGGCGTTTTTGTGTCTGTTCCTTTACGTCGTTCGAGTTCTATTTCGCACGCGTTTTTCTCCATTCGTGCGTGAAATAATTCTTCGTTTATCTTTTGCTGTTCTTTTAAACAGACCATGTATGCTTCACGAAGTGGTGGAAGATCTGCGTTTTCGAATGTCTTTTTTCCAAAACTAAAGATAGCAATAAATAAGACGATGACGATGACGAAAACAAGAATACTAAGGGTGTTGCGAATCATTTTTTAATCGGTCCGTAAGCAAGATCCGACGGACTCATTGTTCTTGGCGGATTAAGCCGTGTGTCTGTCGCGCATCCGACGAGATCTGCAGTTTCTCCGTTTCTGCATTTCCAGACGTCGATCTGTCGATCGAGTTCACGTTCAAGATCAAGTCGCAAGGCTTCAAAGTCGCCGGGAACGATACCTGCTTCTTGAAGTGTATTCCGAACGGCGTCTGCGCGTTTTCCCTCGGCTGCGTCGAGCCATGCACGATGAGCGAGCGCTCGGATTTCTCGAGGAAGTTCGATTGCGTTGTCGATTGCGCGAGTGAAGACGCGGGTGAACGACGTGACCATCTCTTGCGCGGTTGTATCCAGATCAAATATTTTCTTTGGAAGGATTGCTTGCGCAATTTTCTCGCCGAGGTTGCGAAGCTTTAATACAGGGGCGTACGACGTGAGGAAGGGAAGCGCGAAAGACGTTACTTCGAGGAGCGCCGAGGCGATTGCTTTCGGTTCCGTGTCTTTTTTCTTGGAGAGTGCGTAGCTTCGAAAACCTTCGATGGCTGCGAGCATCCGGGCCTGATCTTGGATGAGGACGCCGTGGAGGGTAAGACGTGCTTCGACGTCTGCCTTTCGCATTTCTTCTTTTTGTGCGGGGGAGATGAGATCGTCCGCGAAGAGTGTCCCTTCTGGACCTTCTTCCAGGGGTAGGTAGTGAGTCGGTTCTGACGCGATGCGTCTCACGGTAGCAAGCTGGGTGAGAAGTGCTCTGGCTGAATCGCGGGGGCGTGAAGGCTCCTCGTCGCGTCGAGGCTCGGGTGTGTTGAGGAGAGGTTCTCGGTCGCGGTCGCGTTCCATAGTCCCGATATATACCGGTACTTCACGGGACTGTCAAGGGAGATCATCGTGGTCAAGCCAGTCGAGGTCTGCACTTTCTTTTTTCTTCTTATCTTTCTTCGGCTTACGCCCACGTTTCTGATTGAACCCGGCTTCGTCCAGCGTGGTACGGACCTCTGGATCTTCCGCGATCTCTTCGGGGACGGGTCCTCCAAGGATAAAACGGAGGAAAGCGAAGAGACTCTTGTGACTCTCTGCCGCACCGTTCTTCGTGAGTGCGTCTTTCCAGCGAACGAGAAACGCTCGTGGACGCATTCGCGTTTTTTCCGGCTTCTCGATTTTTTCGCCGCGTTTTGCTTGCGCGATGCCGTTTGCGGCAGCGACACCTTTGGTTGCCCCTACGGCGGCGAGGGCAGCGATTGCTTCCCGCTGTTCGGCACGAGGGAGTGTTCGGAGCTTCACCGCTTCACGAAGCGCGATCTCCCCCGTGTCGAGCTTTTTCTGAACCTGTGTATCGAGGTCAAAAATGGCGAGCATGTTTCTCACCGTCTGCACGGTGACGGAAAAGAAGATGCGAGTTTTTTCGAGATCTTCGCCGGTTCGTTCGTGGTAGTTGAGATAAAGTCTTGCTTTTTGAGTTGCGGTGAGCGGTTTCTTTTTGTGGCTGTCGGCGTTGAACCGGAACAGCTCTTCGGGATCTCCACGCCGAAGAAGAACTCGCACAGAGACACGTTCGTCTCTTTTGACGCCTGTCTCTTTCTGTCTTGACCAGGCAATTCGTGCCGCCCGGGTAGAACGCCTTCCGTCTAAGACGATGAGTTTCTCACCGTCTCGATAGACGTCGATCGGATCGTCGACACGTCGGGTTCGAAGGATGTCGTTTACGTAATCTTCCAGGTCGGCGTCCGATTCGTCTCGAATACGGACACAGTGGGCGAACCAGTTTTCGGGTGTTTCGGGGACGTCGAGCCCGACAATGAGAACATCGTTCGGATCGACGTGAGGGACTTCTCCCCCGCGGGAGACATATCCGTCGAGTTCACGTACATCGCTGCTCATTGAGAACTCCTTGGTTTTAGCGAAGACCGTTTTTGTGAAGGTCAACGGCGACGTCGACGATTCGATCGGTCATCTTTGGGAGCTCACCCATCCACGCCCAGGAACAGTCTTTTCGTGGGCAATCAAGAATGGGATCTTTGTCAATACCCGTCTTCATGAGCGCAATTCCGTGGGTGGGACATGCGCCGCGAAGGAGTCTCCAGACGAGCGCAAGAAACGTCGGAGATCGTTTTAGAGACAGGGTTTTAGCCGTTGATTTGGGTCGCGACTTCGACGAGGAGGGACCAGACGGAGTTCGCGTCATGGGTGATTTTCTCCTGGTTGGCGAGGCGAAGGAAGGTATCGAGGGCGCCCGTCGGAGAAAGGACACCAAGATCGACGGCGCTGTGGAGGGTCTTCACGATGTGTGCGAGGTGGACGAGCTTCTCGGTCGTTTCGCTCACAGTCGCCACCGCCGCCGCCGTCGTCACGGGTTCTGAAACGACAACAGGCGAAGGCTTGGGTGCCGTCTTTTTCGGCAAAATACGTCTTCCGCCGCGATGGGCGAGCGCTTCGCAGTCCGCACGGAGGTACTTCGTACCAACGCTTGCGCCCTGCTTGTGAATAGCACCCACTCGAACGAGCTGCCGGATGCGACTCTGACTGTAGTCGGTGATTTCCCTCACCTTGATCGCCGAGATCCACGTCGAGTCTTCGAGATCTTCGTTGTTTAGAGGGCTCGACTCTGCGATCGGCTGTTCCGGCGTAAGCAATTCCTGCGTAAGTCGGTACGCATTTTTCGCGATATGATCAACAAACCCTTGTTGAGCGAGTCTCGTGAGGCGATCGACGACCGTGTTCCTTCGTCCCTGGTTGGTTTTTCCACCCAGTTTTTCAGCGAATTCTTGCACCGTGAAAATGTGGTCCGGTTCCGCGCGAGCCAGTTCGAGGATTCGATCGAGAAGGTTTTTCTGGTTGGTCTCCATGTCCATGTCTTCTTCTTGTGGTTTTGGTTCTGCTTCCTGTTCAGGAACCTGAACGAGAGGCGGTTCCATAGGGGTTACGGAAATGGGTTCGGGAACATGGACTGTCGCCGCCGTCGTGATGACAGGTACGGGTTCAGTCTCTTTGATCATCGTCACTTCGGGTACAGTTTCAGTCATTGATGTTTCAACCATCATCGATGCTTCAACCATCGGTTCGATCGGGGTTTCCGTCTGCGGTAGAGTCGCTCCCGGCGGGAGCGGGAAGAGGGTTGGGATCTGTTTCGCAAGTTCGTTCACGCCGCGGGGCCAGATGACGCGAGGGACTCCTCCGGGAATGGAGTCTTCACTATGTCCTGTCCACCGGGCGAGGATCACGACCCCGTCGATCTTCCCCGCCGAGATCGCGCTTTGGAGTCTGCGTCGTTCCCCTGTCCCTCCATGTCGTGAGCTTTGATAGGTAGCGATCTCGTAGCCTTTCGGCCACGCGGCGTGCTTCGCGCGTTCATCTCCTCCGACGACGGCGATCTTCAACGGGAGACTCCGTGGAGGGCTCGAACGCGTGTGGAAGGCTGGAAGCTGTCCCAGTCGGTGAACCTTTCTTCAAGAGCTTTCACGAAGGCGCGGGCGGCGGCGGGCGCGGCTTCCGCGATCTCCTCGAAGTACATCGTGATGCTTCGGGGGGTGTGTCCCGCCAGCACGACGAGGTAGTCCGGCTCGAGACCGAGTGCGTTCGCGATTTTTTCGACCGTCTCGAGACTCGGTGCGCGGGAACTGTTCTCGATGTCGTAGATGTACTGTTGGGAGAGGGATCCTCCGTCGGGCTTCAGACAGGCGGAGGCGAGATCTCGGAGCGTTATTTCGAGTGCGAGGCGACGCGCTCGGATCACGTCTCCGAGACGACCGTTTTTCACGTTTTTTGATCTTGACACGGGCTTCCTCATGTGTTCCTCAGATTTCCTTGCGTTGCGATCGTGGTGTCTGCGTCTCGAACACGCTCTTCGATCAGGTTCCGAACGAAGGTTGCGCGAGGGGCAAGCCCCCGTACAGAATCCAGTTTTCCCATGAGTTCGGGGGAGATCTGCACGTCCAGACGGACGATGTGGGATTTCTTCGACTTTTTCTTGGGGACGACGACCTTGCGGTCGGTCTTCGTGCTCGGCATGTCCCGATACATACCGGTACTTCACGTGTTTGTCAAGCCCCTCGTTGCAGGTTTTTGGGGAGGAACCGCTTGCGGAGGGGGCGAAAAATGGCGATGATCCGAGGCTGAGGAGGATGCCCATGGCGGAAGAAATCGAAGACCTGAAGGCGCTCGTCGCGGAGCGGAACGTCGCACTCGACGCGCTCTCGGGTGAGCGCGAGGCACTTCGTGTTCAGATCGTCGCGCTCGAGGCGGAGCGGGATGCGATCCGGAAGACGTTCGAGGAACAGGAGGCGAAGGGGATCGTCCACCAAGCGGAGATCGAGGAGATCTCCCGCGTCCGGGACGAGGCGGTCGCATCGCTTGCCCAGGTGCGGACGGAGGTCGGGTCGGAACGCGCTGCATGGGCGACGGAACGCGGGGAGATCGTTTTGCAGGCTGCTTCGCTCGACGCGGAGGTCCGTGCACTTCGCGCGACGAAGCCGGGCGCGGTCTCGGTTGCGATCTCGGTCTCCTCGTCGATCCCTCGGGAGATCCCTTCGACGTGTCGGGTGGGAGTCTGCGTGGTCGAGAAGTGAAAAAAGGTAACAAAATGCTCGGTACGCCAAGACGTCGCTACGGTCTTGAGGATCCACGACTGGCGTGTGAGTTTTGCGGAAAATTGTTCGAAGATGAAGAAGCGGATGTAATCGACGTTGCAGGGTACGAAAATCACATGCGTGAGGAGCACGGAGTCGAGCCGTTCAGGTTTCGCTACGTTGTTAATTATTTTCATAAGCAAGGTCGAAAAGGATGAAGGGGCGTTACGAAAGTGAAGATCGCCTTTTCCGACTCCGGAAAGAGATTGCGGAGCGCGCGCAGGTGGTTTACGATGACTGGGAGCAGGACGAAGAAGGTGCTTGTGACGAGTATGGCTGCGGCGGGATTTGTGACACCATCGCAGACGAAATTGTCGATGTCCTTGATCGAGCTGGGATTGATGCACGGTCGCAGCATGACGACAGCGAGAATCACACCTCCGTTCTCGCCAGGCTTCCGGATGGGATCTACGGGGTCGATATCCCACCGTCGGTTTACGAGACGGGCGAATGGTATGTGTACAAGAAGCGCTCGGGGGTCGTTTTCGATGAGTCGGATGTGATCGTCGAGAAGATCTTCGATGCGGACGAAGCAGAGGAGATCTGGTCGCAAGAATGATTCATCGATACGAACCTGAATCGTTGATCCCGGACAAGCGCGAGCGACAGTACAAACACGTTCTCGAGAGCCAGCTCGACAAGCTTCTTACTCGGCGCATCACGTTTGATAAAGCGATCGTTCATAAATATGAATCCGGCGGTCTCGATCAGCTTGCTACGTGTGTTGTTTCTTGTCCACGTTGTGAATTCGCGAATCGCGAATTCTTGTCTCTCCGAAAGATCCACAAGATGATTCAGGAGGAGATCGTGTGTGGGATCTGCGGTGGGACGCTCTCCGTGAAAGATGTAAAGTAATGCCCTTCGACATCTGGCTCCTCCAAGTCGCTTCCGAGCTCGGGGTCGAGCCGGAGGACATCCTCTCGCTCTATCAAGTTCGTGAGCTTTTGTACGATGCGGGTGCATCGCCGAAGGAAGCGGCGGATTTCATTCGGGTGAACGTCGGATGACGGCGGACGAGATGCGTGCGGGTGGACTTCTCCTTGCACGGATGGGGGCGTCGTTTATCGAAGCGGCAGATGCAGAAGACCGGGATGATCGCGAAGGAAGACTTCGCGCGACGGTTGATGCAATCCGCCTTTTTCGCGCGGGGATCGCGCTCTTCACGCAGATTAACAACAAAGATCCAGAGACGGAGATTTTCTGTACGGGCGGATGCTCGGTTCATTGCAACTCGAAAACGGATCCGAGCGCGTCGTGAACAAACCATACTGGATGTATGTCAGCGGTGTTTGGTATTTCCTTTTCGATCTTCAGGAAGGGGGTTGGCGGATTATTGGACGAATACGAGAAGAAGAGGGTGTTTGGAAATGCGAAATGGGTGTAGAAAATCTTCCGGACGAACTGACAGAAGATCGAGCAAAACAAGCGGTTGAAGAGGCGTACACGAAGAGAGACAGGACAAAGAAACTAGGAGCCACTTATGCACTTGATCGACGATGACGACGACTTTCCATTAGATGACGTGACGGATATCGAAGGGGAGTTTGAGAAGTTTCCCGTCGACGAGGAAGAGGAAGTTGTCTCAGGTCCTTGTGTCATCGATCTCGTTCTCGATGAGGATGAGGAAGATGTGGGTCGCAATTGATAGCGTGGATCGCGTGTTGAATCTCACACCCACCATGGAACTTCGCGAGGTTCGTGTTGACTCGCTCGAGACGCTCGCCTGGATCCACGCGGTCGCCTTCGTACGACGTGGGATCTCGCCGCAGCACCTGGACGGCGTGCCGGTGAAGGTTGACTCCGCGCTCCCCGAGCATGCCTTTTCGTTGGTTCCAACACAAGGAGAAGCGAAAATCTATTTCGCACCGATGGCGTTACTTCGAGTTTATTAGAGTCTCGGTTTTATATTAGCATCTACGTCTTCTAATTCATCCGAAAATTCTTCTACGCTGTGGTCTTTCCAAAACTCGTGTTCGATCAGATCAGCGTATCGTTCTTTTGTTTGTTTCACAGAGTGAAAGACAACAACGAGTGGACCATCCACTATTTTGTTAATTTGGTCTTTGTGTTTGTTGATTTCTTTTAATAAAGATAACTGATCCTGTAGGTCAGCATTGAAAACTTCAATGGTTCGTTCTCGGCCCTCATAATCACCGATGGGTTTCGCCCAGCGTACAGGACGCTTGATGATCTTAGAGATAAAATGAGGTATGTCTTGTTTACTCATCAGATCTAGGCGATCTAATTTTTTTGCCGATTGTATTGTGGCTTTAAGCCAATGTCGTCGTGCTCGTTTTGTTTTTGGTTTATACACGCCTCGAATCCACCAAAGCGCCCAGTGATAATCACACCACTTGTTGGGATGATCGTAGGTGGCTTTACGTCCACAACGTACGCATACTTCTAGCATGTTATTTTCGGTCCGCCGCGAAGGTGTCGAACCTTCCTCGCCCGCTCGTTGGAGTGCCGGCGGCGGAGACGATCGGGAGCAGGGGTAGCCTCCTTGCCCCCGATCTGTTTGCCATGCGCTAAGTTCCCAACGGCAAGCCCGATCATCAACTCTGAGTAACGGCGCTCTTCCGCTAAGCTACGGGGTAATGGTTGGTGCAACGACTTGGCTACCCCGGCGGGATTTGAACCCGCGCCTCCGTCCCGTGCAACCGGAGCAAGATTTGGGAACGTCACGGCGATGCTAAGCTTTGGAGCATCAACTTGAGTCTGAGCGGCGTATTCCGTTCGCGTCTGCCCATTCCGCCACCTCCCCGAAATCTGCAAATCCGTGGTAGGGAGGGATGGACTCGAACCATCACGCGGTTTCCCGCAACGGTCGGCGCCGTCAACTTTAGCTTGAGCTTTAGCTTAGCTCCAAACTCCTTTCTTCGACCCGAAGGCCGATGATCTCTATTCTCCTTCGCCGAACAGCCATCCCGTCAGCACGGCGCCGACGTTCTGCTGCTTGGCTTCGACCATGTTCGCTTGCTCGCGCGCTGCCTTCACTGCGTCGGCGAGTCGCTGAATGCGCGCCTGAAGACGCTTTTTTTCGTCGACCGTCAGCGCCCCGGAGTGCTTCGTCTGTTCCCAGAAACCGACCAATTCATCATCGGTCACGAGCTGCGTCTGCGCCGGGTGCTCGGGCGTCGCCGGGTAGAGGACGATCGGACGCTGCATCTTCTTGGTCCGATGCGTCGTGGTCGGGTCCGTTTTGAAAATACCCGCGTTCTCGTCGCGCGTCCAGTCCTCATCTTCGGAAAGCGTGGGGAGTGCTGCAGCGAAGGTGGCGAGGTCAGTCAACTCCTTGTCGAGATAGAGAAGGAAGGTTGCCGGCGACCCCTCAACAAGTACGCGGCCATCGACCACCACGTCCGCTCGCGCGATGCAGTTGGCGTAATCCTTCGTCGCCTCGACATCAAAGAGCGCGCGGAGGGTGCTGCCGATGCTGGTGAGGAGTCCTTGTGCCGTGTACTGGACCTTGCTCTTCTCGTCGGGGAACTTCTCGCCTTGCTCGTTCAACGGGCGGTATCGCTTCACGAACCCGCTAAAGAGTGCCGGCTTTTGAGCAATCTTGTAGAACTCGCTCTTTTCCGTGTTGCCCTTTGACTTGATGCCCTTTTCGATGGCGATTACTTGATTCAACCTGGATGTACCGTTCGTCATTTTTCTACCTTTTTAGCTTGAGATTGAACTTTTAAAAATCTCCCCTACAGGCGGGCTCGGGGAGATCCGTCCGCGGATTCTCCCGCCGCGGCATCTCGCACCAGGCACAGGCGCTCGCACGCTCTTTCCCGGCGCGAATTTTTTACTCCATCGCAAACCCACACGTCATGCAGTATCCATCGGTGTCCGGGATACAGGCCGAGACGTAGTGGGACGTCTCGATCACGTTGTCCTTGAAGGACCCTTCACAGTGTTTCGACGCGGTTGGAAGGTTTTCGCAGCCTTCTCCGTAGAAGAATTCGACCCGGCATGCGAGTTCCAAGATCGCTTCCAAGAGATCTCCCCCTCCACAGTCGAGTCGTACGTCGTGGCTCTTACACCACTTGTTGTACTTGTTCCAACCCCCTTCGGGAACGTATCCACCGGGGTCTTTCGACTGGTCGTGCCAGGGACCGGCTTCGATCCAGACCTCGATCTCCGTGTTCTTTTCGTCATCGTTTTCGATCCGCCATGAGCCGGGCGCAACGTAGACGAAGTCGATCTCTACACATTCATGGAAGCTACCAAGAAGTGCTTCGTGCTCCGGCCATTCGGGCTTTTCTGGTACCCACTCATGGTACCTTCCCCCTTCAACAGGGACGAACCGGTCCTCGAAGTTCTCAGGCGAGCGGATGAGAACCGGGTATTCCCAGACGCGATGGTTTTGAACCCATCGGACCCGTGCTTTTCGTTCTTTCGGGTCGGTGGGGATCTCTTTCGCGTCGCGATGGAACTTCTTTCGCGGGCGAAGGATGACGTTTTCGTGCATGATGAGAATATCAGCACGGAGTTTGTCGTCTTCTTCGGGAGTACGAGTCATTTTATTTTCTCAATGTCGTCTGGATAAGACGAAGCATTTCCAGATCACAATCCCCCTCGTGTTTCGGTTCTCCACATCGGAGACAAACATCCAGCACGTCGGCAAGGTCCGAGAAGAACTCTTCACACTCGAAGCTCTTCGCAAGATAACCAGATCCATCCGTGCGTCTCGCGATGATCCCAAGTCCGATTTTCGCGTCTGAAACGGCTTTCTTCGCTTCTTCTGCAGCGAGATAGAAGTGCGGGATTGCTTGAACGAGGCGCTTTTTCGCAGGCGTCATGATTCTGCCTTTGCACACCCCTGGTGTTCAAACGTGAGGAGTCCGGCTCGGTGCGAGTCAGGATTCGTACAGACTCCCCAATCGCCTCCAAGCTTCCCTGCGAGTTTGGCGTAAAAACGACAGCCAGAAGAACAGTCCATCCCCCACGTACCATGAAATGCAGTCTCTCGATCGAGTTTCCCGTAGGGAGCATAATCTTCGTCGAGCTTTTTCGTGACCTGCCAGAGATCGTCGTGGGTGATCATCTCGCGTTCCTCTTCGGTCTCCCTGCGTGGTAGCCTCGCTCTCTGTCTCGCTTTCGGAGCTCGTCCCCGATCTCCCGGTGTCTGCCGTCAGGACCGAGGAGCGAGGCGAGCCAGGAGTGCCCCGCATCCGGTCGGAGGAGCATCGCAGCGGGCTTTACGCGCCAATTGGCGCGTTCTAGAGCGGCTCGGATTGCGTGGGCTTCGATCTCGTGTGCGTTCTCTTTCGCTCGACGTGATCGAGCCCAGAGTTTCTGCGGATCGGTCATGCAAAAACGGGGTGGAGGAGCGCGCCGTGGGGTGAATCAATCGGCTTGCTCAGGGCTCGTGGCTCGTGGCTCGCGGCTCGACGCTGAATGCTCCAACATCTGACTGCTGAACGCTCGATTGAAGGGGGCGTCGGTGTCATTTCCGAGGTTGATGGTCGCTAGACCGTCGTTTTTTCGCTTTGTAGGCGAAAAGGAGGGCGAGAGGTCTCCTGTCCCCGAAGGGATCGAAGATCTTCTTCGCACTTGCCGATCCGATCCACGTTGCGTACGCGCTCCTCACACCCCTAAATTTTTAGATCGCCAGAAGTTGTGTCTGGTGGTTGATCGTTTCGACTGCGTCGTTGAGTGCGTCAAACGCAGTCTGTTCCTTCTCAATGAGTTCCACGCGCTTGGTCTCCGGAAGATCGCACTTGATCTTCTTCTGGACCTTTGCGCGCTTTTCTCCAAGGTCATCCCATTCGACCGAAGTTTTTTCAGTCATTGTCTGTGCCTCGACCGAGAGGATCTCCTTCAACCAGGAGATCCGGCTCTTCATCTCCTGGAGCCGGGTCACGGCTTCCGAGAGCGTGATCGAACGGCTCTCCCACTCGATCTTCGTTCGCGCATTGGTCACGCGAAGCGCGGATTCGATATGGATGAGTTCCTCTCGCGTTGCGTCCGCCTGTTCCAGGGACGTTGCGAACGAGAACGCAGGCGGCTGCTTCTCATCGTAGGTCACGGAGACCGCAGCACGTGAGAGAAGCTCTTTTAGGTCTCCCTTCAGCTTCTTTTGGCGACGAAGTGCTTGGGAGATGTTCATCTTCGTGAGGGTCATGGTTTTGCCTTTATCTTTTTTCTCTGTTTGGCTCGACGTCTTCGTGCTTCTCGTTTCAGTCCACCGAGTGCCCAGGTGAGTGCGGACTCTGCTTCTTCACCGCCTTCTTCTTTGGCGATTTTTGCGAGTTTGTTTCCAAGAGGGACGTAGACATTTTCTCTTCGACGAATCTCTTCTCCGGAGATTCCACGCGGATTAGAGTTTGGTTTCACGATCTGTTCAACAGGCTCGATGCTCACTTCCCAAATGCCACATTCTCTCCAGCATTCTTTGTCATCTTGGAGTGCTTCTTTCGTCGTGTAAAATTCCAGCATGCCGGAATTTTCTGGAACGCACTCGAAGCCGATCACCGTCCCGCAGACGTAGAGCGTTTTTTTGTCCGTGTCGTTCATTTACTTTTTGCATCTTGAACAAGCTTTGCAAAGACCGCTTCGACAAATGTACGAGGCAGGGTCTCCGCGTCGTACTCGAGTCTTTCTCCGCGCGAACGGAACGTGATCTCGCCGAAGCCAACGTCTTTTGCTGTCCAGCCGAGTGTGAATCCGTAGATCGGTTCTCTGTTCGCGTGATCTTCGCCTGCGAAGACCCCTTTCAACCAAACGGATCGGATTTCAACCTTCGGCATTTTGTGCCTTAGAATCTAGCACATCCCGTCGTTGCGTCAAGGAGAAAAGTGACAAGACCTGAAATTTTTTCTAGTTCGTCGCCTGGTCAAAAAACATCGCCTGGGTCTCGTCGTCCATCCGGGAGAGGTCCGTGACGACGTGAACTTCGTTACACCACGGCTCGAGGTTTTCCTTCGGGACGCCGATGCCGATCCCGAAGATCCGGACGTCTTTTGACAGCGCTCGTTCGCGGATGGACTCGGCGTTCTGTGTCGAAGACTCTCCGTCGGTGACGAGGATGATGTCGGCGCGGGACATGACCGAGCGGGACTCGACTGCACCGAGCGCAAGATCCAGCGCGCATTCGACGTTCGTCCCTCCCTGGAGCGGTGCGAAGAGGACCTTTTCAGGGATGGGTCTTCCCGGCGGGACCACGGCACGGGTGTGGACGCTGTCTGAGAACCCCAGAAAAACGAACGTCCGGTGTTCTCGGTGAACCGTCTCTGCGAGCGCGAGAGCAACCGCGGTCGCCCAGATGTCTTTTTCCCCTTCCATGGACGGGCTCTTGTCGACGCAGAGGACAAGCGGACCGCGTCCAAGGGGTTCGACGGACGTCATCTCGTACTCGAGACACGTGCCTTCGAGAAGGTCCCGGAAGGCTGCGAGACGTCTTACCCGGTGACAAGAAGCGAACCGTACGAGCTCGGTCGGAAGGAGCCTCGAGACATCAGAGCCCTGGATGACGTTCGAGATCTCGTCGGCTCCGTGTTTGACGCGGGTTTTTTCTTTTGTGAGCGCGATGCGCTTGAACTTTCCTGCAAGTGCGGCGATCTTCTTCATCCGTTCGTCGTTTTTGAGCCGCTCCGCAAGTTTCTTCGCACGTTCGTCTTCTCGTGCATCTCCCTGCCACGAACCTCCGGCGCCGCTTTTGCCACCATCCAAAAGACCCGTGTTCGAAAGTCCGTCTGCGAGGTCACGAGCATTTCCAGAAGCGGGTTCAAGCCGTTTCGGAAATGCTTTTTCGAAAAGCTCGACAAGTGCTTGACGAGATTTCTTCGCGTCCCCTCGGCACGCTTTCTCGATCGCATTCAAAGATCCGCCTGCAGCCTGTTTGATTGCTTGTTTTTGTGCTTTCACCCAAGTGAGATCTTTTGCGTCGACTTTCGGAAGATTCAGACAGTCCTTCGCACCCGCAAAGAGCCGTGCAAAGACTTCGTCTTCGAAACGCCGCTCCCGTCCATCTCCGTCGTCTGCGAGAGGAAGTCCTGCGACTTGACGATGAAGATAGACATACCAACGAGGGACGTCTTTTTGGATTCGCTTCATCTGAGTTTTTCCCTTGCTGCATCTAGTGCAGCATGCCAGGGAAATTTTGTTTCGTCGACGAAGACGTGTTTTGCTATCGTGGACGGCATTCGGACATCACAACGCTTCGTTGATTTTCGCATGGAGGGAGAAAAGATCGTTGCGGGCATCCAACCATCCGAATCCAGGATCGGGAACTCACCTGCGAGAACCGGGACGGCCTCGACGTGAAGCGCGAGGTCTTTCGCGAACTGCTTGAGGTTCGCTTTTGCTTTGGTGATACGGGCTGGATACGTCAGTTCTCGACTCATCTTGGACCAAGAATTTTCTTGACGGCTTTCTCGGCTTTCGCGTCACCTAATATATTTCGGAAAATCGCGTTCTCTCGTCGGAGACGAATGAGTTGCTCGGTGAGAAATGCGATCTGGGTCGCGAAGCCAACGTAGTACGTCTCGAGCGCGCGGGTTCTCGCTTTGGGTCCGTAGGTCTTCCGAAAGCCCTGAACCGCGTGTTCCGCGTGTGCTTCGCCAATCTTCAATCGTGTCCAGTCGACGATGTCTGGAGATGGCTTTCTCCACGTGTGACAGAGTCCTTGAATCGCGCGTTTTTTATAGAACGTACACGTTGACTCCACGCAATACGTCTCGTAGAACTCTCTTGCGAAGACACGCGTCTCCGTTCGGTGTCGACCCGGATTTTTGATCACGCGAATGGGTTTTTCGATGGTCATGGGTAAATCGACTTAACAAACACATCTTGCTGCAAGATTGTCAAGGGCTTATTTCGATCCACACCCGTTTTGTTGGATCTTCAAAAGTTCTGCACGTAGTTTTGGAATCCTTGCTGCACACTCTTCTGCGTAAATTAATTGCGCATAGATCGCACAGCATTCACACCACGGCTTTGACATCCCGTGCACGAATTCGAGTGGTCCTCCCTTGTCGAGCCAGTGCACATGCGCTTCATGCGCATCACACTTCGCGCACAAGGTGCCAGGAGGGATTTTAGACAGCATCTATGCAGCCGGAGGTCCGCCCAGTTTCTGGAGGAGCGTTTTGATAAGGCTCGCAATCTCAGGGAGGTCTTCTTCCGCACCCGCAAGGAATCCTCCAGCAGCACGCGAAAGCCCGAGTCCCTGAAGGTAACGAAGATTCATTTTCACGGCGTCCTCCGCGGTCGAGACCACCGTCACGTCCATCTTTCCGTGGATCGCGGCAAACGCCCTGGCAGCCTCGCGTTCGCAAACATGAGGACGACCCCCGCGGCAAGCGCGACGAAGAAGACGACCTGTTCTGGAGCGAGAGGGTTCACGTCATGCTCCGATGGACTGTTTTACTTGTTCGATGTCCATTCCGCGTCCTCAAACCATTCGCTGAGGAGATAAGCGACTGCTGCCTCCTTGTGTTCGTGCTTCGGTGCGTACGAACCCTGAATCGCTTGGATGACACGAAGGGCTTTGTCGACGTCGACTCCGGGTTTGGGTACGAACGTGTATGACTTGAGACCATGGTAAAACCAATCGCGCTGAAGCTGTTTCCATTTATTCGAAAGACTCCGTGTACGAAATACTTCGGGGATGTCTTCGTACGCGGGCATCCAATCGAGCGCATGAGCCGGGAAGGCTGCGTCGATGACGCTGATTTCCGGAATCGAAATCACGCCGCCTGTCCCTGTCCTTCTTTTCCCACCTCACGAATCGCGTACCGCGTTCCGCGACCCTTCCCCGTCTGGATCGCGGCATGTCCGGCAACCGCCTGACGCAGGATGGCTGCCGCACGCCGCTTTTCGATCCCCGACTTCTCCGCGATCTCGCCGACGAGCTGTCCTTCCGACGTGAGCGCTCGAAGAATGGTCGAGATCTCCGCACCCGTCATGTCGATGGGCTCGTCTTCCCGCTTGCGAGACTTCGCTTCAACGGACTTTTTCGCCCGCGGCTTCGACTTCTCTTCGTCCTCTTCAACGACAAACGACAGAGACGTCGAGACCTCGGTCCCCGGACGGAGAAACCGGGCGAGATCCTGGATGGCTGCGGGATCCAGTTCCAGTCTAAACGGCTGCGTGATATCAGGGTGAGAAAGCTGTACGATCGTCTTGGTCTCGCTCACGGAAATCCTCCTTTTTGAAATTCGTTGATGCGTAGATGGTCTTTGTTACGTAACCAATTGTTTCACTGCTTGCACGACACGGTCTCCCAACCCGAGACTCGATGCGACAATGCGGGTCGTTTCGGCATGGAGTCCCTGAATCTCCCGCTGTGCATCCACAAGCAACCGCTTGGCGCGCGTTCCCGCCGACCCCGAAAGACCCTGAAGGTGCTGCTTCTCTTCGATGTATTCGTCGAGCGCCTTCGAGGCGGCGGTGAGGTACGCTGCACGATCCCCTGCTTTGAGCAAGGTTACACGCTTCGCCGTCTCGCGAGCGCACTCGAGAATCTCCTCTGCCTTCGCAGAGGCCGGGTCGGCGTTTTGTCCAACGATTCGTGAGACCTTGGATCGCTCCCGCGGCTCCCGCCACAGGGAGTCCGTGAGGATCTGAAGGTCTTCCGGCGATGTCTGACGTTCTCCCATCAAATACGCAGAAGCTCGAACCAGCTTCAACGATTTCTTCCACCGGCGATCGGAAGCGACGATCCCCTCCGCCTGGAGGCTGTCCCGGATCGCGACCAGGGCATCGAGTGTCTCGGGTGTCACGTCGACGGATGCCGCCTCCGCCTGCGCAGCACGAAGTGTCTCCTTCGAGATCCGGACCGAGGACGTCGGCTCGGGGGCGAGGAGGACGTCTCGAAGGTTCCGGAGCTGAACGATGTACTGGACGTCGAACCGCAGTAGGAAGCGGTCGAAAAGGGCTTCCAGGTCCTTCCCTTCGGGAAGCTGGTTCGAAGCTCCAAAGAGGGTGACGAGCGGGCAAGCAAGAGGCTTTCCTCCATTATGAAACACGCGCTCGTTCATGACCGAGAGCATGGAGTTCAAGATCGCGCTGTTCGCGTTAAAACATTCGTCTAAAAAAACGAACTCCGCCTCCGGGAGCTTGCCGGCGACCACTCGTTCGTGCCGGTCATCTTCGAGCGCACGGAGCGAGACCGGACCGAAGAGTTCCTCCGGGGTCGAGAACTTCGTCAAGAGACGCTCGAAATGCGTGCTCGAAAACGCGATTGCGAGCGCACGGACGAGGGCTGACTTCCCACTCCCGGGGGGTCCGAGGAGGAAAACGTGTTCGGAAGCAAGCGCTGCAGCGAGTGCACCGTCGATCACGTGTTGACGTTCGGGAAAGCAAAGAGACAGTTCTTCTCGAAGCGCACGGAGGGTTTCCGGAGTCGTTGTCAACGTACAGGTACCTTTCTTGGAATGACGTTTTTGATGCTGGTGGCCTTCGGGGGCTTCGGGAGAGCCAGCTTCTCTGCCGCGTCTGAAACCCGGACCCGAGAAGCGTCTCGGACCGTCTGCCCTTCATAAATTCGTTTTATGGTGCGTGGGTCGACCCCCGTCTCCGCGGCGATCTGGTAGCGCTGCTTGGGTGTCAACATGTGCTGCAACATGCATCCTGTATCAACTTGTGTCAAGGACTTTTTTCCTTGCCGTTGATCTATTTTGTCTGGTAGGTTGTTGTGCAACTGATGAGCGACCGCGAAGACGATCGGGAGCTTCTGGAAAAGTACGGGCTCCTGGAAGACGTCCCTGCTGAGCAAGTCACCCGATCACCGACTCCAAGCCTCACACCATCTCCTACACAGACATTCGATCCAACGGATCTCGTCGGGGCGAGCGAGATCTTTGACAATCTGAAGAAGAATAGCCCGGCATTTTCGGAATATCTCAAAAAACGTATTGCACAAACTCGCCCCGTCATTAACCGACCGTCTTTTGCCAAAGCAAGATCATGGGCAATCAGTTTCGGTCCCGTCACCATCCAGCCGGGTCAGACGGTGACTCAAACGGTTACGCCGAGATATTTATTTCGGGGTGAAAAATTTCTTGCTGCTGAATCCGTCCCCGGCGCGACTTTAATCAGCAATATCTTTGTTGGATGTAAACAACAGCCGTCGTATTCTTCCATGAAAACATTATTTTTCAATCCACAAGGACTTGGATATTCTGTCCCATTCGACACATGTCAGTCAGGAATACCTATCTCGATTACGATTGTGAATCAATCAGACGTCCCTTGTCAATTGGATGGTGTAATTTTCGGGAAGGCTGTGATATAATGGACGACAATCGCGATGAAGAAGACGAGTTACTTGAAAAATACGGACTTAACTCAAATCGGCCTACGACCATCGCACCAACTACAACCATCCACGTCACACCAAATATCTTGTTTCGAGGCGAAAAACTCGTGGCTCTTGATCCCGGAGAATTAGGAAAGGGGATCAAGTGGGACACGATCCAACCCGCCATGGACATCTCCGTCACCGTTTCGTTTGTTCAGTCTGCTACGTTCGATTTCACCATCTTTGGGAAGGCGATTCTCTAGTTGTGGCTCTTTAAGCTGAAGAAGGTTCCGATATACCTCAGTAGGCGTCACCGGTTTCGGACAGCGACAACAAGCACCAAGAAGAAATACCGTAAAGAGAAAAAATTTCATGGTGTCGCCTTCATCTCCACGCGAACGAGAAGCCGTTCATCCGGACGTGCAAGTCGAAACTGCGCTTCGCCTTCTGCAACGGATTCGTTCTGTAAAAAAGCAAGAGCCGTTACCGAGATACGTTCTCCGACCATTTCCTCCCGGAGAACAAGTGGCTGCGTGACCGGAAATCCTTCTTCGGGAAGTGAAAATTCTGCGAGCGTTTCTTTCTGCTGATGTACACCCCAAACGATCTCCCCAAGAAGTGTGTCTGCTAGAATGGGTCGTTCTGAAACGTAAGAAAGAGCGACGCATAAATTCTTTTCGTACCCTTCGCAAATGTGATCGTATGAAGGTTCTAGACGTCCACACCCAAGAACGAAAAAAACAAAAAGACCACGCATCACGACAATCCTCCGCAAGGCAAAATGCCCGTCATCCGGCCTTCCAGACGTCCCCCGTTCGGACCTTCTTCCAGATCACCAAGATACGGAGTCCCGTTGGACGTACGAAGAATGTCCACCGTCCAGAGTTTCGTTCCAAACGCTTGATGTTCAAAAACGCACGTGACGACTTCTTTTCGATCCGCTCGTTCACTTGGGAGAGGACCCGAGACGGCTTCTTCTAGAGAATGTACTTTTGCAATCCACGATTCTAACAGAAGAAGACAGCCGATTGCATCTAGACGTTTTGCAAACGTTCGAAGAACATTCATCGAAATCTCTTTTCGAGCATTGTCTCCTACATCAAGAAGAGTAGGGATAATGATCGGACGAACAAGTCTCTGTTTGGTTTCCGGATGCTTTGTTACAATCAGAAAGGCGACCGGCGCAAGATACCCTTCCTGAACAAGATTCGCCTCTGCACACGGAAGAAAACTTCGAAGCAACGCCTCGGCACCTTCTGCTGTTCGAAGATCGATGCCTCCATTTTCTACTTTCTTCATCCAACCCTCCGACGAACTTGCACGTTACTTCGTTCCATAAAAACAAGATCTCCTTCGTTTGAGTTCATCAACAGGTGATGTTCGGGTGATAAATCCGGGTGCTTTACCAGCTGCTCCATGACGTCCTTCACCTTCTCGGTCGAAAGCGGAGCCGGATCTTTCCCTGCGATCATACGCGCTTTCGAAAGAAATTGAGCGAACCAGTAATACATCGCTGCCATGTTTCGGTCGTCTGCTTCGTTCTTTGCAGCGAGCTTTGCGCCATGAAGTGATGCTTTGACGATGCTGGTTCCTGAAGAAATTTCAAACGTCTCAACTCGGACGAACACACCCGGCATCTGGAAATCGGAAAGTGAAACACCGGGCTTGAGATCGGAAAACGACGTGACGGTCGTTATCGGATCGCCAAGATGACTTGGATACATCGTTGCGCGAAACCAGTTTTTCATTACACCCCTTTTTTGCGCTTCTTGGCTGCATCACGACAGCGCTCCGCGGCGTGATCTTTCAAGCACCGCAAGACGTGGGCAGTTCGGTCGTTCGCAAATCGGACATACTTTCAACTCGCTCATCCCGGTCCATGTCCCCGCTCGAAAGCCGGCGCCGGCAGGAGGACTCGCTTCCCAGTCTCCGCGTAGGCCCTCCGGGAGAAGATCGTCTTGATCCGGGAGTAAGCCGGGGACCGATCGAGATCGCGAAGCGAACGCCCCGAGAGCCAATCGATGTAGCGGCTGTCGGCGGAAATTTCCATCAAGCACTTCGCAAAAAGCGTCCCCGAGAGCTTGACGCGAGGTGAATTCGGCGCGATCACAGTCCGACGGTAGAGCCACATGCAGAGGGTGAGGTTGAGCGTGGCCCAGAGCCTCGCGTACTCTCGATCCCGCCCCCACGCCTGTTCGGCGATGAGGAGGAAGTCGACGAGAAACTTCGAATCCTCCGGCGTGATGCTGTTCGAGAGGCTCACCGCGCCCGTCCCCCCGGTTGCGGGGACCTCCTTCGCCGAGCCGTTCCAGCAGCGGAGGACCTGTGACATCGAGATGATCGGCGCTCGCTCACCGCGGCGGATCTGATCGTAGCCGACGAAGCTACACTTCCTCCGGATGAACTGGAGGGACTCGATCGAGCCTTCGAGCCCACGAAGGATGTCGTCGGGGCGGAACTTGACGAGCGAGGAGTTGAGGAGCACGAACTCTTCGCCCATCTCGCCGACCGTCTGGAAGTAGTGGGTCCGGACGTCGGCGTAGCCCTCGGTGAGTCCGGAGATCTTGAACGCCTCGAGTCGATGCTGACCATCGACGATGTAGGTGACACCCGAGAGGACCCCCAGGGTCAAGACGCCCGGGAAGACGCCCCCGTCCTGTTTGAGACTCTCGGCGAGCGCGATCACGCGATCGTTCACACGCAGGGGGCGCTGAAACGGAGGGGACTTCCACCTCTCGACCACGTCCTGTGTGATGAGGACCGTGTCGACGCTGGTGCGGGTCTGACGCTGCGACTTGTTCGCCCCCTTGAAAGGGAGGATGTTCTCGGTCCGAGGTTCGACCTTCGGTTCGGTGGACATTTTTTTCGGCTCCTTGTTCCGGGGGTTGTTCACGACTCCCGTAATATACCGGGAGTTCCCGGTTTGTCAAGGTGGTGATCTGCAGAGGGGCGATTTTTTATAAATCTCAACGACGTAGCCTCCCCTCCCACTGCGGCGGGAGCGGCCAGTCGGCGAAAAAATCTGAAGGGGGACATGGTCGCCACTTGGCTACACGCCACTCCCTCGCGGCGTCTCGCTCTCGTACAGTTTCGTCAAGGAACCCGTACTCGTCGAGGAGTGTACGCTCTTCCGAAGAGAGCATGCCTGTACCCTCCGGAATCGGTTCAACAAGGTTCGAGACCTCGGCCACGGAAAGGAACGCGCCGCGCTTCATCCCATGCGCCTCGCGCGCGATCCATAGATCGCGACGGATTTTTGTCGGGGTGAGCTGCTCAAATCCGCAGCAACCTTCCGGATGACGAGCTGGCGGAGCCAGGTCGCAACCGAGCAACCGGAGGCGGCAGCGAGATGCTTCACACGCTCGTCGACAAGCGGGGTGACGCGGGTCTGAAGGAGGCGGTTGTTCTCGGGCATGGGCATCCCGGCATGATGCACCGCGAAGCGACGGAAGTCAAGCGCCACCGACGAGGATGACGAATTTTTCGAAAAAACGCTTGACAGGGACGCGAGGGAGGGTTAGGATTCCCAACATGATGCAGCAACATTCACTCAGACCGCTTCCCGCCATGCGCTCCACAGCGTTGCCTGTGGAGTCATTTGTGGTGGCGTTCGCGGCGATCTGGTCCCCTGTCTATCTGGGGAACATCGGGTACGAGTGCGAAGCAAAAAATCCGCGCTTCGCCACCCGGCCCGAGACCCAGGATTGGGGTCCTCCGCCCGGCACTTAGAAACCCCGAAAGGGACTTTCCAAGAGCCGGGCGCCGAAAGGTTCCCGGCTCTTCTCGTTCTGGAAGTTTGATCGAAAAATTTGGGTTGTGGCTCGGCAGCCAAGATGGTCTCCAAAATCGTCTGTACTGGGATCGACACCTAGACAACCCGCCCTGCGCCTGGGTACGTCAACGGTAGACGACGAGTTTCGTAAACTCGCAATGAGGGTTCAATTCCCTCCCTAGGCTCCGAAGAAGGAGAAGATCACGCGCTCGAAGTGTTGCTGGAGACACGTCGCCTTGCCATGGCGGAATCGCGAGTTCGATCCTCGTCGAGCGCTCTCGGTAAACAAGGGGTCGTTGACGGTAAGGATACCGACGCAGTCTGTAAAACTGCCGCCTACGGGACAAGAGCGTTCAAGTCGCTCCGGCCCCACAATTTGAAAACTGAATAGTCGATGTTGAGGAGGGCCGCACCAGGAGCCGCAAGGCGAGGAGCGGGCGGTCCCAAATGAGAGCGTAGCCCAACGGAAAGGCAGCAAATTCTTAATTTGTTGATTGCGAGTTCGATTCTCGCCGCTCTCACCAAGGAGGTTAACCAATGAGACAGGAACGAAAATGCATCGGCTTTGTACTAAAATCATACGAGCCGATAGCACAATCAGGTAGTGCAGCGGTCTTTTAAACCGTTGGTTGTGGGTTCAATTCCCACTCGGCTCACTAATCTCATCGCAAGCGTGATGTTTAACGGCCAGCATGGAAGATTTCCACTCTTCTCGTACGGGTTCGACTCCCGTCGCTTGCTCCGCGGCTCTCCTTGCCCGCGAGGACGAACATTGCCCGGTACGCCGGGACAATCCCGGGCATCAACGTATCCTACAGTCGCATTTTTCGGGCGCCTCCGGCGAGGACGCGGGTCTTTGAAGCCCGCTAGCGAAGATCGACACTTCGAGCCCGAACTACTCCCGCTTCGTTCAACGGTAGGACAATCGGCTCTGGACCGATGAATCGGAGTTCGAATCTCTGAGCGGGAACCAAACAAAAGCCCTGGCTTCCGGAGAAGACGCTGCCCTTGTAGCGCAGCGAGGCGGGATCAACACCCGAACAGGGCTCTATTCCAGCGCAGCTCGACGGGTCGAGCAAGTGGCCGTTAACCACGAGGTTGCAGGTTCGAATCCTGCCGCTGGAGCTTTCCGGTTCGCACCGCAGGGCGGAAGACGGATTGCAAACCCGTCTAACTGGGCTCGATTCCCAGGCGAACCTCCCCGAGAAACAAACTCGGTCCGGCCACGCTGGCACCTGCATAAGGTGGAAGACCGCGGGAGGATGCCCTGAAAAAACCAGCCCCATTTTGTTGGCGCCATAGGATAGTGGACAGTCCGCCGGGTTCTCAACCCGGACACGCGGGTTCGATCCCCGCTGGCGTCGCCACATGCCGCGTTACGCATCGGGTGAGGCGATCCGGCTTTCAATCGGATGAGACGGGTTCAACTCCCGTACGCGGTACAACAGCGTGTAAGTCACTGGTAGACGTCCGCGCCTGGAACGCGGAGGCAGTGGGTTCGATTCCCACCACGCTGACCATCTCGTAACCAAGAAAGGAGGTGCACGATGACCGAGCATTAAGGAGGTCACTCGTGGCAACAAAAAATTTAGCAAGAACCATCGTTGAAGGAGGAAGAAGGAGTTACTCGAGGTACGAAGAGAAGACCGCGACTGCTGCAGAAAGACGTGCGCTTCGCGAACAGCTTCGTTGTGCAACTCGTAATCTGGACGATGTCGAAAACCTCGCAACTGCAAGGAGAAAAACACCCTTTGATCGCGAGTTCAACGACAAACTCACCCCGTGTCTGAAATGGCTTCGTAGTCAGGTCGGTCGTCCCTGGGACGATGTCTATCACGACGTTCGAAAGAAGTATGACGTTCGGACAACAAAAGGCTGGCACATCATTGGTCACGTGAAAAGCTACGTGAACATGTATCACCTACCACATCGCGGACTCTGGGCTTATGTTTACGACAAGCCCTACGGAGAACCAGATCGAAAAGTAGTTTCTCTGAAATGGACTGTATTGATTTCGTGGGATTTCGAGATCGATGAAGACGGAATTCTTCAAGTTGGATATAAGAGAAGGTAGCCACAAGGCCGGAAAACCGGCCATCGGAGTATAGCTCAGCCGGGTAGAGCGCCTCGTTCGGGACGAGGATGTCGTCGGATCGAAGCCGACTACTCCGACTAAAGATAACAAATTACTCAGTACGCCGAGACGCACGAGTAGCTCCAAGGCGGAGCATTCGCTCGATAAGCGAAAGGGATGAGGTTCGATTCCTCTCTCGTGCACTCCTGGTGACGCTAGTGTAGCGGCTCTGCACACCTGATTGTGGATCAGGAAGTACGGGTTCGACCCCCGTGCGTTACCCCAATTTGCCTCCGGATGCGATTGGATCGCAGCTCGTCTGTCTAATGAGTGAAACGGGTTCGATTCCCGTCGGAGGCGCCGGGTGGTAGACCAAATACAGGTTGCCGAACATGAGGTCGGAGATGGGTGCGCCGGAGCTTGCGACCAAGAAAGAGATCAGACACACAGGAGCCTTTTTGGATCCAAAAGGAGCGTATCTTTCTTGTGCTATCGCTTGAACGACCACGGAGATGCGGGAGTATCCCCCGCCCACCCAAATTTTGATATGCCTCGATAGCTCAATTTTGGTAGAGCGTCCGGTTGAAGCCCGGAAGATTACGGATCGTACCCGTATCGAGGCACTCCAGGGGCTGTCGTCCAACGGGAAGACACCGGAACGGCATTCCGGAAATGCGGATTCGATTTCCGCCAGCTCCACTAGAAAGAAGGCGACCATGAAGTGCAGCGCATGCGGAGGGCCGCTACATGCAGCCACCGCACATTTTCACACGGAACGTGTCGCCCTCTGCGGACCTTGCGCTCGAAACTTTCTCCACTGGCTGAAAGGACATTTGAACCGAAGATGGGGCAAGCTCAAGTTCTACGATTACGCTGCCACCAGCATACGCGCGAGTAGATCATCGGTAGATCACTCGGTCGACATCCGGGAGGCAGCGGGATCGACACCCGCCTCGCGCACCGGCTCGTAGCTCAAAGGTAGAGCAATTGCTTTATAAGCGATCGGGCTGGGTTCGATTCCCAGCGGGCCGACGGGGTCATCGTTCAACGGGAGGACGTCGCGTTCGCAACGCGAAAAAGGGTTCGATTCCCTTTGACTCCACTCACGGGTTGGGTGCTGGGGCACAGTGCTGCTTTGCAAGCAGCGCGTCGAGGGTTCGATTCCCTCCCGATCCACCAAGCCGTGATCGTCCAATGGTAGGGCGTTGCTTTGGTAAAGCAGAAATCCGAGTTCAATTCTCGGTCGCGGCTCCGTTTTTTCGTCCTCGTGGTGAAATTGGAATTATCACATCAGGCTACGAACCTGAAATTCCGCGTTCGAGTCGCGGCGAGGACACCCTGTTCCCGTAGTGAAACTGGATCATCACACCAGCCTCCGAAGCTGGAATTTCCGGATCGTACCCGGACGGGAACACCATGCTCGTATGGTGTAACGGACAGCACGACTCTCTCCTAAGGAGTAAGTGAAAGTTCAATTCTTTCTACGAGCACTAAAGTTTCCCCTTGACAACCTGTTGAATTGGATCTACACTGGGTCGCACATGAAGACGACGAACTTGTTCCTCGACAAAGAAGAAGCGATGTTTCCGACGCCTGCCGAAATCGTTCGAGAACGACGGGGCGAGATGACTGTAAAAGAAGCAGCGAAATTCGCGAACATGACACGTCAAGGAATCACGAAGGCGATTCGCGAACAGCGACTCAAAGCTCGAAGAGTCGGCGAGACACTGTACTTGATCTCCGCCGCAACGCTCGCGGATTTTCTTGATGCGGGTAATGCCAAAAGAAGGCGGTCGGCCTCATAAGCCGGTGACACTCAGGAGGCGCACATCCTCCGCCCGCTACCGCACGCCGCTCAGGAAGCATGTCGGTTTCATACGTAAGATGACCGCATCGCGATGGAAACAAGGCCCATTGCTCGGTACGCCGAGACGACCCTCGAAGATGAGAAACGTATGCCGAGCGCGCCGACTGGGATGGCAGCGGTCCTACAAACCGCTTAAGAAGAGTTCAATTCTCTTGCTCGGTACTCCGCACGAATGGCGGAACTTTTGGTAGACGCGCAAGCCCGAGGAGCTTGTGGGTGAAAACCCGTGTGGGTTCGATTCCCACTTCGTGCACTCTCCCTCGAATGGCGGAACAAACAGGTAGACGCGCTACGTTCAGACCGTAGTGGGCTCCGGCCCGTGAGGGTTCGACTCCCTCTTCGAGGACACATATGGGCGAGTGGTTGGAATGGTATACACGCTCGACTCAAAATCGAGTGCGCGAAAGCGCGTGAGGGTTCGAGTCCCTCCTCGCCTACTATAGAAAGGGGATACGTCCGTGGAAGCTTCTGTTTTGGTTTTAGACATTGGATATAAGCCGCTAAGATGCACAAATTGGCAACAAGCGATCGTCTGGGTGCTCGAGAAGATCGTTGAAGTCGTCGACGAGCATCCAGACCGCTACATCCATACCCCCAATTGGGCGGTGAAGATGCCCTCGGTGGTCCGGTTCCTGAAGCCGATCTCCCGGAAGCGTGCGGTCAAATTCTCGCGACACAACATCTACGCGCGCGATAGAGGAAAGTGCGCTTACTGTGGCGTGCGGATCTCGCGCGATCGGTACACCTACGACCACGTGCTTCCCCGAGCACAAGGTGGACAAACATCATGGACCAACGTCGTGACCAGTTGTGTTTTTTGCAACCAAAAAAAGGGTGGACGCACACCGGAACAAGCCGGCATGCACCTCCTCACGCAACCAATCCGACCAAAGAAACTTCCGGAGATGCCGTTCGCCATGAAGTGGAACTCCGGCATGCCCGAGTCGTGGAAAGATTTCCTCCGCGATGCGGTATACTGGACGAGTGAACTCGAAAACGAAAACAAAAGCGAATAGCGCCTCTGGTCCCGAAGGCGTTAGAGCAGGGTAAATCCCCTTGCCCTGCATCGGGACAATTTGGATGATGAACGCCGAGTGGTTCGGCGACTCGTCTTGAAAACGAGAGGCGTGAAAGCGCAGAGGTTCGACTCCTCCATCATCCGCTGCTTTGAAAATGGAGAGTAAACCAGACGGGCGTCTGGGGCTCGTTGGAAACGAGTGCGATCGCAAAACGCGATTTCGGATCGAGACCGATGCTCTCCTCAATCTGGAAGGTGAACGCCGAGTGGTCGGCGACCGGACTCGAAACCCGGAGGTGCGAAAGCACAGGAGTTCAACTCTCCCTCCTTCCTCCCCAAGCCCAGGTGGTGTAACGGGAGCCACGGCAGCCTTAAGATCTGCTGTCCTACGGGACGTGTCGGTTCGATTCCGACCCTGGGCACAACATGGAGGGTGAACAGGCAAGGTGCCTGGCCCGATTGCTACCCGGTGCGCACCGAAAGGTGTTCGTTTCGAGTACGACGCCCTCCTCCATCTTATGCGCTCGTAGCGCAATCGGCTAGCGCAACGGCCTTCTAAGCCGGAGATTCCGGGTTCGAGTCCCGGCGAGCGTACTGTGATTTATAAACGAAAGAAAGAAAACACATGTTATTTCTATTTCAATGTACCGCTTGCGAAGAAGAAAATAGTCGAAAACAAGGCGATCTCTATTGTGAAGCGTGTAAAACACTTCGTGACGTAAATCCCATGCTTTTTGATAGACTGTTGAAGATCATCGAGAACAAAGTCGAAAGTCACTACATGAAGTACGTTCACATTCGAGAAGAAGATTAAGACATGGGCTACCTCAAAAACACAGCGCTGAGAACGTAGATGTCCATCGACATCATCAAAGGAAAAAACCGAGATGCGCTGAAGATCCACATCTGGGCTCCGGTCCAAGAGGTGGAATCTTCCGCCATCGACCAGCTCCGAAACATCTCCGCACTTCCGTGGGTGTTTCACCACATCGCTGCGATGTCCGACGTACATTATGGAAAAGGTGCAACCGTCGGTTCCGTCGTTGCAATGAAAGGAGCCGTATCCCCTGCAGCCGTAGGTGTTGATATTGGATGCGGCATGATGGCTGCAAAAACCAGCCTTGACGCGCGGAAACTAGAGCGCAAGCTGAAAAATCTTCGCACAACGATTGAAGAGACGATCCCGGTCGGATTTTTCGCTCACGAAGAACCAATTGTTGACGCACTCGAAGACGTCTCGCTCCGAAATCGTGTTCAAGATCTCATGGATGAATTTCCATCGCTTCACCCGAACGTGCAGAGGATCTTCGGGAAAGCGTGGAAGCAGATGGGAACCCTCGGTGGAGGAAACCATTTCATCGAGCTCTGCGTCGATTCGGGGACATGCACATGTGAAAATGGATCTGTTTTCATGAAAATTGGCTACATGAAATGCGAGGATTGCAACGGGACAGGGAAACGTGATCCGGCTATCTGGATGATGCTCCACTCTGGATCTAGGAACATTGGAAAAGAACTCGCCGAAATCCACATCGGAATCGCCCGAAAACTCGCACACAACCAAGAACTCCCCGACCGAGACCTTGCTGTATTCCTTGCCGGCACGCCAGAGATGACCGCGTATCGTCACGATCTATTCTGGGCTCAAGAGTACGCAAAACTGAATCGCGAAGTCATGCTGACACTTTACAAAAACGTACTCCGCACGTATTGGCCAGGAGTGGAATTCGAGGAGACCATCGCCTGTCATCACAATTACGTCGCTGAAGAAATACACTTTGGTGAAGAAGTGCTTGTTACACGAAAAGGTGCGATTCGCGCTCGAATTGGTGACATGGGACTGATCCCCGGATCCATGGGAACGAAGAGCTACGTCGTCCGAGGGCTTGGAAACGCAGAGTCTTTCGAAAGTGCGTCACACGGCGCAGGAAGGCGCATGTCTCGGGGAGAAGCGAAAAGACGATTCACTCGCGCAGATCTTGAGGAACAAACAAAAGGAATTGAATGCCGGAAAGACGCAGGAATCGTTGATGAAATTCCAAGCGCCTACAAAAAAATCGAGAAGGTCATGACGAACCAGAAAGACCTAGTAGAAATCATCGCAGAACTTCAAGGTGTACTTTGTGTTAAAGGTTAAGTTTATCGATGATAATTATCTTCCTTCGTTAGCCACGACTCACCATGACGATAACTAATATGCGGTTCCTCATGATTTGCTAACAAAACCTCAATCTTTCTTCCGCTACAAACTCCTTCAAATCGTCTGCCATACGCATGATATGACCACATTCAACGGAAAGTGGTATCGGTCCTGGTTTTGACGGATACTTTCTCATCGAGAAATTTCGATAGCGATCGAAAACCTTTGACTCGACCGACGTTTTGATGAATTCGCGAAACTCAAGAAGGAGGATCACCATGCTTTCCAGCGCTTCTGTGGAGGCGGCCCACATCTCGGGACGTACAAGCATCTGATCGATGCGCTGGTCGATCCATCCAACAAGGACTCGAATCCGCATGCGGGCAAGTAGTGCGTCCGCTTTATTCAGTGCGTCGTCTACTTCCCCCGGCTTGAGGGGGCTCTCGTGATCCAAGAATTGCTTCAAACGTTTGGCATCCTCTTCTTCAAGAATCCTCAATTGTTGAAGAAGCTGCTGATAACACACTTCGTTCTCGGGTGACGGGGGTGCCTCGACGAGTGCACGGATCTGATCATAGAGCACGTCGATCGTGCGGCTGACGGAGTCATTCTCTGTAATCACCACAGCCTCCACATTTTAGATCCCTACAACCTTCCGCATGCTCTCTACCGTCGCAAGAAAAATCTCATCTTTTACTTGCTCCGACCGAGGAAGATCGGCGAAGGGGACAAGTGACGGGTGTGTTTTGCGCACGGGATCCTTGACCGACCCATAGACCCAGCCATCGCGGATCTTGTCCGTCCGCCACTTCTCGTGCTGGACACCAGGCTCTGCTGCGTTGACCAGCGCGAACTCGACGCCATCGAGAGCACTCTGCCGTTGCCAATCTGCGGCTTCGTCCCACATCTTCTGCGAAAAATCACCAGAGGCAATGCAGTAAGCACGGTTCGTCATATGACAGGCAGCAGCGATGATTTCAATCTTGTTTTTCATGTTTCACTCCGTCCGTCAATTCGATACATCTGTTGTTTTCATGTTTTGGTTTGTTTAAAGAGTTGGTGATCAAGATCAATGAGCCGATCGCGTTCGTGAAGTCCATTCAGGTATTTTTTCGGGATGCCTTCCAACCCAACGTGTGCGCCGACGATCGCGCCCACGATCGCGGCGCGAGTGTCCGTGTCACCACCGCCTCGGACGGCGGCTTCGACAGCGCGTTCAAAGTCGTTCGTATAGAGAGCAGCAAGGTAGAGAGCAGAGCTGGTAATCTGAATTGCATTCCCTCTTCGGCCCAGATTATCGAGTGCTTGAGGACTTGGAAAGCTATGTTCTGAGAGCGCGATGCGAATCCGTTCAAAGACATGAGTGTCAGTGTACTTCACCATCGGCATCCAGGCAAGGAACCCAAGTGTTTCTCGGAGCAGCGCGGCGCCTTGGACACCTTCCCAGGCTCGCCTCACGGCGAAGGCAATCGCGGTGCTTGCGACGCATGCCTCTTCGTGCTTGTGCGTGATTCGCGCGTCGGTGACAGCGTGCGTTGCGATCGTTTCGAGATCGAAGTGGGGAAAGATTCCAACTGGTGCAATGCGCATTGCTGTCCCAGCGCCGACTTTGTGTCCGTCTTCAGGACCGAATTCAATACCGCTTTCTAAGTAGCTCTTTCCTTCTGCAAGCGCATCCATCGCTTTTCGAGTAGTCCCTCCCATACCGTGTGGAGTAGTTTGTGCCCAAGCGAGGTAAGAACGAGCAATGTCTTGAGGATCGAAGGCGTTCTTCCGGAGGAGCGATTCAGCGAGCGCAATCGCCATCTCGGTATCATCAGTGAAATGCCCAGCAGGAAGTTTGTGCCATGTCCCCTCGCGGTACAAGCCGTTCCATGTGTCAAGAAGGGGGTGAATTTCGTCACGGAAGGATTCGAACGGCATTCCGAGCGCGTCGCCGATCGCTTGTCCGACGAGTACGGCGGGTGTTTTGATCATTACACAAACTCCTTCGGGTCCATCGAACAGCCGTCCATGTCATACTCATCGAAAACCAGCTCATTCACGGCGTACGGAGGTCCCGGGGGGAGCCTTCCTTCTGCGATCGCTCGCTCGGTCCTCGATTCATCCTTCGCAAGAACGCCGACACGGATGGCGACGATCACACGCGTGCCGATGTCGGTACAGATCCACGTACCGCCGCCTGTATAGAACGTCTTACCGATTTTGAATTCTGTTTTTGTCATGCTCTATTTCAAACCAATCACCGACGACAGACCACCCAAGCCTACCGGCGACGAAATCGTCGTAATGCGAACCACATGGATGCAGTTGACAACCGACGACTTGGCAACCGCACACCCGATCCATCCTTCATGTAATCGGAACATCTTCGTCTTCTAGCAAGTCTCTTCCCACCGTTTCAAATAACTTGTCTGTCTTCAACGCCATGAAAACGAATAATACAAGACGTTGATTAGATAACGCCTCTTTCCCAAACCTTGCTTCGACGATCTTCTGTGCAGTCCAGATATTATCATGGACATGCGCCGCTGTTTCTGCAAGCTCTGTTGCCCCGTGGGCTTTGAGAAGTACAATCCACTCGTCGAATATGTCACGTTTCATATCACTCACGGGACTAATCCTGGTGTCGGACAGAGGATCGCTTCGATCTCGGGCGTACAGGGCACCGTCGCGAGTGCGGGACCACCCTGCCAGTAACCATAGGCGAAACAATTGCCGTGGTCCTTGAAATAGATGAGCCGGTGGTAGTCTGCGCACTTGTTGACTACCGACTCGGACTCAGACTTCGACGGTGTCTGCTCGACGCACGCGATAGCGAATAAACAAAGAGCGAATAAGGCGTACTTCATGGTGATTACTTCCCGCCGCCGAGGTTCACAATCGCGCCGCTTCCACCCGTGACCATTGGCATCTTTCCGTCCCACTTCTGGACGCGTAGATATTCAACGAGGACAGGCGACAGCGATGACGCGAGCTTCTGGTTGGCGTAGGCTTCGGCGTCCGCGGCGAGCTTCCGCGCAGTCGCAGCGCCCTCGGCTTCCGCGATCGTCTTCTTTGCCTGGGCCTCGGTCATCCGAAGACCCTGCTCGACCTGCTGCGCCTGTTCGATCATAGCGACCTTCTCCTGGATCGCCTTCGTGACGTTCTCGGGCACCGTCGTCTTGTTGATCGTGAACTGCGTCACCACGAAGCCGTCATTTTTCAGCTTCTCCATGAGGAGCTTCTGGATCGCAGCACGTGCGGGTTCCTGTTTGTCAGAATAGAGCTGCTGCGCCGTGAGTCCGGAGAACACGTCCTTCACCGCTTCGTAGACCACCTGGCGCATGTAGGATGCCTTGATGTCGTCGAGGTCGCGCCGGAATTTCGTGTAGATGGCGGGCGCCTTCGAGCCGTCGACGGTGAAGTTCAGGACGGTGTCCACCTTGATCGGGAGACCCATCGAGTCGTTCACCGAGAGGGCTTCTTCGTCCTTGAAAGCCGCGGTCTGCTGGAACGTCGGGAATTCGATGATGTCCGTGCACAGCCCGGTCGCGTGGTAGCCGATGCCGACGGGCTGGTCCTTGACGCCGCCGCCAGAACACTGAGCGATCTCGACGCCGACGTGGCCTGCGTCAATGTGCGTGCAGCCAAGAGCGAGAAAAAGAACGGGGATCGTGCGCTTCATGTCATCTTCCAAGTTCGCGTTCGTAGCAGTGATCGTGACACCAGCCAGCGCGGTCGAAGTAGGCGTCCCGTGCTGGGATAATCAGGTCGTCGGTGTTGCGGCAGAGAAAGCAGACGTACTCGGTGTTGTTGATACCGTTTAGGAGCCGTCGGGCGTTCGCGCGTCCGAGCTGCTGACGTCTTCTCGCAGCGAGCGGCGCAGCCAACACACGCTTTGCCGCCAAGACGAGGATCACCAGCGGCAGGGCGTAGGCCACGAGGTAGATGAGCAATCGAGCGATCACGCCGGTTCCGCCCACGTCTTTTCGGCGATCGACCCGCACCAAACGCACTTCCTTGGTTCCGCGTCTTGTGGATTAAATACGTGCTTACCAGATAACGAAGTGGTATTCTGACAAATCTGCGCCGTTGCCTTCTGTCCAATCTGCGTTTCTAATACGGCTTGATCAAATAGTTGATCCAGTTTCTTAGAAGGGAGATTTTCCACAGAAGCTTCTGCGTATCTCGTCCAACGTTCTAGCGCCGCATACATCATGCGAAACCCATGTGCAATACTTCTCACGTTGTTTTTGAGTGTTTCGAACGCGTATTGATAACAATCCGCTCGTGACTGCGGACTTTCTTTCTCATGTACACGAAAACAGTATACATTTGGGTGATCCTCTACCTTTTCGTGCCCAGACCAGCACATGCGCCCGCAATCAAAACACATCTTTACTTCATGTGGCATCTTCTTCATCACGCGCGCTTTGACAATGTGTTCGGAAACACAGATAACCGAATCTGTCGTACACGTTCACGTGACAAACCAAAAACACGTCCAAGTGCAGCGTTCCCACCCCGCCCCGAGGAAATCGCAACAAAAAGACGTAGCCGATCTTCGGGCGGAAGTGGCTTTCGCGCTGGGTGCTTCGCTCGCCACGCCGCAAGCGCAGCTCCTCCGTTCGTAGCTCGAACGACATCCACCGGCTCGTCTCCACGTGCCTCTGCATCTGCGATCGCACGCTGAGACCCCGCATAGGCACGGACCGCAAATCGCACAGTGGCACGGTCATAACGCCGACGGACGATGAGGTACAGATGCGTCATGATAAGACACGATCCGTTTCTTGCTCGATAAGTTTTTGTGCAAGCTGTTGATGGATCACGTGTGTGAGACCTGGAACAATATAATCAAGAGTCTCTTCGTAATGAATGATGAACATCTGTTTATTATTTCCTATATGTCGAAGCATTTGTTCGCTCGAAAAACGGTACGATTGCATGATCTCATAAAACGCGGTGTGACGTCCTTTGTCGCTGCCTACTTTTGAAAGTAGCTGAAGAAACTCATCAAACATCGCATCGCTCATCACAGGAAGTTTCTGATAGATCTCGAATGCTGAAAATTGAGTCGACTTTCTTTCTTGAACAATCTTGTATGCGAGCACAATGAGAATCGTGCACAGCACCCCAACAACAAAACTAGGGAAGGAGAAAGGCATAAAAATACTCAACTTTTTAACACATCGATCAAGTGATGAATCTGTGTCGCGATGTCTTCAAGAATGTGAAGTGCTTGTCCACGGTCCCAGCGGCAAAAGGTCCTACGATGCTTTTTCGCGTTCTCCACACGCGCTTGAAACTTCTTTTCCGCCTCCCGTCTCTTCGAAATCACACGACCATGAACCCAAGCGAAAACAGTCGAAATATCCAGCGGGGCAAGTTCCGGATGAAGTTCCAGAAGCGCGATGCGAATCTCTCGAAAACTGTATTTCTGTTTTCGCATCCACATCGCCATGTGCTGTAACTTCGGTGTTGACTTCGCACGAAAATGCCCTGTTTGCGACCGTCCCATGACCTACTTACTCCTTTGTTAAGATCGCCAATGCTCTACGTACATGGCCCAGTGCTTCCATCGTCTCTTGAGAGAAATCCAACATTTCAAGAAAAGCTCCGATTTTAATCATACCATCGAGAAGAACCTCGCAAAGCTGTAAATCTGTTCGTATATACACGACGACGAGGTTTTTCCGAGCTACTTTGATATCTCGAGAAAGATCGTTCATCCTCACCGATCTCCACACGCGTCCACAGAAACCTGGCAAGCCTCTGCACTCGCCAAAATCCTACAACGTACACAATCTTCCTTGTCCGTACACAACATACATTCACGCTTCAAACAGCACAATGCCTCTTCGCAAATCCAAGCAGGCTCATCACAGTGAATGTCGTAATTCACCCCAGAAGGGGCAAGATCAACATCTCCACAACTGAACAAAAACAACACGAACAAAAAACGCATTACCTAACTCCAACTACCAGCGCTTGGATTTGGACTTCGAGACGTCCTTCTTCTTCACAGACTTCTCATCCGGCTTCTCCACAAAGTCCGCTGCCATAGATGCCTGAGCCGAATTCTCGGTCGAAAAATTCTCTGCAAGACCTGAAGAACCGAAATCCATGAGCGCTTCTCGGTCGTACTGAGCAACCGCACTTGCACGCCGCACAGCACCTGCAGAACTTCGTCGATACCCCGCGCTCGACCCGTAGGCACCAGAACTCCCATACCGAGATCCGAGATTCCCTGAAAACGCTGCAACGTTTGCAAGCCCGCGAGACTCAAACGAAAGCCCTGCACTTGCAAACGCCATCTGCGCTGCGCCGTAGTTCCCCGCCTTCGCCTGCTCCTCCGCCTGGATTTGCACCCGGGCAAGCTCTGCAAGAGCGACGATCTTGTCGACATCCAACGTCGGCTTTTCTTGTTCCTCGCCTGCTTTTACAAACCGGATCGTCGCCTTAAGATCTTCCTCACGCTTCACGCGCTTCCCGGCTTCCAGGACTTCGTACGCGAGACGGACATCAACGATGTCTACATCACGCACCTGATTTTCCGCTGTAAGACGGACCTTCAAGACAACATGTCGCTCTTCCTCGGAAAGAATGTCTCCGAGTCTCACTCGAATCGTCTTGGGGAGATCGACAACGCGCACGTCATTCGGTACCGGCTTGTCTTCCTCGACGTCTACGTCTGAGACGACTTCTACGATTTCGTGTACACCCCGCGGCGTAAGACCAAGGACAATCTCCTGGGCGTAGGTCGAAAGGAGCCCGCCAAGCTCCTTCCCGAAAGCCGTCAGCGCCTCTTCCGGATTCCGGATGAAGGCGTAATTCCCCTCTCCTGCACGAGCAAGATCAGAAAGAAGTGCTTGATCTGCGTCCGTTCCATAACCAAAACAGGAGAGCGTCGATCGTCCACGCGTCTTCACGATCTCGAGGAGACCCGCCGTCGACGTCACGCCCTTGTTCGCAAGACCATCGGTGAGTACGATGATCCGAACGAGCGTCCCCGCTGGAAGGTCCATCTCACTTCCCCACTTCATGCCCAGCTCAATCCCACCCGAAAAATTTGTATCTGCACGTGTCTTCAAATCGCCGATCTTCCCCTTGATGTCTTCTTTCTTCATGCTCGTCATCTCGACCGGAGACTGGATCGGATAGATTTCAGTCGAGAATGCCCCCAACCCACAGAAATCGCCCGGCTGAAGGTGATCAACGAGCTTCAAAAGCGTCTGCTTAGCGTACTCGATCTTCGCTCCCGACATGGACCCCGAGATGTCGACGATCGGGATCACGCAGACCGGAGAACGCTTTGCCTCCCAATCAATCTTCGGGGCTTTGAGACTCAGAACGAGATGGACATCCTTCTTCTCGTCACAGCGAACCGTTTCGT
>ERZ1292625.666-Hain-H41-01um-R1-666-length-48718-cov-6_pt2 | contig 39209 bp, 53 predicted proteins | sample MGYA00564400_ERZ1292625 | MGnify/ENA primary metagenome ERZ1292625 (study PRJEB36523, sample SAMEA6512639) | groundwater metagenome | collected 2019-01-08 | study: AquaDiva: Metagenomics assemblies of 32 groundwater samples
TTATACCCCCATCCGCATCAACATTCTTCTTCTCCCCCTTCCCCCACCCTGGTATGTCCCTTAAGGCCATGTACGTTTTACTCATCTCAAACCTCCATCAGATGTTCTTGTGAGGTGTACAGTGTAACCCATTAAGTATCCAATCGAAGGAAAGATTACCAATACCAATATCCATACTCATGCGTCAACACGATTAACAGCTTAAGTTGCAGAAGCAAATCAAGTCTCCAAACAACATAATCACTGGTAATGTAGCCTATGTCGTGCAAGTAGAATATCCTTAACCCATTGCTACGTAACACCTTACATCATAAGTCTTATGTACCCACATGGCATGCCCACAGCCACTTGCCCAGGAGGCAAAGCGTAAAAAAATTCGGCGTTGATTCAAAATTCTACCACGAAAAACGAAAAAAGTCAAGGTGAATCCGGCAACTTGGCATCCAAGTTATCCAGGCTTAAACAAATCTTGGTCTTAACAGCCGTTTCTTCTGGTGTCGAAACTCTTATTAAGTTATTGAACAACCAACTAAACCGCTTAGTAAAGCTATCTTCATGTATCCATTGCTTCTTCATCATGTGGTCATACCAATCCAGCTCACCTATTCTGTTAAAAGCTATATCATATCCGTCTGTAAGGCACTGACCACAGCAGAAATACCATTTGTTATCATTACGACAGTGCGTTAAACTACGTGCCTTATCCATAAAACAGACTTCACAAACCTGTGCCACGAACTTATTGCGTTTTACAGACATAATACACCAACCCCTCGCTTGTAACCTTCTCTATCTTACCCTCTTTGATAAGTTGTGATAACACTCTACAAACAGTAGGCTTAGATCTCTCCACAACATCCTCTAACTCAGCACGTCTAAACCTTTTCTCGTGTTGCGCACACATATGGGACCATATTCTTATAGCCGTCTCTCCTAAGGAACTATCATCTATCATATACATAAGAGGTGACGGCTCACACAACCTCATATGAATCTCAGATACACCCTGCCCAGTTCTACCCTTCCCCCCACCTTTCCCAGCCTTAAGCACTCTTATCCCATCAGGTCGTACGGACATCTTATAATTAGCCGACATCCAGGCTCCCCACATAGATGTTCCCATAATATCATCATCAGGCTTTAAGATCTTCTGGCCTTCCGTCCAATATTCCTTAGATGGTTCATGGTGGAAGACTATATAACTGGCATTAGGAGACCTCTCCCGTATAATCCTTGTAGCTCTCTGCCAATCTGTTGCTACATCATCAGCGTTAATAGACCCTCGTATGGTTGAGTACAGAGGATCTATAATAATCACATCAAACATCATGTTCACTGTATCCATATCCCGCATAAACTTACCCAAGCCTTCTAATGTATTAAGCGTAATACCCACAGCATTATAGTGTGCCCAACGGTTATCGTCTATCCTTAAAGCCTTCTTCATATGCCCTAAACGATGAACCGTTTCTGCTCTATCGCCTTCCGTCTGTACATACAATACATTTCTAGGCTTAGGTACATTAAACGTATCCAGGAAATCCTCTCCTGATGTAAGACTACAAACCAACTGTAACGCCAATATCGACTTTCCAGCCCCAGCCCTTGAGCTTATAACCAGATTATCTCTGCAATTTAATATCCCCTCAATAATAGGCTCCTTGGGGGCTATCTGCTCATAGATCCCAGCCCCTGTAAAAATACCAAATTCTGCTGTCTCGCTAGGTCGTATCATTAAGCCCATTTCTTGCATTATACCACGAGACGATGAGACGAGTCAACTAAAAACCCGTCTCATAGGGGGGGTCTCATTGCAACTTTCGTTTTATATATAATAATAGCAGAAAAGCGTGAGACGAGACGGGGTAGTGCGTCTCGGCTCTCTGGGGCTTTCACAGCGGCCGCCGGGATACGGCACTGGTTAGCTGCCGGTGTGCCGTACGTTGAAGCTGGAGCTGGTGTGGCGACTTCCCCTTGCATAGAGCAATAGGTAACAAAGACTCTCTTAACATGAGTTCTAATATACGCTCCTCATTCTTATTCTCAGCCTCTAACCATACAGTCTTATTATCGTAGTCTACTTTCATATGTCCTACCCCTTCTAGGATGGTCACTTTATACCGTGGGATTGCTCTGTATCAAACGATCGCCTATCTACCCAGATGTGTCTATGTCTTATCCTGATCTTGCGTTGTAGGGCTTCCTAGAGCCTGTTTCTTGTACACTATCTTTGCAATAGTTTCCATGATCTTCAGGAAGTCCTGTTCGTTAGCAGCGTTAAGTGTGAAGACTTCAATAACACCATTCATAAGTATTTTAAGAATAGCTTGACCATCTTGATGCATGCCTAGAGTAAATCCCCCGTTCAAGATAGCATCCTTAGGTGTTATCTCTTTACCGTCTCTGTCATATAACTTTGCGTTCTCAAGATGATCCATACTTAACCTTCCAGACTCAATTTCTTATATTCCTGTATAATCCTGATTAGAGACTCTTCTATAAGGTCTGTTCCGTATAACGTAAAGGCATCTGTATGTCTCTTATTCCATACATCATACAGGTCACTTATAGGTATAGTCTTCCAATCTTCTCCAAAAGCCCAAGGAGCTATTATATCGAACCACTCCTCTGTGGTTGTATGAGTCGTGTGTAAGGCTGTAACTAACCAGAACATTACATAAGCTCCCTCTTCTCAATTAACCTCTTAAGCATATCTTGTTGACACTGTAGTAACTCTATCTTATACAGGGTATATTTAACTTGTTCATCTAACTGCTCTAAAGATTCCATAAGCTCTTCTTGTGTAATCTCAGCATTACTATCATTCAACCGTCTCTGGAATAGCTTAAGTAACACATTTGGTGTATGCTTACGTATCTCCTGTAATCCCATATCCCCCTCCTCTTCCCTCTCTCTGCACTCTCTCCTAACTCCACCCCCTATAACGTATATACGTAGATACGTATACGTATATACCTATACGTCTATCATATACGTTAATACGTTAATACGTTACTCTATTTCCTAACTTTAAGATGAGTGAACCTATCTCGCCCTCAAACAAACCCTCCATGCTCAGGAAACTCCCCTTCTTCTCTCTCAATCAACCTAATCCCCTTCTTATGCTCATCTAGTGCCTTGTTAACTGAGTGTTGCAGGCACAAGCTCCCACACATCTTCTGCGCATCAAATCTATCACTTCCTAATCTCTCCATGACTTCCCAATACTTATCCGACATCCAGATATCTTTGAATCTCCCCTCAGTGATATTCCCAATGTGCGCCCATTTATATCTGTCATTGAATAACATTCCGCAAGGTGCAACGAGTCCAGTCCCTGAGATCTGCAAAAGGAAAGGTGCTCCATAACATCTTTGATAAGACCGTATAGCTCCATCTTCTGTGCACTCTCTAATCTTACTCCACTTAACTTTAATAACTGTATCATTTGTCGATAGTGACTCAGCTTGCTTGAGCGTCTTATAACACCTCTCGTAATCCCCATACTTAACCCCCAATGTCCCAAACTCATCATCCGAACAATGCTTAATAACAAGATAATCCGCCCCTAACTCTACCGCCAACTTAGCTAACGGTATAAGCTGATCCTCAAACTCCGGCATAAACACCATCTGCATCCCTATCGTACATCTAGACTTACCTTCCTTCTTCAATCTAACCATCTCTCTAATGTTCTCACAAACCTGTTCAAACATCCCTTTTTTTGATCCCATAATTTGCTCATAACGTGAGGGCTCTCCTGCGGAGATGTTAACCCGAAGATACGTAAGATGAGGAAACACAGACCTAAGTAAATCTCCCTTAAGAAGGTAAGCATTAGTTCCAGAAGCCATACTAAGACCAAGGGAAGCGCCATAACGAATAGTGTGCTCATAAGCAGGACTAATTGAACTCTCTCCATCACTAACAAGACTCACCCCCTTAACTCCTATAGACGCAGCATCCTCAAGGAATCGCGTCATATGATCCTTCGTTATCTTATATATCTTATTATGTTGAAGGTAACGATAACAGAAGAGGCAGCCCATATTGCAATTATGTGCTATTATTGAACTTACGACAAAGTTGTGGTATGGATAGCATTCGATGTCATAGACTGCGGCTTTTCCAGCTTTTGTGATTTCTCTGATAGGACTCCAGATAGCCACATCTTGACTTTCTCTATTTCGGTTGGCAGAGTCTTTAAAGCCGTCTCCCATATCAAATAAACGTGCCAACCCATTTGCAGATAATCTTCCGCCTCTGTTGTACATACTACCGTATCCCTGTGCCAGTAACGGGAATGATAAAGTACAGCTATCTTGTTCTTTCCTGATTGGTAGATGTAGTCTGGATTTCGTCTTAGACCACTCTTGCAAGGCCCAATCCAAAAACTTCGACCTCCTGTGTACTGAAAACCTAATGGTTTTAAGCGTTCTAACAATTTTTTCTCGATCTTGTTTGGTTCCGTCTTTGGTAGATTTAGGTAGTTGTTTCCAAAGGTGCCGTCCTTGTGTCTTTGTTGCATTAACTCTCTTAACTTCTGTCCATGTCTTAGACTGTGTGTCTTTCCATGTTTGGCGGCTATCCTTGGGTTTTTCATTGGGTTGGAAATCGTCATACGTTGTGTGTGTTGTTGTCTTTCCTTTTGGGATAGCTTTGATATTCGAAAGAATTTCCCTTGATCCTGCATAAGTTTCACTTTTTTGCGGTGTAATTCCTTCTCCCAAGTTTGCATGGCTCCACGTTTTATGACTCCCAGCTTTCGTAGTTTGGACAGCCTCTTGGAGGCTTCCATACGTTCCTTTTTGGAATAGGTTCGATTCTTGTTCTGTAGAATAAGATTCTTTCTGCGTTCTAATTCTTTTACTGACGGCAATCTCGTCACCTTTTTGGAGTTCTCCAGCATTTACCCATCCACGTTTGGTTAATAGTTGATGATTTGGTGTACATTTTAAAGTGTAGTTCTCACACCTAATTGCAATTATAACATCACTTAATGACGTTTGTAAACTATTTGTTACAATAGACGGCTCTAGTGTATTGATAGGCGTAAGAGATAAAACATAATCACCTATTTTTACATTCTTCATTTTCTTCTTACTACCATCGGCCATTGAAACTAACTGGTCTCCTTCGATACAGGTAGTCGTAAGTGCCATATCTATCGTAACAGGTGCAATCCTTTCCCCTTTTTCCCATTTCTGCACTCTATCATAATACCAAGCTATCTTAGTCCCATCGAGTATCTTATCCAGATGTTCCTTACCCAGTTGTGAGATACTCATTGTTGCACCTCCTTAAAGGTCTACAACAACAGGTTTATTCTCCATAAAGTATGTAGAATTAACTACTGAAACATTAATACATAACGTATCCCCTATCCTGCCCTCCCCATAACCCTCATGAATATGCCCAAACACATGAATCTTAGGCTTAACCCTTTCAACCACCTCCCTTAAACTCTCACATCCGACATTCTGCCATTCTCTCTCTGTCCTATCCAACACCCCAAACGGCGGCCCATGAGTCACAAGAATATCCACCTTATCCGGCACTTTCTCCCAAACCTTAACCATTTGACTTCTAGGCTTCATAAATGCCCAATCCCCAAATACAGGTGTCCAGGGACTCCCCCAGATCCTTAACTCTTCTATCTCCCTTCCCTCATCCACCAACAAAGTCCCCTCCAATATATCCCTACAAATCTCCAAGCTCACCGGGTGCATCATAATCAAATCATGGTTCCCAGGGATCACAACCTTATACTTATGTGGCAACCCCAACCACCATTCTGCAAAGTCCTCCACCATCTCGATAGAAAGTGCCTCAATATCCCCCGCATGAATCAGAATATCTCCTTTAGGCACAACCACTTTCCTATGCTGAGCATGAGTATCCGAAAGGCAGACTATTCTCATCTGCATCCTCTCTATAAATCAGTATCCGATAAATTCCTAAATTCCTGCGTGCGCACCTGCGCGAAAGGGAACAGGAATCTGTAGCGTAATGTTTGGCGTGACACCCACATCGTAACCTAACATTATACTACAGATTCCTTATAAGTCAATACCCTATGTAACACGCTTAATGTAAGCGATAGACTTCCCCTTATCCATGAAGTATGTGACCTTAATACCCCTACGTTTAGACCGTGTCATTATACTAACGACAGCCAGAAGTGTATCACGTTTATTGTCCCCCTTATACGTAAGACACTCACCAGGTACTAATGCTATTACAGCCTGAAACAATTCCTCATGTGTCCCTCTGCGTCCTCTATGTTTCAGAGCCTCTTTATTAAACTTCTGTGTATCGATCTTCTCGATGTTAGGCATCTCTTAAACCTCCGCATACCAAACGAAAACCATCCCATTATCAAATATCGCCTTAGGTCTAGCGATATCGAATTTCGTTTTCAAAACCGTCTTAATGTTATTCAATTTACCTTTAATATTCTTAGCCTTCCCAAACTCCGTCTCAAACTTAATCAAATCAAACTTAACAACCTTGTTAGGCCCAATGACCTTCAAAGTCTGAGCCAGCTTTCCAATTCCCTTATACCCCACCCCTCTAGCTCCCAGACTATCCAAATATTCCGGTTTATCAAAAATCAGTTCCTTAAAATCTTCTGGAATCTCTGAAGCCTTCTTAACCTCTAACCCCACCACCTTCTTAGGCCGTCCTCTTCCCATGTCATGAATCCTTTCGTTTGTTTGTTATTTACCTTCATTATTCGATACATCATATAACAAACCTATGAAAATAAGCAAAATAATAAACGATTCTGTAGACACTCTCATCCTCCTATCTAACGTCTATACGCTCCTCTTTTGTGACTAGCCCTTTTCTTCTTAACAGGTGTAATCCACCACTTCTGAATCTCATAAGGTAACTTATATCGTTTAGGGTACATATCATAATGAAAAATTGCCCCAGCCGAAGCGAAATCTGTATTTGTACTATCCGCTAAAACCATAAGAGTTTTACTATCTATCTTTACACATACCCTAAAACCTGTTGTTAACCACATAGAGCCGTAATACACCTCTCCTACCTCAATCCCATCCCACTTAACATCTCTTCCAATCTTCAACATTCTACCCTTCCCTCCCCTCTACTCACCAAACTCAACATCTCCATATTCTCCATATCCATTAAGACACACGGCTTAACTGCTTTCCCTTGCAACATCAATCTTAACTGCCCAGCAATAAGACTAGCAATCCAAAGCACATTAAATATAATCGCCTTCTGTCCACAAGGCATCTCACTAGCCTCTCCATCCGTCCACAAACTCTCCTCATATCTCTCCATCTCTCCCTCATCGGCCATATCCACCGCATAAACCTCTCCCTGCAATCCTGCCATCCTCCCATCTAACAGGAATTTGATAGACTTCATTCTTCTACCCTTCTCAAACACACCCCTTCTAATCTCCATATTATCCACCGCCAGAATCACAATCCCTTCAGGCACGTTCTCCTCTAACCATCTCCCATTCTTCTTAATCCTCACCCCCTCAAACTCTCCAACAATCTCCCTTAAAGCCTCTACCTTCTCCTTCCCCAGATCCTTAACCCTATAAAACTGATTAGGCAAGTTATGTTCCTCCACCTTATCAAAGTCCCATACTGTTACATCCTTAAATCCCATCTTACAGAGAGTGAGTGCTACAAAAGACCCTATTGATCCCACCCCAATAACTGAAATAGGTTCTACAAACAACCCTTCCTCAATAAACCCACTCTGTCTTAAGTATCTAGTATCCATACGCTTACATCCCTCCTTAAATGTAGATGGTTACAGAAAGAAAGTTATTTCTTAAAGGTAAGTTGTTACGTGAGGGCTAATCTTCTCCTTGTAAGCTATCACGTATCCCGCGTTATTCCTTACAATCGTAACCTTCCCAACCCTCTCCTGAATAATCAGATCCTTAACCTTATCCCAATATTCAGCTCCTCTACGCAGAAAAGCATCATCCACGTGAGAGTACGCTGGATACTTCCGCATCCTCTTTTTCTCAGCTCTGGAAAGGCGTTTACCAAACCCTACAGGTTCAGCCTTATTTTTCTTATTCTCATCTGACCACTTTCCATCATACCCCCTGCTTGTCCAGGAGAGCTTTTTCTTCTCCTTCCCCACTTCCTCAAACCTCTTAACCCTTTCCACATTCTCCTTAACCTTCTGCGATATATCCTCTCCTATACAGTTAACGTATACTGTTATATCCTTAATACTTAATCTTAAAGGCTTATACATCTCAATCCCGGCGTAAATCTCCTTCTTCTTATTTGCTACCAGTGTCACAAGATAATCTCCTGTCTGCAACCCATCATAATTCTCTTTATCCGTTCCAGAGTGAAACACCCCCATATTAACATGACTATGCCAATGGCACTTTAATCTAGATACATCCTCTCCCTGATCTATCAATTCCTTAACTAATTGTGCTGACCCAATCTCTGAAACCTCCGAATCATGTGACGTATTCACTTGGTTAGGAAGGAATATCTTATCCACGTGATACTGCACAATCTCCTCTTTAGCGACCGTTCCATGTTCAAATCTCTCTACAAGTCCATATCCCGAACACTCCGTATCAAACGCATCCACGTAAGCAAACATCTCATTATAAACTTCCGGCAGCATCGTAACGTAAACCAGAGATCTAACCTCAGATTCCGTTTTCTTAATTGTGTTTACAGTTAATAGCATGGTGTACTCTCCTTGTTTTACGTTTCCCTTTTAATGTTAATGCCTTGACTCCTATCATAATATTCAACATTTGGCGAAAAAAACTGTATCGGATGGTTAGAATGCACTACACTCTCAGCAATATGCCAAGGTTTCTTTATACTCTCCAAAGATGTATCCATTTTCTTATTAAAGTGGCACTCCCCTCTTATCTTACCCTCTTCCCCGGATGCTTTATTCCATCTAAGATACGGGCAGGACATACATTCATTATCAGGAAAGCGTCCTGCAATAGGCTTCTCATTCCACGGGCATATATGGCACTTACAATCCTCAATAGACTTCTTACAAGCCCTACATCCAGCATCCTTATCTCTTGCAGCTCTATATGTAGACTCCTCCATCTTCCTCCACGTTACAAAAGAATATCCATCCCGTATCTTCTCAGGCAGAAACATCACCGGATTCATGTAACAGTCTGCGGAGTAAAACGAATTTAGGAACTGATGAATATGAAACAAGGCCAGAGGATAGTTATGTGCCGCTATTGCCTCAAACACCTTAGGCGCAAACCCGCCCCAGCAGATTTTACCACCAGCATTAATATGAGGATGTATCGTCTTTCTATTTTCAGGTGAGCTTAACAAGGTAATGCTTACTTTATTTACATTTGTATTATCTATAATAACCTTATACGTCCCCAAGTTAATAATCCCTTCCAGATGATCTTCTTCAGTCTTAGCATCTATCAAGATATCATTCGTTACAGCTAAAACCTCTCCGCAAGATATTACATTGATACTCTCATAACACCTACTCAAAAGGTAAGCCATAAGGTTCTCATCAAATATATCCTCATGCTTCTTTCTTCTGTTACCAAAGTCAACTGCACGCATAAGCTGGCTTTCCAGCTCACCCAAACGACGATATTCCTCCCATAAACTCTCAGTTAGCTCCATAATACTATTACGTACTCTTGGCATCATATTATTACGAATATTGTTTGCCTGCCTCTTAAATACCATCCCTCTTAAATCCTGACAATACTTCCCAAACGTATCAAACTGCCCAGATACTCTCCTGGATGTATTCTTAAGGCTATCCTTAACGATATTTGAGAATTTGCAATATTTGATACCCGTAACATTCATACGCCTTAACCCTCTAAACAAGCTGGCTTTAAACATTTTATCTCTTTCAAAAACCGCCAATACCATAACCTCTTGTATGATATTATCCTGTTTAACCTTAACAACACATCCAGGAAACAGCTTTATATCATCTGCTAAATCCACCAATTCAATCTCAAGATCTGCTATTTCAGTTACATCAATAGGTAACTCTGGCATACGCTCTCCTTTCAAAGAGGAAAGTTTGGGAGTAGTCTTATCACAAGCCCTACCCCCAAACTAACCTCATCCTTCTTATTTCCCTCTTACTTCCCCGCCTTAGCCTTATTAGCCAAGATGATCACATCCCCTTCTTCCGGCACGTAATCCGATGACTTAACCTCATCATCCACCACAATCTGCCGTCCGTTAAGAGGGATACTTAACTTCTGAAGAATCGCTCCAACAGATTCTCCGTTAATGGTGTTATACTCCACAACTCTCTCCCCAATAGGTGCGATCTTAACAATCATCTCTTAGCTCCTTTTAGAAAATGTTAGGTTTAGATTAGCTCCTTAACTCTTATCTTATTTCATAGTCCTTATACCTCCTTTCTTCAGATACTTTTAATAATCTTAATCTTGTAACGCATCCCATTGATCTTAGCTGTATAGACACTTCCTACTAACAGAATATCTACAGTCTCTTTTACACTTTCCTTCTCTTCTGTATCTTCTTGTGCATCATCCGTATCTTCCTCATCTTCCTCATCCTCATCCTCAGCGCGCACAAAACAAGCCTCTGTCCCTGACCAGTTGGGATGTGTTATAAAGTCTACTAGATATTTAACAGGCTCTGTAGCAGAAAATGCCCTTACAATCCCAATATCTCCAGCGCTTACACCTACACCCCATCCATCTGACTCTGCAATAACCTGTACTCTCTGTCCTATCCTAAACTTATATTCAATTTGTGGCATATCTCTCATCTCCTCTCTTAAATCCTCTTCTCTTAAATCCATTTTTCTTAAACCATCCTCTCTTAAATCCTCTTCTCTTAAATCGCCTCTACCTCACTTAATTCCTTTATTGGATCAAGGTTAATCAATAACTCCTCAGAGGGTGACATAACGCCCAGTGTTTCCATGATAATCTCCTCAGATAAAACATCCTCATCCACAAGCCTCATAGCCTCATCTATAGCCTTCTTCTCATCCTTAGCCTCAAGCTCTACACTTACGTGTGTTGAGAAGTGTAACTTAACGTTATACTTACCCATTGGACACTCTCCTTTCAATATCTATCACTATAACCCTCTTCCTTACACGTAACTCCTAAGTACGTAATCAAACTCTGAATCTTCAATCCTAACTTATCTCTCTTACGTTTGGTAAAGTGAGATAGTACACCAAACTTATATACAGGTCTTAAACCCTTACTTATCAAATACTCAATAGCCTGATCTCTGGTAAATTTAGTCATCAGGACACCTTAGCAATCTTTCCCTCTTTCATTGTAACCGTAGCATACCACTTACGTTCATAAGGGCTAGGGCCTACGACACAAAATTGACCATCTGTCTTATATTCCGCTTCAAACACAGACGTTTCGATATACTCTAAGCTCTGTCCTACAGACTGCTTTAATGCCTTCTTCGTGGGATAATAAGCTCCTAACATAACACTCTCCTTTTTAGATACTATTCTTATTCCTCATCCTCACTTACCAAGGTAAAGACTCTATCACTATGCTTAAGTCCTTTCTTTTTCAATTCCATATCCATATACTCAAGTAGATACTTAGCATATCCTAGTACAAACATATGATTATCATACATAAACGTATCAATATCACTCTTTAAAGCCTTATCGTATACTGTCTTAAACTGATTATAAGATACTAAGCTCATATCTCATTACCTCTCAATAGGTTATGTTATCCCTATCTTACCTTCCCACATATCCAGCATCTACGGAACTTCTTATAATCTCATGTGTAGCCACGTTATGTTAACTACAATCAACACGTTACCTTACCTAATATCCATTTACCTTTAACCTTATGATAAACGTATACTAACCTTCCTAACCTTACGATCTTAGTTTGCATACGTCCTCCAATGTTTAGACTCTAATCTTATATAATCAGCCTATTGCGCTGTAATATCCTATCTCTGGCGTGCCATAAAGGTCTACTTATAGGATATACATAGTCTTATCCTACCAGAGATATAGGGGTGTAGGACGCCTTAGCAGGATACGCCGGTTAGGGGTACGTTATTGCCAACAGCCACGCCAGGCGGGGTGTCAATGCCACCTAGTGCCCCACGTCCACGCTATCGGTGCCCACGTGCCCTATATCGTACGCTCGAGGGGCGGTCTAACCTAGCCCCAATTAATCCCGCAATCGCACGTCCTAGGGCAATCCAGGGCCGATTACAGGGATGCCACCCGCCCTTGCCCCTTGATCAATTCCGGGTATGGCACAACACGCCCAAATAAGCCTCTCCCGCCTTGCAACGGGCATACCGTTAGGTATGGGGCATTACGGCCCAATGTTCCGGGCCGTGCTCTGCAATCCTAAAACAGTGGCTGCGGTGCTGCCTGCGGTGCCCCTGTTGACCGTCCAGTGGCTGGACGCGCAATCAGATCAATCCTAGCCTCGATTGCCCACGCCCCAATTTGCCCCACGTTAGCGTACGTGTATCCGCCGATGCGGCACAACACAATGGCGCGAAAAGCTTTTACCTTGCGCCCTGTTTTCCCGGTATGCTCTGGTACGTGCAGGTATGCAGGGGCCAATACAGCCACCTGTTGACCGTCTGGCAACGTAATAGATTGTCCTGCCAGTGGGCGTAATTGCTCTGCGATAGCCTGCCAATCCGCGGGCATTGTAGACGGTGTGCTAGGTGTGTGTGCCGCTGCGCGTGCCTCTTTGATAATTTGTTCTCTAGGTTTAGTCACAAGTGGGTCTGTTTTCATGGTGTTTACTCCTGTATTATGCGCTCTGTTGTGGGCTAGTGCCCATTACTGTATATCCAGCATAATCTGTCCGTTACGCTCTGTCACTGTAGGGTGTGGTGCGTGTAGGGTCTGTTCAATCTGGTCCAAGATACTCTGGTTAGTGTGTTGCCGGATAATAGGCTGTGATTGCGGGGTGTGATAATCCGTACTAGCGTGTCTGTACAATTTGAGCGCTCTGTCTAGGTGTGATGTTCTCATGTGTGGTGCCCTCCATTTTGTTAACGATTTGGCCGCGGATTCGGCACGATTGCCGATGGCCGTCGTTATTTGACGTGTATCGCCAGTATACACCCGTCGTCAAGTTAACATAACTTGGGAATGTATACAATATGTTGTGTTTTTAGTGCCAAAAGTGCTTGCTACACCACAAGATACGGTATCCGCAAACTTTTTTTCATATATTTTTGTTCCACGGCCCAGCGCGTGGAACATTTATTGTTAAGTACGTTTCATGCGTAGAACATTTATTGTCAACACGTTTCACGCCGGAATGTAAGACGTTCCACGTCAACAGGTTATGCACAGCCTGTTAATATCCTGTGGATAAGTCCGCGTGAAACACGTTCCACGGCCAGTTATTGTCAACTTCCCCCAAGGGGGTACCGTCGTTGTCGACCACCATACAAAAATACGTGGACCAAATTTGAAGTCGTATTCCATAACTCATTGAAACCAAACAAGTTACGTAACTACCCTAACTAGCTGCAAAGAAAGGACTTGACATAAGATACAAGATATGGTATACGTTAGTAGATGGAACCTCACGCGAACACTACATCTAGTGGTACACCTACAGAACAACCCAAGATGCGCTCTCTAGCTGGCTATCCTAAGAGACATGGTGTGCCTAAGGGTACTAAGCGTCGTCCTAGTGAGGTTGGGCGTCCTTACGCAGACCGCTTGATCGACGAAGATCGCTGGAGACCTATTCACACTCGCATCTTGATCGACTACGTCCAACGGGGACCTGCACCCAATCTAGGTGAACTCAGCAAGAAATTCAAACTCACCAAACAATATATCTCCATTGTCATCAACTCACCCTACTTCATCCAACGTGCCAAGGAAATGGCCCTCAAAGTCGAGGCTAAGATTCCTGAAGCTATGGCCAAACGTGCCAGCATCGACAAGGCTCGTGAAGTCCTTGTGCGTGCTGCCTATCGTTGTGCCATAAAGGTCCGAGTACTCTCTAAAAACGGCACATCCAAAGACCGTCTTCAATTTGACGCCTGCCGAGACATCCTTGACCGCGCCGGACTGAAGCCCAAAGAAATCATCGAAACCCACGAGAGGGGTTACACTCCTGAAGAGATTGACTCAGCCTTAGAAACTCTTCGGGAAGTGGAAAGCATCATCATGCGACTGTCCAACACCAGTAACCCCTTTATCATCAACCGGGGAACTGGTACAGGCTCCGAGACGGAAATGCCTGCCCTCAATGAAACCCCCCGTCTTCAGAGCCCCTAGATTCTAAGGGCCGCTCTCGTGTCTTCTCTAAATAAGCAAGCCAAAGTAGATCGTCTCCTTTGCCAGCGCTCCCTTTACTACCTCTGCAAAGAAGTCCTTGGTTATAAAGACATGGTCCCTCATGTCCATGGACCTCTCTGCGACTTTGCCACCAACCCCTCTTATGGCCGTTATCGTCAAGCCTGCCTCCCACGCTCCTGGTTTAAAACCTGGGTCTGGACAGTCGGTAAATCCATCTGGCTAACCCTCCCCGATGAAGAGGGGATGTATAAAGGCATCTATCCCTACAAAGGCGCAGACGTTCGCATCCTCATAGCCTCAAACGTCATTGACAACGCAGCTAAGATGATTAACAAAATCAAGTCTGAATGGGAATCCAATTCCCGTCTGCAAGCAGCCTTCCCAGAACTCCTTCCCGACTTCAACAAAACTCGCTGGTCAGATCACTGTGCCTGTGTCAAACGAGACATCAAAGCCCAAGAAGGAACCTATACCGCCGTCGGTGCTGGAGGCTCCGTCATCTCCCAACACTTCGATCACATCATCGAAGACGACTTGATCTATGCTCGTAAAGACGACTTCTCTGGAGAAGAACTCATGCCGTCACAAGAGGAGATTGATAATGCCATCGGATGGCACAAACTCGTCACCTCTCTGTGGACCAACCCCAAAGTAGGAGCTATCGATAACATCGGTACACGCTGGGCCCCTCATGACCTTGTTGCCTACATCCGCAATCGTGAATCCAAGTATGCCTGCTTTGAAATCACCGCTACCCGAAATGCGGTCTGGCCACCCACCAGCGACGATGACTGTGTCTGGAAGGAGCGCTATAACAAAACCGTTTTAGAAGACATCCGTGAAAGTCAATCCGCCAAGATCTTTGAAACTCAATACCTCAATCGGCCTCGTGCAGGCGAGGATGTAACCTTCGATATCTCCTACCTTAAAGAACACGAATCTCTTTCTGAATATCCCGAAGGCCTCCGTTACTACACCTTTGTAGACTTAGCTTCCTGGACTGATAAGAAGAACATCTGTAACAACGTTGTCTTAACAGGAGCCAAAGATGAGAAGAATCACTACTGGATTGCTCGTATTGACTCAGGCCACTACAACCCAACGCAAGTCATCGAACTCATGAAGCAACATCACAAGCAATTCAACTCTAAAGTCTTAGTTGAAGAGGTAGGTTACCAGATCGCCCTGCGCCACTTCGCCCGTGAAGACATGGAATCAGAAGGCGGCTTCCACTACCCAATCGAGGCCATCCCACATGATGGAAAACGAGGGGCTAAGGAATTAAGAATAGAATCTCTCGAACCCGTCGTCAAGAACGGTGCTCTTCACATTCTCAAATCCATGAAAGCCTTTCGTCAGGAAATGGAAGATTATCCCTATTCACGCACTGTAGATACCCTTGATTGTGTTGGATTCCTGAGAAAACACGCTCGTACTACTGAGAAGACTACTCAACGCATCATCATCAACCCATTTTCCATCGAGGCCATCGAGCGTGAGATCAAAAACCGTTCTCATAACCGCGATTTACCCTTCGACATCCAATTAAAGGGGCAAAATGGCCGCTGAAATCCTCCAACCAACAAGAACAGAGCCTGATCGTGCCGCGATGGTTCGTATGATCCGTCAAAATGAAGGATTTAGACCCACAACGTATCGAGATACCGTCGGAAAGCGTACAATCGGTATAGGATTCAACCTAGATGACCCAACAACAGCCCAGATGCTCCCTCAAGATGTAGTTTCAGGAGCGCGTCCCCTCGCTTTGCAGGAGGCTGAGACCATTTTCCAAAACAAGCGCCTCCCAGTAGCCATGAGTGATGCTACAAACTTTATGGGTTCAGAAGCCTTTCAAGCTCTTGACCCTGTGCGGCAAGGTGTCCTTGTTGACTTGGCCTACAATATGGGTGGCCCATCCTTAGCCGGCTTCAAGAAGATGAAAGCGGCTCTTCTTGCAGGGGATTATGCCTCTGCCTCAAACGAACTTTTAAGCTCAAAGTACGCTCGCCAGCTCCCAAACAGAGCCAAACGTAATGCCCTTATGCTTCTAACAGGTAAACTCTCGGAGTAACCTATGCCAAAAGATGTAGGATACAAAACCAAACCCTCTAAAGCCAACATGAGACGTATCCAGAAGGCTAGATCCACCGCTGTCCGTATGTCGAAAGGTTGCTAATGGCTGATTTAACACCTCAAGAGTGGCAAGACCGTATCAAAGAGGGCCTTCGATACCAAGAACGCTTTGCACAATCTCAAGACTGGAGCCGTTACAAAGACTACTATCGTCACAAGGGGTTTGCTTCAGGTATCATCCCGGTAAACTTGATCTTCTCAATCTTACGTTCCATGACACCACAAGTTTACTTCCGTAACCCAAGAGTCACAATTACAGCACGTAGACCCGGCTTGGAGGCAGAATTACATGCTCGTATCGTCCAGAAGCTCGATAATTGGCTCTTGCGCGAACTTGAAACCAAACGTGAGTTCAAGCGTCTCGTTGCTGATAACTTCTTCTGTGGCATCGGAGCAGGCTTCTTTGGTTACGACTCTCTTTATGGCTTCTCCGATAAACTTGCCCAAGGTGGCCAGATGACCTTCTCTCAATTCGACAAGCAAGGCAACCGAACAGAATTCCAGTCCAACGTCAACCCTGGGATGCCCTGGTTCCTTCGTGCCCGTCCGGAAGACGTTGTCTTCCCCTTTGGTGCCACCGACCGTCAAGCGCTTGAATGGGTTGCCTTCCGGGTCTTTCGCTCGGTTCGTGATATGAAAGTCGATAAGAAGTATCAAAACACCTCCGAATTAAAAGGCACTCATGTTCCTGTACGCTCAATGCCAGAAGGTGGAAGGGTTGTGGATATTAATGAGACGAGAGAAGGCCTACGTAGTGAAGAGTACGTCGAACTCTGGCAAATCCATGATGCGCGTACAGGTCGTGTGATGGCAACAGTCATGGATAATGATAAGTTCTTGCGTAATGAAGAAGACCCTTTACAACTTGATGGCCTCCCAGTCGAAACCGTCTGCTTCAATCCAGATTCCGACTTCATCTATGGTGTTCCCGATGCCCGTATCATTGAACCCCAGCTCCTTGAACTTAACGACATCCGAACCCAAGCCATGAAACACCGTCGGGTAAACGTAATTAAGGGCCTAATCCTTGAAGGCTCAATGACCGACGATGAGATCTCTAAATTGTTAAGTGAAGACGTTCAGGCTATCATTAAGGTCCGCTCTGATACAGGAGACGTCCGTAAAGCCTACTCTTCAATGGCTCCAGGGGTAAGTGGCATATTGACTGATTTGATTGCACAAGGGGAGGTCGTCCGGGGGGATGTTCGAGAAACCGTTGGTTTCTCCCGTACTGCCCAGGGTGAATTCCAAGGCAAGACCCACGTCTCAGCCGAGGAAACCAAGCGCGTCTTTCAATCCTTGAACATCCGTCTTGATGAACGCCGTGACGAAATGGCAGATCTCCTTGAGCGTGTTGTCCGTAAATGGAACCAAATCATCTTCGAACGTTGGACCTCAGAACGCCTGGCTCAAGTCGTTGGCCCCGACGGTGCTAAGTGGTGGCTCAAATTCACTGGCCCTCAGATCAAAGACGAATATGATCTCAACGTCGTCGCTGAAGAAGGCCCCCCGATGGACAGGGAAACCAAGATGCAAATGGCCCTGCAAGCCGCAGAAGTCTGGGCCAAGCTCAATGCAGGCCAGATCCAAACGGGTGCCCCTATCCCTATGGAAATCCAGCGTCTCATCTTCAACAACTTCGAAGACACAGGCCTTGACATCGACCGCTTGATGGCCCAATCCCAAGCCGCCCTTGGTCAAGGTATGCAAAATCAGCTTGGAGGTGCTGGCTCAAGTGAACAGAACGCTATTTCTCCAGGAACTCTTGCAAGTCTCTTCTCAAAGGGTGGACGATGATCCGGCAAGTCGAAAACAACGGAATGGTAGGTGACCGTTACGGAAACTACAAACGGTCTGTGGAGGGAAAGAGGGTTGCGCGTAAATCCGACGTCGTAGAAGGTTGGTGGGAGAATATCACTACACATCCTATCTACATCAAGGACAAGAAGCATCTAAAGGAAGTCTGTCAAAAGTACGGAGTCATCCCTAAAATCTTTGCCAAGCCCAAGTCTCAAGGCAAGGGCCTTGAGTGGACTTATTAACCCCGATGAGCGGGAGGTAAACAATGCCAAGAGTTAAAAAGAGTGAGATCAGTCTAGAGGCACAACCAGAGACAGCACTCGTTGATGAGTCTGTGCTCACAGAACCCATGACCTACTGGAATGTGCTCAGCTCAGGTGACCGCCGTTGCACCATCACAATCAGTGGGCCCGACAAGCCCTACATCAAATTCGATGGCACCTGGACAGGCCGTGACATCCGTACAGTCTTCGCTACCTTGCGCCGAGCCTATTACCAAAATCAGCTATCTGTCCGTCGGACAGTAGCCTAATTCAAGGAGAACCCAATGCCCGAAAGCGCGACGACTCAAACCAATCCCAACGAGGGGGAGAAACAAGCGAAAGACCTTTCCAATTACATCCCCAAAACAGACTTTGAGAAAGTCACTAAGGAGAAGGATTCAACGATAGCCAACTTGAGTTCCTCATTACGAGACTCTCAAGAAAAACTGACCTCTCCTGAGTACATCGAGTTCTTGGAATCCCGCAGTAAGACCAGAGACGTGAAGGTAACAAAGGAAGACCTTAAAGGTGCCCAGATGCCTGATAAAGTCATCGAGTTGATCGAAGGGCTGCAAACGACCTTCAATCAACGCTTCTCCTCTGTTGAAACCTTCAACGCCAACGTCGCCGCCTGGATTGAAGCCCAAGAAGTCTCCTCGAAGTACAAAGACTTCGATGAGTACCGCGACCAAGTGGCTGCCCTTCTTGAAAAACCTGGAGTGAATCTCACAATCGAGCAGGCATACAAGATCGTTAAATCCGATAAGACCCCTGCCTCAGAAGAAACTCCCAAACCCTCAGGTGAGCGACCTGGTGGACGTCTTCCACAGAACGACACAACAGTCCGAAAGTTCAAGACATCCGATGACGCAGGTCAAGCCGCCTGGGATGAGGTCGCCAAGAAGCATGGCATCACAGGGGATACCATATAAGGAATTAATCCAATGCCAGTACCATCTAGATCAGAAACCCTCGATGATCTGTACACAACTACGTGGAATAACAGAGCCTCCACCATTGTGGATCAGATCTTCGATGCTTCAGAGTTCACCAAGAAACTCCGCAGTCTCGGAGGTATCAAACTTGACGGAACAGGTGGACGTTACCTTGAAATTCCGTTGAGTTACGCGAAAAACGAAACGGTTACCAGTATCGGAAAAGGAGACACTGTCTCACTTTCTGAAACCAAGTTCCTGACAGTTGCTCAGTTCGAGTGGAAGTACATCGCAGGCTCCATCATCCGTTACTTCGTTGATGATGCTCGAAATAAGTCCAAACAGCAACACATTAACCTCGCCAATTCTAAACTCGACAACCTGCGTGACTCAATGACCGATTACTTCGAGCAGCTCCTCTTCCTGGATGGAACAGGAAACTCAAGTAAGGACATCGAGGGGTTGGGTAATTTGATTGATGCAACGCCAACAACCGCTCGTACCGTCGGTAACATCCCTCAAACCACCTACACTTGGTGGCAGAACCGCCAGCGCACTTCGACGGGAGCTGCATCTGTGTATCTGCTCTCCGATATGCGAACCCTGGCTAACAACATCAGTGAAGCAAAGACGCGCCAGTACCCTAATGTCATCATCACAACCCAAGCAGTTGCTGAGTTGTACGATGACGAAGTTCTTGAGCAGCGTCAAATCGTCAATCAAACCTCAGGCGATGCTGAGTTTCAATCAACGACCTGGAAAGGAATCCCCTTAATCTGGTCTGCTCAGTGTCCTTCTGGCCGTATGTACATGTTCAATACGCAATACTTCGGCTTGAACGTGGACCCTGACATTAACTTCATGCCGACGGCATGGAAGACAATTCCCAACCAAGTGGAAGACCGTGTCATGCAGGTCGTCTGGAAGGGTAACTTCATCTCTTCTCGGCGTAAATCTGGTGGGGTCTTAACCGCAGTCGCTTAAGTGGCAGAAGGGGGAGGGGATATAGAGATCTAGTTCCCTCTCTACCCCTTCCTCTTTAAAACAAGCAACACCTTCCGAGATCCAAGCCAATGGGTCTTTGAGGCTGAAAAAACCAAAGGAGGAGTACAATGGCTTCAGTACCAGGTAATACAACGAATGTCTTTGATCCTATTATCCCAGTGGATCAAAGTGTTTACGAGGAAAGCTCCACCCAAAAAGCGAGATTAGGAACCCGTTTGCGCTTGGCCGACCGAACCTTCTTCTACGCACGGCTCTCAACATCAGCCAACGTAGTGGCAGGTGACGTCCTGACGGCCCCCCTCTTGGTCGCCTCTCACCAATCAGGAATCGTCAGTGCGGCCTCAACAGCAACAGGGGCCTCGGTCATTAACGTCACAATGGGAACCGCTGTAACAGCAAACCAGTATGCAGAAGGTTACATCAACTTTGCTGATAGTGCCGTAGCAGGTGGCGGGTGGATCTTTAAGATCAAATCTCACCCGGCTATTGCTACAGCCGCTACAGGGCAGATTACACTCTATGATGCTATTCCCGGATCATTAGGTGCCCAAGCCATTAACCTCACTCCCAATCCCTTCAGTCTTGTTCGGGTTGGAAGTGCGGCCCTGGCTCTCCCCATTGGTGTGGCTCCGGTCGCTGTCACAACGGGTAACTACTTCTGGATTCAGACATGGGGCCCGGCTGCACCGCGTCATACAGGTGCAACTGTCGCTGCGGGTGCTTTAGCTCTTGGAACCTTAGGTGGGGTCACGAACTTCATAGCCACAGGTACCTTAGGTTCAACAGGAAACGCTCCAGTGGATTACAACGTAATCATCGGTAAGAACTGGAACCTGGCTGCAACTGCTACTCAGTTCAACCCGGTTATGCTCAACATCCTGCCTTAAGCGAGTATTAATCACAACCCAAGCTGCCAGGGAGGGGGGTACACTCTCCTCCCTTAAGCAGCCAAAACAGAAATGGAGTTACACACAATGAGCGACGACAAAAAGCAAATTGGCCTTCAGGGTGCGACGATTCTTTCTTCAGATGAGGTAGATATCCTCAATAAGTATCGAGATCGGTTCGACAAGCCAATTCCAACACCAACCTATCCCTCAATGACGATGCCGGAATCTCCTAATGTAGCCCATAATAAGAATGGCCCTCTGCCGGATTGTGAAGGCCATATCAGTGTCTACCCAGATGTCTCTCAAAGTCCAGTGCCTGACCCTCTTGTGGGCAAGATCCGTATTCTCGTCGGTATCCCCATGCTCGATGTAAAGTACGAATTCTTCGAAAGCTTCATGAAGTTCTGGACTCGCTGTATCATCGAGACCTCCAAACCCGATTGCAAAATCGAAATCGGATTCCATGTGGCCTATCGCAAACCCGTCCACATGGCTGAGGAGTACCTAGTTCGGACAGCCCAGTACAACAAGTGCACGCACATCCTCTTCATGGATGACGACATCTACGACGTCACCTGGGAGGACCTCTTGAAACTCGTCAATGCAGACAAGGACGTCATCGGAGGTGTCATGCACGCCTCTAAGTTCCCACATGCAATGTGTGTCTTTAGACGCTTCAACCCATCCTTGAAGGTCATCGACATGCCAGCAGACACCTCGATGTATCGTCTGTACGAGGTGCCAGCTTCCTGTCCTCATTGCAACATCGCCCAATCACACTGGGATATCAAGTTCTGCCCTTCCTGCGGCAAGCAAATCGACATCTTGATTCAACAAGCAGATCTCATTCCCTTTGCCTTCACCCTCATGAAACTCTCAATCTTCGATAAGCTCAAACAACCCTGGTTCCATTGCACCTCTAAATACCCCACCGACTCCTGGTTTGGTGATCGCTTGATCGAGGCTGGCCTAACTGAGTACGGTCACATGGGAGTCCGCTTAAACCATGCAGGGATCACAGATGCTACCAAGCCCCACTACCTTCAAATGGGTATGCTCAAAGCTCAACAGGCAAAAGGAGTCGTTGAGATCTCTCCAGAAGACATGGAGCGTCACCAACGTCTCCTCTACAACAAAATGGCTGAAACCGAATCCCGTATGCGATCTAAACCTGTCTTCTCAGGCAATCCGCAGAGTATCACACAGGATCAACCAGCAGAAGGGCAAACCTTAGTTACGCATGGTCTGTAGCAAAAGGAGTCGTTAGTAACCCGTTAGACTAACTGAAATAATCCAGGCTGTTGTACGTCGCGTCAATCAACGCCATACGGAGCTGTATTGCTCGACGTAGCCTGGCGCTTTAACAGGAGGATTAAAATGAGTAAACGTCGTCGAGCTAGTGAGTTAATGTTTGGAAAGAAGAACGTCTTAAAGTACCCTGCAAAAGTGGTAGCTGTAACAGCAGGCACAGGGACAGCAACCGCCGGGGGAGTTATCACACTCCTTGCTAGTAACGTAGCTACAGCAGCTTACATGACTCTGGACAGCGGTACCAACATCGGTACTCTCGTCGGTACAACAACCGTCATCTCCTAACAGAGGCCCAAAATGGCTCTCACCCGTCTTCAAATGTCCAACGAAGTCCTCGATAACCTCGGGCGTGCGGGGGCAGGTACTTCTGTCTCCGGCTCCACTCTCTCCACCCTTGCCGCCCGTTGGATTAACCGAGCCCAAACTCGCTTTGCCCGTAAGTACGACATCCTCTTTCGTATCTCAACAGCCACAACCATCACCTCTCAGCAAAGTTATGCTCTACCCACAAACCTGCGAGCCCTCTACTCCTTTCGTTTAGAGGATGGTCTAAGTTCAATCAAACTCAACCTTGTTATGCCTTGGGAGTTCGATGACTATTACCCCAAACCAAACGAACACACAACCGGACGTCCCAGTCTCTACATCCCTTACAAGTCTACCAACACCTTCGAACTCTTCCGTATTCCCGATACTGGCTATACCATGCGTATCCGTCACTCCATTTGGCCAGCGGAACTCTCCTCAGATGGCGCAACAACCGACTACCAAGCAGCTAGCATAGACACCGACGACATCCTAATCGCCTATGCTACCTACTTCGCCTTCAAATACCTCCAGGAATTCACCGATGCCGCCACCTGGCGCAAGGAAGGTGACGAGCTTGCAGAAGATGTCTGGATGCAGGAACAGAAAGCCTTTCCAGATTGGATGCCCGTTGCACGTGGGTTCAACGCTCGTAACCGTGTCGTCTTAGGCGAATACTACAACGATCCACTCATCATGAGGGACCCGTAAAATGGCTATAGAGAATATCCCAATCAATTCAGGAACAGGCCCAAAGGTAGCGGTAGACCTTGTAGGCACAGACAATTATCAAGTTGTTAAGATTATGCCCTTTACTGATGGCGCAACTGGAGCCATCTGGACGGGCAATGTCAATGTCACAACAGGAACAGTTAACGTCATTGGAGTCATTTCAGCCTCCAACGTAACTGTAGCCTCAGTTGCTACAGGCACTTTCACCGTCGCAGGTACTCCCACAGTCACAGCCTCTCAAGGTGGCACATGGAACGTAGCTACGATTACAACCCTCTTAGGAACCGTCGCTGTCTCTGGAGGTGGTGGTGGAGCACAATACACCCAAGACACAACAGGTATCGCCAATACAGCCACCGGAACAATCATCCTGGGAATACAGTCCACAACAGCTCGTGCCTTAACCCTATCTGCAACAGGCGATCCTGGTGTCCGCCAGATCGGTACATGGAATATTGCTACACTCACTACACTTCTAGGCACGGTCTCGGTTTCTGGTGGTGGTGGTGGCGCTCAATATACCAAAGACACAACAGGTGCCGGAGATACAGCTACAGGTAACGTCATGTTGGGAATACAATCTACAACCGCACGTGCGTTAGCTCTCTCGGCCTCCGGTGACCCTGGTGTCCGCCAAGTGGGTGCCTGGGCTGTAACCACACTTACAACACTTCTGGGTACCATAGCTGTTTCGGGAACTGTCGATGGTATCGTCCAATTTGCCAAAGATACGACAGCAGGCATTGACAGTGGCAAGGGCGTCATCGTCTTAGGCGTTCAAGCCACAACAGCGCGAGCCCTTGCCTTATCCGCTAGTGGTGACCCTGGTGTCCGTCAAATTGGTACATGGAACATCAGTGCGGTAACCACCGGAACCGTAAACGTCGTAAACGTCCTATCAGCAAGTGGCGTCACAATCGCCTCAGTAACCACAGGAACGATGAATGTTGTGAACGTTCTGTCTGCTAGCGGTGTAACCATTGCCTCAGTAACCACAGGAACAATGAATGTCATAAACGTCCTGAGTGCTACAGGAGTCCTTCTTGGGGCTACGACAGCAGGTGTCGGGGCCTTTGTGGGAACCGCTCACGCCTCGAAGTGGGATGCCTACGTCGTCAATACAACCTCTGCTGCCTCCGCAATCATCAAGACTTCAGGAGCGCATACACTCTACATCACCTCAATGCTTGTCTCAGTAGATGTCCCTATGCGCGTAGACATCTTCTCAGCAGCGACAACCAAACTCTCCGTCTACCTTGCAACAAAGGGTGGGTTTGCTCTCCCCATTAGCCCAGAGAGTCCTATGGTCTTAAATACAGCGCAATCCCTTACAATTCAGGGTGGCGCATCCGGCAGTTGTATGGGATGGGCGGCTGGTTATACTGTTACATGACGTAAGGAGAAACACATGAGTAAGATTCATATCTTGGCAGGTAATGGTGGCGTTTATAATCTTGTAATCCATACGGCTACACCACCAGGCAACAATGCTGTCGGCAATGCGTGGAAGACAGCGGCTCTTGCAAGTATGTTAATAGGCTCAACAATTCTTTCAACGGGTTCTGGATTGGGTCAGATTACAACCAGTGAAGCCACTTCTATTGTGGCCGGTGACGTATTGGAGTTTCAGGCGCAATTCCCAAATCTTATTGATGGCAGTACTCCTACAACAGCACAACTAAACGCATTTGCTGATGCCGTCATTACACGGGAGCTTAGCCGTTTACAGGTTGCTTTAAAGTTTTATGGTTACACACAAGGATAGGAGGTAGTTATGGCTTCAGGCGACGTAACGCTATTATACTCAGCTAACACATCAGCACTGACAATTACTCTTGCTAGTTTGGCTAACGCCGCAGCCCAACAGTGTACAGCCTATGTCAACTCAGGGAGTAGTTTTACTGATGGTTCTTTGATTGTTAAGTTGACCTCAACAACAGGAACACACGGAAGCGACTTAGTCTGTTACCTATATGGGTATTGTTCTCCCGACAATACCAACTGGACTGATCCGGTTACAACCAGCAGCGACTTAGCAGTCACCATCACAACAGGGATGAACCTCATTGGTCCAGCGGTCGTTAACTTCGGCACCAGCGCAACAGGCACAACAACCCGTACCGTGGTTATCCCTTCAGTCGCTAACTTTTTTGGAGGGCAACTCCCGGCTCGCTTCGGCTTCGTTGTTGAGAATAAACTTAACATTGGACTAGCAAGTGCTGCTGCCAGTCAGGCAATTATCTTCTGTCCAACATACGAAAACGTAGCTCCCTAACATGCGCCCTAAGACACTCGCGTCATATCGTAACATGGTATCTCCTGGAGCCACTGTAGACTTTGGCCGTCCTATTTCCAGGGGGATGGACGCTTGCTATATCCTTGCTGCCGCTCCAAGTGGAGGCAAACTCATTGATGTCCTTGGAAAAAACGATTGTGCACTTGCTGGAACGCGCTCATGGATTCCTTTATCGGGCGCTGGAAAAGCTCCTACAGGCCGCTACCCTGTCTTCAATGGAACAGATACAACGTCTCTAGGCCGCGCTATTCCAGAACGCCTGCAAAAGAGCTTTACTTGCATCATCAACTTTACGTGGGATGGCGTAACAACGCTGCCCACAGGCGGAATTGGTTTGGTTTGTAATGGGCGTGCTGGTGCTTCAGGATGGGCCATCAAACCGCGTACAACAATCTCGCTGCGCTTTACTAAGAACGGTGTAATTGACTTAAATGTTCCAATATCCACTTTGCAGGCTAACCGTGTGCATCAACTAGCCGTGGTTGTTGAGGAAGACAGCAGCGTTACAGGCTATACAGACGGTTTAAGAACTGGTAGTGCCAGCAACACCAGCGCGATTCGCGTCAACACATCTGGTGAGATGCGTATTGGTTCAAATAATAGTCTATCAGGCAACGCTGCCGATTTTTGGGGAGGAGCCATCTTATCGGTCGCTCATTGGAACAGAGAACTCACACCTAACGAAATCCAAATGCTGTCTGTCTACCCAATGGCCTTTCTTGCACAACCTATAACACACGCAAGAAAAGTGCCCACAGCAGCACCAGCATCACAGGTTGGTCAAATGACACCTCAAGTCTTCTTCTGGGGAGGGATCAGTGTGTGAGCCTTTTACTCCTATTTCCATCCGAAGTTACAGTAACCACCTTTGCCTGCTGGTCTGTCGTAGCTTCTCCCTCAACCACCTGGACAAACGCTCGTTACGACTACCGCCAACTCTGGGGGGATTGGGAGGGTACAACCTGGGGAGCAATCGGAGCAACCGGCTTCACCTGGGGAGGGATGGCAGGACAAACCTTTAGTATCGTCAATACCAACTCAACAACCTGGACCGTTGTAACCATCAACAGTTGCAGTAGCGTCTAAAGGAGGAAGATAATGGGTAAGCAATATCAGGCAATGGTACCTTCAGTCTGGACTACAGGAGCAGGAATTGTCATAGGCACAGACATTGACTTAGGTGGCGTCTTGATGGGTGCAGCAGCCTCAACAATCACCGTCAAGGTAGGAACCGATACCGTCTTTAGTATCTCCGGTGGCAGTATCATCTTCGCTGTTCCCTTAGCCACCAATGGAGCTATCACAGGAACTTCTTCAGGAGGTTCCTTCAGTGTTCTCTATCGTAACAGGAGATAACAGGTGAGCACAACCTCAACCAACTTTAGTCTTGTCCTTGCGACAACCTCAGACACGGTCAGTGTCGTTAATCACATTGCCAACAACTTCACAACGTTGGACACGATCCTGGCTGTCTTGCATACAGGTACAGGGCAATTAAAGAGCAGTATCACACTCCCCTCCCCCGTCCTCAGTGGTACAATGACGGGGGGTACGATCATAGCTACCACGGGCTCCTTCCAAACCCTGACTGCAACTGGTGGTCTCATTACAGGGCTCACCACCTTAACCGTCCAGACGATCACAGCTACAGGAGGCTTGTTAACAGGTCTCACAACCGTCGGGGCTCAAACCGTCACCGCGACAGGAGGCATCCTCACAGGCCTCACAACCGTAGGCGCTCAAACAGTAACAGCAACAGGTGGAATCGTGACTGGCTTGACGACTTTAGGTGCCCAAACAATCACAGCCACCGGCGGAATCGTCACAGGGCTCTCAACCCTCTCAGCCACTCAAATCATCGGTACAACCGGAACCTTTGGAGCTGTCTTCGCTACAGCAGGCAGCTTCTCCGGCCTGACCTCCATCTCGGTCACAACAGGTACAATCGTCAATGGTTTCGTTGCAGGCACCTCCACCTTCACCGGCTTAGTAACCCTCTCTTCAGGTGTACGCATCAGCGTTATACAGGATGCTATAAAACTAACCCCAATCACCGTATCATCTGACGCTACAGCCATCCTCACAACCTATGAAGGCCTATTCCTGATCTATCAGGGAGGTGTTCCAGCCATCAGCTACTTTCTAGGCATGTATCACGGGGGAGCCAATCCAGCAATCATAAGCCAGGTAAACTTCTCTACCACTTCAGGAAATGCCGGTACCTTTAACGTCTACAACACAGCTACCCCCTCTCGATTAATCATCGAGAATAAGGATACCGTCACAGCAGATATGTACATTTTAACCATTCATAATGGCTAGAAAAAGGAGTGCAAACCTATGCGTCCTGATTCCTTTAAGATCATCAACGCCTGTTTCTCCACACTCCTTACAATCATAGGAACTCTCATTGTCCTTAACTTAAATGGTATCAGCAAAACCATTGACATCTTAGAAACCCGTTTCGACACCCATGCCACCAAGGTCGAAAAGTTTATGTCCAATGTCGATATACGTATCTCCATCCTCGAATACCAAATGAAGTCAGTCAGCCACAAGGAGTATAAAAATGCCTTATGATGGAACTGCGTGGACAGAATCAGAACCCACAAACGCAACCTTAGCCAGTGAGATTGACGACGTGGCCCGTGACATGAAGATTGGTATACGCTCTCGGATGGCTACAGAGCACTATTGGACCTCATCTCAAACCGCCACCTCCGAAGCAGGCCAGCACACCTATATCACCCTTCGTGGCCAGACAGGAGCCCCAACACTCCCCGTCGTTGCCAGCACCACACAACTCGCCGCCATCTGGTGCTCCTCGGGAAGTAAACACGTCTTGATTGAAGACTCCGCCGGCTCAAGCTACATCCTCATGCGCTCTGGCCTAGGAATCAACGTCGTAAGCGGCGTCTACTCCACAACCGGAACCGCCGGTGAAATGATTATCGGCACCTCTGGCGGCACCTTCAAAATCCTGGCTCCCGGATCAAGCGGCCAAGTCTTGACTGCCTCTACAACCGCGGATGTCATCTGGGCCTCAAACGCCGCCATGTTCTCAGAAATCCGTAACTATGGTGCCTCCCTCACAACCGGAACCTCAATCACAAATACAAATTGCAAAATGTACGTCGGTCGCGCAACTCTCTCAAGCGGAACTGCGACAATCTCAGGTCTTCCCTTTACCAATGCAACATCCTACACAATCCAACTAACCCTTGTAAGTACCTTTCACTCTGAATCCCCCTGCGCCACCGACGTAGCAGCCGGTAACTTTACCATCCGTCACGACGTGGGTGCCAGTGACGTAATCTCCTGGACCGTCATAGGAACCTAAAAATGCCCAAGCGCAGACAATCCATCGAAATCGTAGCTCCAACAGAGGGCCTTAAGTACGACGCCCCCGCCAGCATGATCCCTTTGCGTGCCCAACCGGAAGGCAGCAATGGCAAGATGTATTATGGTGTCAACCAAAAGGAATTCGGTACCTCTCTGTTTGCTACAGGAACAGTCTCCTCACTCACGGTCCCCATCAACATGATCTTTGATGCCAAGTATCCCGGTGGTTCTGTCCTTGAGGTCATCACTCATACAGGAGCCCATAAGTACACTTCCGGTACCGACTCCTACGTCTCCGACGGTCAAACCTTCACAGGCACCTTCACCAACTTCTTCAACGGTGTGATGTACAACGAACAATTCTTCTACACAAACGGCATCGACCCAATCCAGGTAAAGACCTCAGTCTCAGCTACAGGCACAAACATGACCTCAGCCCTCAATCCCACAACCTATAAAGCCTGGGCCATCTCCGGCTTCCGTGAGCACCTTAATCTCTATCACACAATCGAAAACGGAACCGAATTCAGCAAGCGTGTCCGCTGGGCGAAGAAAGGCACTCTTGTCCTCTCAGCAGGTACAACCGACTTCGCTTCAGGAACAGCCGGTGCTCTCGACATCCCCGATTGCGAAGGCGAAATCAAAACCGCCGTCTCCCTTGGTGTCACCGAAGCCGTCTATGCCGAACGCTCCATCCACATCCAAACCTGGGTCGGAGGTGATGAAATCTACCGCTTCACTAAAACCCTCAGTGGTATCGGCACCCCATCTCGTCGCGGTGTCGTCTCTTTCGGTAACGTTAATTACTTCATAGGCCACAACAACTTCTATGCCTATTATGGAGGTGACGACCTGCGTGAAGTAGGAGACCCTATCAAATCTAAAGCCTTCTTTGAAATCAACAACTCCCAGATAGCCACAGCCTTTGTAGAGGTCGATCCTCAATACAACGAAGTCTGGTTCCATGTCCCCATCAATACCGACACAATGCCCTCAATCGTCTGGGTCTACCGCCTTGAGAATGAAAGCTGGTCTCGTCTCCAGCGTTCCCAAACAGCCAAAGGAAGCACCACCCGTAAGACAGGTCTCACAATCGGTGAATTACAAGGCACAATCGGAGATCAAAACTTCACCTTCGGTTCCTTCTTCCTAGCAGAAGAATCCGAAGTTCAAGTCTACGGAGACGCCTCGGGCCGTGTAGTGAAGAAAGACCCATCTCGCTACACAATCTCCTCTAGCGGAACCTCAACCTCACAGTCCTTTGTTTACGCAACCCCAGACATCGTAGGTCTCCTCCCCTCAAAGCTCTCTGACCCTGTGGACCGAGACCCTATCGACTATACAACCGTTTTTAAACGCTATACGCAATTCGAATTCGAGGCTACTGGAAATGGAACCGCAACGGTCTTCTACTCAACAGATCGTGGTGGCACCTATACAGCGTTCCCCCAAAGTCCTGTAACCTTACTCAATACCACCACAACCTATACACTCGATCTCGACGTCTCCTCACGTCAATGCCGCTTTAAGATCGAGTGTACAGGCACAAATGACTTTATCGGTATCAGTTACCTCAAACCAGAAATCATCGTAGGAGCAACCGTCTAATGGCCGTCGAACTTCCATCCGCAGGTGAGATTTCAGCACCAGAAGTCCCACCACACATTAAACAGAATGATGCGCGTCTCTACGAATACCTCCAAAGTCTCAAGCGTCAAATGGAGGAGTTGTCGCGAGGTCTATTCGACAACACCTTAGCCATCACAACAGCCATCAACTCAGGAACATCAGGCACCTTTACACTTTCAAGTGGTGGGAGTATTATCATCACAAGCGGTATCGTCATTACAGTGACGAGTTAGGGAGGATAAAATGGGATTCTTTCGACCGAGTTTTAAGCGTGATCCGTATGGCACACTTAATCCAGAACAGCAAGGTGTGACTCAAGCTTTAGGACCGTATCTGCAAAGCTCTCTTGGACGTGGTGTGGAGACGTATGGAGGTCAACTAACAGAACCAATCAGTGACGCAGAACAAGCCTCAATCTCCAACTTCTCCCGCCTCAATGCCGTCCGTAACGACTCACTCTCTTCAATCCTAGGAGCCACCCCGCAACAACTTGACGAAGAATTCACCTCTCAAGTCCAAAAGCCCTCTCTTGACTTCTTCAAGCGTGAGATCCAGCCTATGATTGAAGAGACGCTTCCTACATTCTCCACTGCACGTGCACAAGCCGTCGGACGTGAAGCCACAAACCTGGCTGGAAATCTAGCTACCCAGCGTTTCCAAGCAAACCAACTTCGGCGTGACCAAGCCCTAAACGCCTCGGGTGCTCTCAACGAAGCTGGCACAACCTCTCTTGGAATCGCTGCCGTCCCCCGAGAACTCAAGCAACTAGGTCTTGACCGCTCGTATCAAGAATACGTCCGTGGAAACACTCAACGGCAGAACTCTATCAATCAGATGCTCAGCTTCCTGGGGATCTCGACAGTAAGTGCCGAAGAAACACCATCCACACTCACAACAGCCTTAGGTTACGGTAAAAGTATCGCTCAAATCATCGCAGCGTTAAAATCCCAAAATTACACGGAGGGAGCAACCAATGCCCCATCACAACCAAATGAAACGAGGGTAGCTTAATGCCCCAAATCCAAGTCTTACGGCATGAGCCTGACGCCAACGCCCAACAAATCAGTGACTTCGCTACCTCACTCTCGGATACCTTACTCAAGAAACAGGCTCTTCTTCTGACGTCTCAGGAATTAAAGGTAAAAGCCAAGCAAGCCGCCAGTGAGATGGAAAAAGTCGAACTCCAACGTGCCTCAGACTCAGCTAAGGACCTCGCTGCTATCCAGGAAGAACGTAACCCCACTGTCAAACAAATCATGTTCAAGAACCACATCCGAGGCTACTACGAAGGGGACGAGAAGAAGTTCTGGGAAAACGCTGGGATGATCTATCCGTCTACTGAAGCCAACTACAAACTCCTTAAGCAGCCAGAAGATGAGATGAACGAAGCTCAAGGTCGTGCCGCCAAGGGTGCCCGTGACACCCAAGAAGCCAACCAGTTAGGCCTAACAAACCGTATCTTGAGCCAACAATTTGGTGACGAATCAGCAACCCCCACTGAAGGTGCCGCCCGAGGCCAAGCTGTCCGTGGAGGGGGCTTTCGCCCAACACAAATCTCAGCCGGTGGAATGACCTTAGAAGATCCACAAGCCAAAGCCGACGTTGCAGGAGCCGTCAAGATGGCTCAATCCAAAGCGGATCTCCAAGCTGAGTTAGATGTACTTCGCCCCGTTTATGAACAGTACCTAAATCAATACCAAACAACCGTAAAGGAGCTTGGTGGATTACCAAAAACAAATGCTAGTGGCGCCGCCCTCAAAGGTGCCGCAGCATCCTTCGGAGCCAATGTGGGAGACGCTGCTCAGACACGGGCTTTCATGAAAATGCGCGGTGCAATGGCCTTAAGTCTTGGTACGTTCATGAATCGTGGTAGAGGTTCCGAGCCAGATCGTCAGGCGGCTGAGCTAATGTTAGTAAGTGAAAGTAATCCATCAGCAACCAATGATGCCCTTATGCTGTTTACAAACGCCATCATGCAAGCTCCCTTAAAGGGTCCTGGTACGGGAACAACAATAGATGTCGGTGAAAGTATAGCTCTTAAGCGTGCCGCAGAGTTAGCACAAAAGCGTTTTGCCGAGAGTGGCCGAGTGTTCAGAGAAAATGCTAAGGCTATTGGTAAATCTGATGAGGAAATAGAGGCCACACTCAAAGATTACTACAACCGTAACTTCGATAAAATGGTCCAGCAGATCTTCAAAGAAGTGGGGTTAGGCCAATGAGCAAAGACCTTAATGACCTCTTAGAAGAAGCCTTCGAAGGCGCAACCGGCCCAGATCCAGACATGGAACGCCTTTTGCAATCCGCCTTTAATGGAACTCCAAGAAGTGAAGCATCCGAAGGTGTCTCCGGTTTCCTTAAGCGTGCCTCTCAACGCGCTGAAGCTAACATTGCAGAACAACCAGATGCTCTGTTAGCTGCCGTTAACTTAATTAAATCAAAGGCAGCAAATCGTAAGCTATCAGCAAGACCGGCTTACGATGCTATCCATGCGGGTGTTCTAGCTGCTGGAGGCCTTTATCAACGAGCCACCTCACCCTTTTTCAACGCCGCCATCGAACTTCAAGGTGCTGAAGCCGGACCCGATGCAGAAAATGTGGGTGTTGCAGAGGCCTTCAAGCAAGGCGTAACCGGAGAACGCTTATCAGGTTTAGGCGACGTCCTTCGAGGTGCCGGTGTCCCCGATACTCCTGCCGCCGTTGCCGGTCTTGTAGGTGAAAGTGTCATCGACCCTGTTGCTATGGGTGTAGGCTTGGTCCGGCAAGCAGCTCTTCAAGCCTCCCGTCGTGCCGGTCTCAAAGTCGCCAAAGCCGAAAAGCTCTTCTCTACCGAAATGTTCTTACGTAAGAACCCTAAAATTGCAGAACACCTAATCGACACCAAATACGAAGGCTTCACAAAATCAAATATGCGTCATGGAGGCAAACCACAACAGGAGTTAGCTAAGGAGATTCTAGAAGCAGAAAAGGCAGCTCACAGATTAGCAACCGACACCTACAACCAAGCTCTCCCCAATGCCCGTGGTGTCAAGATCCCCCAGACTGCAAGTGAAGAAGCAGCCTCTATCATGTCTACCCAACTCGGCAAACCCGGAGAAGACTTCGAACTTATCGACCAGATCTTGAAACAACGCATCGACCGGCAAACCAAATACCTTCCTCCCGAACGTACCACCAGCAGCACAACCGTAACAAAGTTACGTGAGGCTACCAGGTACACGAAAGCAGGAGAGGTCACCGACATCACAGAAGGCTTTAAAACCACAACCCCCACAGGTAGTGCAGGTCGTGCTCTCACAACCCGTGAAGGTGAAGCCCTCAAACAAGTCACCGAAACAACCAAGAAAGAAACCCTCAAAGCAGGCAAGCTAAAATCCGTCGAGCGCACAATAGAAGACGTCCTCACTGACGTCCAAAGTGGCACCACGGTCAGTGCCGAAGACTGGATTGCCGTTAATCGCCGCCTCAAAGACCTAAGCCGGGATAACGTCCTCGCCTCCCGTATGACAGAAGGTATCGATGAGATCCTCTCAAAGCATGTTAAAGGACTCGACACCGCCCGTTACCGCTGGCGGATGTACAATCAAATCAGGAACGCACGCAAGGATCTGATTGGTGACTTAAGCAAATCAGGCTCCCCACAAAATTATGATAACCTCTCCCGTTACTTCGATGATGCCAATATCGAGGACCAAGTCAGCAAACTCGATGAAGGCTTAAGCAGTATTGGCTTTAACGTATCAGGAGTCTCCGAAAAAGAATTCCCCCAATTCGCCCGACGCATCAAGGACATTGCGGCATCTCAAGCCTTTAAAGACATTAGCCCCAAACTAACAGCCCTTACTTACACAGGAAGTGCCATTGCCTCTTTAGCCGCCTTCAAATTTGGAGGCCTCCCAGAAGCAGCCGCGGTTTTAGGTCTTGGTGGTTTAATAGGACTCGAATCCACCCCACGCACCTCAGCCATCCTTGGAAAACTAATCTTCTCCAATCGAGCCCTTATCCGAAACACACCCCTACGCAAAGCCGTAGAAGCCTCCTCTTACGCAACCGGACGAGCCGTTAACGAAGGTGCATCACGCGAACTCACAGGTCGTGAGTAACGAAAGGAAGTAAATAATGCGAGTCCTCTTCTTAAGCGAAAACGGTGAAGGCTTAGGCCTAGCCACCCACCTCTCCAGCGAAGGCCATGCCGTTAACTTCATCGTGCCTGCCGGAAGTCACATTGGACAGGGTCTCGTCGGACACGACGCCGAATCCGCCCCAGACTTTGTCGTCTACGCCTCCGCAAACCTTGGTCGTGACGCAGACGAATACCGTCAATCCGGCAAACGCACCTTAGGCTCCTCCCGCTGGGGAGAGCTCATCGAATCCAATCCCGAATACACCGACAGCCTCATCAAATCAATCGGCTGGTCCACAAACTCAATCGACTCAGGCATCAACCTCTACATCACAGGATGGTTCAACGGACGCGGTTTCCTCTCCTCTTACGTCTCCTTAGTCTACCGCCGTTTCATGTCAGGCGGACGCGGACCCGACATCAACTTCACCGGAGTCGTCTCAAACTTCTGGCAGCCTACTGAACGTATTTTAGAATCCATCTTGAAACCTGTCTCACACATTCTAAAGAAAGTCAACCATCGTGGGCCCATTCATATCCATACCTTGATCGACGGGGACCGTTATTGCGTCAAGGAACTCTCAGCCTCTCTTGCTCACCCGCTCTCCACAGTCCTATTCGAAAACACCAAGGCAAGCGTCTCAGACATCCTCCTACGTCTCTTCAACGAAGACTCCAAATCCATCATCCCAATCGCTCAATGGGCTTGTGGTGTTATGATCTCTATTCCCCCATACCCCTATCAAGCCCAACACAACCCCATCTCAATCAAAGGCATCATCCCGGATAACATCAAACACATGTGGCTTGTGGATGTTAAGCGCGACAATGAAGGCTATTCAACAACTGGTGAAAGTGGTAAGATTGGTTATGTAACTGCCCGAGGAGACAGTGTCCATGAGTCCGTACGAAGGGCCTATCGCACAATCAATAATCTCTCCACCCCAGACCTACAATACCGCGACGATGTAGGCCGTAACATCACAAGCCTCCTTGAGCGATTACGGGAGTACCAATGGATCAAGTGACCTTACTTCATCTTCTTAAGAGCGTTGCGGTATATCTCAAAGCCGCCAACGATAACATAGATCGTGCAATCAAATTATTGGACACAACGATAGAGGAGGAGAACGATGGAAGTGAAATCCTGGTACGAAAGTAAAACTCTGTGGGTAAACTTAATTGGCGCTGTCGGTGTCTTCACAGCCAGCAAACTCGGCTTTGTGATCTCACCAGAGATGACTGTATCTATCTTAGCCGCACTCAACATCTTCTTGCGCTTTATCACTAAGAAACCTATTACCTGGGAGAAGTAGATGCCTGTTTGGATTGGCACCTTGGCACAGGGCTTGATTGGGTTATTGGTAAACTTGACCGACCCCAAACAATACGACATCGCCAAACTCAAGCGCCTGGAAGCCGCTTGCGAGGCCGCAGAGAAGTATATCTTTGTGGATGAAAAATCAGGTGACTACGAGGCGTTACCAGAAGACAAGCAAACAAAATACAAAGCGCACTTCCGTAAGCGCTTCTTTCACTACAAGTAAATTTAAGCCTGCTCTTTTCTTTAAGGCCGGGACCCACTCAAATCTGCTCCCGCGAATCCTTAAGGAGGGCAGGCTTAATTTTTCTGGACATGGGTGACCTTCCCTTTGGAGATAACCGGAACCATGACAGCAACTTTATCTGTCTTACGCACCCTTAACCTCCCCTTAAGCAGCACACCAGCCATCCGCACCCAAGAAACATCATACAACTCAAACAAAGTCCCAAGTGTATATTGCGTCTGTGGAAACACAACCCATCCCACATCCGCCCCTGGATAATAATTAGCCGTTCCGTTATACGCCACTCCCTCCCAGACAACCTTAACCGGAGCACTCTTAAACGCCTGGCAAGCCGACGCTAACAGCCACTTCTTTGACCTCATATCTCACCAACCAATCCTTAAGTTTATACATCTCTTGCCAATTATACCCAACCTTAAAATCCACTGGAATCACAAAGACTTTTCCGTTGATCTCAATAGCACATGTAAGTGCCTGTCTAATCTTCTCGACTGTCTGAGTAACACACTCAAAGCTATCAAGCTCCGTACACAAAATAGAATCATGTACCTGAAGCCGCACATCAACTCCCTGTTTATCAAGCTCAACAATCCCCTGATTAATAATATCAGGCACAACCGACTGCGGTACGTAAGCCAACCCCTCTCTTAAGACGCTTTCTGACCACTTGTTAAAGAAGACACGTTTACGTCCGAAAGGCGTTCGCATGACTCTTGACTTCCGCAATGAATCTGCAACTTGCATGTGCCAGATCTTAATTCGGGGGTACGTAGCAAAATATTGGTTAAGGAGTGCTTTAGCTCGTCCGAGAGGGATACCAGCATCCTTTGCGAAGGTGGCTGGTCCCATTCCATAGTGACTCGCATGAACCACGCGCTTGGCCATTTGTCTTTCTTCATCACTTACCTCGCTTTCTGATTTCCCAAAGATATTAGCCGCATTTTTTCGATGGATGTCCCCGCCTTCCTCAAAGACCTTGATAAGCCTGCTCTCCCCTGCGAGATATGCCACAACACGTGCTTCAGCCTGAGAGAGGTCAGCATTGATAAGTACGCATCCTCCTTCGGCAAGAAAGAGACTCTTAACGACTCCTCCTGGTATGTTCTGCAAATTTGTTCCAGTTCCTCTAAGTGTTTTAGAGCTAGACAAACGTCCCGTCTCAGTGCCGGAAATATTGAAATTGCATCGGATGTGGTCATCACTATCGAGTGTGACTTTAAGATACGTTCCGTAGATTTTCTCTTTCTCTCGTATAGCGAGGATTGTCTTGAGCCCTTTGACATCTGGCCTCTCCTTGATTAGATTACGTAAAGCCTCCTCATTAACCGTCAGCTTCTTCTCCCCTGTGACCTTATCCTTCTGATACTGTTTAGGTAACTTCAACTCTCCATATAACCAACTCTTCATCTGGTCTGGTGATCTTGCGTTTAACTCCTTTCCTGTCTGAGCGTTAAGAAGTCTCTCCAATCTTGCAATCCCCCGTCGGTATACAGCCCTCAACTCCATACACCGCTTCTTATCAAATAACACGCCCTTTCTCTCCATCCGCAGCATCGGCCCAACTAAGTCATGCAAATATCTCTGATAAAACGGCTCCATCTTCTCCTCAGCAAGCTCCAGAAGCATCTTCTCTTTGACCTCATACGTTACACAGCAATCCAGCGCATTATACCGAAAGTGCACCTCTGCCTCATCGGTCTTGCGCATAAACTTATAATACGGCTGCCTCGTGTAGATCGAGGTATAAAACGCCAGACTCTTAGGCAACTCAGGATAAAGTGTATGCCCCATTAATTGTGTATCATATGCAAACCCCTTTACCTCAATCCCATAAAGCCTATCTAACTCCCCAATATCATAATTCCCGTTGTGTGCTACCTTCAGAACCCTCTCATCCTCCAACAAGCTCTTTATTTCCTCCCAGATACGTACCTCTTCTTCAGTTGTTCGTAAACTCCCTGAGTCACCATACCAAAAGGGAATACATACTGCCTGTTCTCTTCCACTAGCAAATCCAATACACGTGACTTGATCCGTTTCTTCTTCGATGTCGAATGTGACATACTTAGCCTCCTTTAACTTACGTAACTCCTCTAGCGCTTGTTCCATGGAATACGCTACAACCAACTCCCTTGTATCATATCGCACATCCGGTGTAACACTCTCCTCAATAATCCTTGTGAAATCACTTATCACAGCAGGACGATACTCCCATTTACGTAACACCGCTGCCGGATGTATCGTCGGCACAACCTTCCCATAAGGCGATTGTAGAATACTCCCTCTATAATCCACAATCCCCCCATGCCCTAAGAGTGCCTTCATAGGCTCATTTCCCATCGGCACAATGACGTTTGGCCTTACACTAGCTATCTCATTTCTAAGACGCTCATACCCTTCCAACAACTCCACTGAAGGCACAACCCTTCCCTTAACCTTTGTGTAAAACAGCTTAAAGTTATTCCCCGCTGGCCTCGTCTGCATGACGTTTGTGATGTATAACTGTGAGCGTACCAACCCCACTTCATCCAATATCCCCTCAAGCACCTTCCCAGCTTGACCCA
>ERZ1292625.727-Hain-H41-01um-R1-727-length-45381-cov-10_pt2 | contig 39179 bp, 61 predicted proteins | sample MGYA00564400_ERZ1292625 | MGnify/ENA primary metagenome ERZ1292625 (study PRJEB36523, sample SAMEA6512639) | groundwater metagenome | collected 2019-01-08 | study: AquaDiva: Metagenomics assemblies of 32 groundwater samples
CCAGCAGCAACTAGGCTCTATTTGCGCCGCTTCAGGCTCTCGGCAGTCCGCGCCGCACTGTCCAGCACTGTCGGTATGTACTGCATGGCGGTCTGCAGCATGTCGAGGCGCCCTTCCATGTACCCGCGACGGTGAGCGTCGACCAGCTTGCGCTCGAACAGCTGCTTGGTCTCGGCGTTTAGCACGAACGACGTGACTGCATCACGCGCCCACTGGAACTGCAACTCTGCCTCAGGCTCCGGCCCCGGCTCCTGTTTCGGTTTGCTCTTCATGACGGCAGGTTCTCAACGCAGAGCACGTCGTCAGCGCGGATGACGAGTAGCTTCTCGCCTTCGACTGTGACGTCCGTGCCCGAGTGCTGGTTGAAGATGACGCGCTCGCCAACGCGCACCTCGGGCTCGACGAGTCTGCCGTTGCCAAGCACGCGGCCCTTGCCCACGGCGATCACGATGCCCTGCGTGACCTTCTGATCTGCGGTCGCCGGGATGATGATCCCGCCCGACGTCTTTTCCTGCCTTGGGTCACGCTTGACGATGATGCGGTCGTTCAGTGGATGAAGTCTCATTTCTCTCTGTTCTCCTTTTTCTTCATTCGATGTCCAATTCCCTAAAAGGCCGGTCGAGGTGCACGATGTGCAGCTTGTTGATCGCTCGTGTGATCGCCACGTAGTAGAGGTTGCGCTCCTCGTCCTCGTCGCCGTAGATACCACCGGTCCACGTGTACTGGTAGGTGTCGCGCAGCACCCACACGGTGTCGCGCTCCATGCCCTTGGCGCGGTGTGTGCTGCTCAGCACCACGCTGCCCTGCTTCGCAACATCCGAGAACAGCTTGTCGATGCGCGCCTGGAGTTCAGACAATGAGCCGGTCGAGTCGCACAGCGCCAAGACGCACATCGTCTTGTCGTAGATCGTGTCGGTGCGCATGATCGCGTTCTTCTTGGACCGGTCGATCTCAGCGTCGCGCCACTTGACGATCTTCTTGCGCAGGTCAGGCACGCTCTCAGGATCCAGCCGCTTGATCAGCTTGCCGATCGTGCGCCCGACGTCGTTGCCCATGATGTGCGCCGACTTACCGGACAAGAGCAGCTTGTAACAGAGCCGAATCATCGGTGAGTTGTACCTGCTGACGATCAGGTCGCCCGGCTTCGACTTCACGATCATCGTGGTCTCGACCTCCTCGGTCACCATGCCGTCGTGCTGACCGGGCGGTGACTCGATGTGCGGCACGATCTGCTTGGCCTCGGTGACGATCTTGGTGCCACAGCGATAACAGACAGAGAGCGGCAGCTCGACGGCGTCGAACGCAGACTGCAGCTCGTCCATCGCATTTGCGTCTGCGCCCCTGAATCGGTAGATGCTGTTGTGAACCACCACGTTGTTCACGATGAAGTTGCCGTGCTCTTCGACCTCCAGGTCATAGCAACGATCGACTTTGACAACTGTGCGCTTGAGTACCGGAACAGTGCGCACTCTGCCGTTCACGACCACTGGTAACACCATGCCGATGTTGACTGAGCCTGCCGCCACAGCGAGCATGCGCCGACTGTTCGACGTGTTAGCCAATGACTCGACGATGCAGCCATCGAGCTTAGTACGCAGGTGCTCGGCGTATGCTCTCGCGTCACGCAGTGCTCTGAAGTTCTTGCGCACGCGGTGCGTGCCACGAAGAGTCGGGAGCATGCCCAGGAGCTTTGCCAGCTTCTTGCTCGTTGTCGTCTCTACCTCCACGCGGTGGCCATCTTTTGTGCCGATGAGCAGGTTCACGGCGATACGCGATGCGTTGTAGCGGCCTTTCGGAAAGTAGTTGGGCCTGTCGAAGTCGATACCCAGGTCAGCCAGTAGACGCTCTCCGTTGTGGCCGAACTCCTTGAACAATCTCTTCGTGCCGTCGACAGATGCCCACATGCTTGAACGCGATACGAATGGCTCACGCGGGATGCCGTACCTGTAGGCGTAGTGTGCTTCCTCTTCGGCAGCCTCGTTATAGGTCACGTGCCAGCTGAGCACCCAAATACGATCAGCCTGCTCTTGCTGTGTTCGAATGACGAACATGGTGCCCTTATGCCCCACCGTTCTGGACACGCCGATGCGATAGCCGAACCCCTTGCGGTACATCAGGTACACGAACGAGCCTTTCGGGTCGTCAATGGCTGCGAACATGATGTGCTCGGCTGTTGCGCGCACTTTACCGTAACAGCCAAGGTCGAACTCGAACGCCTCCTGCTTGCGCACACAAGACTTCTCGGCGACCTTGGCTCGCACCGTCTTGCCGGCTCTCACAGCCAGCACGACATCACCGTGCTTGATGCGCTCAATAGGTACTTGGCCGTCAGGCGTGGAGACCAGCTCACCGGCTGGGATGCACTGATTTTTGTCCCCGAACAACAAAGCGCGACCGCGCTTGTGAACGATCTTCTTGACCTGACGTAGCTGCAGTGGATTCAGATCCTGCACCTCGTCCACCAGCACCCAGTCGTATCGAAACGCGGGTGGCATGTTGTGCACGGTGGGTAGCCAGATCATGTCGTCGAAGTCCACGAAGCCATCGAGCTTCTGGCACTGCTTGAGCGTGTCGATGACTGCACTGGCCAGCTCGTGCTCGCGGGACTCTACCGCCTTGGCGTTCGAGGCTGGTGCACCGTAGTCCACGCCGACCTGCGCCATCAGCTCGCAGATCTCGTCGCGCGTCGTGGCAGCCGTGTTCTTGGCAAGGCTGACAGTACGCGCCAAGTCGCCTAGCTCCTTGTAGCCGGGCAGCGCCTTCTTGAGGAAGGCCATGACGCGGTCCTCCTTGACGATGATGTTGTTGCCACAGAACTTGCGGATGTCGCGAAGTCCCAGAGAGTGTGACGTCGCAGCCTCGACGCCTTGCGGCACGCGCCGGCCAAGCTCAACCGCAACAGGCTTGCTAAACGCGAGCACGATGACCGACTCGGTGTCGTACGTGTAGGTCAGCGCGTTGACGAGCGTCGTGGTCTTGCCCGACCCGGCTACCGCCTGCACGATGGCGTTGCCGGTTTTGTTCTCGACAAAGTCGTACACGGCGAGCTGGTACTTGCTCCAGTCGAGCTTGACGGGCCTGTTGATGAGCAGCGCTGGTCTGGCTGCCTCATTGGCTACTGCGCCCATGCGCGTTCCGATCCATGTCATGTTGCATTGCTCCGTAGAAAGATCAGTTCACTTGAGTGGTGCGAATTGTGCGCCTTGCGCCGGCTGGTCACGGTCTCGCGAAAGACCTCGAACGGGAGCCAGTCTGGAGACGCACCAGTCTTCGGGTTGAGTGCTTCGCACACGATCACCTGTCCACGCAGACGCATCACGCGTCGAGCCAGCTTCTTGTAATCGATGGCCGGCTGCTTGTGGCCGTAGTTGTGTTGGTACGGTGGATCGATGAACCATGTAGCCTCTACCGTGTAGTCTGGTTCGCGAAACTCCCAGCGCCTGATCAACGGCAGCTGTGCTGCGACACGAGCACGCGTACTTGCTGTCCATTGTCCAGGCAGATGCCCCCAAGGCGACGTCGTCCAGCACGCCGTTTGCGGGTTCGTGCGCTGCCAGTACTTCAGCAGCCAGCGCTGACCACGCGAGAGCCCGAGCTTGCGGATGTCGGTGTAGGGCTCAAGCTCGATTGGGATTGCCAATATGTCCCTGGCGCGCGCCTCGTCAATCAGCCAGCACCACAGCTGCGCGATCTCGGGGCAGGCATCCCAAAGAACTGCGCGACACGTGCTCGCGTGGCGCAGCGCGTAGCAGGCCGAGCCAGCGAAGGGCTCGACGATCAGCTTGTACTCTGGCATCGGGTAGTGCTTGGACGCATTCCACTTCGCACCGAACCACTTAAACATCGGCCCGCGTGCTGGGCTCACGGCGACACCTGTACGCATCTGTCTGGGCAAGACAAGAGGCGCATCGGCTTGCCGCACGCCCAACAAGAGCGCTCGAACACCGGATGGTGATGCGCGTCGCCGCTCGTCAAGCGTGCAGGGCAGCTCAGATCGCTGCACGCAAACACGTGAGTGCGAGCTGCAAACTTGTCTGTCCAGTTTGGGTGAGCCCGCGTACGGCTCAGCAGCTCTTCACGGTCGGTCAACATTCGGAATCCGGAGAAATCAGACCCGCCATATCGTCTTCACGTCCCTTCGAGCATCATGTCGGCGATGTCACCCATCAACTTTTTCCTCTTGTTCGTCGCCTACGCCCTCGCGCTCTTTGCACTGATGCTTCTTGGCGTTCTCGCACCCGTGCTTGCACACGAGCGGCTCGCAGTGCTCCAGGCACACGTCCTCGCTCGGCATGCAACCCCACCTGTTCGGTTTACGCGCGCTCACAGCTTCCTTCGCTCTCGTATGGGCAGGGCATCCAGAATGCTCGTCAGCGATGCCAGCGCTGCGTCTGGTGATATCGGGTGACACGCGATGATTCGCACGTCCGCGGCAGGGCTGTACGCCTCGACGCGCCACCTCTCACACGACCGTTCGACCGGCGTCACGTGCACGAATCCGCGGGACCGCGAGAGCGTGTAGAGCGCGGCAGGGATGGGCACGCTCACGGCTTCCCCCGCAGCTCGTCGGGCTCGTTGATGCACACGCGCTCCGGCTCGCTGTCACGATCAAGCTCTTTCAGGAATCGTCGAAAAGCAAAGTTGGTCGTGCCGCTGCCGCTCGTCTCTGCAGCAATGCGAGCTGCGCGCTTCACTCGCTCCAGCACGCTCTCGCGATGAGCAGTGAAGATTGAGTGGCCAAGCGCACACTCTTCCGCGTCGAGCCACACTCGCCGATGGCGCCGCCACTCTACGAAGTAGCATCGACCATGGCTGTTGCCAGCGACCTCGACAACGACGCCGTCACCACGGATAACGCCATTTCGCGTGAGGCGTGCGGCCTCGTCGAAACCTTTGTCTTGACTCGTAACGCGCACGAAGCGAACGCGATCACCCACAGCAAAAGTAGTTTCGACGGACCCGTGCTGCTTTACGAACGACATCACCCGTCCGTGAGCGCGAGCGATCCGCGCTAAGTCGTTGGTGGACAAGTCATCAGCAGATTCGTGCGCTGCGGCCATGCAATCGACAGCCCAGCTCTTGACCGACTGCTGGTCCAGGACGTCACGCAGACGACCGAGCGCGTGTAGCTCCGCCTGCCGCGACAAGGGCCAGCTTGACGAGCCTCTCGCGCGCACAGTTACCAGCTCGCACTCGTGCCAGTACCGAGCAGCTGCCGCAATAGCTTCCGCCTTCTCACGGGCGCTGTGCTCGTCCGCGAACCGCCGGACCCAATACCCGCGTCGTCTGTGCGTCTTAGCGCGCGCTTCCGCGGCCTCTAGTCTCAGCGCGACGTCGTTCGCGTGGCAGATGTTGCCGTCCGCGCACCGCTCGACGCCGAGGATCCCGGCGAGCACGTCACCGGTCGCGCGCTGGTCGGCTTCCATCTCCTTGAGCTTGACCTCGGCGAGTTCTCGCTTCGTTCGCACGAGACCGCCGCACTCCGAGCACTGCCACTCCTCGAACTCAGCGTACTGCTTTGGCGTGCGTCCGCAGCCGGCGCATTGATAATCGTCCGCTGGCCCACGTTTTCGCTGTTCCTCTACGAGCTTGGTCCTCAACTCGTCGCGCTCTCGCACGATGTTGCGAACAGCGTTGGCATGCGGCATTGCGCCGGGCTGCCAGTCTGCCTCGGGCAGCGCATCTGCCACAGCACCCAGCAAATCGCCTGCGTGTTTCAGTGAGCGCACAGCTGCCTCGCGCGTTTTCGCCTCATTGGCAAGAGCAATATCGCGGTCTCTCCTGGCGGCGTCACGGTTGATCTCGGCGGCGTCAAGTGCCTCACACAGATCGCTGCCCACCTGCCGATAGGCGTCGAGGCTATGAACCTCGCGCGCAATCACGGCGCGCCAGGCGTCTCTGATGTCCTGCTTATTCGTTTCGCTCACTTCCCACCGCCTTTCAGCTCGTCTGCAATGCGCCGTCCACCAAAGCCGCCGGCCCGCTCACACGCCTCAATCACCCGCTCCCGCTCCTCGCGCAGCATCGCCTCCACGTCGGCGCGAGTGATCGCAGACTCGGGCGGTTCAGGATACGGCACCCGGCCGTGTGCCGGGCACGGCGCGCCGGGGCACATGTTGTGGCAGACGCATGGGGCGTAACCTCCGGCGGGCTCGGGCTGCGGGGATGTCACCTTAACGCGCTTGCTCGTCTTGCTCATAGGTCGCTCCACCTTTCTCCGACTTTCATGTCCGTCGGGAACACCACGCGGCGTCCGTTGATCTCGAAGGGCCTGCTTGTTTCTTGTTTGCACAAAGCCAGTATCTCGTCTGCGCGCTTCACAGGCGTCTCGAAGTACGCAGCGTCGTGGACCTGCGCCACTAGGAAAGTGTCTGGCGGCAGTTGCCGCTCGATGGCCGGGAGCACCAGGTTCATGAGCCCCGAGGCGCCGCCCTGGATCGGCGTGTTGGCGCACTCCGGTGGCTTGGGTGCGTGCCCCAGCCACCTCAGCCTGTTGCTGATCGGGATGCGCACGTGCCCGATGCGGATAGTCTGCAGGAGCAGGTCTTCCTGGTAGGCGTAATAGCCCTTGAAGGCGCGGCGCATGTTGCGCAGCATCTGCTCGGTCTGGAGCAGCGTGATCGGGATACCTGCAGCGATGATGCGCGCGTAGACGGTTGGAGCGCCAGCCATGTAGGCCACCGCGAAGCCCGACTGCTTGGCGAGGTTGCGGAGCTTCTTGTACTCGTCCTCGTCCTTCTTCTTGTCGAGCTTGAGGAAGTCCTGGCCGAAGATGATCCCGGCGTTCGAGGCGTGCAGGTCGCTCGACTCGCACGCCGCGATCATGACCTCGTCGCCAGACACGTAAGCGGCAATGCGCATTTCTAGTTGCGAGAAGTCGAACGCTACGAGCACTTTTCCAGGTGCTGCGAAGTAGAGCGACCGGATGCCACCAAACTCCGCGACCGGGTCATTTTCGAATCTTGGTAGATTCATGATGTTCGGTCGCGCGCAGTTGTGAACGCAGATCTCGTTGGCGATGAAGTTGTGCGCTTCTTCTACCGACAAGTCGTACACGCGCACGCGCTTGCGAAGTGGAGTGACCGACAGGACCGTATGATTGTTGGAAGCACCTTTTGGCCAGCGCAGTGCACGTGCAACAGCAGCTCGCGCACGTAAAGGCTTGATCCTGATCCTTCGGTTGCGCCGCTTCAACTCCTCAGGGTCCAGCCCAGCACGGATCACGTAAGCTTTAAACGTCGCAAAGTCATGGCCCAGCGCGCGTGCTGTGCGTGTAGTTGCCCACTGATGAGCACGCAACTCGCGAACGATTTTTGCCTTTGTTAACTTAAGCTTGAGTTGTCCTGGCGCCGACCCACCAATTCTGCCCTCACGATTCAGTCGACGCGCGTTCTCAGAGCGCTTGCGTCTAAGCTCGTCGGACGTCCCGTGATGCCGACAGTGCTCGGATCGGCTCATGCCGGTGAGCATGTGAAACCGATTGTCCAGCTTGTGCCCCTCATGGTGCACGTCTTCCGGCCAATCTCCGGTGAACTGGTTGTACACGAACCTGTGATCGGATACAGGCGCACCAGCTCCGGTCGCATACAGGCGGCTGTAGCCGAATCCAGCAATGTCGCGAGCCAGCGCCATTACCTTGTCGCCGTGACGAAGCTCACCGGCAGCACACCATTCGCCGCTGGTGAGCAACACGCGATGGTCAGCAGTAAGATCCACATGCCCAACGTGCTGATTGCCGGTACCTCGCCAGCGCACGCGCACGACGTTCTTGACCCCCGTGCAACCAGCCCACGTGACCTGGCGCAACGCGAGCTTGCCGTCGATGTAGCAATAGGCATAGTCACCAGGCCGAACTTTCTCGATGGGCACGCCTTTCGGGTACTTCGACACATCGCGCATCGTCTCGACGAGCGTGCCTTTAGCCACACACGAGAAGCGACCCGACACCGCGCCGTAGCTCTGCCACACCGGGTGCACGCGCCCGCCTGAGTCCGTCACGATCGCGTCGATGTACGTGCTGCGTGCCTTGCGAGCCTTGCGTAGTGTGAGCACGAAGTTGCTCAGCCTGTTCAGCTTGTCGAGGTCACTAACTCTGCGTGCCACACTCATGTTGCCGAGCGCGGCGTAAGCGCGCAGTGCGTTGACGTTCAGCGCCGGCTTGTTGGTCTTCTCGCTCCTGAAGAACACGGGCGCACCCAGCTCTTCGAAAAACGCGTGGCGCAGCTGGGTCTGCGACATCAGGTTGATCTCGCGCCCCATCATCTCGTTGGCCTGACGGCGCACAACGCGCTCGACCCTGCGGAGCTTGCGCTTGAGCATGCGCGCCTTGTCCCGGTCGAACCGGAACCCAGTCACCTGCATGCCCTTGCAGAGCATCGCCGAGATCTTGTCCTGCTCGTAGACCGGCATCTCTTCGGCCAGGTCCGGCTGCATGTGGTCCCAAGCGAGCTTGGTGTAGAGCGTGTCGCGACCGTTGTATCGATAGTACTCGCGCATCTTGTCGGCGTGCTTCTCGTCTTTCCACGGCGTGACGTCCTCGTACATCGTCACGACGTGGCTCAGGCGCCGGGGCATGTGGCTCGCGAACGAGTGGTGCGCGAGCAGCGTGTCCTCCCACTTGTCGAACTTGATGCCGTAGCGCTCCAGCACGATCTGGTCGAACATCGGGCCGTTATGCGTGACGCCGGTTCTGGTCGAGAAGAACTCAGTGAGGTAGTCCGCGACTTGACGCTGCCCCTGCAGGCCATAGAAGCAGCACGTGCCGCGCTTGTCTCGACTCCAAGGAATCACCACCGTGCGCTGCCCGTCGCTGATACCGAGACACACGAGCGACGTCTCGGTGGCGTCTAGGCCCGTAGTCTCGATGTCCACACCGACTACCTTGCCCATTGGTTGTAGCTCAGCCTTGAGCGCCGCGAGAGTCTGGGGCACGCGCATGGTGCGACCGTGCATGCGCTCGGGCAGCCGGAAGCCGTCCGCCATGATGCGCTGTGCGCGCAGGAAGTCGGTGAGCATCACCGGCTCCCACTGCTTGGCGCGGATCACGAAAGCCGGGTGCACCATCGGGAAGATGGTCCGGTTCTCGTAGAACATGATCGAGCCGCGATAGTGCTGGATGCGTGGTTTGCGCGACGTGTGTGCAGTGGCGTGCAGCGCGTGGCCGCCTAGCGCGAACACGTGTTGGACTTTGGCTGATGTCAGTTCGGCGTCCAACCTAGCCTGGCAGGCCTTGCGCGCAGCGCCCAGCTCGCTCTCCTTGCCCTGGCACAGCACCGCATTCGTCCAGTGCACGTCCTCGCGCTTCAGACCGATCTTCTTGTTCAGGTGGTTCAGGAGGCGCCCGCTTGGGCCCACGAACGGGCGCCCCTCGACCAGCTCTGACGGACCTGGGCTCTCGCCGACGATGGCGATCTTCGCGCCCGGGTGGCGCTCTGGAAACACGCACAGGTTCTTCTGAAGCGGACACTCGTTGCACGCTTCGCCTGCAGGTTTCTTCTGCGCCACCTTCAGCTGCTTCTGACCGGCAGCAGCTTCGGGCTTGTAGGTCCAGAGATCAGAACTCGCCATCTTCGCTCTGTCTACCTGCGAGCAGCACGCGGCAGGTTCATGTTGAAGATCGCGTTCAGGTCGCCCGCGCTTGCCTGGCGCGCTCGATAGCCTTCTCGGAGAGCAGCGACGATCAGCGCGCCGTTCGAGACATAGGAAGTCGGCGTTTCTGCCAAGTGCTTGAGCCTGTAGGAGTGTGCCTCGCTGTTGAAGGTTGCACGCTTCTTGCAGTTCGCTCGAAGCCACTTGCGTGCCTGCCGCACTTCAGTCGCGTTCACCTTGTGCTTGTACGAGTTCGGCGTGCCTTTGTACCCGTTGTCGCAGATGTCTTTCTCCGTCAGCTCGCGGGGGACGCAACGTACTCGTTTCGTCGAAGCCGCTTTCGCACCTGCCGGGCGAAAGCACACCGGCAACCAATGCGGCCTCTTCAGCCCCTGCTTGGGCGGTGCACGCTTTACGAGCGGCAGGTTGAGCATACCGCCATCGGTCATGTAGCTGAGCACATGAGCCGACTCGCGCTCGACGAGCTTGCGCTCGTGCGCCTTGGCGACGATGTCGCACAGCAGTTGCGAGGCGCCGGCCCACACGATGACGTTCGGGAACAGCTCGATAACCAGATTGCCAGTGACGCCGTCGAAGTCACGGCGCAACTCCGCGAACGTGACGTAGTCATTGGTCTTCACGTACTCGACAAACGCCTTCAAGGTCAGCGTCTGTTTCGACTTGCCCGTACCCAGTTTGTTCATGTTTGCTTTGTCCATGTCTGTGCTCCTTGTTTATTCCCAAGCGCCCATGTAGAGCAGCTCGCCAGCTTGCCCGAAGAAGAACCCTGTCACGAAGCCGCTGTAGCCGGCTTCGACGTTCACGTTGCTCGTGTAGTCAACTGTGCTTGTACCGCTTGCACCAAACGGCTTTCTCGATGTTGCTGCTCGCGGCATGTCCTCGAACTCGACGCCGGCTCGCGTGAGCATGTCGATCAGCATTTGCTTGTCGTTGTTCATGCCAGCTCGATGCCTGCGATCTTGAGTGCCTCGCGTGAGAAGAACGTACCCTCGACGCCGTTGGTCCAGCGCACCACGACCTTGGCGCCGTCGTCGCTGATGACCTCGCCGACCACGCCTTGGCCGGTTCGAACCTGCTTGCCCTTCAGATTCTCGCCATTGAGCTTGCTCTTGACTTCACCGATGCCCTCCGACACGCGCACGACGCGTCCAAGCCAACCGATCGCGAGCAAGCTCCATGCACGGGCCTTGTCCTGATTCTGGTCCTTGACCCACTGGACCGGAGCCGCATGCGCGAATAGGTCTGCGGCGTCGTCCACGGCCAAGAGCAGCTCGGTTAGCGAGCGCTGCAGTCTCTTGATCCTCTTCTTCAGCTTCTTCTTTTTCATACCTTCTCTCCTCCTTCAACAGCAACTCGTAGCCCTGCCTCGTAAGCTCGGAGCATGCAATCTTGTGTGCCGCTCCCGTTGGCTGACGGGAACGCGAACACCTGCACTCTGTGCCCATGGTGCTTGAGCGTCGCTGCGATCTCGACCATGCGCTGGTTGCGTGTAGTGCCAGCTTCCTTGCCCTCCTCGTCCCACAGTGCTGGGAACACGAGGCAGAGCACACCGTTGTGCTCCGCCCACTTGTCAGCGAGCGAGTCAATGCCGCGAGCGCCACCGTGCATGACCAAGTCCGGCTTGAACTTGGTCAGTACACGGTACACGACTTCGTTGTCCCAGAAGCCGCTACGCTCGCGCGAGCCGGTAACCAGCACGACACGCAACTTCACACTCCCGGTAGCGGAAGCTGTGCACCCAGATCAGCGATCACCCAGACCGTCGCCCAACGTCCTGAGCGCGTGCGGCGCTCACGCCCGGTCTCGACCACGCGACCCTTCAGGACCAGGGTGCGCCGCCTAGCGCTCGCCGTCTGGTGGCGCATGAGCAGGTGACGCTCGACCTCGTCGTCGGTGGCGCCTTTCAACCCGCGCTTCTTGATGAAGTTGAAGACCTCGGCTTCGAGCCGGTTCAGCTTCGAACCGTTAAGGCTCTGGGCCGCGCGCTCGCTGGTGTCGTTTGGCGCGCTCACGAACGACACGCCCTCTGATGTGTGTGGCATTTTGCTCTTGTCCTCTTTCCTTTTTTCACTGCTGATGCAGTCTCTTGTAACGACGTCTGCAGTTCTTGCAGTAGAGAATTCTCCTGACCGCGCTGGGCATGCCGATTGACTTCGCGAAGACGAAAAACGGCATCTTGCCCTTGAAGCCGCACACGGGCTCCGCAGTGTCCTCCAAGATGTGAACGATGGGCGGCTTCTTCCGATGGCCGGTGAAGGCGACGATCACAGGAGCTTCTTCCCTTCTGGTGTGACCACCCAGCTCCCCAACACTTCTGGATCCAACGTAACGAGACCGAACTTCTGCAAACGCCCCAGGGCTTGACTGATCACACGCGAACCAGAACCACGACTACCTGACCACGGATCGCCCGCTGCCGTTGTCTTGAGCACGTATTGCTCTAAGTAGGTGAGAGGCCTCTTCTGGGTCATCCGAGCCTCGTCACCCACTGTGCGGGGTCCTCAGACAGCGCGGCGTCAAGCGCCGCCTGAGTCGTGAACAAGCAGCCGCTCTTGCCGACGAGCCTCCTGGTCGTGGTGGGTATGCCCAGCTTGATCGCTAATGCCTCGGCCATGGACATTCCACGAGACACGCCGAGGTCGATGTAGACCGCCACGAGTTCAGCCTGCTTCAGCCACACGTGGCCAGCCTGCATGCCGACGCGGCACTGGTCCTCGTCGAGGTCGTCGAACACCTGTGGATAGAGTAGATGGCTAGCGTACGGGGCCTCGCCGCGCTTTAAGCTGTCGAGCATGCAGAGCTGCGCGTAGCGGACGTTCTTGCAAAAGTTGCCTGCGAGTGGAGATTCGATGGTGACGCGGATCATTCGGTCATCGCTTTTCTTCTTCTGCTGACGTTCTCACACAGAACACGCCGTCGCGGATGTTCTGTTCGACTTGAACGAGGCCGGCTCCGTCCGTGAGCCACTCGGCGAGCTTGTTTCCTGGCCAGCGCACGATCCGGGCCAGTGCATGGAGAACTCTCGCTGACCTAGGAGCCGTGACGCGAGGGAATCTACCATCGCCGACCTCCCAGCGCAGGCACTCGTCGCACCAGACGGCGCCCTCCGGCCGCACAAAGCACTTGCGCCAGTCGATCACAGCGGTCCCCTGTCCTCGGCAGTACGAATCGGGGGCTCAGGAGGTAGACCACCGACGGCGCCGGTCAGCGCGTGCATGCGCTCCGCGGCTCTCTGGACGAGCACGCCCCGGAGCGCGAGCAGCGCCGCCGCAAACGAAGCTCCTGCGTATCGGTTGTCGTCCTTCGTGTTGCCGTGCATGCGGTTGTCCACGTGCACGCGGTCATCATCGTCTCGGTACACCCAGATCCCGATGTGGGGCGAGTCCTTGCTCTTGTGGTCGAGCCAGTCGTTCTCGTGGTAGAGCGCGCGGTCGAGTTTCAGGACCTCGTCGAGCAGCTTGACGTCGGCGTCCTGGTGGACGACCAGGATCTTACGACGTCGCGCGAATGCGTAGCCCAAGGCGAAACCGAGAACAGCGCACGCGAACAGGAGGGCGGCGGTCATTGTGGCGCGACCCGCTTCCGAGCGATGCGCAAGAGCACGATGTAGCCAAGGATGTCACCCCACACGTCCTCGTCCTCGTCGCTCTGCTCGCTCTTGATGCGCGAGAGCTTGTCGTCGATGCGCACCAGGATCTGCTCTACCGGTGACGCTTTACTCGCGATGCGCATGGGGCTTAGCGCCGAACCGCCGTAGAGCCGGTTCTTGCGCAGCAGCATCTCCTTGAGCGCGTCGCACTCTTCAGTGATGGCCAGGGCATCTGGCGAAAGACAACCAAGTGACGGCTCGGCTGCTTCGGTCTGAGCTGCTGCTGGAGCAGCCACGATCACTTTTGTAGCTCTCTCAGCTCTCGCCAGCGCTACGTGCAGCACGGTCATCTCTTCGTCGAGGCGCTGCAGCAGTCGCTGTGCTCGTACCAGCGAGTTCGGCCGCTCGCACGGCTGTTGACCAACCGTACACAGCTCATGCCATTTTTGCTCAGCTGTTTTGACCTCTGCGCTAGCCGCGTCGATCTTGTTCTCGTACACCATCACGCACGCAGTGCGCAGTACCCTCAGCTCTTCAGCGCTCAGTTCCATCTGCTCTTCCGTCCCTTTCTCGTAAAGAAGAAGCTCGGGCTCGACAGTGTTTCAGAACCACCATGCCAGGAGTGTCACAGGCTCTCCCTGCGTACCATGCCGTCAGAGCCCAAGCTTCAGCGGGCCAGTCGGGAGTCGCACCCGACGAACTTCTTCTTGGCCCATCATGCGCTTGGCGCCACGTCGAGCCAGACCATCTGGCCCGACGTGGGAGCATGCGGCTTCATGCTCAATGGTTGAGAAGGCAACGGGGAAACCATCTACCATCGGCGCGCTCTGCTGGCTTTCAGGAGAGCGCGCTGACTCCTTGCGCCGTTCTCAGGCGCGTGCCTGGCGGCGACGACGCGGGCGCTCTTCCTCCTCGTCCTCGTCGGCTGCTGCGGCCTTGGCGCCACGGCGCTTCGGCTTCTCGTCCTCGTCTTCGTCCTCATCGTCGTCGTTGAGGTCGTCCGAGTCCTTCTTGCCCTTGGCGCTGACGCCGTTGGTGCTCTTGCCGTTGGCGCTCTTGGCCGACGCCTTCTTGCTCTTGCTCTTGCGCTTGGGCTTGTCGTCCTCGCCACCGTCTTCGAGCGTGGCCAGGAAGTCCTCCAGCTGGTCCTCGTGGATGTACCGGGAGATCTTGTTGTTCGTCTTTCCCTGGTACGTGTTGTGCACGAGGTATGCCCAGACCTCCTCACCTTCGAGGCGCTCGCAGAAGTCGCTCACGTCCTCGAAGCCGCTCGTCTCGGGCATGTCGATGTCGAGCGCCTCGCCGAGCATCTTCGCCTTGAACGCACCGTCATCGGTGAACGTCAAGTTGTCGAACGTCTTGCGGTTCAGCTCCTCGTCGTCACCGTGACGCTCGAAGACCTTGAACTGCAGGGAAGCAGCAGGGTCACCCTTGCTGTTCTCCTTGGGCTCGGCCTTCATGACCTTGACCTTGTAGACGCCGACGTCGAGAGGCTTGGGGGCCTCCGTGTCGACGGCGTCCCAATTGATGCTCTTGCCACCGGACCAACCTTTGTATGCCATGTTGCGTGTTCTCACTTCTGCATGCTGCGATGGTTGTGCCTTGCGCCACCATGGCGCTCAGCTCTTCCCCGCACAAACTTTTTTCCTACGGGATGATCAGGGGTGGTGCCGCCTGCTGCTCGGCGGCGCGAACGGCCTCGCGCTCGAACAGCATCTGGAACTGGAGGTCGAACACCATGCCGCGCGGTACCTTGGTCAGGTCGGCGAACGTAAACGCCGCTTCGAGCGCCTTGGCGATCACCATGAGCTGGGGCGGCGGGGCGCCGGGAGCTGCTACAGCACTCGTGCAGTAGCGCTTCATCAGCTCCATCATGGTGAGCATCAGGACGTCTGCCTCGCGGAGCTGCGCCGGCAGGTTCTTGGTGACAGCTGCAGCAGTCTTGAGAGCTGCCTCGACTTGCTCTGTGACCAGACTCTTCTTGGGCTCGTTGCTCATGCCTGCATACCTTTCAGCAGCTCCCCGGCCGCTTGCTCGACCAGCGCAAGATGCTTCTTAGCTTCAGATGAAGTCATGCTGCCTGCTACAGCTGCGTTGTACGGCGCCAGCTTGACCTCGATGCTATGTGCTGTGATCGCAACTGCCACTGCGCGCAGACCGCCAGTGATTGTCGCGGCGCCGTGCTTGATCGCATCGGCAAGTAGCGTTGCTTCAGCTGCGGTCATATCGCGATGTCCAGTTCTTCGAGGAGTGCCTCGACGTCTGCTTCCACCACAGTCGAGCGCTTCACGTGGCGCCCGCTGCGACTCCAGTTCTCTTGCGGCCCCACCAGGAAGGCCCGCTCTGGATCGCGCTTGGCGTCGTAGCTCAGCGAGACCCAGTCATGCAAGAGGGCAGGCACCAGGCGCTGCAACGAGCCTGGAACGTCTGGGAGCAGCCCTGCGGCCTCGTCCTTGGTGATGTGCGCCACCACGAACAGGTGGCACTCAGCCCGCATCAGCCGGTTGAGCCCCGTCATGACGCAGTCCTGGGTCTGCCGCCAGATCTCGAAGCCCTGGTACTCGCGGTTCATCTCGCGCGCGAGCGTGTTGCCCACGAGCACCGTGAGCGTGTCCACGATGCACGTACGGATCTGACCCTTGGCAGCGTACTTGACGACGTCGCGCGTGGCGTTGTCCCAGTCCTTGGCGCTGTTGATGTCCTTCGCCATGAACTTGCCCTTGAAGCGCCTGGCAGCACTGAGCGCACCTTCGAGGTCGCAGTTCAGCACCACGACCGGCGGCGGTGACGTGGTGACCAGCGTGACGGTCTTGCCGACCTTTGGTGGCCCCGTCACCAGGATGCGCGCGTACGCGTCGTCCGCGTCGTCCTCCTCGGTGTAGAAGCCCCGCAAGATCTCGTCGTCGGACTCCTTGGGCTTCTTGGCCACCTTCTTGACCGTCTTGCTGCGCGGGCGGTCGTCCTCTTCTTCAGCTTCTTCGCGCTTTCGTGTCGTGCTCTTGTCCCGCATGATTTGCCTTCTCCTGCTTCCGCTTCTTCTGCACTTGCTTGCTCGGGCAGTTGTATTCTTCCGCCCGAGTCTTGTCGTCGCCGTGGCACCACCCGAACGCCCAGCACGGCGTGCCGATGTCGGGAGCGCACTCGTTGAAGTTCTTGTAGACCGGTAGTGACTTGCTCTTGCCAGTCATGGCCTGCTTCACCACAAGCGCTGCCGCGTGGTTCTCTGCCCACGCGTCGACCAGCTGCGGCGCGATCGCGAAGGGCACGCGCCGGAAATTGGGTATCGCTGTCTTGCTGATGAAGTTCACCATGACGATCGGCAGCTGCCCGAAGGTCTCTCGGATCAAGAACGCGAGCCCCAGGAACTGCGGCCTGGTCACGAGCTTGGCTGCCAACTCAGCATCCGGGATCCTAGGCATGCTGGCGCGTGTCTTGGTGTCGACCACCACGAGCGCGCTGGTCGGTCGGTGCTGGAGCAGCGTGTCGACGCGCGCCGTGTAGGGCTCGGTCCCGAAGTGGTCACTGGACAAGAAGTGCTCGATGGCGATGAGCTTGTACTCGCTGCCGTAGCCGGCACAGATTTCCAGGTCGTATTCGGTCTCGTAGGCACGCAAGAGTCGATTCGACTCGGCGATGTTCTCGATCGAGTAGCGCTGCCGGATGGCCGGGCTGTCGAACATGTCCTGCCACTGGGCGTCGATGCCAGTGAGCGCTGCCATGCCCTCGATGGCGAGGCCGGAGTGCACGAGCGTGCCGATCTGAGACCAGTCTGGCGAGACCTTGCCGTAGATGCCCTGGGTGCGCAGGGCGTGCGCCGTGGGGCAACGGAGCCACTCGCTGACGGCGCTATTGCCATGGGCGGTGACCGTGGAGGTCAGTGCCAGCTCGACCACGTCGCGGGTGTCGGTCAAGTTGGGGACGATGGGCTTGAGTGCCTTGAGTGTCTCGGCTGGTTGCGCCGGCACGATGACCAGCCTGATTTTCGTGCCCTGGATGCGCGTGGCTCTGACGGTCTTCCCGTTGACCTTCACTCTTACTTGCGTCCTGCCGAGAAGCTTGGATGCCTTTGCCTTGCGCTTCGTTTTCGTTTTTGTCGCAGTCTGCTTTGCTGGCACGTGTTCACCATCTCCGGCCTCATCGGCAAGCCGGGCCCTTGTCCGAGGTCAATGACTAGTCCACCGCGGCGAGCGATGTCAACAATCGCTGCGGGACTAGAAGGTTGGTATAAAAAGCTCGGTGTGTTTTGGTGGTGGGGCCCTTCGGCCCCCACCAAACACCTATGGCATAGGACTAATCACGGTGTGGGATCCGACAAAAAAGTTGTGTGCGTATCTACAGCTGGGCGCTTCTTTTTGACGAATCTCCACAATCTCCAGTGGAGATTCGTCACTTCGCTTGTAACTCTGCTCGCAACATAACGAATCGAGCAGGATCCGGTTTTCGACTTGAGGATTAGTGGAGATTCCACGACCCCTCAATCCTCAAGTCCCTACGAGTCGGATCCGACTCTTGAGCGCACTCAGAAAAGCGCCTTTTGGCCATACGTGACGCAATACGATTTCACTTCGCACTGTCACGCTTAGCCTCCGCAGAGCTAAGCACGACAGCAATCGTGATCGCAGCGTTCATGTAGAGCAATCCCACAACGGTCTTGCCGGCCAAGAGATCTACGCCTGCATTTGCAGTGAGTACGCCCAGGGCGGCCATCCAAATCGTCCTCATCGTTCAACACCCCTTTCCCGAGCGTTCAACCGCAAAGCGCTCCGGCTCTGGCATCCAGTCAGGGTCGCGCTCCTCGCAGAAGCGGGGCTCCAGCTCCGGCCAGAACACGCGGGCCAGGTCGTAAGCAGCATCTTCAGACGGCGCGTCGATCACGCAGCAGATCGAGTGTGGCGGGTCCTCGTCGCGCTCACCCGAGCACCACCAGTGAAAGTCGGGTGGCGTCTTCGTGTAGATCGGACGCATGTCGCTGCCGTCACCCGCCCAGAAGCTGATCCAGAAACGTGTTGTCGCACTTGCAGCGCTCATCTTGCCCTCTCAGTCAGCACGCGCCTGAAGCAGCGCGTGCACAGCGTCAGATGCCACATGCGTTTCGGGAGTCTTCGCCAGGTTACCGTGTCAGTCATCCAGCTGCGATACTGGCGACCGCAGATGGCGCAGGTGTTCCACCCGATGAACAGGTGGGACAGCACTACGATGCGCCTGGGGAAGCTCGCCTCGAACCGGTGCGTGTTCCGCGTGCCGGTGGTGACGCGCCCCTGGATGACCACCGAGTGGACGCTTCTTCGGTCAGTCGCGAGTCTAGCCAGCTCCTCGCGTGAGTAGCGCGAACGGTTCACTTGACGCTCTTCATCAGTTCGAGCAGCTCTGCGAGCACGCCGATCACGTGCTCGCGCTCTGCAGGCAAGCACTCGATGGCGATGCCCTCGTTCGTGCCCTCTTCGACGCGAGCCTGCTCACCATAGGGCCCGTAGAACTGGAAACCCACAGAGCACGGGACCTCAAACAGCTCCAGCGCGTTGTGCTTGTGGCTAGGCCGCCAGTTGGCGCAAGCTACTATGCTCATGGCTTCTTGCTCCCGAAGTACGCCGTGATGCCGTCCTCGTCGACCACGAGACCTACGATCGTCTCGTTGGGCCTAGGGCCAAACATGGCGTTCAGCGCCAGGCGAGCGCTGCCGCGCCAGTATGCTGTTGAAGCAACACCCGAGCCGGGTCTGAAGCTCGGGTCGTACGCCACCATGATCTTGGGCCGTCTGTCATCGGGCATTGTTCAGTCTCCTTCTGTTTTGTAGACGTGCGTCGATTCGTCGTACTGCCGCTCGATGCGGTGCCCCGGGAACTTCTTGGCGCAGGTCTTCTCAATGAACACCATCGCGCGCTCCCAGGTGCTGAACTTCCTCGTGATGTAGATCCCGCGCCCGTCCTCGTCGTCCCACGCGAGGCGCCAGCAAGGACTCTCGATGAACGGTGGGTCGCCACACTCATCCAGGATCGGGTTGTCTTCCTGGGTCAACGACACGTGGAAGTGCCTGCCGAGCCCTACAAACTGCATCACACGGGCTGTGACAGTGCGCTTGAGGCGCTTGTCGTGGAACATGCGCCGGTACGGCTTGGGCACGTTTGCAAGATGCCCGCCAGAGACAAAAGGCACCACGCGCTGACGGCTCACAGCACACCAGCCTCCCGGAGCACCCTGCGCGCCCGCTCGAACGCCCCGGGCTCGTTCCACGCGCGGGACAGGCCGCCCGGGTGGGGGAGGATGACGTAGCTGCGAGGGCGCTCGTAGACATATGCGGTCTCTTCGTGGCGCGTGAAGGGCTTGAAATCTTCTCGGTTCAGCAGCCACCCAAACACGGACGACACCTTCGCGCCGAACAGCACGTAGGTGCGTTCGCTGTCTGAGCCTCGGGACAGGTCATCGGCCCTGCGCCGTGCTTCGTGCACCGACCATTTCCCGTTGCACAGGTTCACGCGGTCGAAGCGCGCGAGGTAGTCGGCCTGGTCGAGCTGCATGACCTTGTGACACAGTCGCCAGCCGGCGCAGCCCAGTGGGTCGGGGTAGAGAGCGAAGCGCTGCGCCAGTCGCGGGTCGACCTGATATGGGTTGGACTCACCGACGAGGAGGGGTTTCATCCGTACCTCCCGCAGCCACCCGCGTGGACGTAGCCCTCTTCATCGACTGGTTCATTTGCGCCATGCTCTAGCCTCCTCAGTCTTTCAGTTGCCACTCGTATGCGTCTGTCGGTTTCTTGCGCGGTGCTGCTTCGATCACTCCAGCCGTCTCGGCTTGATCCAAAAGCGTCTTGCCCTTAGCTCTGTTGATCTCCAATAGCTGGTAGATCTCGGTGCGGCTCAGCTGCTTGCCCTTGAGCGCCTTGCGCAGCTTGCCGTACGGGTCGAGCGAGCGCACGAAGGTCCTGGTCGGCTCCTTGAGCGAGTCCTTGACCTCGAACGGCAGCGCCTTGCGTGATTCACCCAAGTCCCAACCGCGCGTCTTGTGCCACTCGCACCGGTCCTCGTGGACGATAACGCTACAGTCTGCGCTCGCCAGGATCTCGGTAGAGCCGCGCAGCGAATCGCCGCTATCGTCAGCCTCACCTGGCGCGCTCTTGCGGAGGTGGTGGAGCGCCAACACCGTAGCGCCTCGGCTAGTCAGGACTTTCAAGCACGACATCACGCGCGCCATGTCAGAGCTGCTCTTCTCCTCGCCCGTGTGCGCTTGGCGCAGCGAGTCCACCACGATCAGGCTGGGCGAGATCTGGTCGCAGATGGCCATGATCGCCTCGATGGCACTGGGCAACTGCAATATTGCCGGGAGCCCCTCGGGAGGCAGCCCACCGCAAATGGAGTGAAAGAAGATCTTGTCCTCTGGCGTCATGCCCAGGCGCTTGAACCGGCGGCCCAGCTCCCACTTCGGGTTGTCGAAGTTCAGAACCAGCGCCGAGTGCTTCTCGCCGACCACGTCTTGACCGAGCCACGTCTCGGAGCGCACGACGCCGATGCACAGGTCGTAAGCCAACCAGCTCTTCTTGACGCCGGGCTTGCCGGCAAAGAAGGTCACGCCGCCCTGCGGGATGTAGTCCTGCACCAAAAAAGGTGTGGTGTCGCGCGCCGACGCGAGAACAGCCTCCGCGTTCTCGATGTAGATGTCCATGAGCGTGGAGCCACGCTCAGCCCACGCGATCTCACGGGCTAGATCCTTGTCGGCGTCACGTATGCGACGCTTCTTCTCGCTGTCGTCATCTGCCATGTTGTTGCTCTTGTCCCGCGCGAGCTTTCTATCGGAGTGGGCAGTCCAGTTCTTTGGCTAGCGCAAAGAGCGGTGCTGGATCCTCGGCGATCGGCATCGATCTCAGGCTCGCGTCCGGGCGCCAGGGTCGGTGACCATTGAGCGTCCTCTTGCTCTCCGACATACCGCTGTCGACGTAGCAGTAGTCGATCTTCCCGCTGCTTGAAGCTACCTTCCAGATGCCGGCGGCGGCTGCCGTCACAAACACCAAGATGCACCACCAGACCGGATCGACCAGAGCTGTGAGCAGCGGCTTGAAGCGCTCCTCGCGAAGCTCCTTGTTGGTGCGGTGTGCTAGCTCAAGATCGTCTTGCCGCTCGCGCAGCAGCCTTTCGAGGTCTGCGATCTTCTGCTCAGTGTTGATCTCTCTGTACATTGGCTACTCTGTCTCCCCCTGCAGCACAGGAACTTGTCGATAGCCTGGTTCAGGCAGTCGTTGGCGAAGCTCATCGATAGCGTGATCCGCATACTGCCCTGCGAACTTCGGGCCGCTGTTGACTTGTGCGGCGTAGACCCGAATCCAGAGATCGATCTCGTTTTGGCTTCTGAGCGTCATGTGCGTGCTCCCAAGATCAGGGCGCCTGCTACCCAGAACAGTAACCCGCCGGTCACGCCCAGCATGAAGATGCTCATGGCAGTACCCTGATGGTGCTGGTTCGGATCACGAACGGCGTCTTGCCGGTCGCCAGGTTCGCTGCACCAGCAACAATGTACATAAGCTGCTGCTGGGCATCTTTGAGGTCGTCCGCTGTGAGCAGGCACTGGTGCACCGACGCAGACGTCATGTCGTCGCCGAGACTGATCCCGACTCGCACCTTGCGCAGCTCCTGCTCCAGCTTGTTCAACTCACATGCCATGTTGCTGAGCTTCTCCGCAATGCTGGTCATGCCGGCGACCAGCATCGGCACCTGGTCGTCCTGCACGTGTACGGTATCGGGGAGTTCTGTCTTCGGTACAGTCCTGTAGGGTCCTTCGATTGCCTTGGCGGTGGGCAGGTCACCGGGCCGTGAAGCCCTCTCCGCGTGGAACTTCGTGCGCGCTAAAATCCTGCCGTCTGGAAACACGTCCGCAATCACTAGAGACTTGTGCCGCAGCACTGCTTTCTTCTTCGGTTTATCGGTCATGTGCGCTTCCTCCTGCTGATCCGAACAGCCCGAACACACGGGCCAGATGCACGCCGTTGTTCTTCAGACTCTGCACAATCGTGTTTGGTGTGAACCAGCCGTAGCCGGCAAACTTGTCGCACGGGCGAATCACTCGTGTCGCAGCAGCCACCAGAAACGAGAAGTTACAGTGCAGGCCCTTGGGTCCAGCCGGGTGCTCGTCGTAGTCCAAGATCTCGCTCGGACCGCACGTGAGGTTATTGGCCAAGCCGAACTGGTAGTGCTCGTCCAGTCGCCAACCCAGCTCCTCGTGCAACTCGCGCACGACGGCTTGACGTGGGGTCTCGTTGACCTCGACCTCGCCACCTGGCGGCACCCAACCGTGCAGCTTGTGTTGCACGAGCAAAATTGCGCCATCATGGTAGCAGTACGCGCTGGTGCTGAATACGACCCTGGTTGGATCACTCATTTGGTTTCTTCCTCTTCTGCGTCACGACCGAACACCAACTTGTGCAACACCGGATGGTGCTTGCGCATGCGCCTGCGGTTAGAGAGTCGTTGCGCTTCAGTCTCACGCTGCAATCGCGCTTGGACTTCTTCGAGCGTTTCAGCCGTAGAGAGCCTTGGTTGCTGCCAGTCCTGCCTGCGCTTGTCGTGCAGACGCTTTGTCGCCTCGCGCTTGTGGCGCATCTGCTCCTCGGTGAAGCTGCTCGCTACACGCTTCTTCGGTAGTGGTTTACCGGCTTGTACCAGCTTATTGAACTGGTACTTGTCCTCCAGCGCCCTCAGGTAGTAGGTGTGCAACGCGGTCACGCACAGGTGGCTTTCAGCTGCAGCACACGACCTGCACACCATCTTGGCGCAGGCGATACAGCCGAAGCCCTCGATGATGTCCGTGCGACACTCGGTGCACGCCCATAGCTTGCCGGCCAGCGGGATCAGGAACGCCCAGCGCTGTGCACCATGTTGAGGTCTGCCCGGGGTATACCGGTCGTAGATGACGCTCGCGATGTCAAGTGCAGTCTCTTCCGACCCAGGCGCAAGTTCAGCGGCACCTAGCTCCTCGCGAATAGCTGCTGCTTCGTGCTCGTCGTACTGCGGCGCGTACAGTGAACCGTACTCGTAGAACGCAGCTGCGAGTTGCTCTGCACTGACGGATCGTCGCTCGATGAAGTGCCCGGATCTAGCGCCACTGTTGCACTCGCTGCATGCTGGTGTATGTCCATTCTTCACTGCCCAGGTCAGTTTGCCTGCGAGTCGGATCGCCATCCTGCCGCAGTCACATCGACACAGCCACAGCATGCCGTACGTTGCGCGGCGACCAACGGCTCGGATCGCGGTCAGCTCGCCGAACTTCTGGCCAGCCAGCTTCATTCCACCGTGCGGAGCACCGTCCAACTCGTCGTGCCATTGCTGCACTGTCTCGGGTACGGCGCCCATCATTCGGCCCAGAGTGCGACTGGCACACTCCCCTCGGTGGCAAGCTCAATCCGCTTCGCGTACTCAACTGAAATGCTCTTGCGCACACCGCGCAGGATCTTACCTATGTCGCTCTGGTCGAGCTTGGTCTCGCGAGCGAACTTGCTCACGGAGCCCTCGAACTTCCGGCCGATGTACCGGCTCAGCGCCTCGCGCCCGGTCTTCATCGGAGCGCCCTTGCGCGGTGCTTTTCGTTCTTTCACTTGGCTTGTACTCCTAGTTGTTCGGACTCTTGGCAGTGGTCGCTTGGATCCACGCCCACTCGATAATCTCTCTGACGCCTGTGCCCTGTTGCTGTGGCTGTGCGGCAACGGCAGCAGCGGCCTCGGCCTCAAGCTCAGCACGTATGTCAGCAGCATTGTTGCACAGCCTAACGAAGAAGGCGTACGCGTAGGCTGGTGTCGTGTGCCCCTTGACGATCAGATCGGCGAACAGGCTGCCGGCCATAACAAGGCCTCTCTCGAAACCATACTGATCGATGAGCTTGCGCGCCGCCGGATCGTTCTGACAAGCTGCAGCATCACGAAGCTTCATGATGCCGTTCGCGTACTTGTTGAAGGCATTGCGCAAGTCATCGTCCAGCTTGTCGGCGAGCTTCTCGACCTTGGGCCCGTGCTTCTTGTAGAGCGGGCTCTCGAAGTCGATCTTCGAGAGCTGCACGTCGTACAGCTCCGGGCCGCTCTCGTTGTTCTTGTCGTCTGCCATTTTCTGTTACTCCCGTTCCTTTACTTGATCAGTCCGTTCGAGCGCTCGCGGAGCGCTTGCCGAATACACGCTAGCTTGTGCGCGATGAGCGGCTCTTCGAGTCGCCGCTTGATCGACTGCACGCCCTGCACCACCGTGGTGTGGTCACGACTCAAGAGCCGGCCGATCTCTGTAGTGCTAAGCCCGTGCTCGCGCATGAGCATCATAAACACCTGGCGCGCTTCGGCCTGCGCCTTGTGCCGCCCAGCCGCCATGATGTCCTTGGGCGAGATCGCGTAGGCCTCTGCCACCACGTGCTGCACCAGCTCGGCTAGCATGTTCATAGACCGCAACACCACCAAGTGGATCCGCCGATAGGGTTGCCGGGGCTCGCGATGCACGTGGGCCGCGCGAAGCAGCTGCTCGGGCAAAAGCAGCACATGGGCTGAAGCGTTGGGCAGAAGAGCTGCCCCGACGGCCCGCAAGACTGACCGGCCTGGTTGGCGCACTTGCACTGCTCGCAGCCCGTCGGCGCGGGGGCGTCGGCTTCTGGGGCACTGTCCGCACCCGTCTCCGCACCCGCCTCCAGGCCAGTTTCTGCAGAGCCAGAGTCCCCGGCCTGCCCACCCTGACCAGCCATCCCAGCAGCCCCACCAGCTGCTCCTGCCACCCCAGCCTGCCCACCGGCCACCCCTCCCCGGCCGGCCGTGCCTGAGGCCCCACCAGAGGCCAGCGCAGCCGGGTTGACGGCTTCAGACGAGCAGGCCCCGAGTAACGTGATAACCGCGAAACTGAGAAGCCAGCTTCGCACGTGTTCCCTGATAACCATGGTTCAGCTCCTTCCGGCTCGGGCCATGCGCTTGTGCTTGGATGCCAGTGCTACGTGGCGACGTGCGCGCTCTTGCGCTCGGTCTCGCGCTGCCATCGCGTAGGCAACACTCACGACCGAAGCAGCGCGTTGGTGAGTAATGCGCATGACTCCTTGGAACCCGGGCAGCGGCACACGCTCGCCGAAGCTGCTTAGCTCAGCGAGCGTGCCATCCGAGCAGCAACTAGACGTGCAACAGTAATCGTATAGGCAGTAGTGCCTCACTGAGTCTGTGAATCGGAGCATGCAACCGCACGGCGCAACGATGGCGCGTGCTGTCGCGAGGCGCTCGAACTCTGGGCTGGCAACATATTCGCGTTTCATTGGTCGATGCTCCAGTGCGTCGGAACGTGGACCTTGCCGATCTTCATGAACGTCTGCTCGAATGCTTTGATCTTCTCGATCCGGCTTCCGCTCGTCGGTGGCATGTATACGATTACGTTGCCGTGACCAGGCTCACCCGCAACAGTTCGCTTGCCCCGCTTGTCCAGCTCGACGAACGAGATGCGGTCGCGCGGGATGCAGCAAGGGAAGTCGAGCGGGTGGTAGTAGAAGGGCTCGCGCTCGAACACCTGGCAGTTCTGCAGTAGCTCGATGCTGAAGCCGATGAAGAACGCCTCACACGAGAACAAGCGCTGGTTTCCATTGACCGGTGAGCGTATCCTGTCCATGAGCGCGTACTCCGAGCAGAGCTTGGCCCACCACACGGCGGCGCTGCTGCGTGTGAGGCGGAACTCGTCTGGGATTGAAGCCTGCTGCTCCTTCGAGCGGAGCAGCCCGCCAGGCGCGTTCAGGTAGATCCTGGTATGCACATCGGGCTTCACCCAATTTTTCGAGAGCCCGTCGTCGAGCTTGGTGAAGTAGCGCTTAGCCTTGACGGCTTTCTGCGCCGTGTCGTCTGACGCCGGGTCCAGGTCGATGTCACCGGACACAGAGCGCGCCGCCTTCAGGAGCCAGCTCGGGCTCATGAAGTTCGGATTCTTCATGCTGTGCTTGCCGTGCATGGCGCCAGGGAGCTTGCGGTCCTTGCGCATCATGGCCTTGGTCGCTTCTCTCATTCTCGCTCTTCTCCCTTTTCCGCCTGATCGGTAATTGTGTAGTCGCGGCGCAGGATCGGCGCGTCGACCGGACCCTTCCAATACGGCGGCACCCAGATCAGCTTGCGCTGCCTGTGCTCTGGACCGCACGCCTGCCAGCGTTGATGACCGCGTACGGTCCACTGCACCTTGCCGTACTTCTTGATGCCGGCTACTACAGCGCGCATATGCGCAACGCAGTCGTGCTTGATCTTGACGTCAGTGCCGAGTACGAAATCGGTCGTCACAGGCAGTGCGCCTGGTTTGCGCTGCTGCTTACCTGAGCGCGATACTGCTGGCGCTTGTTGAATCTTTCCGGCTTCGCAGTGTAGCAACACGCCACGCACCAAGTTGACGATCAGATCTGCAACCTGCCGCTGCTTATCGTTGACCGTAGAAAACGCGACAAGGTCCACGTCTTCCCGCATGCGCCCAGCAACTATGATCGGGTCGTGCGTGTCGCTCATCCGGCACAAGGTGATGGCCATAGGCGCTTCCGCTTGGTCCACAACGAGCGCCTCGCCCACAAAGACGGTGTCGAATGGCACGTCAGTGGGATCGCTTGCTACGTCACCCGTGGTCGCGTTCCGAAAGTACATTGGGAATACAGTCTCGGGCACGGCAATCGTGAATGTCGGCCAGGGCAGATTGAGCGATGGCGCAACACTACTGTGCGTCAGCATGAGCGCCGACGCGATCTGCTCGTCCAGTGCGATGTGCGGACAGCCAGAGCTAATCCAGCGCCGTGCAGCTGTAGCTAGCCACATCGCGCACAACCCACTAGTACGCAAGGCATCAGCCCCATCCTCGCGCGCACTGCGGTACAAGTGCAGGATGAACGCCACCAGGTGCGGGTGGCTCTTTACGGAGAACAGGTCACCGCCACCGCGTCTGGCCAGATCAATCACCCAGCCAAGCATTAGCACTGGTGGATAGTGATAAGGGTTGTTGCGGCACCACGCCTCAAGCAAATCGCACTTTGCCGCATCGTCAGCGCTGTACATGTGCCGCTTGATCTTGCGGAGCTTGCTGCTCATTGTCCCAACTCCGTGACTGTGATGATAGCCAGCAGGCTCGTGTTGAGCATGACGACAGCTTGGATGAACGTGTCGAACGGCCAGCTCGCGATCACTTGGCTAATGACTGCCAGCAAGCACAAGAGCTGGACTGCCGCGCGTTGTGCCCTATTCAGTTTCATTTCATTTCCCTGACCATCTGGACGATGGACTTGATGATCTCTTCTTCGCTGCCACTCAGGTCAGCGCTCATCTCAGCGGCAGCCGCATCTCCTAGCACCCTCTCGTAGTACCCCAGGCGCTCGACGACCGTGGACCGAATGACTTCGTCCACAGTCCGCAGTCCGATCATGAAGTACACCGTCACCGGCAGCGTCTGCCCGATGCGGTGGATGCGCGCCTCGGCCTGCAACATCGTCGAGGGCACGTAGTCGAGCCCGACGAAGATCGCGGTGTTGAAGTCGTAGAGGTCGATGCCCGTCGGCACCGAGAACATGGTGGCCACGGCGCCGTTGCAGTGCAGGGCACCGTCAGTCAGGATCTTCTTCCGTTTGTGCGCGGGTACTGCGCCAGTCACGTACGGCAGCTTGAGCGTCTCGCTCAACTGACGTGCGGTGTCCCGGCGCACGGTGAAGATCAACACCTTGCCGCCTTGCTCGATGATGTCGCGCGCCAGCTCGACCGTGGCGTTCAGCTTCCACAGCTCCACGTTGCCCAGCAACTTGCTGAGTCCGTGCTCGCCGTGCAGCGAGGCCGCCGCGCGCTGGAGCTGCTTGACGATGGCACCAGGCAGGTCGACCGGGATGGTCACGCGAGTACGTGGCGGTAGCTCACCAACGGCATGCCGCTCGCGGCGCAACATCACGGCGCGCAGCCGCTCGTTCAGCTCGTCGAGGTTGCTCGACCCGTCGCTCCTCCAGACCTGCTTCTCGATGGCCTTGATCTCCTCATACGACCCATCGCAATATCTTTCCGTAAATTTCCACCACGTCCCGAAGCGGCCAGGGAACAACACGTTGAGCGGGTGCCAGAGATCCCTGATGCGCGTGTTCATCGGCGTGCCGCTCGTGCCAATGATCGGAGCACTGTGCGTCTTGCGACAGGTGTTCACGTAGTGCGACACGATGGCACTGCGCTGCGACTTGCTGTTCGACAGGTAGTGGATCTCGTCGAGCACGATCAACCCGGCCATCGGCATCGGCGTCTTGCTTTTACCGATGCTGCGCAGCGTGTCGTAGCTTACGGTGGCGATGCCGTCCCACTCGGCGCTCTTGGCCGTCAAGCGCACTGCGGGCTCGCCGAGCCACTTCTGAGCCTGCTCAATCCAGTGCCCAGTGACGACCGCCGGGCACACGATGAGCATGCGAGCGTCTGGCTTCAAGCACCGGGCAGCACGCAGCGCCTGGAGGCTCTTGCCCAGTCCCATGTCATCAGCCAAAAGCGCGCTGCCGTAAGTGCTGACCGTGTCAACGATGAACCGGGCACCGTCCTTCTGGTACTCGCGCAGGTCGGTCAGGTCGAGCTTGTGCCTAGGCGCCTCGTACTTGGCGTGTGGGTGCTTGAGGAGGCTCTGGTCGAATTTAGCGGTGCGCGCTTTCTTCAAAGTCGCGAGCACGATGCGCGCGGCTTCGAGCGGAGCGACGTACGCGCGGTCTTGCTTGCTCCAACGGAAGCCGGGCATCGCGTCGTAGTGCGACTTGATGATCTCGTCGTACGGGCTCTGGATGAGCACGTAACCGCCGGGAGCGTGGTCAATGTCGAGAACCGTCATTCGTTGTTGCCCTAAAGTTTCACGCCGTGTAGCTTTGCCCATTCACGCACGTGCCGGTCGAGCTGCTTCACCGGCACGACACGCCAGACCTTTGCGCGACGCCCAGGACGCACGACTTCAAGCTGGACGACTCCAGACTGGCTCAGCTCTCGGCTTCGCAAGAGCTGCCCTGCCGCCATGACCAGCGTCATCGCGCAGGCCCCTTCTGCGCGCGGCGCCATGCTTGATAGGCCGCACGTCGCACGTAGTGCGTGAAGCAGGCTTCAGTGCCGTTGTTCCGGCAGAGCTGCCCGGTCTCGGCTTTGCACATCGGGCACGTCACGCGGATCACGCAGACGTGCACGTACAAGAAGAAGCCGCCGCCCGCAGATAGGAAGATGTGGTTTGGCGCCACGCCCACTGCGCGCACGTCGTTGGGGCTGAACTGGGTACGACGAAAGCCCTGGCGCCCGCGGCGCTCGTAGATCACACCAACGTTGTCCATTCGATAGCGAAAGGCGGTGCCGATGCGCTCTGGCTCGACTGGAGGTTTCACTCTCATCGCGTCTTCCTACCGATGCGGACGGACTCAATGAACTCGTGCGCCAGCAGCCGAGGGTCTACGCTCGACTTCATGTGCCGGTCCTCTTGGGTTCGGTCGCCCACTGCTCAGCCTTCAAGCAGCTCTGGTGACGGATCGCCAGACGCGGCTTAGAAACTGACCGGTCCGCGAGTAGCCCCTGCTCGAAGAGCGTGCATGACGGGGCGTAGTACCTCACGTCGCCCGCGAAGCTGTACCCGTTGCGGAGGAACTGACATTGCTTCGCACAGTGCAGTCCATCGGTGAGAGCTTCGACCTCAACCCTGAGTCGAACCTGTTTCATGGCTTAACCTCTGCCGGCTCGCACCGGCTCCAGACGTTGCGCATGTCCAGGTCAGTCCTGCACACCTGCTCGCCCACGATGCCGACGCCGAACGGGCAGGACTGCCGAGCACCGCAGAGGCAGTCGGACTTGTGCTCTTGCCTGTCTGGCCTGGTCAACGCTCTGGCGGTTTCAGCGCCACCATGAACGAGACCCACCTCATAGGCGATGAACGCGACGATCGCGTAACCGGCTAGGCAGCTCAGCACCACCCACCAGGCTCCTCCAGTCTCGTTACTCATGACTTGTCTCCTGCTGGCCGCATGTGTTTATTCCTCGTACCTACTGACGATGTCGTCCCAGTTGTTCGCAACGAGGGAGATCGAATTTTTCGCCTCGTCTTCTTCGTTTTTGGAGAGATCCCATAGCGCCTCGTCGCGGAAGTCTCGGATGTTGACGCGGATCAGTTCTGCCAAGACGGCAGGTTCAAGTGCGTCAAGCTCCCACGACTCGTCTCCGTATTCTTGGACGTACGCGGAAGCCCTTGAGTCCGTGAGCTTCGTCGGGTTCGGTGGCGGGTCGTATTCTTCGACCTGGTCCATGTTGAGGGCCAGGCGCTTGAACGTCGGCGGGTTCTGTCCGTGATGGGTCATGAAGAGCTTGAGGCGGTCCTTGATGTCCCGACTCATGTCGAGCCCGCTCGGGTCGTGGTCGCCCAGGTGCAAGATCACAGGCAGCTGTCCGTTCTCAGCGTGAACGCGCAACCGCTGCGATGCCGCCCACATTTCGGACTGGCTCGTGTACCCGCGACATGAGAAGTACGGCACGTCGTGCTCTTTGCACACGCCGTCGATGACTCCGACCAAGGCGTCCTTCTCGATCCAGACCTCGACGCGGTTCTTCTGGCTGTCCCACTTATCGAGCCGGAACTGTTTGGCGCAGGCCTCGATGATGCCGGGAGCGCTACCCCAGTGAGCTTGATCACGCAGGTTCCGAGTGCGGTCGACGATCGCGTCCCAGTCGATGAGCCCGGCCAGTCTCGCGTCGTTCACGACGCTACCGAGACGCTTGTACTCGCTCTGCTTGTTAGCCAGCAGGTCCCGCGAGACGAACTGGTAGTAGAGCTGCCGCAGCGTCAGGTCAAAACCCTGCTCCGCGTACTCTTCGACGATCTCGTTCGCTTGCTCGACTACCGCAAGAGAAACGGCGCTGAACTTTCTCGGCTCGTAACAAATTTTGGGCACGGGTCAGCCTTTCTTGATCTCGATTGCTGCGACCAGCAAGAGCCGACTTTCAAGGCGCGTCATGCGCCTCCGGTGACCTCGAACACGTGGAACACCAGCGCGCCACCTTCGAGCTGGAAAGTCCCGACGTATCCGTTGAACATCACCGGCCCGTTCGATAGCTCGAAGTTCGGCAGCTCGAACTCGTGTCCGGTGCCGACCACCACGAACCTCCGAAGGGTCTTTGGTGCCGTCGGACTCGGATCGCAGAGCACCCACATGTGCGGCTCACCGCGCTGGACTTGAACGGTCAGCACCTGTGCGCCTCTCGGCAGCTCGAACTCGTTGACGTCGGGCGCAGGCCTCAGCTTGAACTTCCAAATCACTTGCATGGCTTGTCTCCTCGCTTCGCAGCTTGCTTCTCGTAGTACCGAACTTTCCTCACCCAGCGTTGCTGCACCGTCTTGGCGAGCTTGAGCTTGCGTTCTGCTTTGACCAGCATCGTCTGGGCGTGTGCGCTGCGCTTCTCGACGAGCGCGAGACTCGCGACGGCGCGCGGTAGCTTGACTGGAACCGCGTCAGGCTCGAAAGCTGCGACGTTCAACGTCCCGGCCTTGATCATGACCTCCAGCGAGTGCACCACGACCTGGTCCATGGCATATGCGATGTTGCTGTGGTGCTTGCGCGGCGTGTCCAGCGAGACCTCGAAGCCCCACGCCTCGCGCACTGCGCGCTGCAGGACCCGACGGAAGCGCTCACCGTGGTGCGCGCGCGGCGTCGCGATGTGCGTCAGCTCGTGGATGCAGACCATGAGCACGTGCGCCTGCGTGATGAGCGGGCCGCCCGAGATGCGCACCCTGAATCGGCTCATGAACGCGGTGCCGCGGTAGAGCTTCGAGGCCAGGTGGACTACCTCCACACCGAGCTTGCGTCCGCGCTTGCGCTTCGGGATCAGCTCGACGAACACCGGCAGCTGGAGCATCCACGCGATGACCTTGTCGACGTCGAGTCCTGCGAGCGCGCGTGGGCCCTCGCGACGCCGCTTGGTAACGGCCTGGCGCTGCGCCTTCTCACGGCACCAGAAGCACGGCTGCGGCTCCCACGGCTTGTTGGGCCCTGGCTTACCTGCTCCGACGCTCCGGCCGCAGTCAGCGCACGTGAATCCTGGGGAATTGCCCCAATCTTGCTCGCTCTTGTCCATTGAGCATCCTCTGGGTAACAGGTTGGTAGGCTGGGTGTCAAGAGTTTGTGGGCCAGGCCAATTGGCTTAGGGGCAGGGTGGCCGCGCTATGGTCGAATTGCACCAGAAGCAGCCGTCAGGATCGTGGGGGCTGTATCCGTCTGCGCAGGTGCAGCCAGCCCGCTCAGCTGCACACGCCCAGCACTTGCCGCACTTGGCCTTGCGCACTGGAGCCTCCAGGTCGATTGCCTGCATGCGCTGAGCGAACGTCGAGCGCGGCTTCTTCTGCACGACCGGCTTTGGCAGCATGAGCCGAACTGCGTCGCGGGGCGCCGTTGGAGCCGCGATGACCGACGAGCCCGCATAGCCCAATGCAGCCAGTTCCGCATTCATGAGTTGCTCACGCACGCGGTCGGGTGGTGCTTGCCCGAGCACCATCTCGACGACCAGCCACGTACACGGAACGCGAGTGCGCGAGCCCAGCGAGACTTCGATCAGCTCGATGATCTGGCCCGGTTTGATAACAATGGGCCCCGGCAGCTGCTTGTTATGCAGCACGTCGTAGTACTCCTCCACGACGAGGAGCCTGTTGTCGATCAGGACTTGCAGTCTGACGTTACTGGCGCACTCCGCGCTGACCAGGCTAACTACACGCATCGGTGTCTCGGCGCGCAGTGTCCCGTCGCAAGCAGCCCAGCGCGACGACTCATGCCACTCCGGCGCAGGCTTCGACTTTGACACAGACAGATCACCTCGGATGATCTGCCAGCTGCATGGCATCAAGTGCCCACTGTCCTTGTCGATCAGCTTGAGCGAGTTACCGGGACGCAATACCGCAGGCGGCTTGAACTCATACGGCACCACACTGAATGAGGCGCGCACGGAAGTCGTGCTGTCGTACACGTGCAGCACCTCCAGCTCGTTGGAATCGAACTTGGCTGGCATGACAGCCGTGACTTCCATGCGCTCGGCGGGCTCCAGCATCCCGGCTGATGCAACCCACACGGATCGTTTGTTGGCCATTGACCCTCTAGGTCTCGACTACCGGCGCTTGCTTGTTCAGCACACCCACGAAGGCGCCCTCACAGCGCCACTCCATCTCGACCAGCGGACCGAGCTTCGCCTTCTCGCCGCTGCGCTCGATGACCATCTCCCAGTTCATGATCGTGCCGTCGCGGTGCTCCAGGAGAATGCTCACGACCTCGACACGGTCAGGATGATTCGAGATCCCCATCGACATGTCGTCAAACTGCTTGTCTTGATCCAGCGTAACGCGCCAGGCCTCGAACACGAAGATGTGCGCAGCAGCGTCGCAGAGTTCGCAGATACGACGTTGCGCTGCGGGTGCCGCCGCCTTGCCGTACTGCTGTATGAGCTGCTGCATCGGGAAGAGCGCTATCTCAGGCTCTGCTAGTCTCTCGCCGGTCGTCGGCACACGGTTCATCACGATGAGCGATAGCGCTTCGACCTGGCCTGATATGCCGAACGCCTTGCGCGCAACGCTGGCTGCTACTTCGGCCAGGCCCTTGGCTGCTACCAAGCTCCGCTTGTCCACCTGCTTAGTCTGCTTGTCCATGACTCAGACCTCCTCCTGAAAGCCCCAGTAGTACCGGGGCGCGTGCTGGAACAACAGAGACCCGGTCTTGCCGTCGCTGCGCCGCCGCACGACGACGAAGGGTGCCGCGAAGCCGTGGACTTCAAAGTCGCGCGACAGCTCGGCTGTATCCCACACCTGGCCGTGCTGCTGCTCCAGCTTCTCGCGCTCACTGGCAACAGCGTTGAGAATCGCGGTCATGACCCTGCGCGTCTCCTCGGTCGGATCTTCGTTCATGACTCGGCTCCTTCGCGCTGCTCATGTTGCTGGTCCTCGGCATCGCGCGCCCACTGGTCAGCGAGACGCTTGGCTGCCTCGAAGTTCTTGCAGCGCACGTCTTCGAGCATCGCGCTGCCGTCGCTGTTGAGGGTGATGCGGTACCCGTGTCGTCTTGTCGTTGTCTTTGCGGCCATCTTGCTCTTGTCCCTTCTCTTCTGCGGTTGTTCCATCCCAAGTCAAGCTGCTTCGAGCTGTGCTGCCAGGCGCGCACGCGCTCCCTCACTCATGCCGTACTGCACCAGGCGTTCGAGCGTGTCGGCCACAAAAGCGTTGCCACCGCTCTGGCAGTCCCACCCGGTGTAGTCGCAGCCAGCTTCGAGGAACGCATAGCGCCCGTCCTTCAGGCGCATCACGGCAACCCACTCGGGGCCGTCGTTCTCGCCGGCTTCGCACGCGATCAGGTCCAGGATGTCGTCGCGCGTGAAAGGCTCTGACTCAACCGCGATGGAGCCGAGCACGACGTTCACGTGCGGCTCGTTGTACCGTACGCTGTACTCGTAGTCGTCACAGTCCCAGTGCTTGCGCTGCTCGTCGGTCTCGACGCCGCAGCACTCGAAAGCGCGCATCCAGTCGTAGCCGGTCAGCTTGTCCAGGTCTTGCATGTTACTTGTCCTTTCGATTCCAGATCCCAACGTAGTCGTGCAGCCCGTACCACTGCGGGATGTCGATCTGCTCGACGCGCTCGAACTCGGCTTCGAGCTTCTCGTGGAACTCGTCGGTCGCGGTGCAACCACCCCCACTCTCACCGATGTAGACCACCGTCTTGCCCTCGAACGCTGTCAAGCAATCGAGCGCCATGCTGGTCATGGGCGGCCAGCACAGGAATAAGGTCTTGTGGGCGGAACCCACTAGCGCAGTGTGGTCGCCCTGCTGCACGTCGAAGTACGCCACGGTGTGCCCCCAGCCGTTCTCCCCACTCTTCGGAGGCTCGCCGTCGAAGGCCTCAACGATGGCACCATGGCGCTGCAAGAGCGCTGCCCAGTAGCCAGCACCAGCACCGACCTCGATGATCGGCGACAGCTTCGCGATACGTGCCAGTGCTTCGTCAGATGGAACAGCCCAGGCGTACTGCTTGACCAGCTTGTCGCGAGCGCTGAACGTGCTGCTGAATGCCTCTATGTTGCCGGTCAGCGTTGTTTTACCGCCAGTCGCGCGGTTGTACTCGTCGAGCAGCGGATTGCCGTCTAATCTCACCCACGCAGAGTCCAGCTCGCGTGCTCCTACTTTTTGCATGCTTGCCTTCTGTTCCGATCCGCCACGCCTGCACGCCACGCTGCAACCGCCGCATCTTCCAGAGCCTTGCACTCGTCACCGACAAGCACTTCTTGCGCCTCACGCGGCATCGCCTGCACGCAGTACTTGACGAGCCGTGCGCGTGCTCCACGTCCACAGCACTCGGCTTTCTTGCCGCCCGTGTAGCCGTGCACGTAGCACTTCGTCAGCCACATGCTTACTGCCCTATCCCGAGTCACAGGCCTGGCTGCCAAGCTTCCAAGCACGATCACTCTTGCCAGTGCCTTGAACACTTCGCCCGGGATCATTACGGGGAACTTGGCGCTACCCCAGGTGACCTCGATACTGCCCCAGGTGATCTCGACGTTTCCACTCATGTCGGAGTTGAAGTGAATGCGCGCAGTACCGTGCTGCGCCGTCTCGACTGCTCTCGTGTGCATTGGTCTTTGCTCCTTCTCAAGCGCGTGCTGCTCCCCAGCACCAGATCTTCGGGATGCTCTTGCAGCTCCGGCGGAGCCGCTCGGCCTCGTAGTCGTTGTTCCCGTAGTTCGGGAAGATGTCCACGAGCGCGACATCTGCTGCAAGCTTGGGCAGCTCAACGTAGGCGTCGCCCACGACGGTCTCGACTGCGCAACCCAAGAGCGGTTCGATGCGTGGCATGAGCCACTCGACCAGGCTCGCGTCGCGCTCGACGAGGCGCAGGCGCTTGACCTGCTTGCGTTGGCTGACCTCGATGAGCTGGTGGCCGAGCCCGAGCCCGGCGACCACGACGTCGCCCCGTGCCATGCGTGTGCCGGGGCGCATGGTCATGATCTCCATGGGAGTGAGGCTCATCCACGGCTCCCGGTCGTAGCTGACTCCAAGACGCTTCGTCTCGTAGAGCGTCGGGATCACGACAGGTCCGTCGAACACCACGGAGCCCTTGCGCCCGCCCTGGTAGATGGCGAGCGGCCTAGCTGTAGGGAATACGTTGTTGGTGTAGAGCCACTTGCCGCAGGGCGAGAGCGCTCCGTCCTCGGGCCTCGGCGGCATGCGCTTGCTCGGCTCGACGTCGAACAGCTGGAGCACGCTGTACGTGCTCGCCTGGATGTTCAGCTCCTTCTCCCACTTGGTGTCAGCGCTCCACGGCACGGCCTTGGTTGCGCGCTCTTGGTTGTACTTCTTGGCTTCGGCTGCTCGACGCGCAGCCCACTCCGGGTTCTCGAACAGTCCAAACAATCCCAGCATGACTCTTGTCCTTTCTGATGTGGCGAGTGGTGGGCGCTCCTCTGTCAAAGAGAGCAGCGCCCACAGCTCGACCCACCAGGCGCTAGGCCGCGCGACCCTTGCGGCCACGCTTCGTCAGCTTGGCTGGTTCGGGCACCAGCTCCAGCTGCACCGTCGCTTTGTTCTTCTTGCCGCTCACAGCGACCGGCGCGACCTCGGTATCGAGCGAGCGCTGCTCAGCAACGACAGCAGTTCGCTCGGTCTTGCGCCCACCCTCCTCAGCGATGTCCAGGAAGCTGAACCGGGCCATCTCGACCGCCGCCATGTTCTGGTCACGGATCACCTTGGCCACGTCCTCGCCGTCGGTCTCGACGCGCCTCACGATCTCGCGCGCCGCCTTGCGCGCCGCTTCGACCGCCGCGCTCACTTTCTTGCCCTGGGACTCGTCGAGCACCGCGCCGAGCTTCTTGGCCTCGTTGGCGGCCTTGCGAATCGACTCGACGTCTGCGCCGCGCACGCCGGCCTCCATCTTCGCGAGCAGGCTGGCGACCTCGCTGGCTACAGCACGCGCCGCCTCCTCGTCACTCGATGCGATGTGCCCGCGCATGGCGAACACCGAGAGCCGCGTGTAGTTCGCGGTCTCGTTGAACGCATCAGCAACCTTGCGCGCCTCGCGGATGGCCTCGATCAGCTCGGGCTCTCGTGCGGTCGGGCAGATGAGCCCGAACGCACTAGCGATGCAGAGCGGCAGGATCTTGCCGCGCGCCAGGCTCGACGCCTTGACGGCTGCCTCGTGCTCCTCGACGTCGGTCACGATCTTGGTGGTCTCCCACTTCGTCTTGTCGGAGCCGTCCTTCTTCTCGTGCTCGATGTCCTGGCGGATGTACGTGACGCCGCCCTCGATCTTGGTCTTGAGGTTGACGAGGATGCCGGGCTTGAGAACGGACTTGGTGTCGGTGCTGGTCATGATGCTCTTGTCCTTTCGAATCAGTCGGTAACGTGGATGTGAGTGATCTTGATGCTGCTTGGGTCTTCGCCGTGGTTGTCTCGGCCGAGGACGAATCGGTGCACGAGATACTCCTGATCACTGCGGTCGCAGAGGCCCTTGAGATTGGCGTGCATGCGCTGGGAGTACCAGTGCAACGTGTCGCCCTCGTCGTCGTAGATCTCGCCGAGCCTCTCGTTGGTGATCTCCAGCTCGTAGGTCACGGTGATCTTCATGGCGTGCCTCAGAGGTCCAGGGAGCGAGCGCGCTTCTTGCTGTTGCCGCCGTCAGTCTCGGGGTCGCTCGCGCTCTTGGTGCGACCCTTGGCCCACGTGCGCATGGCTTCGATCTTCTCTGCGCTGGTCTTGCTCATCGGCACCGTGTCGCGCGCCGCCCTGAGCAGGTCGGCAGTCGTGGGCTCGCGCTTGCCGTCAGCGAATGCCGCGCCGAGCGCCTCGTTGACCAGGTTCGCCATCTCGGCGCCGTTGAAGCCATCACTCGCGTTGGCGACCTTGACGCAGTCGAACTTCTTGGGGTCGCGATTGAACTGCGCGATGGTGATGCCGAGGATCTCAGCGCGCTCGCTCGCGACGGGCAGGTCGATCCAGAAGGTCTCGTCGACTCGGCCCTTGCGCGCGAACTCGGATGGCAGCCGCTCCGGTTCGTTGCAGGTGAAGATGACGTAGACGGGTGCCGTGCGGTCCTGCTGCCAGGACAGGATCTTGCCCAGATACGCTTCCGAGACGCCACCGTCCTCGCCACCACGAGCGAACATCTTTTCGGCCTCGTCGAAGTAGAGCACGCACGGCGCGGCTGCCGTCGCGACCGCCAGGATGCGGTCGAAGTTGCCCTCGCTCTCGCCGACGTACTTGCTCTTAGCCGAGCCGGTGTCCGCCTTGAGCAGCGGCACGCCAGCGCCCCACGAACTGGCCAGGCACTTGGCCAGGTGGGTCTTGCCGCAGCCGCTGACGCCAGCCAGCATGAGGCCCTTGGGCTGGGGCACGCCGTACTCTCGCGCCTCGGGGCTGAACGCTTCGAGCTTGTTCAGCACGAAGCGCTTGAGCAGACCGTAGCCGCCGACCGCGTCGAGACCTCGCGGGTCAGGCTCGACCCACGTCAGGCCCTGCACCGTTGCGACCAGCTTGCGCTTCTCCGCCGAGACCAACTTCGGGTCGAGATCCTTGGTCTCGATGATCGAGCACGAGAACGCCGTAGCAGCTTGCTCGGCGAGGAGCCCCGCAGCCGCGTCGGCAACCTCCTCGCGCCGCTTCACGCTCGCCTTGCGTGCCGGCATGTTGTCCGGCAGGTTCTCGACGGCCTCGGCCAGCAACTCGCGCAGCTCTGCCTTGTCGGGGCGCGGCCACTCGATCACGTTCGCCAGGCCTTCGTAGTCGGGCGGCACCTCGCGACTCGTTGAGAGTACGAACACGCTGCGCGCCTCGGCGCGCTTGCAGCCCTGCAGGTCGAGCGCCAGGTCCTTGAGTGCTCGGATCGTCATGGGGTCCACGAGCCAGCGGTGCAGGTCGCACAGCACGTACACCGCGCGCTCGCGGCTCGTCGCGATGCGCTGCAGGATCTGCTGCGGCTCCTGCACACCAGCGTCGAGCACCTTGCCGTCTGCGTCGCGCAGGCCCTTGCTGCAGTTCCAGAT
>ERZ1292625.934-Hain-H41-01um-R1-934-length-39161-cov-46_pt1 | contig 39161 bp, 41 predicted proteins | sample MGYA00564400_ERZ1292625 | MGnify/ENA primary metagenome ERZ1292625 (study PRJEB36523, sample SAMEA6512639) | groundwater metagenome | collected 2019-01-08 | study: AquaDiva: Metagenomics assemblies of 32 groundwater samples
TCGAGGCACCGCCCGCCCTTGCCCTCTCCTTTCACCGTCACCGTAGTTTCCCCGCCAAACAAACGACATGTTTTCGGGGCGACCGCATCACGCGCGAGCATTTCACCCACTTCGCGCGCCTCACCCTGAAGTTCCGCATTCTCTATTTTCGTACCATACCCAAGCTTCTCTGCCGCGCTTTTCATCGCGTCAAGCGCCTTCATATTGGTCACAAATAATATGTTGCGGACTCGTTCAAAGTAGCGATCTTCCTTTGGGGTCTCCAGAAGATTGGGAATGTTCGTGATTCCATACTTTTCCAAGACAGCGCGCGCATCGTCGACGGTAGTCTGATCAAGGACCGTCGGTCCGGACGCCACCGTCCCCATATCGTTTCCCGGCACATCGGAAAAGATAAGCGCCGCCACAATCGCCGGATACGCGAGTTTTGCAAATTGTCCGCCCTGTATTTGAGATGTGTGCTTCCGCACCGTGTTCAATTCGACGATGGTCGCTCCTTTGTCCATGAGCGTTTTTGTCACCGTCGCGAGATTGTCACAAGAAATATCGTACGGCAAACACAAGAGCGACGACGCACCGCCCGATATCACCGTAATCAACAGGTCGCGCTCGGTGAGCCCTTCGAGAAGTTTTGCGATCGATTTCGTCGCTTCAACATTCGCCTCTGAGGGGAACGGGTGCGTGCCGATGTGCGAGCGCAGTTTTTGCAGTGGCGCCCCGCGCACATCGAGGATGATGCCGTCCGTGAGCCACCCGTGAAGCTTCTCTTCAAACACTTCTCCCGCATCAAACGCGCATTTCCCGATCCCGACAAAAAAGATGCGCTCGTACGCATTGAGCGCGAAAAATTGCTCGCCGATCCTCAAAAATTTCCCATCGACCTCTACTTGCGACCGCACCACCTCTTTGGTCAAGACCGCTTGATACCCCGCCTCAAGGATCTCAAGCGCATCGCGCCGAAGCCCCGTCGTCGCAAGCTCATCGGCATTTTTGATGACAGAGAAAGACATAATCGTAATTTATGCTATTATACTTTGAATTACAAAGCTCGTCGAGGCGTGCTGTTTTGAGGGGGTTTCGAGCGTGACGACGCGAGAACTTCAGACTTTTTTAAGCTTCAAAAAAGTCGTACCCTCAAAATAGCATGCCGAGTAAGAGTTTTGAAATTCAAAGTTCCACTCTCATGATCGAGACATTTTTCGACAGCATCCTCTATACATTCCTCTTTGTCACCCTCTACCTCGAGGTGTTTTTCCTCATCACCTTTTTCGAAGAACGATTGAAGCTTGCCGTAAAATCCTCAAGCGCAAAACTTTCCTACTACCCATCGACCACCATTATCGTCCCCTGCTGGAACGAGGAAAAAACTGTTTCAAAAACAGTAGACTCGCTCCTCGGCTTGCACTATCCAAAAGACAGACTGCAAATTTTCATCATTGACGACGGCTCGACCGATAGCACTTGGGAAGTCATCCAAAAATTTGCAGATAATCCTCAGATCAAACTTTTCAAAAAAGAAAACGGTGGGAAACATACCGCGGTCAATCTCGGTATCGAAAATTCCACGAGCGAGCTCATCGGATGTCTCGACGCAGACTCTTTCGTAGATAAAAACGCGCTCCATGAAATAGCGCGCGCCTTCAATGAAGACCCGCACATGATGGCTGGAATTCCTACAATTATAATCCATGAGCCAAAAACGATTCTCCAAAAAATGCAGAGAACAGAATACCACAACATCGCATTTTTTAAGCGTATGCTTTCACCACTTGATGCAATCCACATCACTCCTGGACCATTTTCATTTTTCCGCCGTGAAGTGTTCAAAAAGATCGGCCTTTTCAAAAAGGCGCACAATACTGAGGATATGGAGTTGGCGCTTCGTATGCAAAAACATCACTTGCGCATCAGGAGTGTGCACACCGCCCTCGTTCACACCACCTCCCCGGAAACACTCTACAAGCTCTACCGCCAACGACTTCGCTGGGCATATGGCGGAATGAAAAACACCCTCGACTATCGCTTTATGATGTTCCGCCGAGAATACGGCATCCTTGGGATGATTACGCTCCCCCTTTCATTTTTCGGCGTCTTCATTTTTCTCTATAATTTCGGCTTTGTCGCATTCCATGCCACGCGCACCATTGCCGACAAAGCACTCCAAATAAGCACGGTGGGGATCTCGTTCGCACTCCCGCGCTTTGACTCATTCTTTTTCAACACAAACTTTATGGCAATTCTTTCCTATGTCTTTCTCGGACTCGGGCTCGTCATCATTTGGAATGGCACCAAGCTCGCCGAGGGTCGTTTCCGCCCCAGCATGGGCATCTTTTATTACATCTTCCTTTATGGTATTGTGGCACCAATCTGGTTCACCCGCGCGGTCATCAATCTAGTCTTTTCCCGTGGAACCAAGTGGCGATAATATGAGAGCAAAAATAGAAACAAAAAAATATGTAATTGCCTTTGCCACCACCGCCACGGTGTTTTTTGGCGCGCTCCTCGTAAGCAACCGTTTTGAGGCACAAAGACTTGCTGAAATAAAAAATGTCGAGAGCAAAATTTCACTTGACATACTCTCCTCTGAAACACAGTTCGCACTTCTCAAGGAGTCCTCTTGCAAGGCAATCGATCACTCGACCACATTCTCAGAAGAGCTCAGTTCTCTTGCCGCGAAACTTTCATATATGGAAGATAATCTGGGCGACAGCAATGCCGAGGTGATCAACCTCAAAAAATACTACTCGCTCCTCCAGATTAAAGACTATCTCTTGGTCGCGCAGGTCAAAGAAAAATGCGGGGTCAAGCCCATCACCATCATTTACTTTTATTCGAATAAAGGCGACTGTACTGACTGCAAAAAAGAGGGCTATGTTTTAACAAAGCTGCGTGAAGAGTTCCCCGAGCTCCGTATCTATGCATTCGATTACAATCTCGACCTCTCGGCGGTCAAAACGATGAAGTCTATCCAAGGCGTCAGAAACACCCTCCCCGCCCTCGTCATCTGGGAAGAAAATTATTACGGTTTCAAGAGCACCGAGGATATCGAAAAGATCATTCCCCAGCTCAAAAAGCTCCGCGCCACCCGCGAAAAAGCCGCGACCGCGACGAGCACGAAGGGAAACAATTGACATGTGACAATTGACCGTAGACACAAAAGCGCGCCCTATGGGCGCGCTTTTTAAGTTTGCATTGGTCAAATGTCAATTGTCACATGTCAATTGTCAGTTGTCCCTACTCCCCCCTCTCAATCAAATCCATAAACTTTAAAATCTCTTTTGTATAAGTCGGAATGACCGATGTATTGTAGTGCCAGAGTTTCTCTTGCGTCGTCTTGTCTTTGTAGTAGCGCGCGGTGTTTGGATTGTTCCCGCCCAAATTGCGCGCCACGGTTTCGATGGCATCATCAAAACTCTTAAACTCGATGTTGCACGAGCCCCAGCCGAAAGGATTGTTGTCACAGGCAAATTTCCCGCCTGTGGACTCCTTGATCGCGATTGCGGGCAAAAGGCGCCAATCGAGATTATTCTTCTCGGCTTCTTTTACCATCTTTGCGCCAAAGCCCTCGAGTGGCATGTCGCGCTTTGCGAAGTATGCATCGATTTTTTTTGCATGCTCGTCAGAAAGCGAGATATAGGTCCCCTGCCCCTCATTGTTCACGAGAGAGAGAAAACTGCTATGAAGCATTGCGAGCGGTGATCCGGTTGTTAAAAACGGAATGAGCACCAGCCCTCGCATGAATTGTTTTGTTTGTTCCATAGATAGCGGTTTAGCTCCGCAAAACTCCGTGTTGGTGTGATCCTAAAGTCTCTCTAAAGAAAAAGGCACCATATAAAGGTGCACTTAGTCTCTATTGAAGATGAGTCAATCCTAGCATAGTCGAGCTAAAAAGTCAATGATTTTAGGGTGTTTTAAAACACTAGTTTTAGAAAATTTGTCATTATATCCTTATCCTACAATGGTATTATAGGACAGCCATTTACAAACCCAACTTGGTGTTTTGCGGTCAAAAACTGTCCTTGCGCCTGTTTTTTAACAATTTCAAAGATCCCCCCACTCACATAATTTCCAAGATACAAACCCGCACCAAAACTTGACAAAAATTCACCAAAAAGGTAAGGTTGCCGTAGATTTTGTTTTAAATTTCCGTTTAAAGGAGGAGCCATGAGGAAAATAATCACGATTTCCGGAGTTTCTTGCTCAGGAAAAACAACATTGTGTAAGTACCTGTTTTTAAGTGGAGACTGTCGTATCGTGGAAAGCGTCACCGCGAGAGCTCCTCGCGCGCGCGACCAAAACGGCGAATTCTTCTACCTTTCGAAAGAAGAATTCGCTCAAAAGGAAAGTTCGCAAGAGTTTCTCTGGGTGACTCCATGGATTCATGGTGCCCAATATGGGACGCTCAAAAAATCCATTGATGATGCCGTCGCGTCGAACAAAACCTCACTGATGGACATCACAATAGGGAGTGTCCCCGACCTCGTTGATTATGTTGGAGACAGCGCTGAAGTTATTGCTCTCCACATCCTCTCGCCGGGACCAAAGATTCTGCGAGAGCGGATGAGAAAAAGAGGAGAGACTCTCAATGATATCGAACAAAGGATTTCTGAAGGTCAGGATTGGGATTTTCAGGCTCAGATGTTCGTGGCGGATTGTCCAATTCAATGTATCTCGAACGCGGGGACATTGATTGATTTTCTCGCCGAGGCAAAATCAAAAATTCCCTAGTTCCCTAGCAAAATGCCCACTGATTTTAGTGGGTATTTTTTATATTAGAATATCCACCTCCTCAATATTCTTTTCCAAAATACAATCCCCTTCCCCAAAAAGAAACCTTCCTTTGAATTTTTTGCCGGCAAAAAAGAGCGGCATCCAGTGCGGGTCATCCGGCCACATCTCGGCAAAAGGGATCTCGTCGCGGGAGAACCACTGCGGGAGCATTTCCTCACTTTCTGTCGGCTCCCCATGATATTCGCGTGCGCGAAAGATGTGTACCTCAAGAATCTCCGGATTCCCTTCAAATTCAAAATCCATAAGCCCCGCTTTTTCAAGAATAGGTATCTCTATCCCCGCCTCCTCGCGAAATTCCCTCCGCGCCGCCTCCTCTATCGTCTCTCCATCTTCCACTTTCCCGCCAAACCCATTCCACCTCCCCGCCCCAAACCCGCGCTTCTTTTTCCCCAAAAGCACATGAGTATCAGTATGAAGGAGGCACAAAGTTAAAACTTTTTTCTTTTGCTCCATAGTTGGTAAATATACCACGCACCCCAACACAAAACAATCCTCCCCCAAATAATACCTCTCTCTTCCTCCACATCCGCCACCATTATCTATTCCAAGTCATGACTTGGAATAGATAATGGTGTATAATACAAAGTAAATACACCATGGACAAATACGAAAAAGGCGAACTTGCAAAAGAGATACTGCTTGGCATTGCGGCTTGTGGTTTCATCGTCGCAATGGCGGCGATGCCTGGGCTCGGTAAAGTAGTGCCACTTTTTAAAAATTTCAAAAGGGCAAAAGACCGCCACCGGATAAATCAAGCATTCCAAAAACTTCAAAAAAGAAAGCTGGTAAACATTTATACAAAAAATAGTACCGAAGTCGTAGAGATTACCGAAGCGGGAAAGAAAAAAGTTCTTGAATACAATCTTGGCGAGATGAGATTAAAAGTCCCAAAGAAATGGGATGGCTGGTGGAGAATCGTGATGTTCGACATTCCACAGCCAAAGAAGAAAGCACGCGACGCGGTGAGCTGGAAGATAAAAGAGCTTGGTTTGTACCCGATCCAAAAGTCAGTTTTTGTATCACCATACTTATGTAAAAATGAAATTGATTTTATTGGAGAATTTTTTGGAGTACGCGACCACATCATCTACATCAAAGCAAAAGAGATCGAGGGTGTACGCAAACTCAAAGAATATTTTAACCTTGAATGACGCATCGGCACCAATTGACCCCATCGCAAACAAAAACCGCAACGAGTTAACTCAGTTGTCTCTTGTTATCTATTTCAAGCCATGACTTGAAATAGATAACAGGGGGAACCGACAAAAAACTAATTCCATTTCTAAGACTCGTCTAAAATAATGCGCTTGGCAAACCCACCGCGCTCGCACGCTTTCTTTTCCTGTTCAGCGCGAAGCGCTTCTTTTGAAAACCCTTTATATGCCATCACGGCATCCAAGACCTCGGCGATATCGGCAAGCTCTTCGATGTTTTCAGCCATTAAAAACTCCTCCACCTCCTCGCGTAGCTTTTCCTTGAGTTTCATCCCATATTCCGCCTCATCGGCAATATGAAAGACCGCCTTCTCTCCTTTCGCCTCGATTCGCTCAACGATCTTGTCCCGCACGAGTTTATTGTAGTGCATATTATAAATTGCTTAATTTCCTCCCCACGATCTGTATCCACTTTATTCTACCAGATGGAGTGACGGTACTGGAAACGACTTCAAATCCGGCATCAGAAAAATATTGCTCCAACTCGCCCTGTGTAAAGTAGCTGAAAAATAATTCATACGGATAACCATAGTCATCCATATCTTTTATTTCCTCTTCTGACTTGTCGGCGCGCTGTTCTTTCACCGCCACATAGAGATATCCGCCTTCTTTTATTTTCTCTTTAAATTTCTTGATGAGTGGCACGATCTCTTTCTTCGGAATATGGAGAAGTACTGCCTGCGCAAATATGCCGTCAAATGTTTCGGGAAGCGTGTCTATATCGCGCGCATCAAGGGTAGCGAACCGCGCTTGCGGGACTTCCCTCTTCGCGATGCTTATCATATTCTCCGAAAGATCCGCGCCGACAACGGTCATTCCTTTTTCGATAAAATATTTTGACTTCACTCCCCCTCCGCACCCAACATCCAAAACAAGCGAACCTTTCGGAAGAAGCGAGCAAAAATGCTCGGTCCCCGATACCCACCAATCATCATCCTTGTGGGTCCGGTGCCAATCCTCGGCGATTTTATTGTAGGTGTCTTTGATATTCAAAGTATTTTACGCCCCGTGGCACTTCTTGTATTTCTTGCCAGATCCGCATGGGCACAAATCGTTCCTGCCTGTCTTGTCGGAGTGAATGGGTTCTGTGGCGGATGCGGTGTCCTCTCCCTCGCCGACTTCCTTTGCCTGCGCCACGCGCACGCGTGCTTCGGCTTCTTCTTTTGCAAAGCTACCCTCGCCGATGGCGGGAAGCAAGCGCAAAATTTCATTCTGCACCGATTCTTTCATCTCGCGAAACATGCGCAGTCCGTCTTTTTTATATTCCACGAGCGGATCGCGCTGACCGTAGGCGCGCAAGTTTACGGATGATTTCAAGTACTCCATCGCATCCAAGTGCTCCATCCACATCATATCGATGACCTGAAGGATGAGGCGTTTCACCGCATGGTAGAACTCCGCTTCACCGAGCACGGCGATTTTTTCATCAATTTGTTTCGTGAGCTCCGGGTCGCCCGCAACGATCTCGGTGATATATACCTTTGCCCCACCGTCCCCCATCAAAACATCCCGACGAACTCCATACACGAACGCGCGCTGTTTGGTCATCACATCATCATAGGAGAGCACATGCTTGCGCGCGTCAAAATGGAACCCTTCGATTTTTTCCTGAGCGGTCTCGAGGGAGCGCGAGATGAGCTTGTTTTGGATTGCTTCATCCTCGGGGATGCCGAGCCGTCCCATCATCTTTTTTACAATATCCGAAGCAAAGACGCGCATCAAGCTGTCTTCCATTGAAACGAAAAACTGCGTCTCGCCCGGGTCCCCTTGGCGTCCCGCGCGACCGCGGAGCTGGTTGTCGATGCGGCGCGCCTCGTGGCGCTCGGTACCAAGCACAAAAAGTCCGCCCAGAGATTTGATCTCCTCATACGCTTCGGGAGTCGCGGGGATACCGCCGAGCTTGATGTCCACGCCACGCCCCGCCATATTGGTCGCGATGACGACGCTCCCTTTGCGCCCCGCTTGCGCGATGATCTCGCCTTCTCGTTCGTGATTTTTCGCATTGAGCAATTCATGCGGTACTCCTTCTTGCCTGAGATACCCCGAGAGGAGCTCGTTCTTTTCGATAGAAACCGTGCCGATGAGCACCGGCTGTCCTTTTTCATTGAGCTCTTTCACTTTGCGCGCGATCGCTTGAAACTTCCCGCTCTCCGTCTGAAAGATGAGGTCCGAGCGATCGATGCGCGCGACGGTGCGATTGGTCGGGATGGGAGAAACTTCGAGACCGTAGACCTTGAAAAATTCTTCGCTCGATGTCTCGGCGGTGCCCGTCATCCCCGCGAGCTTGCCGTAGAGGCGGAAATAATTTTGAAATGTAATCGACGCAAAAGTGCGCGACTCTTGCTGTATCTTCACGCCCTCTTTCGCCTCGACGGCTTGGTGAAGACCCTCCGACCAACGACGGCCCGGCTGGAGACGCCCTGTGAATTCATCCACAATCATCACCTCGTCGTTTTGCACGACATACTCCTTGTCGCGACGAAAGAGCGCCTGAGCACGGACAGCCGTTTCCAAATGATGCACATACTTCACCCCGCGCTCGGTATAGATATTTTCAATACCCAAAAGCTCCTCGGCGCGCGTGATGCCTAGATCCGTGAGCTGAATCGCTTTCAGCTTTTCGTCAACCGTATAGTGCTCGCCCTCGCTGAGCTTGGATGCGATGCCCGCAAATACCGTATACAGATTTTCCGCATCGCCCGACGGCGCGGAAATGATGAGCGGGGTGCGCGCCTCGTCGATGAGAATGGAATCGATCTCGTCCACGATCGCATAGTGGTAGTCTCTTTGTGAAAGATCCTCCGGCGTGTACGCGATATTGTCGCGCAGATAATCAAAACCAAATTCGTTGTTCGTGCCGTAGGTAATGTCAGCACGGTATGCATCACGCTTCGAGCACGGACGCATAAACTCGTGGATGACTTTAAATGAGCCGAGCTCGTCTCGCGCGGTGTCGAGGTCTTGATGGTTCGGATCATAGAGGTACGAAGTAGCGTGGTTGAGGACGCCGACCGAGAGACCGAGGAATGAATAGATCTGCCCCATCCATGTCGCATCACGGCGAGAGAGGTAGTCATTCACGGTGACGATGTGCACGCCCTTGCCGACGAGCGCATTCAAATATGCGGGAAGCGTTGCGACGAGTGTCTTTCCTTCGCCCGTCATCATCTCGGCAATCTTGCCCTCATGGAGCGCGATGCCGCCCAAAAGCTGGACATCGTAGTGGCGCTGACCAAGCGTACGGCGCGATGCCTCGCGAACGGCCGCAAACGCCTCGGGGAGAATGTCTTCCAGAGTTGCTCCCGAAGCGAGTCGTGCGCGAAACTCCACCGTTTTCTCACGGAGCGCATCGTCCGAAAGCGCCTGAAATGCAGGCTCAAAACTATTGATTTTCTTTACCAATGGAGCATATGTTGAAGCCGCCCCACCCCCACTGAATAAGGTTTTCAGAAATGACATTGGGCCAGTTTAGCACAAAAAACGACCTCCGCCGAATTTTACGAAGGACCGCCCTTCGTAAAATTACAAAAACAAAAACCCCGCCGAAGCGGGGTTTTTGTTTGAGCGAAATATTATTTACGCTTTGTAGTCTTCTTTGCTTTCTTTGCTACTTTCTTTGCCTTCTTTGCTACTTTCTTTGCTTTCTTTTTTGCTGCCATTTTTTTATGTGCTATTCGCTGATGCAGTGATGCATCCTCGAACATGTATGCAAATTATTTTATCTACAACAATTACTCGACCCGATCGTGTATGAGTAAATCTCATCATCAATCGCGTACAATTATTGGATCATGTCTTGTGTGAAAATTCTCTCACACGGTGTACTGTGATCTACTACTATTATCGCGCATACAAAAATCAAACACAATACTTTTTAAAAATAAAACTGTGGATAACTTTTTTTCTTTGTCGTGAAGAAAATTTTTTTGAAACAAAAAAAATTTTACATCTGCTCCACGAAATTTTAATTTCATAAATTTAATTTCGCATTCCATTTTCCAATTTCAAATTTAAACTTCCCTTTCACTGCACACGCATCCGGACCTATGGGCCCGAATGCGTGTGCAGTGAAAAAATTTCAAAACATACCAGACAAAAATTAAATCTTCCGCCTTCTATGTCCTATAGGACATAGAAGGCGGAAGAACTTGGAAATTAAAAAAATCCGCCAAATTGGCGGATTTTTTACTCCTGTACTCTTAAGGCCAGCGGGGGCGAGCTCCAAAACAAATGTCTATGAGTGCAGCCGCTAGCCATAGGAACACACGATACTATTTAATACGATGAGCGTAGAGTACCGGGCAGTGTCTAGCCGACGCGAAACTCACCATTCACCATATGTTCTGTATTATAAACAATTTATACAAAAACAAAAAGCCCCGCTTTCGCGGGGCTTTTTGTAGACATTCGTTTGTTTTGGAAGTACCTAGAGGTTTCCCTCACTGCACTCATGTAACCAATATAGCAAATTCACAGGAAAAGTCAAGCTCCAATCAATTTTACCTGTTTCGTAACCTCGCGCACAACACCTTTAATGATGCCTGAAACATCCTTATTTCTAAAATCTTCGGCTATTTCCAAAGGTACTTTTTGTATCGAGTCTACTGCGGACAAAGCAACGACCCAGCTCATGATATCTTGTTCCGGATAAACATCTTGCCACCACGATATCCACGAACGCACATCCGTTTCTTTCGCAATGCACGCAAGATCGAAATAATCTTTATACTCTTCCCTCCCGCATATCGCGACAAGCTTCATTACCGTTATGTCTTTGATGCTTGCAAGCCGAAAAAAATCCGTAGAATTTACCGGCTCCAAAAGCGTATTGAACCGAGAGATGAATGATATTTTCACGCCGTCGATAACACACCACAAGGTATCCTTAGTTTCAAAAAGAATCTCTACTGTGGTTTTTTGGAAAATATCAACAAGACTCTTTTTTAAAGCAAGCGTGTCTATCGGCTTCGCGATAAAATAATCGAGGTCCACGCTTTTTCGATGCCCGACATAAAGCGCGAGCGCTGTTCCTCCGGCAAGATAATACTCTGGATCAATATTTTCAAAAACAAGGCGCGCAACAGTACACATGGTGTCGGTAATTGTTTCTTGGTGAAGTGTCATGACAAAAGAAAATTTTTGAGATAGTGATATTTCCGTGCTGGGATACTCGTCGGCTTCATTGTTTCAAACACTTGCGTCACTTTGGCATTCCCATATTCTCGTATCGCTTTCACAAGCAAAATGAGTCCACCGTACGAGAGAATCCTCTGTATTACAAAATCCGTGGAGAGCGTGTCAATGCTTTCCACACTGATGTCCCACAAGACTTTTTGGAGATCTTGCTTGTTCATAGATGTTTTTATTGTACCATATTTTCTGGATTTATCCTAGAGTTTTATTCCCGATATCGGATAAGCTTTCAATACCTTTTCCGCTTCGGCGCGCTTGCCGTTTGCCATCAAGATTTGTAAATAATATTTTTCAGCAACCTCAAACTCCGGTGCAAGCTCGAATGCGCGTTTGAACAACTCCTCTGTTTTCGCCGTGTCTTTCTTGCGGTAATAAGCGCTTCCCAATTCAAAAAGCATGGTTTGTTTTGCCGGAGAGAGTTCAACAGCCCTCGTGAGATACGGCAATGCTTTGTCCATCTCCCCCATCTTCGCGAAGTATGATCCCGCAAAAAGCTGGTAGCGCGCATCGCTGGGAAGCTCTTTCACCTGTTTCTCAAGCTCCTCTCCAGCGAGAACAATATACTGTTTCTGCAAATCCGATATTCCTTTTGTTTGGTCAAAGGCGGTCGTTGAGAACGATGCAAGCTGTTCGCGTGCTTCAGCCGTTCCAAATGAATCGTATGCAATGGTGTCCTTGAAGAGCTTGAGGTTATTCAATGGGTCCGCAGATCGCTCCGTCAGCGCGCGAATGAGCGTCGTGTTTTGCTTGAAACCATTGTAATTCACGGTGTAGATGAGTACGAGCGCGAGGATGAAAGCCCCGCCTGAAACAAAGATAGTCAGGTCTTCCTCTTCCGTCACTTTCTTCTTACTTTCCACTTTCGACTTCGAATCAGCTGATTTCGTGGCTCGGCCATAAACACTTTCCATTTGTGGGTGGCTCATACTTTCAACGAATGCAAGAATCGTTCCAAAATAAATGAGCGACGAAATACTGTCGAACACAAAAAGATTTTGAAAAAAGTATCCGCCGAGGAGACCCGTGAGCACACTTTTTTCAACGACCGAAAGCTCGTCCGCGCGACGCCAGATGCAATACACCGCGCATCCAAAAAGTGAAATATACCCGAGAGCACCGAGAATACCGCCCGCGATAAGCCAGTCAAAAAACACATTGTGTGCGCGATCGAACCACTGCTCCTGCCCCCACATATTCGGGTCATAGTATTTATTGAAAACGAAATTGAAATTCTCCATCCCCCAGCCGAGGATTGGGCGCTCCTTGAACCCTTCGTATGCCATACCCCAGACCATGAGGCGCGCTTTGCCTGTCCCCTCGCTTGGCGAAATAGCCGCAAGACGCGAGAGGATAGGACTCTGCTGTATGAACGATGCGTCGCGAAGCGCAATGAAACCGCCGACAAAAATAAACATCGCGAGTAAAATACCGATAGCCCCTCTTCGCACCGCTTTATTGTTTCTCTCAAAGATCGCGACGAGAAGCGTGATGAGTCCGAGTCCCGCAAAAAGCCCGAGCACCGCCCCGCGAGTCCCCGAATGGTAGAGCACGAACATTTGCAAAAGAATGATCGCGCCGTATATCGCCACACGCACTCTTTCTCCTGCTGTCGTAAAACTTTGGCGAACGAGAAAAAATCCCGCGAGAAAAATATTGAAGAGCGCGTAGGTGCTCATGTACTCGGCATTGCCGAGTGTGCCATTGATACGGATGCCGTCCTGCACAACTTTAAACACTCCCGCCCACTGCATGACGCCATAGAGCGCCATGATTACGCCGACGCCAAGGTGGAAGTTTAAATACGGGCGCCACATGTCGCGCGCCGTAAGTACGGTAGACGCGACGACAAAATATGCGAAAAGATGAAAGTAGGTCACCACGCCCTCCATGCGCTCAAAGTTGGACCAAAAACTTTTTGTAGGATTTTCGCCAAAAATAGCAGAAAGTGTGATGATACCGAGAAATGCTACAAACGCACCGAGGAGCCAGCCGAACCAGCTGGTTCGTGTCTTGGATATAAACTTTAATCGATATGCGGGGTCGATGAAAGCGAGAACGAGCCATGCAGAAAACATTATCTCAACGACAATCCGAAACGCGAAATTCTTCCCCACAATAAACGGGAAAAAAGTAGTTTGCGAAAGAATGACGAACGGGATAAACGGCACCGCCACAAACCCCGCCAAAACCACCGCATTCGCCAAAATTTTGTGTATGTTCATAGTTTCCCTATCGTACCATAAATTTACGAAAATCGAGAGCGAATTTTGTCCGTATGTTCGCAAAAAAACTCAGTCGTAATTACTTCTATTTTTGCTTCTTTATACTGTTAAACCCCGCCAATCTCTTTCAATAATTCCAATGTTGTTTTAACAGACGGATTTTCTGTGTTTAAAAATACCACTCGATCCTTAAATTTTTTAGCTATAGGACCCAGGAACTCCGCTCCCCACGATGGAGAAAAAGCGACAACTCCGTCAAAATCGATCATGACAGGTTCGTCTTTTTTTATTTCGTTCAACAATGGGGAAAAAGCGAGAGAGGCCTCTCTTCCTGCTGGGCGGGACATTAGTATTGTTCCAAATTTTTTTAAATAAATTTTCATATATTTAGAATGTTATATATGCAAGACACCCGCGAATAATATTTTTAGTTGCCTTCATGTTCAGAATACCATCATCCTTATGAAGGAGCACTTCCGTATTGCCAGACTGAAACACAAGTCCTATAGGATTTTCAGTAATAACCTTCTTCACAAACTTTAGACCGTTCCCCCTCTCTTCTGGAGCACGACCTGACAAAATTTCCATAAAAGCCACAGAGAGTGCCGCCTCATCAGTATTCAAACTTGGTCTCACTCGCTTTAAACTTGCGAGCACCCCGATACCGCGATCCGCCAACACTATCTGTCGTCTTGAAATATCGTATCCGAAAAATATACCTGGGACATCCGGCCAATTTCCAATATTGTGGTCAAAAGAATTATTTCCTATTTCTCCAGTAACTGCAAGTACAAGGGAAGAGATATGAGCAAGGGCAGGCACCGTTGCAATTTCGTCGTACATTCTTTTGATCCGCGCCTGAAAAACACCGCTGTTTTGACAATAAAACATTTCTGGTATTTCTGTCTCGTTCACACACCAATCCTTTGCCAAAACGAAGATATCCTTCAAGTAAATCCCCACTTTTGCTTTTGAATACAATCGATGTCCACCTTCCGATTTTTCAGCATGAAAACGACCGGATTTATCCCAGCGACGGAGAGTATCAATGGAAACACCTAGTATTTCTGCCGCTTCCCCAATAGAGATAAGGTCTTTCTCGTTCATCCCTAACATGATAACATAACAAAAAAATCTATGCAAGAATTCAAAAATCTATGCACTCATCGAGCAGTCATGCATAGATATTTGGCAAAATCTATGCATGACTATTTTAATAACTGTTCCAGCATACCCCATTGTTGCCAAAATATAACATTTTGACCTCAACGGGATTCATGGTGCCACTATCGTAACATAATTGCAGAAAACGAGAAATCCTATTTGTTGTATTTTTTTAGTAACCATGAGCTTGACTGCACTTTCCCACCACCAACATTAAAAACCATCTCCACGCCAAGTTCTTTACAGATCTTTGCCTCAGGAATATCCGCCTCCGCCTTGCGGTCGCCACCATTCGCAAATACCTGTGGTCTGATTTTCTCAATTGCTTCTCCAACATCTTCGCGCTCAGTCTCAAGAATAAACACATCATCAACACAACTAAATCCTCGAATAATCCCCGCGCGTTCTTCTTGATTCATAAAGTTTTTCCCTTTCTTGCGGATGAGCCAGTTATCGCAATTTAACACTACGACCAATCTGTCACCAAGCTTCTTTGCCTCTTCAAACATTTGCAAATGGCCGATATGAACAGGATCAAACCCTCCACTTACAATTACTACGCGCTTTGCAGTTTCACGCCCATAATCATCTTCGTAGCGAATAATATCATCTTCTTGCGGATTACCATAAACAAACTCGAAATATGCGCCGGGCAATAATCTATGTTTCTGCATCGGTTCTACTTTATAAAAACCAAAATGCCACTCGGTGCGTTGGCTATGCGACTGCAAGCTTGTGCGACCCCGCACAAGGATAAATTTAAGCCAAGTATGCTTGGTGTTAAAAAGTTTCCACATCGTCCCCCAAGGTCGTACGATTTTCATGCCCAATACTATAACATAAAAAAATGCGCAAAACTATCAAAATAAGCAAAAATATTGTAGTATATTCAATATATGAAAAAAGCACTCATCACCGGCATCACGGGGCAAGACGGTTCATATCTCGCGGAACTTCTCCTTGAAAAAGGATATGAAGTTCACGGTATAATCAGACGCGCAAGTACATTCAATACCTCACGCATCGATCATCTTTATCAAGATCCCCACATCAAGGGCGTAAAATTATTCCTACACTATGGAGATCTCTCCGACGGAAGCAACATCAACAGACTTCTCACGCAAATAAAACCGGACGAAATTTATCATCTCGGCGCTCAAAGTCATGTGCGCGTAAGTTTTGATATACCGGAATATACCGGCGATGTAACGGGGCTCGGAACACTCCGCATCCTTGACGCAATTCAAGAAACGGGAATCAAAACAAAATTTTACCAGGCATCATCAAGCGAAATGTTTGGAAAAGCGCTTGAGATCCCCCTCAAAGAAACCACACCATTTTATCCTCGCTCGCCATACGGCTGCGCAAAAGTATATGCGTACTGGATAGCAAAAAATTACCGTGAATCCTACGGTGTTTTTGCCTCGAACGGCATACTTTTTAACCATGAGTCCCCTCGTCGCGGAGAAACATTTGTGACTCGTAAGATCACGCGAGGACTCGCGCGTATCAAACTCGGCAAGGAGGAAAAACTTTATCTTGGGAACCTCGATGCAAAAAGAGACTGGGGGTATGCAAAAGACTATGTGTATGGGATGTGGCTGATGCTCCAACACACAGAGCCGGATGATTTCATTCTCGCCACAAACGAAACGCACAGTGTTCGTGAATTCATCGAAGAAGCATGCAAGCATCTTGGTTTTGAACTTAAATGGAAAGGAGAGGGTGTAAATGAAAAAGGTATCGATAAAAAATCAGGAAAAACTATCGTAGAAATTGACGCAAAATACTTTAGGCCTGCCGAAGTTGATATTCTCCTTGGGGACTACTCAAAAGCAAAAAATAAGCTCGGGTGGGAACCAGAAACAAAATTCAAGGAGCTGGTGAAACTTATGGCTGAAGAAGATCTTAAAAATGAACAAAAATTCTAAAATTTTTGTTGCAGGGCATCGCGGGCTTGTTGGCTCCGCTATTGTACGCGTGCTCCAAAAAAATGGCTTCACGAACCTCGTTCTCAAAACACACAAGGACATGGACCTCACCGACCAACACGCGGTCACTGAATTTTTTGCAGAAGAGAAACCTGAGTATGTTTTTCTTTCCGCGGCAAAAGTGGGCGGTATTATGGCAAACAAAACTATGCCTGCCGACTTTGCCTATAACAATCTCGCAATCCAGACAAACATCATCCATAGCGCCTACATACACAAAGTAAAAAAGTTGTTATTTCTCGGAAGCTCCTGCATCTATCCAAAACTCTGCCCACAGCCGATAAAAGAGGAATATCTTTTATCCGGAGAACTTGAGTCATCGAACAAAGCGTATGCAATAGCAAAAATAGCGGGCATCATTATGTGCCAATCCTACAACGAACAATACGGCACAAATTTCATTTCATTGATGCCGACCAACCTCTATGGACCCCACGATAACTTCGATCTCGAAAACTCGCATGTCCTCCCTGCGATGATTCGAAAATTCCACGAGGCAAAAGTTAACGATGCACCAAGTGTTACTTTATGGGGCACAGGAAGCGCGAAGCGCGAGTTTCTCCATGTGGACGACCTCGCGGAAGCAAGTTTATTCTTGATGCAGAATTACAACGACTCCTCCATTATCAATGTCGGCACTGGCGAAGATGTGACTATTAAAGAACTCGCGGAAAAAATAAAAGAAGTTGTTGGATACAGGGGTGAAATCATTTGGGATATCACCAAGCCCGACGGCACCCCAAGAAAACTCCTTGATGTCAGCAAGCTTCATACACTTGGATGGGGACACTCTATATCGCTCAATGATGGTATCTCCTCGACATATAAATGGTTTAAGGAAAACCATAAATACTAAATCCTAACCCACCCTTCTGGAATTATATTTGGCTGCGGGTCTGGCTCCTTATTCACCCATTTCTTTGGCGCAATAACTATTTTGTTTGGATTTTGATTGAGGTATGCACCCCACCATGAAAAAGAGGAGTTTGCGATAATATTGTGGGCGCACGAGGACATGAGAACTAACTCTTCGTAATCCTGAAGGGTTGGATTTGAAACATACCTAAAATCAGAATGTTCGCCAAATTCTTTTTTGACCCAGTCGATATCGTCAGAAAAAAAGTAAAAGACCGGTGATTCTACTTTTGCCTTAATCAGATTGATGGTCTTTTCATAATACTCCTTGGAACAAAGTCCATGAGCGATATTGGTTTTGGGGTCGCTCACATAATCTCCCCGTCGAATATGCACCGAGACGCTCCTTGTTTTATCAATCTTATTTTTCTCCGTGAGAAAGACCTCAGATTCAAGTTCTTTTTTGAGAGCAAACTCTTTGAAAACTTTATCTTTAACATCTATGAAGTTTTTCTCTGACTGAAAGTACCCTTCAATATAGTTATGGCTTTTCTTAAAAAAGTTTGGGTCATAATCCACATAATACCTCTTTAAAATCCTAAAGTTAAAAAACCTCATAGCTTTTGAAAAAATCCCGAAGGGATACTTATAGGACTTGACCTCATCCGGAGTCGCAATAACTGCCGAAAGATTAAATGGGAACATTCTGTACTGCCGTGGCGTATCGGCTGTTACATAACGAGGATCATCATACCCAGTAATATCAAGTTTTAGCGTTTGACTACACACCGAAACAACCTCAAGCCCAGTGGCGTACTGAAACATCTGGTTCCCTAACCCGCCTTTTAATTTAACGACAATCATAGTTATTTTTTGAACAAAAAACACCCACATGCGTAATTTTGAGATTGAACAAGTTTTGGGTCAGCGTGTTCAATAAAATCTCCCTGCTCGACTGTATCAGTAATTAAAGAAAACTCAGCAAGTTTCAAATCTTGGAACATGCCCAAAACTTGGTCATAACTATAAATTCTATGCGCATTGAATTCTATTTTTGGCTTACCAACAGGGACAACAAATAACAAGTAGCCACCAGAGGAAAGGACGCGGCTAAGCTCTTTAGTTGCTTTTATATCACCATCTGGATCGATTGCATCACCATACCTACCAAGACCAACATGCTCAACAGTGTGCATACATGAAAGTGATTTCATTGAACTATCTGCAAATGGGAGATTCGTGAGGTCAGCCACACCACTTTCAATGCCGGAGAGTTTCAATTGTGCCGGCCGATAATCGTAAAATTTTATATGGACAAACGCGGACACGATGCTAGAAAAATAGAGTGATGAAGAAATATCAGTATGAAACCCCGAGTTTATCTCCTTCACTTTTCGCGCCGCCCACGCTGTATGATAAACATAATGCCGATCAAACCCCGTTTTAACCGTTTTATCTTTTACTTGCGGGTAAAAATCCTCAAACGCCAAGCTGAAGCGACAGCTTTTATCCATACTCATAAACTGAAAGTAATCCCTTAAGACAAATGGTGTGAGAAATAAACGAATTACTTTTTTAATTATTTTTTTCATACAATAATACTTATTCTACAATAGAAAGTAGAGCATCAATCTCTTTTTTAACATCTGCGACGCTTATATTTTTTATACACGGAGCTGGCTCTCCTTTTGAGAGACCTTCTGCGCATTTCCATCCATCCCCTCTACACTTCATGTTGGGATTAAATACGATCCTATTTATATCTAGATTACCATAAGGAAAGAAGCGCCCAAAATGACCACCACCCATTATCGCAATTGATGGGGTCCCGACGGCAACGGCTAAGTGAAGCGTTCCTGTATCGTTTCCAAAATACAGCTTTGCACCAGCAAGCAAATGCGCGAGGGAAGGTAGACTTGTTCTACCTATAAGGTTGATAACCTTATCTCTGTGTTTCGATTGTTTCATTATTTCTTCTCCGAGCAATTGTTCTTCCGTTGTCCCCGAAAGAACTACGGACAACCCTTTTTCTACTAAATAATCCACAATTTCAAACATTTTGTTCAATTGCCACATCTTGTACGTCGCCCCAGCTCCAGGAACGACAGCAACATATTTTCCAGATTCTAAGGCATATTCTTTGTAAATTTGTTCATAGTGTTTCTTGTCCAGAAGAGAAACATCGATTGTTGGGAACAATGCCTCACATGGCTTGCCTACGACATTTGAAACAAAGGCCATATTTTTGTCTAGCTCATTTAGACTGTCCGGGATTGCAATTGTTTTAAAATCCAAGACTTTCGGTGCTCTTGTATCCTTCATTATGATGTCTCCAATTTTTTCACTGGTGTAAACAGGATAAATAGCGACATCAAATCCTTTCTGTGCAAGATTTTTTATAAATGCCCTTCGGTGCCAAAAATTTGTTCGAAATTTTTTCTGATCAAAAATAATTACATCATCTATAAAGGGAAATAACGGAGTGAGCTCTGCGCATACACTATTCACTACTAAGCTAATGTCGTAATCTTTATAGTACTCACGATAATACTTTAGTGTTGGTATAAAAATTACAAAATCACCCAGTACATCTTTTCTGAAAATTAATACGCGTCTTTTTTTATGTATTTCTTGTCGAACAAACCGACACTCAAGTGCGATAAGATTATCCATAATATTTTTTACAATTTGCCTCAACATATTATGTGTTCTCTTGATTTACAAGCATCACATTGTCCGAAACTGTTTTACTCTTGAGTAATTTTCGCACTATCAAATCAACCTGAACAGTGGTCAATGAAAGCAACAATTTAAAAAGCCAATTAGTAATTATCTTCTTCGTAAATAAATGGAGGTTTGCACCATCACTATATATATTCACATTATATTTATTAGCAATATATTCAAGAGTTTTTAATGAATAAAAGGAGACATGCTGTCCGTGGTTTAAACCATAATATTCCCAATCATCTGATGGTGCCTCTTTCCCTGAAAACAAAACGGTTGAAAAGAATATATTCGGAGAAATGGAAAATATTTTACCAATTTCATTTTTCGGATCTGCGAGATGTTCGAAGCATTCAAAACATGTCACTGCTTCAATTTTTTGATTGTTATATTCAAGCCCTTTCATAAACAAATTCGGTGTGTATGCGTCATCAGTCAGGAAATCCAGACCGTAGTCGCGCATCAGGCGCGCGAGCATCCCGTATCCACCGGCAAAATCAAGGAAGGTCGCTTTCGTGTTAAAAAGGAATAAAAAAAGTACCAGAGTTTTGCGAGATAAATACACATTGCGCAACACATATCCCGTATCGGTTGTGTTTATCGGTTCTTTGTAGGCCTCACTAAGCCATATTGGGCTACCAACAAACATAAACCCACACTCATCGCATAAATAATACTCGGCATTGTAAACACCCCTTACCTTCAAGGTTTTTACAAGAATTGCTTCAGATTGGCAGATCTTACATTTCATAAGTTATGAATTCAATTTAACACAAACTGTAGCTTTCTCAATATTCTCACAAAAACGGTTTTAACAAGTAAAGAACTATAATTTGTATCCGCCTCTTCATTTACCACAATCGAAGCTGGGTGAACAATTGTTCCAATCTTGCCAGTCGGTATTTCACTAAAGATACCATCTAACTTCTTCGTATGCGTGGCATTTTCATCAAAACCAATATTTGATACTAGATTTACATTTGGAAGAATAACTACACCATTGTTGTTATATACAGAATAGACCCATTGCCCATCCCATGTATCAATTTTATTATCATAAAGTCTATCAAAAAGATTAAGCCAGTATTTTTGAACCCTCTTATCTTCAAATATTTGTGCAATACGATTCCTCTTTTTGAATTCCGGGTAGGTTTTCATATCAATATCATATTCCCTCCATGCTCTCCGCCATGTCGCCCACCCCCAAATATGTGGAAAATTTGAAAAGTAATAGCTCGCATCTCCGTATTTTTTACCAAATTGGAAATTATCACCCGAAATCATTTTTACTTTATCGATATTTCTGTATTTACCCAGCAACTCTTGACAGAAAGAGAAGAAGGACTGATCAGGCAAGCAATCATCCTCTAAAACAATCCCCTCTTCAACATTATCAAAAAACCATGTGATAGCGCTTGATACCCCTTTTTTGCAACCTAAATTTTGGTCAGAATATTTTCTATGCACTTCGCATGCCCAATCAATATTCTCTGTTACCATTCTTGTATCTTCGCAGAGCTTTGATTCATCTTCTCTGTTCATCCTTGGCCCATCGGTGGCAATATACAATTTTGAAGGTTTAATTTTTCGTATAACTTCAAAAACCCGCTTAGTCGTATCGGGCCGATTAAAAACTACAAAAAGAATTGGCACGGGAAATAAGCTTATATCTTTATTTGCAGACAAATCTTGTATTGTGTAAGTATCATCCATAAAAATAAATCCTTATCTATTTCCTTTTACAAAATAAATAATAATTATCTTTTACATACTCTGTCTCTTCGTCATAAATCTTGTCATATATTTCTGTAACATTTTTTATATCTTCTGCAAAAGCGAATGTATCTGCTGATTTCTGATATGCAAGAAGTAGGTATTTTGCCTTGAAGTAATCAATACTCTTTACATAGCTTTGCATAGCTTCATTTGACTCTGAGAGTGCCCAAGTGCTTATAAATAGATCAACACCGCTTATTATCTTGCTTATTTCACCAAAAATCTTTTTGTTTAAAGGGATGACATTTATTGAGCCCTTTTTAATATAAATTTTATTATTATGCACAATATGAACTGCTTCCCTCCCGAATATTGTCTTTAAATACACTGCTTGTATGTATGAAAAGATAGGGATATCAATTATAATATATGTTGATTCCTTATTCATTTTTTTATATATCTTGGACATATTGCCATAACCACCACCAACTTCAACCACAGTATTGATGTTCGATGAATTAGTTTCAGTTTCTTTAAAAAACTTAATCAGGTGATACAGATGATGGATATTATTTCCTGATGTAACATACCCAATATCATTTAGAAGAGGTTTGCCAATATTATATTCACGAAGGATTTCTTTTGCCTTGTTTCTTGTTAAATATGTAGAAATAAGTTCCTTCTGGATATTTTTCCACTCACTATGTGTATACATGAACATAGTTGCTTTAATAACTTGATGGTTTAAAAATGAAAATGAAAAGTTATTTGAAAAATATTTTTCAATTTCAAGCATATTTTTGTTCCACTGAGGTACAATAAACTCCGAGAAATCATAATTATCTTTATTAACTAAATATAAATTTTTCATTTCAGAATAAATTACCTCAAAATCTTTTTTACTAATACGCCTCTCGAATGGTGCCGTGAGAACAGAATAAGAATATCGATATATTTTAGAAATGATTTGCTTTACTTTTTGCATAATATTTTTTTAAGTTTATACTTGATTCTTAAATAGTAACCCTTGGTGCTGTTTCTTTTAATATATGTCGGTTTCGAAAATTTTATTTGTAAGGGTGGATATATTTTCCCAAAAGTGCTTTCATAGTTTGATATTAAAATATTATCTCTGTTTATTAATTCATCCATAATATTTTTAGTGAAGTCGCTGCAGTCAAATGTGCATATAAAAGAAAGAGTTTCATTATTAAAAATATAATAGTGCTCTAGGAAAATATCTCTCCAATTATAATTCATTTTACCATTATTATATTCTCTCATAAAATATGATTCGTTGAAGTGTATGCGATGTAAGTATTCAGAATCTGGGCAGGTATAAGCACTTAGTCCAGCACATAAGAATCTCCAAGCAAACCCTTGTGTGTCATAACCATGCGAAGTTGGATAACCACCCGTTTTGTTGAATGCACTTTTGGTATACAAAAAATTTACATAAAGCGGAGAAAAATTTTTATTTTTTGAAAGTAAAGATGCAAGTTGTATTTTCCCCCCAGGATAAGGAGATTTTTCTATGTGATGTATATTGTGAATATTATTACCACTGAACTTAACCGATCTATCTATGGTTACCCCATCACATCTTTTTTCTTTCAAAAATTTTATCATTTTTGAAAGTGTTCCATCTGGCAACACATCATCGCTATCAAGACAAAAGATAACATCCCCTTCGGCACTAGATATGGCGGTGTTGCGAGCGGCCCCACCACCAAGATTTTTATCGTGCCAAAAATACTTTATGGAGGAATTTTTTTTTGCCAATTCAACAATCAATTTTCGTGTATTGTCGGTCGAACCATCATCAACAAGCACTACCTCAAAAGGAATATCTAAATCCTGCCTGTAAGCTGAAGCAACTGCTTCCTCAAGCGTTCTTACGCAATTATAACAAGGGATGATGATGGAGAGTTTCATTTTTAAAGTGGTTACAAAAACATCCAATTTGCAGGGATATAATCTGTCGATGGAAGATTGGGGCAAGAATGGTGTGATTTTGGAGAAAAAACAATTTGCCCTTCTTTTTTGCCGAGCCAAGCACCCCACCAACTGAAAGTACTATTACCGAGAATATGATGCTTGCAGTGAGTCATGAGCCTCATGTCCTCATGGTTTTTTTTATCACCATTGTGCGAAACATAAATAGTTGGATATTTTAACTTTAAATTATTGCGCGCCCATTCTGGATCATCGGAAAAAACATAAAAAATGGGATCTTTTATTTTTAAGGCAATTTCCATTACTGCGCGGTGATAATATTCCAGCGGAAGAACCCCATTGATCATCTTTGTATTATCTCCATGACGAACATGGAGACTGACTGAATTGCTTCCATCTATATCTTTTATCATTCGGCTGTTTATTTCATCAGGGACCTCTTTGAAAGAAAGTTCTTTTCTTATGATATTTTCAATATTTTTGAAATATTTCTCTGACTGCCAGTATCCTTCAACATAGACATCATTTTGTTGCTTTGTCGCCAAGATACATGGATCAAATTTAAAATAATTTTTTTCCGGTTCTAAAATATATTTTCTCTTATAATAAGAATCTGGCTTACTGTAGAAACGAATGAGGTGTCTAAAAATTTTATTTTTAAGCAGAAAATTAAACTTAACCATGTCTTCTTTTGATGCCTGCTTTGCTGTAATATTGAAATTATCAAGACCGCAGACCCTAACCCCACGAATTGGATCTGGCTCAATTTCCTTGTATCCAGAAATATCGACCTTGTGTTCTGTTTTATTAAGTACCGCTAAGTGGCACCCAAATGCGTATTGGAATAATTGATTTCCTAGCCCAGCACTTATGTTGCTTATGATCATGAATACTAGTTAGATTCAATCACCATAATATCTCTTTCTATTTTAAATGAAAGATAACTATAATTAGCCACCAAATCTTGGATTTGTTTTACGGTTGGATAATCATGTGTCCCATCAAAACATCTAGCATCGTCGATTAAAATAATATCTTTTGCATTTTTTCTCGAAAAAATCGTGAGTAATTCTTTTATAACCGGCGTTTCTACCTCCCCTTTCGCGGTACCTTCGCCGGAATAATGAGCATCGAGCCAGAACAAAGCTGGCTCACTAATTGTGGGCAATATTTCTATAAGTTTTTCTCCGCTGTCACCATGTATTAAGGTGACATTTTTATAATTAGCAAAATTATTTTTTGCATTTTCAAACAAAAAGTTGTCGAGCTCTATTGATACAATCTTAGAAAAGATATTTTTTACAGCGTTTATCATCAACCCCCCAGCTGTGCCAGTTTCTATAAAAGTTTTTAATTTGTTTTTTTTACCAAACCTTCTAACGATTTTTTGTTTAATTAAATCTGGAGGAGGAACCGGCTGGCCTTCAAGAGACCATCTTAGTACAGCTTTTTCGTCCCGGATTCTTTTGATTATAGATTGTGGGATTATTTTTTTAAAAAATGCTTTTATTTTTTTATTCATATTTTTCAAGTTAATTTAAAGCCCTTATTCAAGAATAACGCCTATTTTCCATGATACTTAAAAAGTGCCATTTCTGCAAATTATTTTCTTAGAAAGGTCAAAAACCGTGCATTCTCGAATATTAATCCTTGGAATGCCTAAACTATTTTTTGTCTTCTTTGCGAGTTTTTGCGTGTTTGAATACGCAAAATCAAAACCGGCCTGCTCAACTATTTCTTTTGAAAAATTATTAAAATCATAGATTCCACCAAAAGGATAGGCAAAACTTCTTACTTTTTCTCCAATTATATATTCAAGTGTAAGCTTGCTTTTTAAAATTTCTTTTTTCTGTTCTTCTGGGGTTGCGCTCGCAAGCCTTTGGTGTGTTTCTGTATGAGCGCCTATTTCTATCAATGGGTGTTCATAGAGTGATTTTATTTCTGTTTCACTTAAAAAAACTGCTCGGTCAGATTCTTTATATTTCATATCCCATTCAAACGATGCTTTTCTCCCGAGTGCGCCAGTTGTTATGAATATTGTTGCTGGTATATTATATTTTTCAAGTAAAGGAAGGGCATTGATTATGTTGTCGCGGTATCCATCATCAAAAGTAACCGCGGCCTCATTCCCTTTAAGTGTTCCCGCTATGAGTAGCCCGCTTAATTCTGAAAGAGGTATAATATTGTAATGTTTTTTGAGGAACTGTAGGTGATTTTCAAAACACACAGGTGTCACACATAGCATAAGTGGATCAGCAGATGTTGTCGAGATACGATGGTAAAGTAAAATTGGCGCGGTCTTGTAAAAAGTTTTATAAAATATATTAGCGATTTTTGCCTGAGTATGTAGTAGCAGAAAAAATAAACGATGCATCGATACATAAAGACCGGTTGCTTCAAAAAAGGGTTTTATATAAATCTTTAAAATTCTTTTCACGGTTTTACTGCTTTAACTGTTATAATTAACGGAAAATTTGGATCATTTTTCCCAAGTATCCTGCTCGAAGTATCCTCTTGCGCAAGACCCGCATAAAAATATATTCCCGAACGAGCGTTTCCATAGGTGGAGATGTTCAATTGTTTGGAGCTAAATTTTTTTTCAAATAGATACTTCGCTGACGCCTCAGTAAATCTCCAATAATCACCCTCAACACCCGAAACACAATCAATTCTACTTATGGAAGGCAATGTCACGAGAAGGACGCCACCGCTCTTAAGTATTCGGTGGCACTCAGAAATCCCCGCATCAACATTATCAATAAACTGAAATACCTGAGTAAGTATTATGCAGTCGTAAGAATTATCAGCTATTTTTTTAAGATGTCGCAAGTCATCGAAAATGTTTGCCATCTTGTTTTTTTCATCAAGATCCAAAACATCGCTTTTAACAACCTTCTCTTTCCCGTAGGTTGTGGTGTAGTTATTGTTTAACAGTTCGAGACATGTCCCATGGATGTCTTTCTGGTTTTGTTTAAGGAAATTCTCAATATAAAAACGGTCAATTGGTACTCCTCGGTCAAACCCATAGTAGTTGCTGAGTGGACCAGTTGTACTTCTGCAAAAATAGAATGCCGCAGGTTTTATTATTCGTCGCAGAAGTTTTCTTGTACTTTCAGAAAATGGAAGTTTTTTAATGATTTTTTTTAAATATGAGTACATAATATTGAAAAGTTTATCACTTTTTACATTTTTTTTACAAACAGGTAATCTTTTTCATCTATTTCATCAACAAAGGAATACCCTCGAGGTTCCAGAAAATCGGTAATCTTTTCCAATCTGTCAGAATTTTGAGACTCCAAAAGAATATGGGTGGGTAAATTTCTAGAAAAATCGAGTCCATGCAATATTTGAAGTTCATATCCCTCAACATCCGCAACAAAAAGATCAATAGGCCTATTGCATGAAGTTATTGCTTGCCCGTCTATTATCGACTGAATTGTTTGCGCTGGTACAGTGATTTCTCTGCAATCTATATTTTGTGCTTGCTCACTATCTTTAATCCACTCTGAACTATTCTCAATACTACTTTTTACGAAAGACATAAAATTACAATCAATAAAAGACACCGTGCTCTCACGGTAGTCAAATGAGACACAAGCACTTTGTATTACCACCGAATTTTTACGATTTCTTTGACACAATTTACTTATAGGTAAGGGTTCAACAATAATCCCTTCCCACCCCATAAACTTTTCGAGATAATAGGTAGGATCAAAACCATAACCATCATTACCCCCGCATTGTACAAAAAACCCATTTTTCTTGGTAATATGTTTCAGTAGTGCCTCATGACCAGAGTACGGCTTTGAATATTTTTCTGAACCAAAAAACTCATACAAATCCCTCTTGTATGGCGCAATTTTACTTCTTATAAATGGGAAGATTTTACCGATATTCTTTCGCGGGTTTTGTATCAGTTTCTTTATTTTTTGAAGATTTGTCTCTTGATATGCCATAGGTTTTTATATTTTTTATTACAATACTTAAAATTAATCTTTACGCAAGGATGCGTTTTAATAGTTTTGTAATTCTTAGTGCCACCAGTATCTTTACAAAATAATGCAATACTCTGTCTCTTTTCCTTTTACCTATTTTACTATAAAATTCTTTTAATAACCTTACTGCTTCTGTATTTTCAACAATATTATCTTCAAAAATTATTTCTTCTTCATCGCTCAATTCAACCTCAAATTGGTGCTTCCCAAGAATTTTATTAATTGCAGAAAAGTGAGTGCCATTAAATAACCCGTTATTCTTTATTAAAGGTTTCGGTGAATTTACCGCAAGTCCATTGTTGCGTGTAATCGCAACATACCAACATATATCCCAAGGGATTGGATTTAATTTCAAGCTAGATAAACAATTAAATGCGCCATCTAATTCCATTTTTCCCCTCTGTTCAATCGATAAAGCGTCTAATCCCTCTGCTTCATTTTGAAACCACTTGAATTTATCCCAGCGATTTTTCCAAGTACCCCACCCACCTCCAGTATTTTCTGAGTATCTCCAGAAAAATACTTTGTTGTACCCAGCTGGCATTTTAATAAATGTGAAGGTTGCAATATGCATGACCTTCTCTTTGTCTTCATAAAAATCGAGAGCATTATTCATAAATGTGAGAAAGTTTTTTGCAGACACACCATCGTCCTCTAAAACGATAATTTTGCCATATCTGTTTACTATTTCAGTCACACCTTCAATTATATTTCTTTCGATATAGAAATTTTCTTTCCGTTCAATTATATTTACAGACTTAAAACCGGTTATTGTTTTTATATACTGACGCACAGCATCAACAGCTTTCTTATTTTTTGCAGTTTTCGGCGCATCAGAAAAAATAAAGATATCTGTTTTTTGGGCTAGATAATTATTTTTTAGCGCTTCTATTGTCTGCCTTGTATTATCCAAGCGATTGTACACAAAAATGGCGACAGGAGCTTGCGTTTTATTTAGATTATCCATGTTTTTGTAACGCTCGAGGATGATTACCTGGCGTGCTAATAAGTATTGATTTTGCGCGAGTAATGCGTTTTTCTGGTGGCGGTGGGGTTATATAATCTTTGCCATACATCAAAGATAAATATTCATGTACTTTTTTAGGTGCAGGATATAATTTACTCTCAAACTCAATATAATTAAGCGGGTAAATATAAGATTTTGGTATTGCATAATAATACCAATTATCCTCAACAGTTTGGGCTACCTTGTCACTTTTAAATGGAGAAAGTAACAGCCAAATAAATTTGCACAATAGGTAGATAGAATAATTAAAAAAGACATTTTCTCTGGAAATAACAGCTTTAGCGCGTGATCGACCAGTAAAGTACAGTAATCCCTTTCTCAAAAAGTCAGGCATCTTAGGATAAATTACTGATGGGAAAATATCGATGTAGATTCCCTGATGATACGACTCTTCACCTGTTTCATTTTCGTGTAAAAATGTAGAATAACAATCACAGAGTTTTGCGAAGTGCTGCTTATATGCTTTGTCTGTTTTGGCGGTCTGCAGGAAAATATCTTGCGGGAGTTCTTTCTCTGCTATTTTTAAGAATTTTTTATAATCCTCTACTGGCATTGACACATCAATGTCATCATCCCAAGGAATAAATCCTTTTTGTCGTACCGCACCAAGCAGGGTCCCAAAATCTATCCAAAAGACCAACCCATGTTTGTCACAAATTTCTTTCAACGCATCCAGAAGATATATCTCTTTTTTCCTATACTCAATGTAGTCTTTTTCGCTTATCATATATTTTATGTTATTTTTTTACCGCAATCACCCTTATGAATGTATAGTCAGTATCCCCAAATGGGGCAAAACCAGACTTTTCCTCTTTAAATACGACTTCAAATCCTGCCTTTATTAGTTTTTTGTGCAATCTGTCTATATCTATGAATCTACGAAAATGGCCTTCATAAATGTAGGCGTCTGGCTCACCATGAACAGGATCTCCTAATTTGTATATTTCGTTCTTCTTCCCCCTTGTTTCGATTAGTAGTTTACCATTGTTTTCTATGTGTTCATATGTCCACTTAATAACATCATCTTCCTCTTTTTCTGTAATAGAATGTAGCGTAAAACGAGAATAAACATTGTCAAAAAAGCCTATTTCGCCTAATTTTGTAAAATCAGCACACATAAATTTTAAATTGGGGATGTTATTTTTTTCTGCTAACACAGATATTTCATTTTCACATTGATCTACTGCTAAAACGTCAACGCCATGATCACTAAAAAGAAAACTATCTCTGCCATTTCCGCAACCAAGTTCTAATAAAGAATTTTTTTCTTTTATATAATTTTCTAATACGAACTGCGCGAATAAAGACGCTTGTAAAGGCGCATTCTTTATTTTATAATAATTTTCCCAATATTTTTTGTCCATGTTTTATATTATTACCTAATTAACTGCGTAAATTCTTGTATATTTTTAATTTTTTTGGGTGAAAATTTTAATTATACCATCTCTTGATCTTTTAAAAAGGAGCAAGCTGGCTACAACCACAAGATATGATATCATAGTCCCCCATGCAGATCCTTTGGGGCCAAACTGCGGAATCAGAATAACATTAAGCAGAATATTTGCTGTAGCGCCAATAATGCTTGTGTATAAAAATATTCTGCTAAGATTTTCGACGATGAGGTAATGTTGCGCAAGAACTACTAGCGTTATAGCGATACTTGTCCATAGGTATATTCGAAGAATCGGAGATGATTCAGCAAAGGCTCCTCCAAAAACAATTTGGATAATTAATGGCGCAAAAATAAACAGCGGAAGAGCAATTACGGCTGTTGCCACCACGGTAACCCATGATAGAGCTCGAAATCTTTTTGCATACAATGAAAAATTTGTTTTTTTTGCATTTACTATTGCTGGAAACATTGAACTAATAATTAACCCAGGCAAGAATGCCCAAATTTGAGTAAGCTTAACAGCGGCGCCGTAAATTCCGACAGTTGCAGAATCGAGATAGTGTAAAAGTAACACCTGATCCATTTTTGCATATATATATCCAGAAAATCCAGCTAGAAGTAACGGCCATGAGTCTCGCATTAGTTGTTTAAATATATCTAAACGAAAATTCCACAAAAAAGGACTGTTGTTAAAACGAACAATATAAATATAAAGATACCATGCGACAGATATGATTGCTTCAATAAAAATTATTACAGCAAAGTATATAATACCTTTGTTTAGAAACACGACAAGAATCTTAAGCGCAGGTATGAAAAAAGCTAGGAAAATGGAAATTTGGGAGCTAAATTTTGCTTTTACTTGAGCGTTGAAAAGAATTCCGACTGTGCCTATTGGGCTAATGATGAAAGCTAACGCGCAAATACCAATTAATATAGTTAAGATTGAATCATTGCCTAAGAGAAGTGAGATCACAATTGACAATAAGAACGCGAGTATCCCAAAAATTAATTTTGAAAATATAGCAGTTCCAAGTAGCTCATTTTCTTTTTCTGGATTAGTAATAAGATCACGATATAAGATTTGATCAATACCCAATGATGCAAATACTGAAATAATGGCTACAAAACTTTGGGCATAATCAAGTTTCCCAAGGTTCTCTGGCCCAAGGTAGCGTGCAACAATTGCAACAGTAAGAAATGATGTAAAGAAAGTAGTAATACGCGCAGCAAACATCCACCCCATGTTTCTGAAGTACTTCTGAAAGCCAGCATGTGCCCATGTTTCTTTTATGTATGAGGCGGTAATTGGGGGCATAATATTGGGACTTTATTGGAGGATAATACCATTTTCCCTACTTATTTTCTATAGGGGATGGTATATTAAACAGGAAAGAATATCATGAAATTTAGCATAATTACCCCAACATACAAGAGGAGAAAATTGCTTGAGCGAGCTGTTCAGTCGGTTCTTCGCCAGACCTATACCGAATGGGAAATGATCATTGTGAACGATTCTCCGGATGATTCTTCATACCAAGTGCTTCCTTTCTCCGTCTCTGACCCGCGAATTCATTACCTTGCGAATGATACAAATCGTGGTGTAAACTATTCTCGTAATCGGGCTCTCGACAGTATTTCCGAAGATTCAGACTGGGTTGTTTTTTTGGATGATGACGACTACCTAGCGCCTGACACACTTACGACTTTTCACAAACTAGTCACTTCTCACCCAAAGGGAATGTGGTTCGTCACCAATCGCGCATACGCAGGAGGAAAGCTAGTCACAAAATACCCAAAGCTGGAAACATGGTATTCATATATCAAAGATGTTCTCATCTTAAAACGATGCAAAGGCGATGTAACACATTGTATAAAAGCAAACCTACTTACCAACATTAGATATTCAAAACACATCAAGCAAGCCGAGGAATGGTTATTCTACTACCAAATTGCGCTTCGAGAAAAAATATTCTACCACGACCACAATAGTACTTTGACTGATGGGTATGATAAAGTTTCTGGGCTCAACTTCCGTAAACGCACTCGCGCCGAGCAATTCAAAACGCTCCGTGTCTTTATCCGCGAAGGGTCTGAACTTCACCTTCTCCATCACCCAACATTTCTCATTTATCTTTTCATGCGGTTCGTGCGACTGTGCCTCAAACCGTAGGAGAAAGCGCCTTCACCATATAAGTCCCCTCAAGCACATATCCCCACTTGCGGTAGTATTCGCGGACGCCGATGCCGGAGATAGCTTTGAATACCTGATTTTAGTCTAATTCCCCCAAATAGGTATATTACGGGGAGTTTGACTCCCCGTAATTGACATATTACGGGGAGTTTGATACCCTTAAAGGTATATGAGGATTCCAAGACTATATGCTGACATAGGAAGCCGTCTCCAACCAAACAAGGTCTTGGTTATCTTTGGTCCGCGTCGTGTCGGCAAAACGACCCTTATCACCGACTTTCTCTCAACATACAAAGGAAAATATCGCTTAGAATCCGGTGACGATATTCGTGCGCGTGAAGTCCTTGGATCAGAAGATCTTTCCTTGTTGAAAGAGTATGCGGCAGGATACGACCTCATCGTAATTGATGAAGCACAGCGCATACCTAAGATTGGCTGGGGACTGAAACTGCTTGTTGATCATATCCCGGGAATTCGCATCATTGCTACCGGCTCATCATCGTTTGAGCTTGCCGGGCAGATTGGCGAGCCACTCACCGGGCGCAAAAACACAATAACACTCTTCCCTATTTCTCAGCTCGAGTTGCTCGCCTATCACGGTGGGAACCGCCACGACCTCTCCGTAGAAATTACTGAGCGGCTTGTATTTGGCAGCTATCCAGAAGTTGTCTCTACTAAAAACACAGGCGAAAAAAAAGATATTCTTGGAGAAATTGTCGGATCATACTTGCTCAAAGATATCTTGGAGCTTGACCGTATTCGCAATACAAAAATATTAAGCGACCTCGTACGGCTTGTCGCGCTTCAAGTGGGAAATGAAGTATCTTTGAGCGAGCTCGCGACAATACTTGGAATAGACAGGAAGACGGTCGCTCGATATCTCGACCTTCTCGAGAAATCATTCATCCTTTACAATCTACGCGGATATAGCCGTAACCTTCGCAAAGAGGTGACCAAGAAAAGCAAATACTATTTCTACGACACGGGTGTACGAAATGCGGTCATTTCAAACTTCAACGATCTTTCTCACCGCGATGACGCTGGAGCGCTGTGGGAAAACTTTATGGTAATCGAGCGACTTAAAACGCGTTCATACAAAAACATACCTGCAAATGATCACTTTTGGCGCACATGGGATCAAAACGAAATTGACTTCGTTGAAGAGCGCGACGGAAAACTTTTTGGTTATGAATTTAAGTGGAAAAATCTAAAAGCGAAAGAACCGAAGGGTTGGCGCGAAACATATCCTGAGGCAAGCTACGAGGTAATCACTCCCGAGAATTATCTAAAAATACTCGAATAGTTAGAGAAAAGAGTGCGCTACAGTGCCTTCACCATATATGTCCCCTCGAGCCGGTATCCCCATTTGCGGTAATATTCGCGGACGCCGATGCCGGAGATGATGGCGAGTTTGGCGTAGCCGGCTTCGCGCGCGATGCGTTCTGCTTCGACGAGGAGGCGGCGGCCGAAGCCGATGTGCTGGCTTTGCGTGCCTGCGGTGCCGATTGGGGTGAGCTGCCCGTAGGTGTGGAGCTCGCGCACGAGTGCGGCGTCGCGGAGGACCTCGAGTGGTCCGCCGACGAATTCTTCGCCGTGATTGTCGGGGAGGCGCAGGCGAAGAAAAGCGGCGAGTTTGCCCTCGTTCGGCTCTTCAAAACTAAGAAAGATCTCGCGCCCTGTTTTAGTGCGATACTCGGTCGTCGTGAGCGGAAACTTTTCCAAGTCAATGACGGCGCCACGCACTTCGCGACAGCGGATGCATACGCAGTGCCAGTTGTGCTTTTTCATATCATTAAAAAGCCATTGGCGGAGATTTGAAATTTTGCTTCCCGCTTGAATGTAGGTCGCGGGGATGTCGCGGATGACCCGAATGATGCGCACATATTTCGGCACCTGTTTTTTTGCGCCGACGAGCACGCGAAAAAGCTCCTCGTCCGTGTACGGCTTGAACCCGCCTTCCTTCCATATTTGAAAAAGCTCACTCCCCTCGAGCACCATACACGGATACACCTTGAGCATATCGGGTTGAAAATCCTCGCCGGAAAAAAGCTCGCCAAACATTTCGATGTCGCGCTCCACGGTCGAGCCGGGAAGATTGGGCATCATATGGTATACGACTTTGAGTCCCGCATTGCGGAGGCGCTCAGTTGCCTGTGCCACCTGCGCAATCTTCATATCGCGTTTTGTTTGTTTGAGGACAGCATCATCAAGATGCTGAACACCAATCTCGACTTTGGTCACACCGAGCAGACGCAGTCGTTCAATTTCGTAAGTCGTAATGTAATCGGGACGCGTCTCTATTGAAAGTCCGATGATGCGCGTTCCCGCCGTTTCGTTTTCATTTTGTAATTCCGCAAGAGACTTTACACCCTTTGGTGTCTGCATGTCTTTCTGTTTTCCAAAATTGTTGCATGCGCGATAGCATTCAGCGAGAAATTCTTCCTGATATTTCGGATGATAAAAACTCCAAGTCCCGCCGATGACGATCATCTCTATCTTGTCGGTCGCGTGTCCGTTCATCACGAGCGCAGAGAGACGGCTCGTCACTTGGTCGTACGGATCGAAGTCGTTGGCAAGGGCGCGCGCGGCGGCCGGCTCTTTTGAAAGATAGCTCTTCGGCATTTTCTCTTCGGTCGGACAATAGGTACACCGCCCCGGACAGGGATACGGTTTGGTAAGGAGCGACACGACCGCAACGCCGGAATTGCTTCGTGTCTTTATTTTTTTCAAAACAAGCTCCGCGTCAAGATTTGGCATCTCATCCCCTGTTGCGATGACCTCTTTGTACAAGGCAAGCATTTCCGCATTGGTAGGCATTTTTGGACCCAATCCATCCTCAGAAACCGCCGTATTCGGCTCATTTTGCCCCATAGAAGCGGGTTTGTTCTGTCGAGAGGGGATGTTTTGGCGAAGCTCCAAAATACGCGCATAGAGCACCGGATTGGTGGCGATGCGCCGTTTGAGCTTGTCCAAGTCCTTTTCGGTTTTTATGTCGGTGAAAAGCATGATAAATGGTAGAATGTTGAATATCGAATATGGAATGTCGAATTGGATGCAATTCAATACGGGCTTGATTCAATATTCAATATTCTACATTCGATATTCTACCCCATACTACCAATGCGCAAAGAATATGCAAATGAAGTACTCTCGGCGTCAAAAGCGGGATACGAAATAATAGCGGAGGATTTTTCGCGGACGCGAGGAAAATTTTGGAAAGAGCTTCTTTTTGTGCGGGACATGATTCCAAAAGGGGCGCGACTTCTCGATGTTGGCTGCGGGAACGGAAGATTCCTTGGTTCTCCACTCGACGAGTCGATTGACTACACAGGAATTGATTTCTCGGAAGGATTGATCAGTGTCGCACGGGAACGCTACGATTCACGAGCACACACCACATTCGTCGCTGGCGATGCTCTTACCCTCCCCTTCCCCGACCACTCATTTGATATCGTGGTTTCTTTTGCCGTGCTTCACCATATCCCCTCGCGCGCATACCGCGTGGAATTTTTGCGTGAGGTGGCGCGCGCAGTGAAACCCGGCGGACTCATTATTATCACCGCATGGAATGTGTGGCGCGCGAAACCGCGGATAATTTTAAAATACGCATTCAAAAAGATCTGCGGGCTTGCCAGCCTAGATTTTGTACTTAAAAATTTTTGCGGGCTTTCGCGTCTCGATTTCGGCGATGCATTCCTCGGTTTTGGAAAAGAAAAAAACGCGCGCTTCGTGCACGCGCTTTCGAAACGCGAACTCTTCTCCCTCGCGCGCGAAGCAGGGCTTACGGTAGAAAAATTCGACATCATCCGCCGCCCCTTCGGAGAAGAAAACTTTTTTATGATCATGCGCAGCTAACCCCGTAACCCCTATCTCCACAACTATCTCCCCAATCTTATCTTTTTCTCTTCAGCCTGTTTGATACTATAGTATCAAACAGGCTGAAGAGAAATTCAACGAGACCTCCTCGAAACGAGTGCTCCTGCGGATAATTTAAAGCTTGAATGTCTTCTTAATCTGCTCCACGCCTTCAACATCATGGGCGACAACAATACGAATATATTTTCGAACATCAAAACATTCTCCAACAAAATCAATCTCCTTGGTGCAAGGAAACGGCGTAATAAACACTGACTTTTGATACTGCGCACAACCAAGCTTCTTGAGGGCGAGATTGACTGCTCGACGCGCCATCTTTTTTTCTTCAGGAACATCGAACATAATTAAACGCCATGTTCCATCCCATTTTTTTTGAGGAGATATTTTCATCAAATCAAGCTGATTTCGCTTTGCGCGATTATACCCTAAGTCGGTAAGCGAATAATAATCATCTCCATTTTTCGTACTCTTTTTTACAAACCCTCTTTTCTCAAGCCGTGAAAATGAGCGGTGAACCTCCCATCTATCTTGAGAGTTTCGCGGAAGAAAATATTTAAAAAGTTGCACGGCGTTGGGAGCAACGATTGCTGTTGTTAAAAGCCCAACACCAAGCAAAATATTCAGAATCATCTCCTGTCGTTCTTGTTTTTTCAAAATCATCTCCTGCTTCTTTTGTTTTTCTTTTTCTTGTTTTTTCATATTAAATCATTTACAGCCTGTTTGATACTATAGTATCAAACAGGCTGTAAATGTAAACAGGGATGAACAGGGAATTAAGGAACTTACAAAAATCTACTGATTCGTCTATTTCGCTGACAAACTCACAAAAGTGACCCGTACAATTAAGGTCGAGCAACTTCTTAAAAAATATCGGCCTTTTTGTCTTCGTCGCTTTCTTCGACGATTTCAAAATCGTCTGTATTCGCTTCTGAGGAAGAATCAATTCCGCGTTCTTCCTTTTCTCGCGTGAGGCGAATGCCGCCGAGCGCAAAAACTCCGAGGAATGCGGCGCCGATATACCATGGCCACAAGCTCCCCTCTTTTTGTGTCAGCGGTGTTTGAGTATCGGGAAGCGCGACGATGGCAGAAGCTTCTTGTTGTTGCGGTATTGATGCGGTGCGCGGTTGAGTGACAGCTTTCACTTTTGGTTTTTCTTCTGCTTTTGGAGCTGGCGCTTCTGCGGTTGCCGTTTCATTTTTGGTCTCAACGCGCGAGCCGTTCGGAAAACGGAGCTCGATGACGCTCCCCTCCGGCGTCGCAAGCCCCGTCACTTCGCTTGCAAAAGTCGCGTTCTTTTTTACACCGAGAATCGTATTTTTAGGAAATGTAAAAATTTTTTCAGCACTTGCAACTTGCCATCCCGACAAATCGATTTCGTCCCCTCCGCGATTTTGGATTGTAAAAAATGAGCGCGCCGTATCGCCACCCGCGTTCAAGGAGAGGACTGGCAAGACAACGCGCACGAGCATTCGGTCTGTCGCCGTCATGCTCCCCGACACGACATCGAGGACTGCGGTGTATTCGCCGGGATAATAATAGGTGTGCGAAACACTGCTGCCTTCCGCCGATGCGCCATCGCCAAACGACCATGTCGTGCGCGCGGGCGCTGAATAACCATTTTCGAGGCCGGCAATTTTACCTTCAAAAATTATTGGCGCGCCCGCAAGCACCACCCGCGTTTGCGGTCCTGCTTGGGCGGTCATTTGAGAGCTTGTCGGCGCGGATGATGTGTTTGTATTTGCCACAGGCATCGTAGCGGTGTTTTGTGGAGCGACGCTTGTACCCGGTGAAATTGCGTTTGCAACACCTGGTGTCGGTATTGCTTCGCTCCACACTCCGCCAATTTTCTGAGTAGAATTTTTGCTTCCTTTAATTCCGGTGTACGAAACGGTGTCAATAGTATTTGTGTCTGACGACTTGATGCTGATTGTCTCGCCTACATCAAGCAATGAAAATGAGCTATCAAAAAGTATTCCAGAAAATCCACTGTGTTCAGTTAAAAATGCTGTCGCATCGTCTGCTATAATCGCGTAACCGCCAGAAGCGAGTGTTACATCTCCCTGCACTGATTTTAATTTGTGATTTGTTCCCCCTTCAAAAAATTTCCACAGAGACAAATCGGCTGACGCTCCGCTGTTTGAAATCTCAATCCATTCATTTCCCGTGTATTTTATTTCTGAAATCAAAACCTGCGCGGACACCATCCGCGCAAAAAATAATATTGAAATAACTGCTATCGTTTTCATAAAGACCCGCTGTGTAAAAATTTTTGTAACGAAACTTTCAATTTTCTCGGCGAGGCGAAGAGAAAATTCTAAAGAATATCGGGATATTTTGAAGAATTTTATCGAAGCCATAGCCGAAAATTTAAAGTTGTAGTAAAAATTTTTACACAGCGGGTCTTTTAATCATCCCCGCGCAAGATTGCGGTGAGCACATCTTCGGGAACTTCTCTGACTTTCGGTTCTTCGCGTTTTTGTTCCGGTGCGCGCGGCGACTCCGCACGGTTTCCTTCGCTTGCTTGCGGTACTGCTTTTGGCGCATGCGCTGATTGTGTGCGCGCATGCGGTGGCGGTGGAACAACCGAGGCAACGGGTTTCTTTTCTGTCCCAATGACTCCCGCGAGCGCATCTTTCAAGCTCCCCAAATTCCCCACGCTCGGACCTTTGCTTTTCACGGGCACAAAACCGCCATTCTCCGGTCTTGATTGAGCGAGGGTTGAAAGGGGGACGGCTTTTCCTGCGTCCTTTTGTGCGGAATAATTTTCGCGAGCCTCAATTTTCGGGATGTCCTTGAATGCCTGCGCAAACGGCTTTTCGAGCTTCTCCGGTCTGGATATTTCCTCTC